>Ga0302122_10000330_pt1 | contig 28412 bp, 15 predicted proteins | sample CB21_SCM_MG_FD_203115 | JGI IMG/M metagenome (GOLD analysis project Ga0302122, IMG submission 203115) | Marine microbial communities from Western Arctic Ocean, Canada - CB21_SCM | ecosystem: Environmental > Aquatic > Marine > Oceanic | place: Canada: Western Arctic Ocean | collected 2017-09-28 | reverse complement strand
GGTGTGTCGCCGCTCCGCCCCCCCCCCCCCCCCCCCCCCCCCCCCCCCCCCCCCCCCCCCCCCCCCCCCCCCCCCCCCCGGGAGAAGTCAGCTTAGCACTTTGCGGTGCAAATGGAAACCTTGTAGGTGCTTTGGTACCACTTGTCCCCAACAAACACAGTGGCGGTCGCCGATTTCTCCGCGCATGTTCCGTAGCTGTAATTTGGGGCCGTGTACTTGGCCGAAGCTGGCGACGAACTCCCGCGGAGCCCGGATCGCTTGTTCACGATGGGTCCAGACCAGGAGCCGCCAGTGCACGGTTGGAACTCGACCCCGACGGGACTGGCGACCGCGGCGAACCCGTTGAGGTCGCCGAGGCTGCCTGAGAACGCCCAGGCTGTGACCCGCGTCATAGGTTCAGTCCCAATGCTCTTCAGAGTAGCGGTCATGACCTGCTCGCTCGGAGCCTGGAACCGGTAACTTTCCGTCTCGGACATCTGATGCGGACGGGGCCAATCGGACCAAATGGCCAGGCCCGCGGCGCTTAATGGGCCGCTCGACGGCCCGTAGAGTTCAGTGTCTACGTAAGGCGCAACGCACGTCCACTTCTTGGTACCGACCGCCGCGAGATTCGTCGCGCCGGCGTTGGTCGCCCGGACGAGCGCACCGGCCGCGAAGGCGAGTGCTGCCAAGGCGACGATGGCAAGACGGCTAGTCTTCTTGTCAATCTCGTCGACGTCGATGCTGCACGAGCGCTCGAAGCGGTCGGCTTCGTTGGTGCTACCATAGATCTGGGTCATCTTCGATGCTGTGAGTCTGGCAATGTGTTTGGCTGTGAGAATGGATTTTTAATTTCTCTCGTGCACGTTCTTTGGTGCGGGTTCTTGGCGATAAGCCAACGAGGCTGTGCATCATGCGTCCGCAAAACGATTTATATTGCTGGTTGGCACGAGTGGAGGCGAGTCCACACATCCGAGTCATTCAGTAAACACTAATAGAAATTATACACAATCACGCCACGACGCACCCCTCCGCCGGCACTTCGACCGCGGGCACGGGCGGCGTCAGGACCTCCGACTCGCCGCTCAGCGAGCGCCGCCGCCGCCGCGGCGAGGACCGGCGATTCGACGGTGTCCGGGGACTCCGCCGCGGCGAAGACCGGTCCGACGACGCGTCCGACCGGTAGAGCGCGTCGCGGTCGCGCCGCAGCTCGGGCGAGGTCTTGAAGACGTCCCTGAGCGCGGGCCGCCCGGACCGCTCCGGCGACGGGGCGCGGTCCGCGGCGCAGACGAGGTCCACGCGCAAGAGTAACGCGGCAAGCACGTCCCGCGCGGCCCGTCGTATCGAAGCCAGATCCGCCGCATCCAACGGCGGCCCGTTCCGCGCCGCGACCACGTCGGCGCGCGCGGCCGTTTCCGCGGTGGCCGCGACGACGACGAGCGCCGCGACGCACGCGTCGTTGCGGCTGATGAGTGGTACGGTGTACGATGGGCGCCGGCCGTCTGCGCTCGAGGCTAGCTTGACGTTGCGCGCCGTGGCCACGACTTGCAACACGTCGTCCCAGGGCACGGTCCTTCGCCGCAGCACTTCCGTCAGGGCCGGGGCCCACCGCGCGAGCGGCCGCCGCAGGAAATGACTTGCGTGGCGCTTTAAAGTTGCCCGGTCCAGCGCGCCAGCCCCGGCCTTGGCCAGCTTGGACGCCGCGGTCGCCGCGGCACCCCGCGCGTCGGCCCGTGCGGCGACGGTCCGGCAGGCCGCCCAGAAGTCCGGGGAGACCTCGGCGCCGCAGGCGTACGCACTGACGACGTCCCGCGACCCGTGCACGTGCACTAAAGCCGCACCTCTATTGGCCAGCCGCACGCCGAAGGGCACCTTGGGCGCCGGCGGCCGGTCTAAAGTCTCCGTGAAGCCGTCGTCGGAGCTCGTGTCCGAGGCCTCGCCCGAGGAGCCACTTAGAGAACCGTCGTCGTCGTGCCACGGGATGCGGGCCGCGGCCCCCACGGCCCACGCCGCGCCGGCCCCGTCGGCCTCGGAGTGCATGCCGAAGACGCGCGAGCACGTAAACGAGCGCGACGGCGAGCCCTCCCGGTTCTTCACGGGCGCCGCGTGCCACGTGCTAACAAAGGCCGCGCCCTCCAACCGCTGCGCGTTGATCTGGTGGTTCGAGGACTTTCGCGCCAGCACGTCCGCGACGAGCAACACCGCGGCGTCCCGCCGCTGCAAAAGGCCCCGGCGCCGGCACGCGGCCCCGGCCAGGCGCGCGGCGAAGGCCGTGCACGCGGACTCGACCTTGGCCCTCGCCAACAACGCGCGCGCGGCCGCGCCGGCGCCGCCCCGCGTCGAACCGTCCATTGATGTACGCACGTCGGCCACGAGCGCCCAGGACCCCCGCGCGCTGTCCGGGTCCGCCTCCGGTGCGCCGCCCACACTTCGAGCGCGCCGCAGCGGCGTGACGGGGGGCCCCGACCGCTGCAGGCGCACCTTCAGCAGCAGGGCCCCGCCGGTCCGCTCGCACCGCAGCAGATCCGACCGCGCCGTCGTCCTTTCTAATTCAAAACCGTTCGCCCGCCACTCGCTCACGACCTTGGCCCGGAAGGCCAGGGCGCAGGACGAGGCCTCCGCGACCTCCGTGGCCTCGGGCCCGCAGTCGTGCTCGTCATCCTTGAAGCGGCGCTCGCCGTCGGACGAGTCGCTACTGGCCGCGGCCCAGGCGTGCACGTGGTCCGCCCGCCGCTTCCGCGCCGGGCGGCGCACCGCCACGCGCAAAATAGTCGCGCAGGTCGCGGCCTCGTCGTCGTCGCATGGGTCCTCCGTGTAGCGCATTAAGGACGGCAGCTGGTCCCGCCCGCCCCCGTCCTCCGACGAGCTGTCGTCCTCGCCCAATTGATACCCGCTCCGCGTCGGCCGGTCCCGCCGCAGGGGCCCTACGAACTTCGAGTGGGGGTCGCCCCACCAGGGGCTGGCCTCGGCCAGGTAGGCCTCGATCTGGACGTCGTGCTTCCGGTCCCGCTGGGTCGACCGCCGCTTCTTCCGCGACCGGCGCCGTTGTCGGGGCGCCTCCTCCTCCTTGGCCCGCTCCGCCGTCGCGCGCGTGATGCGGCGGTCGCGGTCCCGCTGCCGGTCCCGCGTGCGCCGGGCCGCCACGCCCAGGGCCGTGGCCACCCGGTCGTGCGCCGCGTCGCCGACGCCGAACGTGTACAGGGACCGCTTCGCGCCGTGGATGCTGGCGACCGCGACGGCCGGGGCGTCGGCCGGCGTGCGCCGCCCGCACGCCACGACGCGCCACGGGCCGTCCGCCACGCGGGGCTTCAGAATGTCCGCGCGCCCGCGGTTGCCCGCGAAGGCGCCCCCGGCGTCCTTGAGGAACGCCGCCCGGGCCTTCACCGCCAGGGTCTCGAGGGCCCACGGCGGCGAAATAGTGCCATCTCTTGAAGCTCTAGCGTCGCCGCAGCCGGCCCGGTGCGCCGTCTTCAACGCCGACTGGAGCCGGCGCGCGCCTAACCGCGAACTGACGCGCGGCGCCACCGCCAGCCAGCGCGACGCCGCGGCGCGCGTCTTGGCCGCTAGCGCGCCCCGCGCAGCGACCCGCTCGAGCCAGCCCCCCAGGTGCGCGGCCTTGCCGCCGCCGTCGCCCCCGAACAGCGCCCAGGACGCGCGCGCCACGCCGTCCTCCAGCCGCAGATCGCACAGCGCCGCCCGGAAGCCGGGCTCCTTGTCCGGCAGCGCCGCCAGACACAAGCGGACGCCCTCGCCCTGCGTCGCGGGGAAGAGCGCGTCCCACTTCGCGGCGCATCCCTGCAGCTCGACGGGCCGGCTCGCGAACTGATCCCGTCCGAAATAGCCCGAGGCCGTGCGCCTCAATCCGGCGGCGGCCGCCCCCAGGCTCCGCCCCTTCTCGAGCGCCACGTCGCGCGTCCGGAACGTGGCCGAGGGCACGCCCAACGCGTCGAGGTCGTCCCCGTCTATGTTCAAGGAGGCGCACCGCTCGACGCCCTGCTTCGCGAAGAAGTCGCTGATCAAAGCGCGGCGCGCGACCACCGCGACGTCGGACGCGAACGCCGCCGCGCACGCCGCGGAGCTCGCGTCCGAGAACGGCCTGCACCCGAAGATCCGCAGCTCGCACCGCCGGTCGTCGGGCGACCAGAGCCGCGCGTAGCACGACGAGCCGTCGTTGGCGTCGGCCGGCGTTGCCGGCAGGATCTTGGCGTGGCGCGGGAAGACATAGACGCGCGGCCGGTTGACCACGGGGGCCGCGGCCTTGCCCAGTTGAGACGGCGTCTCCGCGAGGTACTTGGCCAAACGGTCCAGGAGTAGTTTCGTGTCACAAAATCCGCTCCGCTCTTTTAACAACGGAACGGGGACCGTCATTAACAGTTCACAAGAAAAAGGGCTCACGTCCACGTCGGCGTGGCCGCCGCCGCCCGCCGGAATCAACAATTCGTGCGCGTGCCGCGTCGCTGCGAGGCCCGATAGCAACCGGAGTTGACTTGCCACGCGCGACGCGCGCGACAGGGCGCACCGTAACGTCCGCGCGACGGCCGCGTCGTCCGCGTCCTCGCCCACCATTCCACGCTTCTCCCGGACCAAGGCGATGGTCGTGGCCAGCCCGGCGGCCACGGCGTCGCCGCTGGGCGGGGGCGGCGCCTTGTCCTTTTGGATGTTGATTTGGCGGCCCCGGTTTTGATGAGAGGAGCCCTTGGACCCCCGGTCGCCCGGCCCCCGCGACCGGTGCCCGGCCCCGGTGGGGACCGGGCCCCCGTAGCGTCTTTTGGGTAACGCGATGACGTCTGCCTGCCGCGCGTGGTAGTGGATCTGGCAGGTGGCGACACGTACTGACGCTAGGTAAGTTGTTGGCGCCTGTGTCACGTCCCGGGCGTCGACGACGACGTAGGCGCCCGCGACGGCTCTGAAAGCTATTCGTGTCAATCGCCTTTCAACAGCCAGCGCGGCGTTCTCGCTCGGGTCGCCGTCGGCCCGGGCCTCGTCGGGCTTCGCCCAGCTGGACCGCTCGCAGAGGGCCCGCCGCAGAAAGCCCTCGAGGCCCGCGGGCATGGCGCCGTCGCCCACGCCCGCGTCGTCGCCCGCGAACGCCACCACGTCGATTCGGCAACTTAATCTACGAGCGTCCAGCCCGGGCCGGAAGCGTGTCGCCTGTTCCTTGACGCAACGCGCCGACACGGCCTTGAGCGCCGCGGCCAAACCGCCCCCGCCGTCGGGGATGGGCGTCGGGCTCGCGAGGCGCGCGTGCAGGGCCGCGGCCGCGAGCACCGCGTCGACGGCCCTCATTAATTCCTCGCACTTGGCGATGGCGTGTGCTGATAAAGTTTCATCACCAACTAAACCGACGTCGACCTCGAGCGGCCGGCCTGATTCTTGTCGAGCTCTAGCGAAGAACCCAGAAACCGTCTCGGGCAGGCGACCCGGCGACGCGCTCCGCCGCTCGTCCTCCTCCTTCGTTAGAATATCGCTGTCCGACGGGCAGAAGGCGAACAAATCGTCGCCCAGCTCCCGGAACGCGCAACTCACCCAGGCCTCGGCGATGGCCTCGTCGGCGTCGTGCCAGGCGTCCTCGGCCAGGGCCCGGGCCGCAAACGCGGCCACGGACGCGTCGGCCGACACCGCCTTGACCCACCGCACACTTTCTAATGCAGCGGTCACTTCAGTAGGCGACGCCTTACTGACGCCGAGGAGCTGCAAGGCGCCCCGCGCGTAGGCCGCCGCGTGGCTCCGCTTCACGCTGCCCGCTACTCTCCTAGTGGTACTTCCCACCTCCTCCTCGTTCCGCACGCCGTAGCCGCGCGCCACGTCCCGCGCCGAAACCTCGTGCAGGTGCACGCCCTGGGCGGACCCGTCGTTTTCGCACACCTCGGCCACCAAAGCGCAGGCCTCGCCGAGTTGGGCGTTGTTCGTCAGCCCGGCGACCCAGCAGCCGTCCTGCACGTTCGTGGCGACCGCGTCGAGCGCGGCGGCGATGGCCGTGGAGACGCCCTGCGCCGCCATTTTACGAGCATTGTCGTCGTGGCCGAACGTGGCCAAATCCAGAGCCAACGTGCGCGTCGCGTACGTCGCCAGCGCGACCGCGGCGGCGCCGTCGACGTGCGAGGCGCCCCGTCCGCCGCTCCCCAGCGCCCGGAGCGCGCGTAAGGCGGCGTGGGCCCTCCCGTCCCTCCGTTGCAGGGCCGCGCGCGTCGCCAGGACCACCGCCGTGCTCGCCCTGTCCCCGCCCCCGGGCTCGACCCACAGCTCCGTGACAAGTTCCGCGCCGTCCAGCTCCACCACCGCCTGGACCAGGGGCGCCTGGTGCGCTTCGTCCGCCGCCTCTTGTAACTGGTGCGCGTCCGCGACGAGGAGGCACGCGACGACGTTCCCCTTGGTGCGGCGCTCGTCGGCGAGGGTGAAACCGAGCGCTTCGCGCGAGGCGCGGAACGCGGCGAGGGCCGCGGCCCCGTCGACGACATGGGCGTCATACGTATCCCGGAACCCGGCCAGGGAGGTCCGCAACCACCGCTGCGCGACGGCGTGGGGCGTCCCGTAGATGTCGTCGTCGCCCTCACGCGCCACGGCCCGGATCAGGAAGGGCGCGGCCGCGGCCACCGCCCGCGGCTCGCCGCCGGGCGCCGCCGCCGCGGCTAATCTAACGCGCAACTCGCGCGCGGCCGTCTCCCGTACTAGTAACGACGACGGCCCGACGGTGGCCACCGCAACCTCCAAAACGCGGCTCGCGCGCCACCGCGCGCGCGCCACCGTCAGCTCCTCCTCGGCGTTCTTCCGCGCGTACGCGCCGTGCACGCCCTGCACGGGCCGGCCCCAGCGCGCGAGGGCATCCGCGACGCGCCGCGCCGCGCCGGCCTCGGGCCCGCGCGTCGCCACGTGGAAGCGCTCGACGTCGGCCAGAGCGGCCAGGTCTCTAGCTGGCAGGGCCGCCACGAGCCGCTCGAGCGCGTCCCGGGTCGGCCGCTTCCGTCGACTTCGCGCGCGGCCACCCTCTACTATGTCCTCCTGGATGTGGCCGAGCTCTTCACTTCGCAGGTGGTCCAGCACCGACTCGACGACAACGCGCGGCTTGAGCTCGGGGGCCGCACTGGGCGCCTCCGCGGCCTCGGTTCCATAGCCCAGGTTCACGGCGCTGAGGGCGCCGTCCCGCCGCAATAGCCACGCCGCCAGATCTCTTAATCTCCGTGCGCGCGCGCCGGCCGCCTCGTCGCGCTGCGGCGAAGGGCTGCGCGACGTACTAGGGGTCCGCGACTCGTCGTCGTGGCGCGCGATCTCCTTCCGCGACCGCCGCGGCAGGGAGCGCGCCGCGTCGGGCGGGCCGAGGGCCGCGACGCCCAGGTTCTCCAGCGGCGGCAAAGTCCGCAGCGCCTCCACGACCGAGAGCGGCCCGACGACCTCGATGCGCGCGGACACGGCCCCGGCGCGCGTGTGCAGCGCGGCGGCCGCCAGGTCCGCGGGCGTCGCGGTCCGCGAGTTCCTCCGCTTGGCCTCGGCCGCGAGCTCGTGTGGGGGCGGCGGGCGCAGCTCCACGACGTATCTTAAAGTTGTGGCGTCGTCCACGACGCGGGGGAGCTCCCAGGTGATGGCCAGCGGCACCCGCGGGCGCCGCTTCTGCGACGCCGTCTGGATTTTGATCGCAATGAGGTCGAGCGGGCCCGAGGCCCGGAGCCGGGCCACGTCCGCCAGGGACGCACGAGGTAAGGGATAGGCGGCGAGCTGTTCGACGTGCGTCGAAGTCACGGTGCCCTGGTGCATCCGCAAAGATAAGGGCGACCGGCGCCACAATAAAGACGCGCCGACGTCCTTGTCCCGCCGCTTCACGACCCTCGCTTTCCCTCCCGCTCCCACGACGTGGCACTTGGTCAGTCGGCGCTTGCAGGGGTCGTAGGCCACGAGCCCGCCGCCGGTGCGCTCGCAGGCGATCGTCGCGCCGGCCCAGTCCGCCACGAGGCCCCAGGTCGCGTCGGTCTGGTCGTCGAAGGCCGCGCCGGCGTAGTCCAGGACGTGCAGCGCCACGCCTTCTCGTCTCGCGTGCGCGCCTGCTCCTCCTTCAGCCCTACCACCAAGTAACCCGCAGTCCCTCGGCGCGGCGACGCCGTCGCCGTCCGTCGCCACGACCACGGTCCGGGCGCCGCCCGCGTCGCAGAACCTCAACGCGAAGAGCCCGGCCCGCGCGCACCGCTCGACGGACGGCACGCCGTGCGTCTCCTCGAGCGCGTGCGTCGCGAGCCGCTTCTCCGCGCTGCGGATGACCGCGGCGATCCTAGATGCGGCCTCATTTACCTCTTGACCCGTCGCCACGACCACGCGCGCGCAAGGCCGCCAGACGACGTCGTCCGCGGCGACCACTAGGACCTGGGCGTCCACTACTATTTTCTCCAGCGGCGCGCACGCGGAGCGTTGGGTCATGGCCTCCAGGACCGCCACAATGGCCGGGGGCGCCAGCGCGAGCGGCACGCGGCCCCGTCGCGCCGTCCGCGCGTGCTGGGACGCGTCCAGCACGATCACTAGCGAGTGCTTCTTCGGGGCGAAGCGCACGACCGTCGTCGGGGAGACGAGCGCCCGGTGCTCGCCGCCTCGTGTGCCGAGCACCTGGCGGGGCGTCGGGAGTTGGGCATCATCGGTCGGTTGGACCGTGCGCCAGAGGTGCTGGAGGTGCCACGCCGCCGCGGCGCGCGGGCCCCAGGCGTGTGCGGGGGCCTCGACGTGCACTTCTACGGCGGGGGGCGGGGGTGTCATCTTTCTTTAAGAGGTGCGCTGCTCCGAGAGCAATGGGCTGTGTATAGCTCTGCGCTGCCTGAAGCGGGCCGGAGAGCTGTGCCCAGAGCTATGCCCAGCGAACGTGGTTCGCACTGCCAGCAGAGCCCTTCTAGAGCCTAGCACTCAGCCGCTCCCGAGCTTGTCTGGACTGCTAAATAATACCCGTGCGAAAAAAACCCGTCCTGAAACCGCCATCGAGTCAACTCTCCCCACGCCGCGCGCGCTAACATACGTGAATCCTTTACGCACACGTATCGTCCGAAGGGGGGATAGGGGAGGGGGGGAGGGAGTGGTCGGGTGAGTGATGGAAATTTTGATTCCAGAGTGGTCTCGGGCGGATGACGGTGACCACGAGGGAGCCGCCTCAGGCGACGACGCAGCCGCCGCGGCTCTCGGCGGCCTTCGAGCCCTGGAGCGGCACCTCGGCGGGCAAGTCGCCGCTTCCCGCGGGCGTCACTACCACGGGCGGCGCGGCCTTGGTGTCGCCGCCTAACCGCGTCGTCGAGGCGTCGGGCCCGCGCTCCTGGAGGAGGCCGCCCCAGCGCGGGCGGCCCAGGTCGTCGAGGTCTTCCTCCTCCTCCACGGTCGTGAGGCCGGTCTCCTCCTCGGCGTCCTTCGCCCCACGCTTCTTCAGCGCCCGGTAGCGGTTCCGAATCATGTGCACCAGCCAGGGCCCGACCAAGGCCGCGACGGGCGCGCACACCACAATAATGAGGATGACGTCGATGTCGTTCTGGGAGTAGTTCGCCAGGCTCGAGTCCTCGGACTGCGTCTTGATCTGGAGTAGGATCACGCCCAGCATGACCAGGATCTGGGCCAGGCAGCACAGGTCCTTGATGATGTTGTCCCGACGCTCTCTAAAAGGGTGCACCGAGGCGAAGAAGAAGAGCCAGAAACCGCTCACGGCCAATCCCAGCGCGGCTTGCTTCATCACATCGTCGACGAACACGAGGACGCCCGCGATCGTGCACTTTTCTAAGCAGACAATAGCCTCGGTGAACCACCACTCCGGCTTGTGCACGAGATGCAAGATCGATAGGCGGTCCATGGCCGCCTCGTCGTTCGTCTTACAAGCCGAATACACTAGATAGAACATCATGAACGGGATGCCGATGACGTAGAGCACTATGCCGACGGTAGATGCCAATATGACCCCCGCGGTGAACTTCTTACCATTGCAGCCGATGGACATGTCCACGGTAAGGTACGACTTGTGCCGCCCGGGTAAAAAACAATTCCTAGGAGCAATCCTGTTCGTCCGAGTACGCACGCGGCGGCGGCGCGTGGCGACGCGCCTACGCTGGGACCGCGGCGGAGAGACCTCTGCAGTCCCTTCGCTCTGAGTCCTCGTCCGTCGAGCGATGAGGCCGCAAATGCAATTACGCAGCAATCGGCAAACTTTTATTTCGATTGCCGGGAGCGCGCTAAGGCGGGGCCTTGCGGCGTGTAGTCCGTCGGCAGACGTCCTGGTAGTCCTGGGACATATAGGCCCCGAAAAGGAAAAATCGTTTTAATTACTAAACGGGTTTTGTCAACTCTGATTTTGCTCAGGAAGCGTAGGCGGAACAAGAACCAGAAACCCAACTCGACGTATCGATACTTAAAATAGCTATGTGCAACAGTCAAACAACAGAGAGGAGCCCGAGGCCCGGCGCCGCGGTCCGGTCGACGGGCTCCCCGACTACGAAATCCACGGGCGCCGCCGGCCCCGGCACCGTGGCCGTCCACGCGTGGTCCAACATTTCTTTGGCGGAGAGCCGGTCGTCCGGGGCGGTCAACAGCCACGCCACGAGGTCCCGACACGCCCGCGACGACGCGCGCCAGACCGGGTCGCGTAAAGAACGCAGGTCGCACCGCACCACTTTCTGCGCGACATCGGGCCCGTCGAAGGGCAAAACCCCACTCACTAACAAGAACAACACGACGCCCAAAGCCCAGGTGTCCACCTTGGCCCCGTAGGGCACGCGCTGAAAAACTTCAGGCGCCACATAATGCGGCGTGCCCACCGCCGCTGTGAGACACTGCCCCGGCCGCACCATGGCGGCTATGCCGAAGTCGCACAGGACCACCTCCTTTCCAACCAGGATGTTCTCCGGTTTAATATCGCGGTGCACCACTCCTAATTCATGTAAGTACGCCACGGCGTGGCACAGGGGTCTCAGCACACGCCGCGCATTATGTTCGCCCCAGCAGTCCACGTCTTTTCTTGCCAATCGCGCTTTCAGGTCGCCCTGGCACCGTGGCATGACGAGGTGGACCGCGTTTCCGTCTTCGTGCAGTTCTTCCAGTCTCATGACGTGCGGGTGCCTTGCGAGCCGCATCACGGCCACCTCCACCCTTAACGCATCGCGCACACTTCGAGGCGCGTTACGTGTTTGCACTCTTTTGATCGCGACGCTCTTCCCGTCCGCTCGCCGCACCGCGGCGAAGACGTCGGAGAAGTGGCCCGTCCCCAACTTCTCTTGTAATACATACGCGTCCTCCACGGGCGTCTGGGCGCTCGCCCTGCGAAGCGCCGTGACCCACGCGTCTCTTTCACTCCGTGACGCCGCGTACAGGACCCGCTCGGTTTTTCCGCTCTTGGACGCGTCCAGGTCCTCGCCCGGCGAGCCCCCGCGGGTCGACGAATCCAAGAGGGAGCGCAGGTTGTTCGCGGAGTTCGAGGCGCGCCGCAGGAACCGGGACGGGCTCCCGGGGGGGCGCTTCCGGTACGACGAGGCGGCGCTGCCCCAGCTCGAGGGCTTGTCGGTGTCCGAGTCGGAGAAGCGGGGCGACGAGCTGGCGCCGCACTGGCTGTCGTCCATTTCGTCGAATAACGACGCGTGCTCGCCCGGCAAGCTCAGCACGAAGCCGTGGGAGCCGTCGCCCCGCTGGCCGCGCGACGGCGAATGGGACGCGGGCCGGGGCCTCTCCAGCGGCTGCACGCGGCAGCCCGGCAGAAACAGGACGCCCTTCGGGCGGTCCAGGCGCGCGTCGGCGTACTGGTACAGGCACTTGCCCGCGAGGACGTAGTGGCGCCGCCGCCGCGCCCCGAACCAGCTCCCGAACTTGTAGAGCCAGCCCTCGGCGTCGACGCGCACCGGGTCTATGTCATCCAGGCCGCGGCCGCGCGGCCGCGGCGAGTCGCGCCGCGCCAGGGCGTAGGCCGCCAGCTGCGGCACCGCGTCCGCGTCGCTCGCTTCCCTACTCACGACCCGCGGCGGCGACGGCGGGGGCGGCGCCTGCCGGAGCTCGCGCGCGAGGAGGCCTATTGTAGAGGGCGGCGGCGGGCCGTCGCCGAGCGTGGACAGCGCGGCCAGCGCGCCGGCCAGCGCCTCCTGCGACGCGGGGCTCCGCGGAGTCGGCTGCTCGTCTTCGAGGACGATGGGCGGCGGCCGGTGTACTGACTCCTCCGGCGCGACGGGGGCGATGGCCCGGGCGGCCGTCCGCGGCGTCCGCCGGGGGAGCGTCGCGACGGGCGGCACCAGGGCCTTGAGGACGTGGTCGGCCACGAACGGCGAAGACCGCAACCACCGCCCGAACGCCGCCTCATCCAGGGACGGCGCGCCAGCTAACGCGACTCTCACAAGATCCTCGTTCGTGAGGCGCGTGACGTCGCCGTGCGTGCGCCTGTGTATACTAGCGTCGGCTTCGAAATCCTCGTCCGCGAGTTGCCTCGTCGGGAAGTGGTTGAGCATGGCCCGTAATTCCTTCTCGTCCACCAGTCCATCGCCGTTCAAGTCGAACATGGCGAACAGCAGCGAACAGGCTTCACCAACGTCGCCTCGGAGCCCGACCGCCAGGATGCCCACAAAGTTGGGGAACTCGACGCCCTCGTGGTCGCCGGCGGCCACAGCGAAGAGCCGCTCGCCCACGAGCCCCGGCAGGTCGAAGGCCCGCCGGAACATCCCCGGCCCGATGGCGTGCTCCCCACTTCGGCCGGCCAGGTCGCGGAAGGACTCCGTGAGGTACTGGATCTCCCTCTCGTCGAAGCGGGCGCGGTGGGGCGGCGCCTGGTCCTTGGACGTCGTGGCGCCCATGGTCTAGCGGACCTCCGGCGGCCGTCGGCGCGCTGGCCCTACTGTATGCGGGTTGCTCCTATCACCGTTGAGGCGCGCGCTGCTCCGGAGCCACTCGGCAATTCTTGTGCAGTTCTTGTAGGTTTGTGGAGCTGCTGGGCGGCGGTGCTTATTCAGCCGCGCCGACAGCTATACTGCTCGACGCTCCTCCGCTGGCGTCTGGCACTCAGCCCTGCCTGCCTTTTAAACAGCCCGGTCACTCTGACCTTGTTAATTGCAAAAGCAAAACCCGCGCGACTTTGAAAAGCTGCCCGGTCGCTTCGGCTGGAGACCCCCGGACAGTCAGTCTCGCACACTGGCAACTACAAGCAACAACTACTTACCGCCGTCCCCGATCATCCGCCGCACGGTAATGTGTATTTTCGGCGTCGCGACGAGCGTCTTCTGCGCACGCTTCCGCGTCTGCACGTGCTGGCGCCGGAGGCCCGTATTGTGGCCCGTGCCCGCGGCCTTGCGCTTGATGGCGCCGCGGCCCGTCCCGCGGAAACGCTTTTTGGCGCCGGAGTGCGCCTTCGCGCCGCGCAGGTTCGAGAACATTTGCACGAGGAGGCCGCGCGCGGCCGGTGCGCGCGCGCAGAGCGTCTGCCAGGGCAGCATGCTGGGAGCGGTTCGCAGCTGCTGGTGCAGCAGCAGTGCAGCAGTCGAGCTTGCCGGAGGCGCCCGCGCAAAGCAACTGGTTTCCGCTATTCGCTCGCACGCAGATCAAATAGATCAAAATATGTGTGCACTCGTAATCTAGCGCAGCAGCAGCGCAGCAAAGCCACACGCAACTCTACGCCACGCCGTAAAACCCGCACAAAAACACCAGGCGCCGGGCGAGGAATCGCCGGGAGAACAGTGAAGAGAGTGGCGCCGGCGACCACCACGTGGCGCGCGGAGCAAGCGCACTAGGAATTCTCGAAGCCGCACAACAGCCCGGCCCGGCCTGCAGCGCCCGGGATCTGCGCGTCCGGCGGCTGCCTCCCGCGGTCCCGCACGAGGAGCACGCGGCCCGTCAGCAGGCGCGAGGTCGCGACCGCACCCTCGGGCGCTTGCGCGCCGCGGCGGGCTGCCTACAAATAAGATAACACACGAGCACACAAGCCATGGCGACGACTGCGGCCATCGTCGCCACGCACCACGCCGTCACGCACGATGAGCACGACGACGCGAGCACCGAGGAAAAGGAGGCGCCCGGGGAGCGGGCCGTGCCCCCGCGGCGCGGCTGCTGCTCCCTCTTACTGGACGGCGACGCGCACCTGAACGACTTCGAGGACGACCCCGACGAGCCGAGCTATAGGCCCACGTCTACGGCCCAAAAAGTATTCCTCATATTAGAGGACCCGAACTACAACGGCACGGCTCAGTTCGTCTCAATTTTCATCCTTCTACTGATTGTCCTGGGCTGCATCACCTACGTCATGGAGTCCATGCGCGCCTTCCAGTACGTGAAGGCGCGGTGCGACCGCTGGGACCCGAGCGACGGCGAGTGCGAGCCGGTCGCGAAGCCGATCTTCGGCGTGATCGAGGGCGCGTGCATGCTGGTCTTCACGGCGGAGTACATCATGCGCATCGTGCTTGTTGGTGTGGTCCCCGAGCAGTGCTGGAACATGAAAGCAACGGAGAAAAACAGTTGCCTCCAAAAAATGTACTCGTACGGCAAGCTCCCGATGAACGTCGTGGATCTGGTGGCTATATTACCTTTCTGGATCAAGATGCTGGGGTTGACGAAGAACGGGTTTGGGGTATTACGGATCGTCCGGCTGGCGCGCGTTTTAAGGATGTTGCGGAACCCGAAGATCGCCGGTTCGATCGCCGTCTTTGGCAACGCCATGTACCAGTCGTCGCCGGCGCTGGGTATTCTGTTCTTCTTTAGCATGATGGCCTTCGTCTTGGCCGGGTCGATCATCTTCATGTTTGAGCGGGGCACGTTTCGGACCGATTTGATTGACTTGTGTCGGAGGGATCTAAGTGATGCAACACCGCATGGCTGCTTCATTCGGCAGACGGTGGACGGGCTGCAACTCGAAGCGTCGCCCTACGTCAACATACCCATCTCCATGTACTGGGTCGTGGTGACGATGACGACGACCGGGTACGGGGATCTGTATCCGACGTCCACGGGCGGTCGCATCATTTCCATCTTGGTGGTCTACTGCGGCATTATTGCAATAGCTTTGCCCATCACGGTCATCGGCACGAACTTCACGCGCGAGTACGACGCGCATCGGGAACGAGAGAAGCGGCAGGCGGAGCGCAAAAAATTGCGGTGGAAGAAAAGTCTGTTGCGCATGGCCAAGCAGGAGGGCGGCAGGGTCGTGCCGGCGGCCGCGTCCCCCCAAAAGAACCCGGACCGGAAACTGCTGGACAAGCTGCGGGCGACGCTGCACCAGCAGACGCTCGGCCTCCAGGACCTCGCGGCGCAGGTCGAGGCCGTCGGGGCGCGGCTGCCTAAGACCTAAGTTACGTCCGGTCCCTAACCATCTCCAGGAACATGGCGTGCCAGCGCGAGTCCCGGGTGAGCTCGGGGTGGAAGGCCGTGGCCAAAATGTGGCCCTGGCGCGCCGCGACGCAGACCTCCCGCTCGCTGGACCCCTTGCGCTTCTTCGGCTGCCTCTCCCCAAAGGCCGCGACGTGCGGCGCGGCCTCGGGCGCCGGCGCCGACGTCACCGACGCGAGGGACTCGCAGTGTTTACCGCGGGCCAGAATGGCCGGCGCCCGGATGAAGACGGCCGGCGCCGCGTCGGGGAAGCCGTCCAGCGGCAGCTCGAAGCTCGAGACCTGGGCCCCGAAGTAGTTGCGGCAGACCGTGCAGTCCAGGCCGCCGACCAGGGTCTGGCCGCCCGCCTTCTGGCCCACGCAGTCGTCCGCCAGCAAAATGAGCCCGGCGCACGTGCCGTACGCGGGCGTGCCCGCCGCGACGGCCGCCCGGAGGGCCGGGAACAGCCCGTCGCCCTCGGTCATGATCGCCATGGCCGTGCTTTCGCCCCCGGGGAAGACTAACCCGTCGACGCCCGCGATCTGGTCCTTGACCCGGATTTCCCGCGTCGCGGCGCCGAGCTCGTGCAATACATCAATGTGCTCGTCGACGCTGCCCTGCAACGCGAGCACTCCTATCAAGAGCTTGCCCTCCCTCGCCTCGTCCACCGCGTCCCCGGGCCGGCGTCCGCCGTTCCGCGACGGTGCGGGTGCTGACGCTTCGGCCATGGCTGTTGCTTAGTTGTAGACGTCGTTCGGTGCACCAACAGGGCAATCGCTGCAGTTTCTGTAGCTGTGCGGCCAAGTTTGCACTACACGTAAGCTGAGAAACCCGTGCCCAAAAGCTACACGGAAGGATGATCTTCAAGGATGATCTTCGTGCCCCCGAACCCGGATCAACAACACAGATTACTCACGGCCACTCGGCGTCGGGTGCGTCCCCGCCGGGCCGGGGCGGCGCCCCGTGCAGCGGCGACCGCGTCGGCAGCGCCCCCGCCAGCGCGCCCATCTCGATGGAGGCCGTGCGCTGCCGCCGGGACCCGAGGCACGTCGTCTCGTCGGCGTCGGACTCGGACTCCTCCTCGCGGGGCGGCGGCGGTTTAGGTGGCGGCGCCGGCTTCCGCCGCAGCCGCGCCCGCCGCGAGACGAAGGCCGCGACCGCGCTCCCGGCCACGCACGGCGCGTGCGGCGCCGGCGGCGCGTCCAGGGCCGCCGCGCCCCGCGCGCGCGGCAGCTTTACCCCGTCGCCGCCGTGGCACAGCGCCAGGTACGCGAAGAGCGATGGCCCGACGGCGCGGTAGTCCGCGCCGAGCTTGAAGGAGGCCCCACTACACAACCGCGCGTTCGCGAGGGGTCCGGGCGGTGCGGGCGGCAGCTCCGGATCTACTGTAGGGCCCTTGGCCTCGGGCACGCCGGCGCCAAGGGCGGGCGGGCTCCAGAAGGCCCACGCGCGCCACGCCCCGAGCCACTTCTCATCAACAAGGTAGAGCGTTGGACTCCGCGCGTCGCCCGCCTCCAATAGTCTAGCGACGCGCGGCTCCTCCTCGCGCCAGACGCGCTGTGGGTCGAGCTGCAGCACCTCCTCCACAAGGATCGGGCTGTAGGCCCGCAGGACCACTGCACAAGCGCGGTGGAGGGCCTGGACGCGCCGCGCAAGAACGCGCCCCGCCTGGACCGGCGCCTCGGGGTGCCGCGCCCGGCAGGCCCGGTCGATGGGCGCCGCGACCGCGCACAGTTTGGCGAGCCGCGCGTGCGCCTCGTCATCCACAAGAAGCAGCTCCGCGAGCTCCTTGGTGAGCACCAGGGCGAGGGCCCGCTTCAAAAACGCGCCCGAGAGGCCCCTTGCAATAGAGGTCCGTCCGCAGTATCTTACTTCGAAATCGAACTTCAGGTCCACCGCGGTCGGCTCTTCGCCGGCGGCCGGCCCCTGCGCCTGGACGAGCGCCCGCCGCGCCCCGACGCACCGCACCGCGAGTAACGAGCAGGCGCGCTTCGGTGCAGTTCGCGGGCGCGCGAGCGGCCGCAGCATGTGCAAGAGGTCCGCGGGGCAACCGTCGAAGGCGCCGTCGTGGACGAGCGCGGGCAGGCGCCGTTCTAATTCGTCACCTTGGCGGCGCGCCTTGGCGTCGAGGAGCGCGTGCGCGACCAGCACGGCCGCGTGGGCCTGCGGCTTCTTCTTCCCCAAGACGTTCGTGAGGGCCCTGGAGAAGACGCCCTGCCGGGCCAATAGCCGCACGCAGTTCAGGCGGAGCATGTCCCGGGCGACCCAGGGCGAGTTCCGGTCAGGGGGGATGCCCAACACGACGTAGGGCGCCTGCATCGCGTTCAGCATGCTGCTCGTGAGGTTCGGTTGGACGTCCTCCTCGTCCAGGACGTCGCGGTCGTCGCCGCAGATCGCGTCCAGGAAGGAGAAGTCGGCCATGCTGTGTTCTTTGCTCCCTCAGAGGACTGGAGGTACTGGAGCGCTGCGGACGGCTGCGACGAAAACCTGGGTCTGCTGCCTTGGCGCTTAAGCCCTAGGTTGCACCGGTTTCACGCTGTTCCTTTGAGTAAAGCAGGGTCTCCCAAAAACCCGCGCGATAGTTTGCTTGCCGTCAGCGTCCGCCTAGGAGGCCTCATCCGGAGCCGAAGAGCATGCTTTGAGGTCTTTACGAGCCACTCCGGAGCTTTTTGTTTTTGAACCCCGCACCCAAAAATACACAAAAACTCGCTCACTAAACTTTATCAAGCAGCTTAGCGCATCTCGTACGCAGCGGAGTCCAATCCAAGTTGCCCCAGCCACAAGAAGTGCCGTGGCCAGCCACTGACGCGAAAAAGCGCCGCGCTACGTGCTGCGCGGTGGCTCTAGCGGCCTCAGTCGCTGGATGCCCAAATCGACGCAAAGCGAGCGCCGCGCGGCCCGCCGTGCCGCCGCGCTCGAGGCCAGCCGACGAGAGGCTACTGCGCCACACACGCGAGGCCACACGCGCACCACAGATGCGCTGCAGCCCGCCGAGAGACGCCGCACCACACTGCGGACGTCGTCGAGAGACGCCGCACCGCGCCGCACACGAGTCCCACATTCACGCGTCCCCCTCCACACAGGTCGACCGCCGAACAGGGACGGAGACGCCAGGATGCCGTCGGCCCACAGAGAAGCGGACCAGACGGAGAAGTCGTACCAGAAGCAGGACGCCGTCTTCCTCGGCCGCAAGCGCACGCTCGCGAAGAAGTCGAAGAAGGGCCTGAGGTACGTGCGGAACGTGGGCCTCGGCTTCAAGACGCCCAAGGCGGCGCTCGAGGGCTCCTACGTGGACAAGAAGTGCCCCTTCACGGGCAACGTGAGCATCCGCGGCCGCATCCTCAAGGGCATGGTCGTCTCCACCAAGATGACGCGCACCATCGTCATCCGCCGGGACTACCTCAACTGGTGCGGCAAGTACCGCCGCTTCGAGAAGCGCCACAAGAACATGTCGGTGCACTGCTCGCCCTGCTTCGAGAACGTCAAGGAGGGCGACGTCGTCACGGTGGGCCAGTGCCGGCCGCTGACGAAGACGGTGCGCTTCAACGTCCTCACGCACGAGCCGAGCGTGAACCAGGCGCTCAACGTGAAGAAGCAGTTCCGCATCTTCTAGGCGGGTAATTGTCCGGTACGGTACGCCGTCTCCCTCGTAGTAGCGTGCTGAGGCGCGGCGGCGGCGCGTGGGCGGGGTGGACGATGCTTTCGGGGGAAACCCGTGCGATAAAACCCGTGCATCAAGCAACTTGCCCAAATCGCAAAACAATCGCTGCTAAACAGCCCCTATCATTTGCCGGAAGGGTGCGGGCCATCGCTGAAGCAGCCGCGGCGCGAACCCGCCGCAGCGCAGCGGCGCGCCATAAATAAGCGGCCTCGCTCACTGGCACCTGAGCAGTGCCTCCCCGCGCCAATATGCACACTTCCAACACGCCCAGCCCACGTACACACCCGCGCGGACGGTCGCGCGCCACCACCGCCCATGCGGCGGCGCGCAACAAATTCCCGCGGAAGAGCGCCGAGACACTCGTACTGGTTCGCCGTGGGGCGCCGCGCAAAACGTCCGGCCCCGTCGCGGCGGTCCGTTTAATGGGTCTTACACCTCGCAGGCGCGCGCCGCAGCCGAGCCGCCCGCCCGCGCCCGACCGAGCCGCGGAAAGTCCCAAGAACGACCGAGCCCGCGCCCGCGCCCAGAAAAGCACTTCGACAGCCACCCCGGGGACGAAGCACAAAAGCAACCTCGCGCAGGGGTTTGGACGCGTAGCGATACGCGCGTGAAACGAACATATGCAACGTTTACTAGGGCCGAGGGGTGGGAAGACGCAGTTACACGAGAGTTCCGCGCCGGCCGCCTTTGTCACACTTTTATCGCAGGTATAAACCATGGACATGCTCGGCGCGATGGGCCGCTCGGCCATGCGCAGCGGCTCGATCGTCGCGCGCTCGGCGACGCAGGCCGGCGCCGCGGCCGAGGACAACGTCTCGTCCAGGGCGTGCGAGCGGTGCAATGAAACCAAGACCGGCTTCCGCCTGTCCACGTGCCCCGTCTGCGCCAAGAAGATCTGCGGGCGTTGTAGTGTCAAAGTCGTCGTGCCTGCACCATGCGCGAAGAGCGGTAACGCATGCGAACGGCCGAGCTGCCGCACGGACTGCGCCCCGACGTGCGTCGAGGTGGCCCGGACCCAGTTCCGGGCCGCGCTCACGGCCTCCACGGCCGCGAACGTCGACGCATTCCTGGGCGGGTCGGAGGAGGACTTGTTCGAGCGGCCGGACAGACCGATTGTCGACGTCTCGGCGACGGCGTCGGCTAGACGATTACTGCCGCTCGCTTTAAAAGCCGTGGAGCTCGCGGGCTACTCGGAGGTGATTTATGCCTACAAATTGGCGGAGGGCGGCATCGTGGCCGCGCTCTTGACGCCGACCTTCCGCGTCTTCGTGGAGCGGGTCCTCCCCATGCTCTCGAAGCATATTGAGCGGGCCGGCGCGGAGATGGACGCGAAGAAGACGGGGGCCAAGGAGGCCGAGCTGGCGCTGCGGTTGTACTACCTGGCCTGCGGCGAGGCTGTGAAAAGGTTAAGTGACCCGCCGGAGGAAATCAGTCACGGCGCGCCCGCGTCAACGGAGGCGCTGGATTCTCTGGGGACTATGATTGGGCCGGCGCAGTGGCTCTACGCGGCTCATGAACTAAGAGCCCCGCAGGCCACGGCCGCCTGGGGCGCCTGGTACGTCGGCCGTTTAGCAAAAGCAAGTGGCTGGCGCCTCGTCGCGTGCGTCGGCGCTTCGAGAAGTGAGGATTTCCGGCTGGCAGTCCCGGGCCTGCCGCCGACGCGCTTCCCGGCCTGGTGTTTAGCTTGTCGGGGCGAGGAGGCGGTCCTCGCGTTCCGGGGCTCCACGTCGCCCCAGGACTGGGCCATCAACTCCGAGTGCGACGAGGTGCAGATCTGCCACGAGAAAGCGCCCCAGGACTGGAGCGCGCACGGGGGCATGGTGCGGGCCGCGCGGGCAGTCTTGTACGACTGCGGCGCGGCGGCGGCCGTCGCGAAGTTGCGGAAGGCCGGCCTTAAGGTCACGTGCGTCGGGCATTCGCTGGGCGCGGGCGTGGCGGCGCTGGCGACGGCGCTGCTGAATTTGGACGATGCGACAAAACCGCTCGTGACCGCTTCGCTATATGCGGTGCCCGCGTGCGCCTCGCCGGCGCTCGCGGAGGCTTTGAAGGCGACCGTGGAGGCCGCCATCCTGCGGGACGACGTCGTGCCCCGATTGTCAGAAAAGCACTGCGCGCGCCTCGCGCGGGAGGTCGTCGCAGACGACGCCCACTACCGCGAGGCCTTCGCCAAGGACCGCGCGGCCTACGCGCGCTACTGTTACACGCTGGGGAAGAAGGAGGGCATGGTCCACGACGATGGGCCCGCTTCAGAACCGCCGACGCCGCCCCCAAAAACCGAACCCAAGGCCATCCGCCTCCTGGCGGACGACGACGTGCGGCCGCTCGTGCCGCCCGGGCGCCTCGTCTTCTGCCAGGGCCGCGACGGCGTCTTCGAGGCGCAGCGCGGCGACCACACGCTGGCGCCGCTGCAGACCGTGCAGGTCACGCCGCGCGCGGTCGACGACCACAGCCTGGACGCGATCGCGTTTGCCCTGCGCGCCGTCCGGGCGCGGCGCGGCGCCGCGCCCGGGGCGACCCCGGCGCCGCTGAAGTCCGCGCGCGCCGACGGGGCGTGGGCGCCCTGCGCCGTCTGCGGCTCGGACGTGACCTGGACGTCGTCCGTGCGGGGGAGCGACACGGCGCGGGCATACAGCACGCACCACTGCCGGGCGTGCGGGGAGGTCGTGTGCGCGTTCTGCGCGCCCGCGGCGGACTCGGTGGCCGCCGACGCGCTCGGCGAGACGCTGACGCTGCCCGACAAGCGCGTGACGCTGCCCTCGCGCGGGTGCCTCGGGCCCGTGCGTGTTTGCCGGCCTTGTGCATATGTGTCGTACGACATGTAGTGCTCGGAGAGCGGCGCGTACGGCTGGTACTCGCGGCCTTTGAATTCAACGTCCCGCCCGCCGCCCGGCCTCTACCGGCCGATGGCGCCAGCGGAATTCCCCCACTTTTTGCTCCTAATCCATTTTTACTCACCGCTCCGCCCGGACGTATTCCCGCGCGCGCGCCTCGACGCGCCGCCGCAGGGCCGCGAGCCCCGGATCGATGCCCCGCTTCTCCGGCGCGCGCCGCCGCGGCTCGTGCGGCTGGGACCCCGCCAGCGTTTTAATGGAAGATTCGCCGTCGCCGATGGTAGAATCCGCGCGCGAGATCTCCCGGTCCAATGCGTTGGACACGAGCCACGTGGCGTGCCCCGCGATGCGCTGGTGATGGGCGTGGAACCAGCTTTGGGTGCCGTCGTCGATGTCGGCGAGCCACGCTTTGGACGAGGGACTGAGGACCTCGAGCTCGCCGCCGGGCACGTCCCTCCCGTCCCGCCGGTGCTGCTCTATACTTTCGTAGATGGTCCGGTGCTCCATGCCCCGTAATGCGCGCTTACGCGTTTTCCGCCGCTGGTGGGGCGTCTGCGTGGACCCCGGGTGCGTTTCTGCGCTTTGGTTCGCCTTAATCTTCTCGTCGACCAGCGTTTCCAAATCGTGGCGCATTCTATCAAAATCGTCCCTGTCATTACCGAAGGCCAGCTCCGCGCACAGGTCCTCCTGGACGTGCTCCTCGAAGCGCTTCTTACATCTCTCGCAGTACTCGGCCTGCCCGTTGCAGTTCCGGCAGCGGGGCATGCGGAAGGCCTTGGCGGAGCCGGCGCTCGACCGTGACGAGCCGGAGCCCGCGCTCGCATAGGAGTCAGACATCGTGCGCTGCGTGTGTGGCAGCTGGGTTGAGTCGCAGCTCTGTGGCGCTGATGGGTGGGTAGTGGTCGTGTGGCGCAGCCTTTTTGTCGTGCGCTGCGCCCTCTCTGCCGGGGACATGGCTAGTGTCTCCAGGATGAGTAGGAGCCAGGCGTGGCGGTCTCGCGTGGCACCGATGGCGCGTTCGCGCACGAAGGCTCGTGGGGGCTAGTAAAGGTTCAATTCTAGCTTTTCCAGCTTTGTGTCGACGCGCGGCTTTGCGCGCAATCGCAGACGCGAGGTCCAGAGGCTGCCCGGGCGGCGCCGCAACGGACCCGGTCCCACCCTCGCGAACGGGCTGCCGCGGCGCCGGGCGCGCGAGCGTGCCGAGGCACGACTAGCGACGCAGCGGCTGCTGCCATAGAGGACATGTCCCTCTACGAGCGCCTGCGGGCCTGGCTCGACCCGGCGCAGATCGTGTTGCTGGAGGTCGGCGTCTTAGTAGTCCTATGGCTCACCGTCGGGACCGTCGTCTTCGCGCTCAACCAGCCCAACTTCGACGCCATCGCGGACCGGTGGATCTACAGCTTCTTCTTCTGCGTCAACGCCGGCTTGGGCGTGGGCAACGTGCCTTTGAAGCCGACGAAGTGGTACACGAAGTTGATAGCGTCGGCCTTTTGCTTCTGCGGTCACACGATGGTCATCGGGGGCGCGGCGGTCTACTTCGCCGTGCAGTCCGACACGGTCATGAAGAAGGTGGCCTTGGGGCCGGTGCGCGAGGAACAGGTCCGACGGCAGCGTTTACTATACCACGGCGCCATTTTTTTGGCCTTTGTGCTGCTCGGCGTCCTCATCGCGTTCACGACGGCCCAGCTCAGCGGGTGGATGATGGCCTTCGAGTTCTCCGTGACCATGTTGACCTCGGCGGGTCTCGTGGAAGGGGTGGAGGACGACGCCGACTGGATCACGCAGTCGCTCTGGATGCTTCTTGGTATTCCTTTTAGTATCGCCTTCTTCTCGGAGCTGAGCGCGTACGTGTGGCACGTGGCCAAGCACCATCGGCACCGGCGGCACCATTCGGTTGGTGTGTCCCGGCCGCTGATCGACCCCTCATCTACTTCCATGCCGGCCACGGAGTACATCTATTTAGAAAGGTTAGCACGAGCTAGTGGTTATTTGCGGGACCTGGACTCGGTCCCCGATAGCACGGAAGCGCTAGATGACTTGCAGGCAACATTACAAGTGCCCGAACTTATGTTATCTGTGATCGTCTGGTGGACGGCCGGGACCCTGTTCTATTATTTGTACGAGGGCTTCGCCTTAGTGTATGCCTTCTACTACTCGATCAACGTCGGATTGGGCATAGGAAACTGCCCCTACCAACCTAGTAGAACATGGTCCCGCTTGTACACGATCTTCCACTGCATCATTGGGTCTTCTTTGATTTACGGCGGCGTCTCGACGGTCTTCAAGGAAGCCACGGAGCGGTTAAGGAAAAAACGAGATGACGACGACGTCTCGACCGCGTCAAGTTGTTCGGAGGACGACGAGACCGAGGAAGCGCAGTTGGGAAGGGTCTACATCTATGGCTGCATATATGTGGGTTGTTTAGTACTCGGTATACCGGTGGCCTGGGTCTGCGGCTACTCAAATCCGATTGACATCATCGAATTCACGGTCACGTACATGACCACGACCGGACTCCTCTCCTTCGACCGGGAGTACAGCCACGGGCCCATCTACTTCGTCAGCGCCTGCTACATTGCCCTGGCCATTCCCATCGCGGCCGTGTTCATTTCCGAATTGGCGTCCGAGGCCTTCGTGCACCGGGAGCACCAGGTTGTGACCGAGCGGATACGGGAGTCCGAGGACGCCGTGGCGGGCTTCGCGCCGCCGCCGCCCCCCTCTCCACAGAAGAAGGCGCGCGTGCGCGTGCCCTCGGCGTACGCGCGCTTCCTGCGCGGCGTGCGGAGCCGCGCGGGCTTCCGGGAGGCCTCGCCGGAGCGGCGGCCCGAGGCCTGACTAATTAATTTAAATTCAGGACGGTGTGTGGGTCCCGGGCGCGACGGCGTTGCTCGACGCGTACGTCGGCCGCGAAACCCGTGACCAAAGGGCATTTCAATGAGCTTATTTCAATGCGGGCGCAGCGTATGCTGATTCGCTTTTGGCGTGAGCTGGCGTGAGCTCTTCTAACAGCTGCCCAGGGGCGGTCGACGACGCGTATCGATCTTCACAGCATTGTTCACAGCCCATTACTCATCATGCGACGTCGTAATCGATCGCGGAGGCTTGCATTAAGAGCGCTGCTGGTCACACGAAGTGCCGCACTCACCAATCCGCTGCGACGTCGTATAACTCTGACGCGCCGCGCCGCCGAGGGCGGCCGAGGACTGGACCACCTGAGCGCAGCGATCGAGGAAGGAGACCTCGTGCTCTACCAAACCGGGCAGTGGACCGTCGATAGCGTGGCCGTCGGCGATGGCGACGAGCCAGACCTTGCGTACGCAGTGGTTGATACGCTGCAGCTCGTCTTTACGCACAACTGCGAACACGGCTGGATCTACGGGTCGGCGCTCCACTGCGACGCTGGCGGCGTACTTCGACCACCCGACGGCGACGCGTTCGTGCAGATCGGGCCCGAGCAGCTCCTCGCGCGCTTGGACGGCGACGCGCTCGACGACGGTGCGTCATATGCTCTCTGCGACGGAGGGAAACGTGCAGTGGAGGACGAACGCGTGCGGTTGGGGAGCTGGGGAGATTAAGCATCGTACTATTGGACGTGTCCAGGGCAAAGTGCCCGCCGTTGCCTCCTGATCAGCAGATTCCCGAAACTTTTTTGTATTAGCCGCAGCTCTCTGTAGGGGTCCCTGGGATCGATCTCGCGTGCAGTCGCCCGTGCCCTGGCAATTTGGATTCGGCTACATTTGGCCGAAATAGACCTCGCCATCTCCGAGACACGCGTAACTCCTGTCTCCGCTGCTCATTGATACACAGCTCTTTGCTGCGTTACAGAAGCTCCCAGAACATATTTAAGAATGCTGCGACGAACAATTGTAGCAGCTGCGCTGGCCACGGCCTCGGCCAAGGTCTTTTTTGAGGGTGAGTTTCTTTCGGGGCCAATGAGGACGCCGCACATTGCGCATGCAACGCAGCACCGGCCGTACACACGCCCGTCGACCCGCCGCGGCATTCGCAACGTGAAACTCCACACTACGCCGCGCGCGCGGCGTGAACACGCAGCCGGCGCGCCGGCCCGCCCACGCAAAACACCCCACACGCCATCGCCGCCGCACCAAATCCCACCAGCACCGCACACCCACCCCTCACGCGCCTCCCCTCCCGCAGAGACCTTCGACAAGGACATCGGCAAGCGGTGGACGGTCTCCGAATACAAAGGCGCGGACTCCATGGGGAAGTGGGTGCACACCAGTGGCGAGTGGTTCGTGAAGGGCGCCGAGAAGGAGGCCAAGGGCATGCAGGCCAGCGAGGACATGAAGTTCCACGCCATTTCTGCCCCGATGGACAAGAAGGCGTCGACGACCGACGGCACGCTCGTGGTCCAGTTCACCGTCAAGCACGAGAAGAAGGACTACGCCTTCTGCGGCGGCGGCTACATTAAACTCATGCCGGGCAAGGTCGACGGCAAGGCCTTTGGCGGGGACACGCCCTATTCTATTATGTTCGGGCCGGACCTGTGCGGCTACGACGTCTCTAGAATCCACCTCATCTTCGAGCACAACGGCGAGAACCTGCTGAAGGAGGACGAGATCAAATTGGATTACGCGGACAAGGACGAGTTCACGCACCTCTACACCCTGGTCCTGGAGAAGGACGGCTCCTACGAGGTCTTCCTCGACCAGGACAGCAAGGCCTCGGGCAACATCGTGGACGGCTGGGCCTTCCCGGACAAGGAGGTCAAGGACCCGGACCAGTCCAAGCCCGCGGACTGGGTCGACACCAAGAAGATCCCGGACCCAGAGAGCTCCAAGCCGGAGGGCTACGACGACATCCCGGCCGAGGTCCCGGACCCCGAGGCCGAGACGCCCGAGGACTGGGACGAGGAGGAGGACGGCGAGTGGCACGTTCTCAGCGTCCAAACGATCACATGCGCGCGCCGAGGACGAAACCCGATCTCTGACACCTCTTGTTTGAGATTCAAAAAGCTCGCTGAACGTACACATTTCAACTTAATTCAGAGGCTTGGCCTGCCGTCGACGCACTCGTCCAGTACGCGTCACTTCTCACCGCTTACTCACGCAGGGAGCCGCCCATGATCGACAACCCCGACTTCAAGGGCGAGTGGAACGCGCCCATGATCGACAACCCCGACTACAAGGGCGCCTGGGAGCACCCCATGGTCCCCAACAAGGACTACGCGCCGGCGACCTACGCCAAGTACAAGGACCTCTCGGCCGTGGGCTTCGAGCTCTGGACGGTGAACGGCGGCTCCATCTTCGACAACATCCTCGTCACGGACGACAAGAAGTACGCCGACAAGCAGGCCGAGAAGACGTGGAAGAAGATCAAGGGCGAGGAGGGCGCCGGCGAGAAGGAGGCCAAGGAGGCCTGGAAGAAGCTCAACGAGCCCGAGGAGGAGGAGGGCGAGGACGACGAGGACGGCGACGCGGACGACGACGAGGACGAGGAGCGCGACGAGCTCTAGAGTCGGCCCCCTTTTACCCTTTTTTTTGTCACATTAGTAAACTTTTATGAAGTCATACATGCGAAGACACACTCAAGAGCCCTCTTGACAGCCTTCGGAACCCGCACGAAAAACCCGTAGGCACTCTCCGCCGCCAAAACGTTCAACGACGCGCTGCAGCACTAACGAGCCTGACTGAGGCACATACTGTTGCGCATACCCATAACCGACTGCATTGGTGACGCTCGGCAAAAAATTAGCGGCCCCCGGCGCCCTCCAGAGCTCTCGCAGCCGTCGCTCAAGGCCAGCGCGTCGCGCTCGCAAATTAGGCGCAGCTGTGGACGCCGCGCCACATGGACCCCGACGACGTCAAGGCGAGCTCCTCCGAGGAGGCCATCAGCTCGGACGAGGAGGCCCCGGCGCCGCAAGTGAACAGGGCGCCGGACGCCGCGGGCCTCGTGCTCGCCGCGCTGAGGGCCGCCGGGGCGCCCCTCGCGCCCAAAGATTTAGCGCAGCGCGCCCGGGCCGCGGCGGAGTTGTTCGGCGAGCGTACGGAGAGCTTTGCAGATATCATGCGGACGCTCGCCGCGTGCGGCGCTTTAGCGCCCTTCACGCGGCCGCCGCCGCCCGCGGCGCCGCTGTCGCCCGCCAAGCAGGCGCGCCTGGAGGAGGACGGCGCACGCTTGTACCACGCGTCTCGAATAGCGCCCTTCCACGCGCGGGCCTTTGATTTAGCAAGGGACGGGCGCTTCGAGGAGCTGGAGGCGGCCTGCGGCACGGCGGCCGCGACGACTTTAAGAGCGTGGTGCTTCCACGTGGCCCCGACCTGGGCGGACCTGCGGCGGAAACGGTTAAGGCGATTAGATGCGAGAGGTCTGCGGACGGCACGCGTCGCTTTGTTAGCCTGCCGGCCGGGTTTGCAGCTCACGGACAACGAGGTGTTGGAGCCCGCGTCGCCGCTCGGGCGCGTCGGGGCCCAGCTCGGCCTGGGCCGGTGGGGCGCCCCACCTCAAGCGTCGGCGGCCCAGGAGTGGCGCGAGGAGATGGCCCGGCGGCGCGCGGGCGGCCTCAGCAGCGACGGCGCGGCCTGCGACAGCGCGGCGACGCCGCAGACCGTGGCCCCGCCGTCATTGGTGACGAGCGCGCCGGGCGTCGCGCCGCGGCTCGCCGCGGCGGCGCGCGCCGTCGCCGCCTTGGCGCGCGCGCGCGCCAAGCT
>Ga0302122_10000329_pt1 | contig 28420 bp, 20 predicted proteins | sample CB21_SCM_MG_FD_203115 | JGI IMG/M metagenome (GOLD analysis project Ga0302122, IMG submission 203115) | Marine microbial communities from Western Arctic Ocean, Canada - CB21_SCM | ecosystem: Environmental > Aquatic > Marine > Oceanic | place: Canada: Western Arctic Ocean | collected 2017-09-28 | reverse complement strand
TCGGAGGAGCGCAAGAATTCCTTGAACGCCCGCGCCACCGCGGCGCAGGCCGTGGCGCGCGCCGAGAAGGCCGAGGCGCGGTCGCGCCGCGTTGAGGAGCGGCGGCGCGCCTCGGAGGCCGCGTGCGTTGCCGCGCTCGCGGAGCGCGATGCGTTGGACGTGGTCCTGCAGTCGCGCGAGTCCACGGCGTCGGCGGCGCGGCGGCGCCTCGACGCGGCCTCGGCGGAGGCCGACGAAACGGCCGCCGTCGGGCGCATCCTCCGGAAGCGCTGCGAGGACGCCGAGGCCGCGGCCGCCGCGGCCCAGGGCGACCGGGAGCGCGTCGAGGCCGCGCGCAAGAACTTGGAGCGGGTCGTGCGGAGCTTCGAGCAGAAGGCACAGACGGCCGAGGCGGCGCTGAAGCGCGACCACGCCCTCCAACTGTCAGAAAAGGAAGGCGACATCGAGGACGCCCAAACCCAGATCCGCGAGCTCGAGGCGCGGGTGGCGCAGGCGCGCGCGTCGGAGCAGGCGCGGGATGTCGCGGCCGCGCGCGCCGAGGCCGAGGCGTCCGCGGCGCGCGCGGCGGCGCAGGCCGCCGTCGCGGACGTCGCGGCGCTGAAGGACGTGCTGCTGCGGCCGCCGGACCCGGTCCCCGTCGTCGAGCGCGAGCAGGCGCCCGGGAAGCGGCGGGGCTTCGCCGCGTGGCTCAACGAGGTCGTAGACGCGGAGCTGGGGAGCTAATATTACTGTGAAAATTCTTATATCAGCGGTATCGGTCCCGGTCTCGCCGGCTATAGCTCCGCGGGGGCGAGCGCCGCCGGTCGTAGTCCGGCGACCGCGACCGGCCGCGGCGGCGGTACACGGGCGAGGGCGACCGGCGCCGCCGCGGCGGCGACCGCTCCCGCGGCGACCGCTCCCAGTTCTCCCGCCGGGGCGACCGGCGGCGCTGCTGGGGCTTCGCCGGCCGCCCGTCGTCCACGGGAATGGGCTTGACCTTGGGCAGGCCGTCCGCCCCGTATAAATGGCCGAACCGGTTCCTGTTGTGAGTGTGCTTGCACATGTCGCCCTTAAAGCACGCGCCCTTTGGGTAATTATTGCAGTCGCCTAATTTCAGGCCGGCCGCGTCCAGGATGTGGCCCTTTATTCCGTTGCCGCCCGCGTTCTGCAGACCGGAAAAGGACGCCGTGTTCTTGTCGCCGCTCTGCATGTGCTGCGTCACCTGCAGCCAGGCCTGGTACCGCTCCGGCTCCAGGACGGGGTCGGGCCGGGGGATGCCGCTCGGCGCCGCGTCACTTGGCGCCACGGGCACAAGCGCGGGCTGCGGCGGCGGCTCCCAGGTCGTCACCTTCGTGACCGGGTTGTAGAAGTAGGGCCGCGGCTGGCCGGGCGCCACGACGATCTGCCAGGGCGGCGGCGGCGGGCCGCCGAAGGGCGCGCCGCCGTAATAGCTCATCTGGGCGCCGGCGCTTGGTTCGCCGTGTGTGGGCCGCAGGTGTCTGCGGGCGTCGAACTAGTAGCTATGGAGCAGGGCTCCGGTGTCCGGGCAGTTTCATGCCCGCGCGTCGGCTGCGTTGTGGAGCGACGATTGGTGAGCGAAGCAGTGGTCCCAGAGATGCTCTGGAGAAGCTGTTCGATCACTTAGCGAGACCCAAAGGCAGCTCTGTGTCCGACTTTCGTCCGTGCGGGTTTCTGCGCAGGCAAAACGGGTTTCACGGGCAATCTACGCAACGCCATCGCAGCAACGATAGGTGCAACTGCAAAAAGAAGTAAAGAGTCCAGTACTGTGAGCGTGGACCATCTGTTGCAACGCGTGCGTCTACTCCCAGAGAGCTGTCAGGGAGAGCCCTTGTTGGCAGGCGCCAGCGCTGCTGTGCCTCGAGCTGTCCCCACGGAGAGCAGCAGCGATGCATCCTCGAGCGCTGCGGCTCGTCGTCCTTACATGCGTTTGCAGAGCAGATGACACCATCCCAATAGTACTCGGGGACGGCACCACGCAGCACCTGCGGCTAGGTTGGTTTCCGGGCGACGTCAACGCGACGCATGCCTTCTGCAATAATTACACGATCTCAAGCGGCGACTGCGCCACGCTACAGACGCACGTGAAGAGTAAGCGCGACGCGCTCGGCCGCTTCTTCGTCGCGGCGACCGACCAGGCTGCGGCGCCGCCGTCGCGGCGGCTCTTCGCACTGCTTGATGGAGAATTGATGTTCCGGTCGACGGGTACCAGCAATCCGGGCAGGAATTACCCGGACGTGTGGCTGCCGACGGCGGGAGTCTGTCCGTGGTGGTTCCAGCAGCCGGCGGAGGGGCGCCCGCGGAGCTTTATGGACATCACTGACGACGCCACGGCCCTCCAAGCCGGCGCCGAGCCGCGGGTCTTCGACAAGCGCTTCGCGTTCGCCTATCACGAAGTGCCCACGCCGGGGACGCCAAACCTCGAAGCCTGGGCGGCGCTGCGGGACGCGCTGCGTAGCATGGCGCCAACGGACGGTAACGGCCGCCACGCCTTCGACCGCTTCACAAGTCTGCGACAGCTGGTCGTCAGCGTGCGCCTGAGTCGAGGTGCCTGGGTCGCAGCGGGGCTCGAAGCCGCCGCCGCCGAGGTCCTGGTGCGCGGCGCGGCCGCAGGGCTTACCACGGAACCTGTCGTCACGCCGCACTCCTCGCCAGTCGTCGTCGCGGGTCTATGTGCAGTGAACGACTTCGTCGCGTCCCTGGGAGTACACATAGTCGGCTGGAGCGCCGCGCGACGAGCGATCTGCGCGCCGGCGCCCGAGCTCCTGATCGCTCAGACGAAGCGGCTCCAAACGGCGGCGATGGGTGCCGCGGCCGCCCTGACTGGCGCTTCCCAAACGGCGGCGATGGGTGCCGCTGTTATTCTGCCCGGAGCCTCAACGTGCACCGAGGTCTCGATCGCCGGCGACGCAACCGGAACTTGCGCCTTCCCGGAGATCCGATCCGCCCTCAGCGCCTACTGGACATCGGTTCTCGACCTCGCGCGAGCGAGCGGCGCCCACGACGCCGTCGACGCGGCGGCGCACGCGGTCTTAGCTGTGCGGCGCGCGGCCAACGCCGACGGGCGCCACCTCGTCGACAACGCGCGGCACCTGGTTCAGATCACGGAGCGCCGCGCCGCGATGACGATGCCGCCGATCGTCTACGGGACCGCCTGGAAGCGCGACGACACGGAGCGGCTCGCGCGGCAGGCGCTTTCGGCGGGATTTGTGGGCTTTGATACCGCCTGTCAGCCGAAGCACTACGACGAGGCGGCGCTCGGCCGTGCGCTCGTGTCAACGTCCCGCGACCGCTTGTGGCTTCAGACGAAACTCACGCCCGTTGGGGGCCACGACGACCGCAAGCCGTACCACGCGTGGCAAGAAGTTGAGGACCAGGTGCGATCCTCCTTCGCGAAGAGCCTGGAGAATCTGGGCACGACCTACGTCGACGCCATATTGCTGCACTCGCCGCTGGACACCTTCGAGTTGACGCTGCGCGCCTGGCGCGTGTTTGAAGAATTCCACGGTACTGGTGCCGCACGAAGTTTGGGTATTTCTAATGTGGACTTCTCGACCTTCGAGCGGCTCTGGAACGAGTCCACAGTGAAGCCTAGTGTTGTGCAAAACCGCTTCTACAATCGAACGAGCTATGATCGGCCGCTACGAGCTTTCTGCCGGCGCCACGGCGTAACCTTTCAGGGCTTCTGGACCATCACGGGCAACCGAGACGTGGTGGGCGGGCCGGTCGTGGCGGAGATCGCGAGCCGCCTCGGCCGGCCGCCCGTGTCGGTGTACTACCGGGCCCTCATACAGCTCGGCGTCGTCGTGCTTGACGGGACGAAATCGATGGATCACATGCGCGAGGACCTGGAAGTCTTCGAGCTGGACGCCGCCGACGTCGCGGCTATTGATGGGGCACTGTCGTGATGATGTTTTTTGTATTGTTATGTGTAAGTTTTAATTGCAATCTAGTGAACGATACAGCTGCATTGTTACCGTAAACTCGTAGCGTTTAGCGTGCGGGTATCGGGCTGCCCATATTTTCTTCGCTGAGTTGCCCTGAAGTGGTGCTTGAAAGGCGTGGCAGGAATTGCAGCGAGCCGCAGTGTGTCCCCATTCTTCCGCTGCACCGTAGCTGAGCAACGTGGGCAGCGATGCCGGAACTCATGGATCGCTGGCAGCAGGCCGACAAGTGGACGAGCAACGAGCTGCTGCCCGAACAGCTCGCCCTGGCCCTCGCGGCCGCGGCGCTGGCGCTCATTTTTATGCAATACCGCACACGCGCGCCCGCGAAGCAATCAAAAGGCGTGCTCGGCGAGACCTGCGCCGCGCCCGAGATGTACACGCCGGGCGTGCTGTTCCCGATCCCGCGCACGAAGGGGCGGCGCCTGCTGAACCTGGAGGATAGTGCGCCGCTGCCCTTCCGGGGCGAAGATGTTTGGAACTGCTACGAGTTCTCGTGGCTCGATAAGTGGGGACGGCCGCGGCGCGGCGTGCTGGAACTGCGCGTCCCATGCGAAACAGCTAATGTCGTGGAGTCCAAGTCCCTCAAGCTGTACCTGAACAGCTTCAACTTCAAGCGCTTCGAGTCGCCCGACGAAGCGCTAGCGACCGTGAAGCGCGACGTGGCATCCGTGGTCGGCTGCCTCGCGAGCGAGTTAGCGGCGACGCTGGTCGAGGACTCTCCAAACATGGCGGGTTGGACCTGTATTGATGATGTCAGCTGCGGGGACGTGCCCGAGACTCTGTTGAGGCGACCGGACGCGGCCCTCCTCAAGACGACTCTGCAGCCATCGTTTCTGAACGCGTCTGGCACCGTTTCTGAACGTCTCTGCAGCCATAACCTGCGGACCTTGTGCCCTGTGACGGGCCAGCCCGACTGGGGAACATTACTGATAGAGTACGAGGGCCCCCGCATCAACCGCGCCTCGCTCTTCCGGTACATCGCTTCTCTTAGAACAGAAACAGGCTTCCACGAAAACGCCGTGGAAAGGGTCGCGCTCGACGTCGATCGAGGTTGCAAACCGACCAAGCTCCGCGTGACGGGGCGCTTTTTGCGGCGGGGCGGCATCGACATTAACCCGGTCCGGGCGGTCCGGGGCTTCGACGCGTCGGCAGGTCTAAAACAAGCGCGCGCCCCGGGGCAGTAATAACACACCACAAGTTTTAATAAATAGCCTCACGCTTTTCCGGGGAAGAGCTTGACAGGCTCGTACGCCCGCTTCTTCGCGGGCGTGGGGGGCGCCTTCACGGTCTGCTTTAACAGTGACCCGGGGAAGGCCACGGCCACCGACGGCAGTCGCGGCAGCACGCGCCCCTTACGCTTGAAGCCCCCCATTTTGGGCTTGGGCGGCGGCGACAGGGTCAGCGCGAGCTCCTGGCCGTCGATCGAGAGATTTAGGGGCGGACCGACGTCGAGTTTCTCCCGCGCGGTCCAGTAGAGCCCCAGAATTGATACGGCCGCCGTCAGCGCGTCGTCGCCGGCCAGGCACCGCGCCGTGAAACCGTCGTCGCCGGCCGCCGTGGCGAGGACGCGGCCGGGGAGCGCGGCGGCGTCGAGGAGCGTCGCCTCGGCCAGGGCCGCGGCGTCTTCGACTTCCACGACCAAGGCGTTGCTCGGGGTGCTCGCCGCGTACACGACCCGCCCCGCGGCTAAACCTAGTGCATTTGCGACCGTGGCCACGTCCACGGGCTGCGAGGCCGCGTCGCAGGCGAAGCCGGCGAGGCCCAGGACGCCGTCGACGACTTTTGCCTCGACCGCGAGCTCGGCGCAGCGCAGCGCGTTCGCACCGCCGTCCCGGTTGCTGTGGAGCGCCTCGGCGGCCGCTCGACACGAGCCGACGCTTGCCGCCGAGCCCAGGGACCACACGGCGTCCGGCTTCTCGTACCGCCTCAGCCCGAACGTCGAGCAGTCGGGACCTGTTGCGAACGGCAAGCAGCAGACGACGGCCCGCGCGTTGTCCTGTTCGTTCAGGAGCGCCTCCATGGCCGCGCCGACGGGCCACATCGGTTGAATCGTTTGCTCGGCGCCCTCCGTCTCTGTGAGGAGGAGTACTGTGGTGTCTCGGGCCGTGGCCTGCCATTGGAGTTTGGCTGCGGCAAATGGTACCTCTAAGCAGTGTGCCGTGCTGGCCAGCAACATGACTCCGAGGGCTGGACGCATGGTTGCACAGCTCAAAGATAAGCCCGCGAGACTCGTGTGCCGATGCGTGCCGTGAACACTGGACGAGTGGTGAGACTCATTTCGATTCATGCGTGCGTGCGGGTTCCTGCAAAAACCTTCAATACGGGTTTCACTCAGGAATAAGTAGACTCACGCTCACAGCACGCTACGTAGACACTACATGGACTGACGTGTCTTAAAGGATAAGCTATATAATAGAGACGACTGTGTCCTCGAGAAACTCCGTGAGAACAACACTGAAACCTTGTTTTTGAGTAGACACACTTTGACCAGTATGAGAGCAACGCTCGTCCTGCTCGCCGCGGCGGCGCGAGCCTGGGACTTCGACTGGAAGGCGACGGCCGAGGGCTGGGCGCCGGCCGGAGGCAAACGACCGGAGTCCGACCCGTTCTGGGTCGACCACGCGGCGTGCGAGGCCGACACGCGGCCGCCGCGCCGGGAGACGCGGGGCCGGGCGCTCACGGGCAACCTGCTCCGCAACGGCGGTCCCGACGCAAAGACGATGGTCGGCTGGTCTGTGGTCAACGGCGGCGACGGCTGGTCCGCGAAGGAAGGAGTGTTTAAAACCTCCTTCGAGCCCAACACGCGGCGCCAGATCGTGTCGCTCATCGACTACGTCGGTGCCGCGACGCTGGACTCGGGCACGGTCGAAATCGTGCTCGGCGAGCAGATCACGAAGACGGGCTCGCGGGACAAGTACTTCATCCGCGCGGCGCTCTGCCGGGACCCCGCCTGCAACAGCAAGGTCGCGCGGTGGGCGCCGTGCCGGTGCGAGAAGGCGGAGCTCGCGTCGTCCTGCGCGCTGACCGAGGCCTACTGCGTCACGCGCGGCGCGGGCAAGAGCAAAAACGACCTGGGTCACGATAAGCCCGGGGGCGGCGACCGCACGCGCGACGACGCGTGGCGCGACCTGAGCTACACGTTTCTGCCCAGCGACGTCGTCGGCGCGCGGTACATCCTCTTCGAAGACGGCGGCTGCTCCGGCGAGTTCTGGAAGGGTCTGTGGGGGCCCTGGTTCCGCCACGCCTCAGTCAAAGTCTATGCCGTCGCCGCGGGCGAGGCGCCGGCAAACGGCGGCCTGCTCATGCGCGATTTGCTGTTCGGCGCGTCGCTCTTCGCGGTCCTCGCTGCCTACGTCTGGATCTACCGGAAGAACCGCGCCGTGCGCGTCGGCGAGCGGACGTCCCTATTATCGGACGAGAACCCCTTCGACCGGAAGGGTGTGGAGATAACGGAGTTCTAATTATAACGCTATCGGCCGCCGCCCTAGGGGCTGCGTACTAACTTACCCGGGCCGGTTCTAGTAGATAATGTAGTTTAGATACAATTAAGGTACTTATAGAAACAGAAGCCGGAAAGAAATAAAGGGGAGGTTCAATCTGGATGCGGCGCGAGGGGTCCCTCGGAAGGGCCGGCGCCGGCGGCACCCTTGTCGGCGGAGAACGCGATGGACGCGGCAAGAGCTTTCTGGAGGCGCGACCTCTTCTTTTTCGCGGCGGCCTTCTTCAGTTCCTTGTGCGCCGGCGGTGCGTCCGCGGCGAGACTGTCCATGCCGACGGTTGCCGCGGGCCGAGACAGCCCGTCCTTCGACACCACCTCCTGGTGCATCGACGCGGCGTATTCCGCCCCCTTCGCCAATCTCCTGACCTCGTTCACAATTGTCGGCAACCAGTCGTCGAAGAACGTGTCGATGCGGCCAGTGCACCGCGCCGGTCGTAGACTCGGACCGCGTCTCGCCGCATACAATATTGTCGACGACGACGGCGCCGGTGAGCGTTGGCGGGACCGACGGCATTCGCGACGGTTCGCTGGTCGGGAGCGAGGTCGGGAACTGCGTCGGCGCGGGCGTCGGCACTCGCGGCGGCACATCCTCGTCCCGGAAGCCGCCGTCGCGGACCCAAGCCGCGCACTGGCCGCCGTTGGCCCCTTCCGCGTTGATGGCGTCAACCACCCACCCGGGGCACTTTTCGTAGCCGACGTTAGCCCAGTACATACCCAACCTAGGTGTATGCCAAGGATCCGCACAATCCGCGCACAAGGTGTCGCCGCAGTTCCCCAAGTCGATCGCCTCCTGCCTGCAATCGCGGAAGGCGGGCGCAGTGTTGCCAACGTCTGAATAGCCCTCCGTGCACAGGTCGGTCATGGTGGCGCCGTCCCACGGCGAGCGGCCGCCGTTGCACGTCGTGCCTTCCACCTCGCCGGTGCCGATCTGGCGAAACCGTACTCGCGCGGATTTTCGTTCCGGTTTGCTGCCCTGGATCGATCGCGGAGTCCTCCGCATGGCCGATTGCCGGTGGTGGCGTATTGTCTAATTCGAAACGGGTTTTTGGAGTGAAATATTAAGCTACTCCCACAGCTGCGCGGCCGAGACGACAGAGGGTGCTGCAATACTGGCGTGTTGAGTGTTGCAAAAATTCCGTGGCAGCGAATCTCCGCGAGCTGGGCGCGGCGCGAACGAAACTACACCTAATGACCGAGGTGCATGTGTGCCATGCCGGCGCATGCTTGAAGCGCGGCGCATAAGGCGTGCTCACGGAAATTGAAGATCTCGTGACCGCCGTCGGGGGCCAGTGCACCGTGCACGAGTCCGGCTGCCTCGGCTACTGCAGCCAGGCGCCGAACTCCACCGTCGTTCGGCGCGGCGAGCGACCGAAGATCCACACGCTCATACGGTGCCTGGAATCGTCGGCGGTCGTCGTCGCCGTGGCGACGGGCCGCAGGCCGAACTTGGAAGACGACGTGATCAAGCAGAAGCTGGCGGGCCTGCGCGCGGCGCGCGCGAGGGAGCGGGCGCGGGAGGTCTACCACTGGAACAGCGCCCTGAGCGGCCTCGGCGAGGAGGCCGTGGGGAAGCCGCGGCTGCGCGAGGAGCTCGAGTGGCTGCAGCGGCAGGTCGGGTCCGCGGACGCCACGGGCCGGATGCCCGACACCATCGCCGAGTACACCCGGTGGGCCCTGGAGTCCGTCGAGCCCGTGTCGCGGCACGCGGCCATCTTCACTTTCACGTCCAAGGACCGTAAGCGCGGCACGCCGCACCCGCGGGGGCGGGGGCGGATGCCGCGACCTATTACGTGGCACACGACGCTCCTCGCGGAGGTCGGCGCGAACGACGAGGGCCCGCTCCCCTGGATCGAGCGTGATTATACGCCCATTAGCAGCGCGCACCAGTGGGAGCAGGGCCGGGTCGAGATCCTCATCAAGATTTACGCAGACGGTAAGGCGACCTCGTGGCTCTACCAGAACAAGCCAAAGATTGTGTGGCTGTCGCGGCCCGTGCGAACGCTGGCGGTACCTTCCTTGGTGCACGACGACGGGCCCTCTTTTCGACCGGCCTCGGTCCTGCTGCTCCTCGCCGGCACGGGCGTCGTCGCCCTGCCCCAGATTTTGGCCCACCGCGACCCGTTCGGGTGTCTCCGCATCTCGACGCCCAAGCGCGACCAGCTCCGCGTGCCCATCGACGTGCTGCTTTCGTGCCGGGCCGACGACGCGCCCATGGCCGCGCCGGCCGCGGCCTGGTGCCGCGAGGAGGGCGACGCCGCGGGACTGCGGTACTGCACTTTGCTCGTCTCGCCGGCGGCCGCGGGCGACGTCCCGTTCCCGAGTGCCCCGGACGTGGACGTCGACGCCGCGGTCGCTGGTCTCGAGAATGCGCGCGTGCTCCGGGCGCGGCTCTCAGCGGAGATTCTGACCGACGCTTATGGGAGAATGCCCCAGCCCTGCCGCGTCGTCGTCTCGGGACCCGGCGAGTACAACTCGGCGGTCCACGAGATGCTCGTGGGCCTCGTGGAGGACTTGGATTCGGTGACTGTGCTGTCCGCGTAGGCCGCGGGCTTTCCGCTGTTAACAGTACTAGTATTGTGTAAATTTCACTAGTAGTACATCCACGAGGCGATTGGGCGCCCCCCGCGCCCGTGCGACGCAGTCCCCGGTGAGGGCCCCGAGTCCCCACGAGGTTACGTCCAAGCTCCCGCGGAAGGTGGCGGCAGATGTGGAGGCCTGCGCGAAGTTCGGCGCAAACAGCGAAACCGCTCTGCGAATGAACAGTATCCCGGTTAAAGTTAAAATCAACAAACAGCGCGCCGGCCCACGCTATCGGAGGACGTTGTAGAGCGAGAAGAGGATGAGCAGGACGGCGGCGGGCGAGTCGATGTACGCGAGGTGCGCCGCGCGCCCAATGACCGTGTCCAGGTTCGTGCGCGCGAACTTGTGGTCCAGCGTGAGCCGCACGACGGTCGTCCGCTTGGGCGCGTCCGCCCGCTGCTGCATGACGGGGCCGAGGAGGTTCGTGGCCATCCGCCGGTACGCGTCGCCGCCGCCCCGCCGGTCGACCTCGGCCGGCCGCGGGATCGTGGCCTGGGCCGTGTGCAGAGGCACGTACGCGTCCTGGAGCGACCCCACGAGCACCACGAAGCGGAACAATTGGAAGCCGGGCTGAAGGGACAGGCGGTGCATGAACGAATCTGAGGGCTCCGCGGCGTCCAAGAGCTGCAGCTCGTCCATGAACTGTGACCGGTGCAGGTGCTGCAGGGCCCACATGCCGCCCGAGATCAGCGTCGAGGGCACGAACATGTTGCCGCAGTGCGACGACGACAGACTGACGAAGGCGTGGAGCTTCGGCAGGTAGGGCTTCAAGACCGGCGAGGCCAGCGCCGCGCGCACGATCATCGAGCCCGCGGAGTGGCCCACGAAGGACAGGCGCCCCACGGCCGGGTCCTTATCGCCGAGCGCGGCGCACCGGTGCTTAATGAAGTTGTGCACCTCGTGCGCCAGTTTAGAGCCCATGGGCCCCATGCTACCCCCCGAGTTGTCCTCGTTCGACTGCGGGCTGAGCACGACGCACCCGGGGAAGAGGAGCAGGGCGTACGCGCGCAGGAGCCGCATGTCGAAGGACGACGCGTACCAGCCGTGCTGCATCACGATAAGGTGTGGCCCGGCGTAGATTTTGATCGGCGCGTCCGGGGCGAGGAGGGGCATGTCTTCGCCCCGCCGCCGGTAGACGTGCGCCGCCGCCGCGGGGAGTTGTGCAGCATCCTGCAGCAGCGTCCTGTCGCCGACGCGCGGCGGCTTGTCAACCCCGGCGCGGAGCGCGGCGAAGCTCGCCCGGAACTCGTCCGGCTCGCGCGGCTGGAGCAGCGTCTGGATGCGGACGTCCGCGGACGCGAGCCGGGACGCCCACCACGCGCGCTGGTCCCCGAGCCAAATCCCCTGCAGCGCCCCGTTCATCGCCGCGCCGTCGCGGGGGAGGAGGGCCACGAAGCGCCCCCACGCCAGGAAGAGCTGTTTCGCGGCCCGGACGTTGTCGCCCTCGATGGCCGCGGCGAGCGTCGCGGAGGACACGAGCCGCGTTGGTGTCAAGGGCCCCACCGTTGTGTTTAAAGCGGCGCAGGTCGCGGCGTAGCTTTCGCGCAGGGGCGCCGTGTACCGTTCAAACGTGGCCAGCGCGTCATTGGTATCGAGCAACTCCGCAAAGGACGCCACGAGGGGGTCCAACGAGGTTTCCAAACGGTTGTAGGCGCGCGTCCTAAACTTCACGTGTAAAAGTGAGCAGTGCACCGTGACGTCCAGCTGGCAAAAATGCATCGAGGAAAAGGTGGCCGGGAAGTACGCGTGCGCTTGATTCGTGGTCGGGTCCCGCCGCACCCTCAAGGTCTGCGCGGCCACGCGCGCGAAGGTTGGATGTGAAGAGGGCTTCTCGGCGGCCACGGCCGAGCCGCGGGCCGCCCGTTCGTTCGGCTTTTCCAGTTCGGCCATCAGGAGCTCCAGCGTGATGTCTAGAGGTGCATTATCCGCGAAGACTAAGGACGTCCCATCGTCCACGGCCTCCACCAGCAGCTGGAACTGCGCCCCCTCGTTGAGGTCCAGGCGCTCGTCCCGGTACTTGATCACAAAGGCGCGGCTGGCGAACTCGCTGGACGCGTCGACCACCTGGGCCGCGGGCAGGGTGTTCGTGTGGGCGCAGGGGATCTCCTGGTTGCGCACGAAGGTGGACAGAGTGGACGGTTGGGTCCAGCAGCCGTGCGGGATGCCCTGTTTATTTCCGCACTTGATGGACGCGCGCACCATGTAGATGCCCCGGGAGAACAAATCGACGTTCCGGAAGCGGTGCAGGTGGACGACCACGTCGAGGGTGCCGTGGGTCGCCATCCTCTGTAGGATGCTCTCTTTTGGGGAGTGTGGTGGCAACTGCGTGCTGGCCGTGCACGGTTACGGCGAGGGATGCCCTTCTTTGGGAGCGTGTGGGTGCTGCGGACGTGCGACGCGCTCTGCGAACCCTATTTTGAACTTTTGTGCGCGCAACGATTTCCGTTTGTTTCATGACCGAGCTCATTCTGAGCCCTCAGGACGCTTCGTACGACGAGCGGACACCTCTCGAGCTCTCGTGCCGAACGCGCCCCGCACGCTTGAACATAATGTCGAGCCATCGGCGGTTTTGAGTCGCCTGTGTGAACGAGGGGCAGCGAACTCACGCGATCTTACGCGCAGCGGGGCTGCCGTGGTCAAGCGAGACGCACTAACGCATCAATGTCGCGCCTCGTGAATACCGTCGCGCTGTGGTGTCTAACCACCGTCGCTGCGTACGAGCATGGCACGAGCACCGGCCAGTTCGGCTGGCTCGAAGACCATAACTACTACAGGTGTCTCCACGGTGCGGACGCGGTGACCTGGGACGCGGCGCTCGAGGGCAAGGCCCAGGCGCTCGCGAACAAGCAGACCATGAGCCACTCGGACAGTTACAACGAGTTCCCGTCGAGCGGTGAGAACATAGCGATGGGCATGGGCTCGTTCACCTGCGGCGACTACAGCGGTCCCTACAACCAAAATTGCGCCACGTTCAATTGGTACAACGAGTACACCGACTGCTGGGCCGTGAAGTCCCTCTCTTCGGGCTGGCAAGCGCCGGCCTGCACCATCGGCCACTTCACGGCCATGGTCTGGAAGGGCGTTACGAAGATCGGCTGCGCGGAGTCGTGTTCGGGCTCGACGTGCTACTACGTGTGCGAGTACGGGTCCGATCGGTGTGACGGCGGCACGAGCGACACGGCTTGCTTGAACCCGTCACCGCCGGGACTCCCAAACTTTAACTCGGGCTCGTGCGGCACGGAGTGCGTCGAGGCCGCGTCGAGCGGCGCGGGGTGCGAACTCGGGACGAGCGAACTCGGGCCGAGCTACGTCGCGTCGGGCCTCGCGTCCACACTCGGGGGCGGCAACGCCGGCGTCGACTCCGGGGTCCTGTGGAAGGGCCTCCTTGCCTGGGCGATCATCTCCGCCATTTGCTTCGCCATCTTCGGCGCGGACGCCGCGGGCAAGTACAACCTGTGCGACAAGGCGGCCGTCCCGGGCGGCGCGCCGCCCGCAGGCGATGGGATCGTCGAGGAGCAGCCAGCCCCAGGGGTCTAGGCACCCACCTATTTCATATCAATTTTAGAACCCCGGTGGCGCTCCACCACCGCCGTCGCCCCCGGCCCACTGCCCCAGCAGCGCCCCCAACGTGTTTCCGACGGTGAGCGCGATGGTCACGCCGATGAACGCCGTCACGAGCGAGACCCCCCCAAAGAGGACCTTGAACAAGGGGTTCAGGTCGGTGCCGTCCTCGTTCAAGATAGCGACGCCCTCGGGCATGCCCTCGGCCATGTCGCGCAGCTCCGCCAGCGCCTCCAGCCGCTCGTCGGCGTCGTCGTCCGCCGGCACTGGCACGAAGGCCACAGTCAGGCCCCGGCCGTTGAGTTTCGTATACGCATCGTAGGCCGGCTCGAAGGCGTACGTGTCGTTCAGGCTGTCGTAGCGCGCGATGAGGGCCGCGCCGTTGCGATTCGCGCGCTCCATAATCCGCTCGGCGTCCCTCACGCCGGCGCTGTCTAAGGCAGCTTGAACATCCTTGCGCTTATTGACGTTGTCATTCATCAAGATCAGACCGACGGCCGTGGCGTTGCGGTTGCGGCACAACGTCAAGACCTTCTGGCGTTTCTGCGCAGACTTGGCTTTCCCCTTCTCGGCGCGCGTGGCGGCCTCCGCCGCGTCTTGCTCCGCGGTGAGCGCGTTCTTCGCCGCGGTTGCGACCGCGAGCGCGCTCTCCTCGACCTTGATCTCTTCGCGCAGTTTCGCGGCGGCGGCGCGCAGCTCCTCGATGTCCGCGTCCGCGGCGTACCGCGCCGTGACGGCGGCCGTGCGTGGTGGTCGAGGCAGCACGAATGCGGTGGTCCGCAGCAAAAGAACGAGTGAAAACCAGCTCATTGTGTGATGCATCTTCTGCCACTTGCAACCACGTACGAGGCCAGCACGAAGAGCTTGCGAGTGGGGAACTTCCGTCGAGCAACGAGTGGTGAGAGGCTTAACAGGTGTTACGATCCAACAAGTCAACACAGCAGGAAGACAGCAGCATCAACTTTAGGCTAGTCGCGTTAAAACGCAGACGGGTTTTGCGTTTTAAACGTGCGGGTCTTTGCACGGGTTTAGCACGACTTTATCTGCGGAGTGGCAGCTTACAGGCGCGTCCTGACCCCCGGATTGAGTTGAAAACGCTGTGTATCGGTCAATTATACTGGGCGATTGCGCAGACGCTGCTGCCAACTCGTGCCGCGCACCCACAGCTTGGCCGACAAACTTGCAGGTGTCGGGCACCGACACGGCCGCCGACGCGGCGGCTTGGGCGAAGGCACAGCGCGCACAAAAAGATACCGGCTGGCACGAGGCGCAGCCCGCACACAAGCCAAAAAATCACGCAACATGGCCATGCGCTACGAGCTCTCCGTGGTCCTACGGGAGATCTGGACGAGCCGCGCCCTGGTCCCGGGCGCGTGCGTCGGGGCCTACCTCCTGGCCTCGCTCGGCATCGTGGTCATGAACAAGATCGTGCTGGACACGTACCAGTTCCCCTCGACGACGATCATCCTGTCGCTGCAGCTCGCGGCGACGCTGGCCTGCGTTATGGGGTTCATGATGTGGCTGGGCTGGCCGCGGGAGCGACGACGCAGAGTTTATGGTGCCGTGCAGACGAAGGGCCCGTCGGACCGGACGCTCGTCAAGGCCGCGGCGCCGCCGCTGGCCATCCTCTTTCTGTTGGACGTGGCGCTGGGCCACGTCGCGTCGCGGGCCTTGGGCTTGGACGCCTTCGCCGCCTTCCGGCGCTTCAACATCCCCATCGCCATGCACCTCGAGGTCTTCATGCGCATGGCGCCCTGGAACCGCAAGATCGCCGCGGCCACGTGGGTCATGGTCCTCGGGCCTCTCCTCGTTACGCTGCTGGGCCGCGGGCGCAGCACGTCGGCCTACGAGACGGCGGCCGGGCTGCCGTCCGACGTGCTGAACGACGCCGCGCACGTGTTCGGGGCCGCGGCCACGGACAAAATCGTGGGGCGGGGGAACGCGACGCGGTACGTCGCGGGCAGCGCGTCGCACGGCGCGGCGCGCTTCGAGGCCCTGTCGTTCGACGGCTGCGCGGCGGCCCTTTGCTCGGCCTGCGTTGCCGCGCTGCGGGTGGTGGCGCTGCGGCACGTGCGCGGTCCGTGTCTTAATCACATCTGCTCGATGGCGTGGAGGGTGTACGCGAGACTCACCGGTCATCTCCGCACAGGTCTTCCTGCGCCATCGCGCTCAGGCCGACGCCGCCCAGGGCCGCGGCTGGACGGAGCGGCCGCGCGGCATCGCCGTCGAGGACGAGGCCGCGCGCGCGCTGCTGGACGGGGACAGCGACGCGCAGGACTCTGATTTCGACGTCGCCCTGCCGACGCGCCCCATCGCCGCCCCGGAGAAGCCCATCCCGTCGACCTACGCCTTCGCCGGGTTGCTGCTGGCGGTGACCACGGCGCTGTGCCTGCCGTGCGTCGTCATCGCGGGCGGGTTTCTGGAGCGGACGGACGTGGAGAAGGCCTTGACGGACACGACCTTGACGCTGGCCTTCCTCGCGCGGTTCCTGTTCCTCATTTTTTTGGGCCCGGCGCACGAGGTCGCGATCTACGCGTGCGTCCTGCACAACCCCGCGCTCACGACGCTCGTGGCGAGCGGCTTCAAGTACACGGCGCTGGGCGCCTACCACGCCCTGGTCCTCAGAAAACTCCCGGGCGAGGCCGAGCAGGACGAGTGGGACTACCTGGGCACCTTCGTGACCGCGCTCGCCTCGGCCGTCTACACGGTGGAGTGGTTCAAGGCGGCGACAAAGGCGAGCGCCGGGCCGTCCATGTCCGTCGGGCTCCACGAGCCGCCGCCCACGTCCCCCAATGAAAAGGGGAAGCCGCGGCGCGTCGCGTCGAGCGACCAGCTCGAGTCGCCCTGGTGGGCGCGCACCTCGTCCGTGGAGCTCGTGGACCGGGGGCGGTTCGGGTCCGTTGTGAGGTTTTGATAATGTGTTATAGTGAAGAGATGCAAGTAACAGAGGGCCCGCCCCCCCGGGTAGTTCACACACGCACTTTTCTTTACTCTGGAGCCAGGTTCGTCGCGGCGCGCTTGCCCGCCGGCCCGAAGCGCCCGCCCCCCTCGCGCCGCGCGCGCTTTTGCGTCTCCTCCTCGACCATGTAGCTCCGCGCGAGGAACAGGATCATCTCCACCAGCAGCATACCGATGCCGCACAGTATCGCCACTACGAGCCTTTGCTTCTCCGGCACCTTGTACTTCGCGAGGCGGTAGCCCACGGCGCCCGCGCCGACGGGCGTCGCGATCATGTTCGCAGAGATCGAAAACGAGTGCTTCATCGAGTGCTGGACGCGTTCCTCGGGTCGCCTGGGTTTGGGAGCCACGGATTCGATCATCGCGACGTAGGCGCGGCGCTCAGCGCGCGCTCGTAGTACGTCGCGCCGCCGCGCCACCGCCGCGTTCGTCGGCGTCGGCTTCGGCGGCGCGAAGACGAGCGTCGCGCCGCGCAGCTCGTCGCGCAGGCGGCCGCTGCCGGTCGTTTCGTACGCGTGCACGAGCTCGTCGACGCGTTTGACTCCTGCCGTGCTTGATTTCAGCTTGAGGCCTTCCACTGGCGCTGCCATGTCGGTAGCTCAGTTGATGTCGTGTTGCGCTGCGTCGCAGCGGTCGTTGCCCGGCCACCCCGATCACCTAACTAATCGAACGACTCGAACGCGTCCTCAAGTGCTCGCAACAGCGTCTGCGCCGTCTGCAATGACAAGCTATAGTTAGCTATAACATTGACGGGTTCTAGGTACGGGTTTCGCGACAAGACGTAGGCTAGTCACAATAAGTAGTCACACACACAGACGTACTAGTGGGGCTAGTCGCAATAAATAGTCACACTCACCAGACGTAAAAAAGCCGCTACCGAGCGCATGAATGGACTCTCGCACACGAGGCCGCGTGGACGGAGCATAGTGTGAGTACTTAGTAGAATTTAAGACTTACCCACCGCCTACCGCGCCGCCGGCACCACCGCCGCCGGCGGCACCGCCCCCACAACCGCGTCGTCGCTGGAGTAGATCATGGCGTCGTAGTCGACCTCGCAGAGCATGCACGCGTCGGCGTACTCGACGATGCCGAACTCGAAGCCGTCCACCAGCGCGTTCGCCGAGGCCGAGATCACGTTCCGGTCCACGGACACCGTGGTCCAGACCTGGCCCCGCTCCGCGCGGAAGGTGCACTCGACGCGCGTCGCCGCACGCGTGGCGGACTTCGGATCTAAAATGCGGACTTTGTAGTCCACCAATGAAATAGCTTCCACGAAAGGGAAGGTCGGCGCCAGGCTCCGCACTAACGCGGCGGCCAGCGCGTCGACGGGGCCCGAGCCCTCCGCCACGTCGAGGCGGTCCTCGTCTTCCCCGTCCGCGACGCGCACTTTCACCGTAGCTCTCGCTTTCTGCCGCGGCGGAGTCCCTTCCTTGACGGCGCCCTTGGCTACCGCCCTAGAGGCCGAGTCCAGGTTCTCATCAGAAGTAGTCACCGAGTAATCTAGTACCGTGAAGGGCGAACAATAACCAGGGGAGGCGTGTAAAAGCATCAAGTGCACGCTCGCCTCGGCGCCTTCGAAGGAATAGCCCAGGTTCTCCAGCCGCTTCACGCGCTCGAGGATGGCCGCGCTCCGTTCCTTCCACTGCTCCACCCCTAAAGGCCCCAGGGCCTGCGCCTCGTCCTCCTGGACCAGGCCGGCCTTGGTCAGGGTGTTCCAGATGTTCGCCCGGCCGCTCAGCTCCGAGACCAGGACCCGCTGCTCGTTGCCGACCGCCGCCGGGTCGATATGCTCGTAGGCCGCCGAGGACTTGGCCAGGGCGGACACGTGCAGCCCGCCCTTGTGCGCGAAGGCCGACGCGCCCACGTAGGGCTGGGACTTGCGCGGGATGAGGTTCAACGTCTCATCCACAAACCGCGCGGTCTCGGCGAGCCTGTTTAAATGAACCGCACAGGCGACGTCGATACCTCCCGGCACCACGTGGGCGCCCTTCAACGCAAGCGCGCCGATGATGGAGTTCAGGTTCGCGTTGCCCGTTCTTTCCCCAACACCGTTCGTCGTGCCCTGCACCAGGGTGGCGCCGCCCCTTACAGCTGCTAAGGAGTTCGCCACCGCCACGCCGCTGTCGTCGTGCGCGTGGATGCCCACCTGGACGTCGGCAGGCACCGCGTCCACCACCGCCTGGGTGGCACTCAAGATGTCCCATGGGAGGTGTCCGCCGTTCGTATCGCATAAAACGACGCACTCGGCGCCCGCGCCCACCGCGCTCTTCACGCATTCGAGACAGTAGTCCTCATCTGAAGCTGCTGCCCGTCCGCCCAGGAATCCATCATAAAAATGCTCCAGGTCCACGTGTACTCGTAATCCTTCTTCCCGCAAGAAAGCCACACTCGACGAGATCATGTCCAGATTGTCTTCTCGGGAAGCTCCCAATATCTCCGTCGTCTGCCAGCTCGAGGCCTTGCACACGATGCACGCGGTGGGCGCGCCCGAGGCCACCAAAGCTTGCAGCTGCGGGTCCTCGTTCGCCGAGGCACTTCGCTTCGAGCGCGTGCTGCCGAAGGCGACTAATTTGGCCTTGGCTTCTTCAGAAAGTTCCGTCTGCGCCCGCTCGAAGAACTCGGCGTCCTTGGGGTTGGAGCCCGGCCAGCCGCACTCGAGGTAGTCGACGCCGAAGCTCGCGAGCTTCGAGGCGATCTTGAGCTTGTCGTCGACGCTGCAGGACACGGCCTCGCCCTGCGTGCCGTCGCGGAGCGTCGTGTCGTAGATGAAGACGCGCTTCGGCGTCGGCGCGAGCGCGGTCGCAGTTGCTGCCAGGAGCAGCCCTCGCATCATCGCCATGGCGCGCGAGTACTGTTGCTTGATTGCCAACGAGCCTATCCCGCTTCGTCACACTCTCAGAACAACACCACAAGCTGCGCACAGGCACCACAAGCTGAGCACAAGCACGGAATTTTGTCTCCTGTCAAAGTTGCGAAGACCTTATCGCAAGTAAAAGACTGGGGGCAAGGGTGCTTGGGGACAGTGCGAGGCCTCCGGTTGGGAGGCCTGGGAGGTTCGTTATCCTTTTGGCTTTTCGTCCGGGTTTTTAGTACGGGTTTCTCATCACCCGTTTTTGTCTGCGGCAACTTCTCGCCAGGACGTGTTAGACCTGAGCAGACCAACCGCAAAAAAAGTCATCTTGCAGCACCGCAGAGCATCACGCGAAACGCCACAGCACGCCGTTCAGTAGCGCCTCCACACCACCACCCCACTCAACAAGTGTGTGCGCACACGCCGCACGCCGCAGCCGCGCGACACGCCAGAGATCCACGATGATCGAGGTCATCTGCAACGACAGATTGGGCAAGAAAATTAGAGTGAAGTGCAACGAGGACGACACGATCGGCGACCTCAAAAAGCTTGTGGCGGCGCAGAGCGGCACGCGCCCGGAGAAGATTAGAATTCAGAAGTGGTACACCATCTTCAAGGACCACATTACGTTGGAGGACTACGAGATCCACGACGGCATGGGCCTGGAGCTGTACTACAACTAAGCGACACCAATTCACCCCTCCTCGTTTGGACCAATCTGTGCTCACAACACGCCGCATAAGAAGATGATGCGCTCCAGAGCGTCCGCGGCGTCCACGTCGGCGCGGCAAGCGGCCGCGCCGGCTTCCACCTACGCGCGCAAGGATCACATCGCCATGGTCGTGCTATCGACGGTGGGCTGTCTCCTGCTGCTCGCGCCGCAGCGCGATCCCAACACGGCTACGCACGCTGTGCCGCGGCCGCCGGCGCGCACCCAGACCACCACAACGCTGCCGCCGAAGAGCAACTGCCGGGTACTTAATTCGACGCTGAAACTCGCGCCGCGCTGCGACGGTTATGATGTAGACTACATATATCCCCTGTTAATCACGGGGACAGGGCGGGCGGGTACGCGTTTTGCTGTAAAAACTTTAACGGCCCACGGTTACGATGTCGCACACGATGATGCCCGCGTCGGAAGAATAGGCGCAGCAAGCTGGCCTTTAGCGATCCGCGAAGGCGCATACACCTTGCCCAACTTCGCGACCGCCAACGCGGGCTTCCGCGGCCATGCGCCGCGGTGGCGCTTCCGCCGCGTCTTCCACCAGACGCGCGACCCCCTCAAGACGGTGCGGTCGCGGGCCAATTCCATTGGCATGATGATGGCGCCCTGGAGCTACTCGGACCCGCTGCTGTTCCGCGACCTAGGGCATTGCCCAGGCTACCCACCGGCAGCCGAGCTGGGGGCCTGGCAGCGCGACCGGCGGGCCGTCGCGGGCGGCGCGCCGTGGACGCCGGAAGTGCGGCTCCGCGTCGCGCTGTTCCACTACGTGTTCTGGAACGACTGGGTCCGGGCCTACGCCGACTGGACGTACAAGGTCGAGGACTTCGACGCGGACGGGATCGCGCGCCGCGCGTCGCTGGGGCCTCGCCGGCCGCCGGCGCGGCCAAAACCCGCGGCAGCGGCGGAGAACTCGCGCGCCATGGACCCGGCGCTCGCGAGCGTGACGTGGAGCGACCTCGAGCGCGTTTCGCCGGTCGTGTGGCGGCGGGCGACGCGGCTGGCCCGCGAGTTCGGGTACGACTACTGAGTAAGAGGCCCATTTGTGCAATCGTTGTAGACAATCGTGGTAGTCCTGGGAGACACGCGGCGATAGCGTTGAGATGCAAAGCACAAGCTGGCGGGTCAAGGCGCGCCCCTAGGCGCTTTGCTCCCGCGGGACGCATTGCGGGTTTTTAAAGGGTAAGGGTTTTACGGGAAGCATCCCAGTTTGCGCGGCGCCCACTGTACGCCCACAGGATACGCTGCCAAGGTTAGCCGCTGTGAGCCACCTTCGCACCAATCGACAGCTGGACAGCGCGTCGCGACACGTAAGGCGCCGCCACACGCACTGAACTAGCGGAGGGCACACAAAAGCGCCAGCCGTCACGATGGACGCCGACACCGTCCAAGCGCTCCGCGACGTCAAAGCGCTTTTCGACGAGGGCATCCTGAGCGAGTCCGAGTTCAAGGATAAGAAGGCCGAGCTGCTGCGGGCGAAGCCGGCGCCCGTCGTCGTAAAAAAAAAGCCCGCGCCCCGGAAGAAGAGCGAGGCCAAGCCCAAGGCCGAGAAGAAGCCCAAGAAGTCGACGGCCTCCTCGTCGCAGGACTCGAAGAAGGAGAAGAAGGCGCCGCGCGTCGCGGAGCTTATACTACAGGACGCGGGCGAGGACGGCGTCCTCGTCACGGGCAGCGGCACGTTCCGCGCCAAATCTTTACTGGCGTCGCTGGGCGGGAGCTGGTCCAAAAAGCTGAAGGCCTGGGTCTTCGGCGCCGGCACCGCGCACGCCACGGCCGGCGCGCTGCGGGCGTCGACGGCGCCCGCGATCGAGTTGACGGTCGAGGAGGGCGGCGCCGGCGTGGCGAAGCGGCGCGAGTCTTCTTTGGCGTCGGCCCGGGCCGACGCCTTAGCGGCCTCGGCGACCGCCGGCGCGTCCGCGACGCTCGAGGTGTGCAAGCACAAGCGGGCGGTCCTCGTCAAGGGCGACACGAAGGACGTGAAGGCCGTCCTGCAGGCCCTCGAGGGCTCCTGGAACAAGGGCCTCGGCGGCTGGGTCTTCCCGATGAAGAAGCGGGAGGAGGTCCTCGCGGCACTAAAACATGACCCGACGAACACGATCAACGAGGACCCCGCGCTCGTGGCCGAGGCGCAGAAAGTGATTAAGGCCGAGCCCGCCGTCAAGGCCGTGCCCGCCGAGAAGCGCAAGTCCGTCGACGCGGCCGACGCGCCCGAGGCCAAACGCCAGTCCGCCGACTGCGAAAAGATGTACCCGCCGAGCGCATGAGGTGGTATCCCCTGAAGACCTAAGCGGCATTGCCTGTGTACTTATTTTCTACTAGTACACTGAGATTGTACACTTATTCTCCAGAGCCCTACGCTCCGACGGTCGCCACCGGCGCTCGTCCGACGTCAGAGCCCTAACCCAGGCACGCGAGGCCCAGGAGGCGTCACAAGCACATCCTTGTCGGGACCTCCGACCGGAGGAGCTCACCCTCGATATGTGAAAGATAAATCTTTCGCATATCGACAATACGGGTACAAATTATCCGGTGTCATACATTCCTCGATTTCGATGAAACCTACACCCTCGTACAACGTACGAGCTGGTATCATGCATTTGCCTGTCGTCAAGTGGATGCGATCGTACCCGAGCTCTTTGGCTTTTGCTTCGAAACTCTGGAGCAGCGTCGTAGCAATACCATTTTTCCTGTGAACTGCTGAAACGGTCATTCGTCTAAGCTCACAAGTTTGCTGACGCGCTTCCTCGGTCAGCGTCTCAGCGTAAGGTGCATCGCCAATTTGCACGGGGTGGAGCCCGACACCGCCGACGATCACGCCATCGACCTCGGCCACAAGAAAGGCTGCGCGCGCAATATTGCAGTAGTTCTGCGCAATATCTGCAAAATCTTGTTGGAGGTTGTACGCGGTGTATTCCTGCACTTGTCTCAGATGCTCTGGGTGACCTTTGTGCGCGTCTGCCATGCCTTCAGCGAAGAGTCGGCGGAGAGTGTCCTCGTCTGCGGGCTTGGCGCCTCTGACGGTCACGTCTGTCATTGTTGGTGTGCAGCCTACCATTTCAGCCTATGGTTTCAGCGCCAATCCTCGACCGCGCGGTCCGTACTTGCAGGGTTGTGGGCGCTACGATCAATGAACACGTGCCACGATCAATGAACCGTGTTAAGCACACCACGCAAAATCGACTGCACACGGGTTTTCATGCACGGGTTTTGCGGCTCAGGCCGTGCACGGGCGGAGCTGTGATACTAATACGCTGCAGACGCAGGCTGCGACGTTGCAAACGCTAGTCACGAGTCGTGTCCTTGCAGACCTTCACGAAGCGAAGTCGTGCAAGCGAGCAATATCTGCAAAAGCAGAGCTGCACAACACAGCAGAGCTGCCAAAATGCAGCGCGTCGCCCGCTTCCTCCGGCTCTTCGACGGCAGGCCCGACGCCATCCCGCCCGTGAAAACCATCTTTCTCCTCGACGGGAGCTGCACGGCCTACAGCGCGAGCGTGCACACCGACCGCGAGTGGGGCGGCCGGAGTCGGGCCACGTTCCGCGTCGGCAACGCCGGCTCGTCCGGCAGTGGCGTCTGCGGCGTCTTCGAGGGGTTTATCGACAAGGCGCCCTCGCTGGTGCCGAACGCCGCGGGCGTCACGGGCCGCCGCGGCTTCGCCATGCTGCAGTTAAAAAGCGACGACGCGGACGCGGGGTCCTGCGAGGAGTACGACGCCCTGGCGCTGCGGGCCTCGGGCGACGGGCGGCTGTACTCGGTGTCGCTGCGGAACGCCGTGCCGCTCGCGCCGAACATCGCGTACCAGGGCTTCCTGGCGCGCGAGCGGCGCGGCTGGCGGACGTACGAGCTGCCCTTTACGAGTTTCGCGGCGACGCTCGGCGGGCGGGTGCTGGACCAGCCGCGGATCCTGGACGTCGCGCGGTTCTCGTCGCTCTCGATCGCCGTCGCCGACGACCTCGAGGGGCCGTTCCGGCTGGAGATCTCCGGCGTGGAGGCGCTGCGGGAGGACGACGGCGGCCCCGGGTAAGTAAAGTAGTTGTGCGTGTCTCGTTGTTCACATTATTACCCAGCTAGGAACAGGCTCGAGAGCCCACAGGATGCCAAGCAGGATCGTGCGCGTCCACCAGATGGACGACGCCGCGCCCTGCCGCCTCGATCCAATCCAGCCCGTGCTCCTTCCAGCGCGCCGAGACGTAGTCGTCCCAGTAGGCTTTGTACTCGTCCGCGGTCACGCCCCGGTCCTCGTAAGATGGCTTGCCGAGATGGCCCGAGCGTTTCCACTTTCTCCGCCAGAGCGTCTCCTGCTTGGCAGGATCGCCATAGCCGTCGTCTAATAGGACAAGCTCCGAACAACGGTCGCGGACCCGCTCCGCTCCGGTGCCGAGCAAGAGCAGCCCCTCGACGATCACGATGCCGCCATTGCCCGCGTCGACGACCGCCTCGACTGCCGCGTCGACTGCGTCCGCGCACGACACCCAGTCGATGGAGTCCGGATGGTTCAGGTCCGCGTTGCCGCGCTCTCGAAACGCGTCAGGTACGCCAGCCGGCCATCTTATGTCTGCGGCGAGGTCGAAGAGCGGACACGCATCGCAGGGCTTGTAAAAATCGTCCGCCGCGACGACGGCCGGCACGGCGTCCCGCGCGAGCTCGGCGCAGAGGGTGGACTTGCCCGAAGCCGAACAGCCCACCAAGCCCACGACGGGCACGCAGAACGATTGTGGCCTTCTGAGAGCGCTGACGAAGCGCGCCACGACCGCCTCTAGAGTCCCGTCGTTCCGGACGCGCACTACGGCCGCGCCGAAGCTCGCGTCCGGCGGCGCGTACGCGGTCGCGCGTTTCAAGCGTTCCGCCGCGTCGTCGCCGTCGCGGGCGCGCAGTGTCAGCCGTTCGCGCAGCGCCTCGCGCGACGCCGTGACGAGTAAGACGAAGACGTCGGCGCGGTCCGAGTATTTGTCGCGCGCTTCTGCGAAAGCGCCGCGCGAGACGTTCAGCACGATCGTTCGGCCACTTGCCAGTGCTTCCTCGAGCGCTCTCGCCGGAATGCCGTAGTCGGTGGTGCCGTGGGCACTCCAGCGCAGCGCATAGTCTCCGTTCGCAAATTCGTCGGGCGACACGGACCGCTCGAGGTCCGAACATTGGTCCGCGGCGCGCGTGACATCACGAATTACAAACGCGACGTCGTCTGCGCGCTCGCGGGCGCCGGCGAGCAACGCGTCCTTGCCGGCGCCGGACGGCCCGCCGACGATGAAGATCATCGGACGAGTCATGCGTGGTGGCGCCAACGCCGCGGCGCCGCAGGCCAACGCGAGCAGCGCGGCGCACGTCGTCGTCGTGGGCGGTGGTTGATACCGCGCGTCGCGGCGTCGTGCGAGGTGTTGTCTGGATTGGTGCAGCTGTGGTGCTTGACTGCGCAACGCAACGTCCAGCAGGCTTCGGCTTGGGCCAGTCCACTATCTTTGATACGCGCGGCCGCTGCAGGCGACGCGACTCAAGCGGCCGCGCCAAGGTGCATAAAACCCGTGCGCGGACGAGCCTACGCGCGCAGGCGCGACAACGCGGGGGAATTGGGCACGCATATCTCGCGTGAGCATCATCAGAGACCGTTTTTTCTTACAAGACTCAAGGACGAGTCACCAGGGACGAGTAAAATCTCACTACTGCTTGCTGCCACTGAGGTTGCAAGGACGCGTACGCATACATCGAGCTGCCGCGCCATCGAGCAACAAGGAAGATGCAGCGCGAACTCCTCTCCGCCGCCGTCTACATCTCGTCCGGCGCGGCGAGTGTCGCGACGGCCGCGGCGCGCGCCGCCGCCAAGGCCACGCCCCGGGCTGCCGTCGTCGACACCTTCGCGGACCCGGCCTACGCGCGGTCGTCGGTCAAGATCGTGGGGCGCAGCGACGAGCTGCTGACGGCCGCGCTCGCGGCCGCGCGCGACGCGCTCGGTCGCGTCGACTTGACGAAGGAACCGGCGCCGGCGCCGCACCCGCGCCAGGGCGCCGTGGACATGGTCGCGTTCATGCCGCTGACGGAGATACGGGACGACGCCCTGCTGGAGGCGTGCGACGCGCTCGCGTGGCGCTTCGGCGAGGCCTTCGGTGACGTGCCATGTCTCATGTACGGCCCGGGCCGGGGCCGGTCCCTGCTCGAGACGCGGCGGGGCACGTCCTTCTTCGCCTCGATGAAAAAAGCCGGGCCGCCGGCCACGTCCCTGGCGCCCGACTTCGGGCCGATCCAGGTCTCGCCGGCGCACGGCGTGGTCATCGTGGGCGCGCAGCCCTACGTGACGAACTATAACGTGGCCATCGCCGGGCCCCTCGCGGACTGCAAACAGGCGGAGAGGGCGGTGCGCGCCCGCTTCGGCGTCCAGGTCATGACCCTCCCTCACGCCGACGGTTTGGTCGAGGTCGGGTGCAACCTCCAGGCGGGCGGTGCGCGGGACAGTCCGCCCGTCGCCGACGTCCTGGCGTGCATCGTGGACGCGTTGCCCCCGTCCTGCGCGGTGCGGCGGGCCTATGTGGTGGGCCTCGCGCCGGGGGACGCGCTCGCCCGGGCGGTGGACATGCTCGGCCGCGAGCCCGCGGAGCGGTCCTCGTTCCCGCGGGTGCACGAGGCGTGCGGGGGCCCTAGTTAATTGTGTACTGTTGACTTTCGGGGCATCCGGACGCGGGTTTTGGTAAAAAGTTTTTGCTCAGTTTGCTTGTGCTGTGCTCGGGTGCGCATGCACCGCAGCAATCGTGCACTTTAGCATACGCACGCATCACTCAGGAACGATCGCTGTCACAACTACTGCCTCGTGAGCTGCAGTGTGCAAGCGCTTACTGTGCTTCAGCGGTTGTCGGACGATGTCGTCTGACTCGCTCCTCCGCCACACGGCGCGCGCGCGGCCGCGCAAGGTGCCGCGACGCATACGTGGTGATAACAAATACGCCAAGACGACCAACACGATGCGGCTCTTCCTGGCGATGGCGCTTGTCGCCGGCGCGCTCTTCTTCGCGCTCGCCACCATGCTCCATGGGGGTGGCCTCGACGCCGCTGAGCGGGGCGACTTCTTTGCGCACGACGAGGCCGCCCACGGGCTCCACGCGCTGCGCCGGAATCGCGCGCCGCCGGCCGCCGTCGAGCCGCCGATCCCCGCCGCGCCGCGACCGCCGCCACCACCACGGCAGCCGCGCTACAAGCCGGCCGCCGACGCGCCACAAACGCCGCGCTACAAGCCTGCCGCCACTGCCGACGTCGACGACGCGCCGGCGCCGCCGCCGAAGCTCGACGCGTGGGAGGATCCTGTTTTGAGGAAAGACGACGCCGCCATCGCGTCGGCGCTCGCGCGCCCAAAGGCCGACCCGGACCTTCGGCGCGTCGCGGCCGAGGCCGCGGCCCTGCGGCGCCGCGCGTTCGCCATGCACGCGCGGACGGCGGTCGAGGCGGAGATGGCCGCGAGCGCCGGCCCGCCGGACGCATCTAAAACCGGCGCGTACCAGCCCTGGGCGCTCGACGCGAAGCACCAGCGCTGGCGGCTCCAAGCGATGCACCCCGGCCGGGACCCGTCGGCCTTGCCGGCCGACGCCTGGATCGCCAGGGCCGTTGAAGCACGGCGGAGTATTCAAGGCGCGCCGCCGCTACCCCGGACGGCGCCGCCTTTAAATGACGACGGCACGCGCACGTACGAGATCGCGGGGGCCAAGCGCGACCTGCCCGACGGCGAACCTGATTCAACAATTTTCATCGTGACGGCGTCGTACCGCGACCCCGAGGTGGCCTCGACCATCGCTAGGGCTTTTATAAGAGCGGCGCACCCCGAGCGCATCGTGGTGGGCGTCCACGCGCAGAACGCCGAAGGGGAAGACGAGCCGGAGCGCGACCCGATCGCCGGCCTAGAGAAGGCCGGCGTGACCTGCCCCGGCCACCCCGTGTGCGACGCCGTGTTAGACGGGCGTGTCCGAGTGTCGAGGCAGCTGTGGTCGAGAGCCGAGGGACCGACCGTGGCAAGACACTACGCCGAGAAACACTTCCGGAACGAATCGTATGTGATGGGCGTCGACAGCCACTGCCATTTTGTCCGAGGCTGGGACAACGTGCAAATCGACATGTTCCGGCGCATCGGGAACGACCACGCCATCATCACGGCCTACCCGGCAAGTTACGGCGCGTCGAACCAGGGCGGCGACGGGAGCGAGGCCTTCGAACCTCCTACGAAAGTGTCTTCCATAGGATGCATTCGACGCACGCGGCGCGTCAACGTGCACAACACCATCAGCTTCAAGCACGACATGAGCACGTGCGCCACGCCCGTGAATGGGCCTTCTCGG
>Ga0302122_10000328_pt1 | contig 28426 bp, 21 predicted proteins | sample CB21_SCM_MG_FD_203115 | JGI IMG/M metagenome (GOLD analysis project Ga0302122, IMG submission 203115) | Marine microbial communities from Western Arctic Ocean, Canada - CB21_SCM | ecosystem: Environmental > Aquatic > Marine > Oceanic | place: Canada: Western Arctic Ocean | collected 2017-09-28 | reverse complement strand
GGCTCGTTCTCGAGCGACGAAGTGGGCGAGGACGTCATCGACCGCGTCGAGAGTCCTGACGCGTCTTCTAGAGCCGCCGCGACGTCGAAGTCGCAGAGCATCAGCTGGAAGGTCAGTCGATCATCTTCTTCTCCTCGTGTCGAGTTCGCGGCCCCCACGATCAAGGCGTCTCTCGAAGGTAGGAACCGCAGGCATCGAATGGGATGCTCGTGCACGAATTCTCTGATAGGAGGGGCACCAGAAGCGTAGTCCCACAGGTAGATGGCCGTGCCCGCCGCCACGGCCAGGATGTCGCCGGCCGGGTGGAAGGATAATGAGATGATTGCCCTATTAAATTCAGCCTTTCTCAAACAGACAGCGCTCGTGCAGTTCCATACTCTAGCCTCAAAGCCAAGACACCCCGAAGCGACGATGTCCGGGTCCGTGGGGTGGAACTTGACGGTCCACGGGGTCCTGGGGTGGCCGACTAACGTAGACACCACTTCTTTGGTTTCAAAGTCCACGACCTTCACAGTGTGGTCGCCGTGCGTCGAGGCGAACCTTCTATGGTCCGCGGAAAACGCCACGGAGATGGTGCTCTTCGTGCTTTTGGGCAGGTCCAGATACTCGGCCTCGCAGTCGTTCGCGGTCCGTAGTTCGGCCAACTCGCTCCGGAAGATGCGCTCGGCCTGCTGGCGCCACTGCGTGCACACGACCATGGCGCCCAGGCCCGCGGGGTAGCCCAGGCACTCGATGAGCAACGCGGGGAGGAACGAGGGGACCTCGACGGGGACTTTTTCGTCGTCGCTCACGTCCATGGCGTCCTCGACGGGGCACGGGGAGCGCGTCGCGACGCTCCGCGGGCTGGGGATCATGGCCGGTGCGGCTGTCCAAATGTATCTGCCCAAGGAGGTCCCTCGTCGGTTTCGGCCTAATCTGCCGCGGCGCAAAAGGCGCAGCTGGCAGCGGGCGGAGAGGCTGTAGTACAGCTGCCGCCAGTGCGGTGAGCTCGCGGCGGCGTTGCGTTGGCCTGGCGTAGCCCTGTGGCGTCTTTATGTTCGACGCGCCTGTAAATATCGGTCTTCGCGCTGTTGGCAGACCTGTCCAAGAAATCTTAGCAGCGCTCCGCCAGCGGTCCGCATGACTCCCTCGTGGCCGTGTCTCAACCACAGGCGAGCAAAAAACGGACCTGAGACGGCCCCAGCATCGGCCAAGCCAGCCTCCGGCTGCGTATCGCGACGCGCAGCATCGCAGCTGCGGGGCATAAATAAAGCACCAAGGAAGCCAGGGGAAAGACCTCACCATCGATGCGCCTCGTCCGCGGAGCTTGAGTAAAAAGACACCACAGGCTGCAGCTGCCCAAATGCGGCGCGACGCGAGGCGCGGCGCATCGATGGCGTGCGCACTCCCGGGCCGGCGACGCGGCGCGGCGATGGTGTGGTGCGCGCTCCTCGCCATAGATGCCCAGCATATCGACATCTGGTCGCCCGCGAACGATAGCGCGACGCCGTCGCGGGATGTCGCCCTCGGGTTCACGAGCACCCTGCCCGAGACGCTCAAAGCGGAGGACTTCCGCATCTGCGTGACCTTGGACGGGGAGCCCATGACCTGCAATGCCCTGGACGAGATGGCCCGGGAGCAGCTCATGTTAACGAGCCTCCTCCCCGGCTATCGGAGGCTGGAGCTCACGCTCCTCCGAGACGAGGTCACGGTCGCGACGGCCTCGACGCACTTCACGGTGGGCGCCGGCACGGGCCAGGCCGACATCCGCGCGGCGACGGGCGAGTCGTCAAACTGGGATCGGAGCAGTTACTTTTCGACGGTCTACGAGACGGGCTACTGGGCGGCCCAGTTCCAGATGGCCGGCGTGCCGGCGTCGGGGCCCGGCTCGTCGTTACAAGCCGCCGCGAACGCCAGGCGGACGCTCGAGGACCTGGTCAAGGAGTTAAGGATCGATCTGGTGATTGACGCGCCGTGCGGCGACATGACGTGGATGGCGGCAGTGGATCTAACAGCAGATTATGTCGGGGTGGACGTCGTGGCGGACGTGGTCGCGAAGAACGCCGCGACGTACCCGTCCAAGACGTTTGTGACGCTCGACGTGGCCGACCCGTCGTCTGTCGAGACGCTGCAGCACTTGGTCCGGGGGCGCACCCTCATCCTGTGCCGCCATTTGCTCTTCCACCTGCCCCACCGGGACGGCCGCGCCGTGCTCAAGCACCTGCGCGCGAGCGGCGCTCGGTTTTTACTCACGTCGACGTACGTGCGGGCGGACGACTTCGAGCCGTCGTACGTCCTGGCCAACGGCCACCGCACGAATTTGCTGCGGCGGCCCTACTGCGCGCGAGACCCGGACCGGCTCTACCTGGACGCGTCGGCGGACCAGTACCTGGGGCTCTGGGATCTGGAAAAGGGGGAGGTGCTGGGGGCCTGCGACTGAGGGCGCGCGGCGCTTCGGCGGCGACCTGGCCGCCAACGCGGCGCTACTAAACACTGTTTTTGACTCCGAAACGTACGGGGTTTAGAATCTAGACGCTCGCCTTCGCCGCGGCCTTGGCCAGCGCCTCGACGAGGCCCCTCACCTCCGCTTCGGTATGGTCGGCCGTGACCGCGACGCGCAGCGCGAGCGGCTTGGGCTTCAAATCGGGCAGCGCCGAGTCGTCGGCCGGCGGCGTGCTCATGGACACGGCGAAGCCCTTGGCGTATGTGGCGTCGATGATCGCGTCCAAAACGTGCGCTAACGCCCCGGGCGCCTCGAGGAGCGCGAAGGGCACGGCTTCGCTCAGCTCCATGCCCCGGCTGGCGTAGCCCCCGCCCACCACCGTGAGCGCACCCTCGTCGCCAAAAGTTTTGAATAGCTCCGCCCGTAATAGGGACGCGTTCGCTTGCAAGCGCGCCAAACGGTTCCGCCCGTCCTCCGAATCGAGGATCGCTAACGCCGCCAGCGCCGCGGCCGAGTAGAAGGGCGGCGCCGCCGCCGAGAAGCAGTAGCCCGCCCCGCTCAATCTTTGATGCCCGACCACTTCGTCCGTGCCGATGCATAAACCGCCGTTCGAGGAGAGAGCAGGGGCCAGATCCAAGCACGTGATCTCCACCGCATCGGGGTCCTCGATGCCGCAGGCCTCCTTGAGGCCGCGGCCCGTCTTGCCCAGCACGCCCCAGCTCAGCGACTCATCTAATATAAGCCGGTAGCCGAACTCCTCCTTGAGCGCTAAAATCTCTTTCAGCGGCGCTACGTCGCCGCCGTGGTCCTTGGAGATGGCCTCGCAGATCACGAAGCGCCTTTGCGCGGTGGGCGCGCGGCCCTTCCTTCGATCGGCCTTGCGAATGGTCTCCATGACTCTCCTTAAATCGTCCGCGTCGTTGTGCTTAAAAGCTACCACCCGGGCCCGTGAGAGCACGCAGCCCGTCCGCAGCGGTTCGCAGATGCCGCCGTCGACCACTAGTAAATCGCCGCGCTTGGCGAAGGCCGCCACCGTCGAGGTGCAGCACGAGGCCGCATCCGAGAACGCAATGGCCTGCTTCGTGCCCGCGAAGGCGGCGACCTCCGCCTCGAGCTGCTCGTGGACGTCGATGGACCCGTAGAAGCCGCGCGGCCCGCAGGACCCGCAGCCGTACTTGGACAGGGCCTCCTGGGCCGCCTTGCGTACGGCCGGCGCCGCGCCGATGGCCAAAAAATCAAAGGCGCCGCAGTTCAGCGCGCCTTTCTGCTTGAGTGCACTCAGGGGGTCGCTCTGCTGGGTCCACTGCGCCGTGGCCACGTCCTTGCGCACATGGACGCGGCCCGGAACGGTGGCGGGCGTCACGACGCGGCGGACGGCCCCGTCAGGGGCGGCGCCGCCCGGCACGAGCGGCGCCGGCGCCCAGTCCCCCACGAGCTCGTCGATCTCGTTGTCTGTTAGGGTTTTACCGTCCTTCGATGTCTTCGACTTTTTAACGCCGTAGAGCAGGTACAGCAGGAAGACGATGAGCAAGGTCTCGACGAAGACGTGCTCCTTCGGCAGGTTCTGCCACCAGGCGGCGTAGGACGCCGGGGCAATTCGCACTGCGTCTTTAAATCTTCGCTCTCGGAGCGCATCGCGGAAGAGCTGGCGCGCCGGGGGCGCCGCCGGCGATTTTGGTGGGCGCTTGGCGGCGGCCGTTGCCGCGAGGACACAGATAGTTGTGAGGAAGCGCATGCTAGCCAATTTCGGGCGCGCACGTGGAAGCGCGCACGTGGAGGCGCTGGCGATGCAGCGCAGGGCTGTGGTGGCACGGAGTGGCAGGCTTTACAAAACCACGCAAAACCGGTTGAAAATACCCGCGAGGAAAACCCGCACCGCAAAACGGATCCGCTGGGCGCAGCGCCTCGCCGCCAAGCTCGCGCAGCTCGTGTAGTTAGTAGCCCCATCCACGCCGCCGCCGCGGCTCAAAAATTAAGAGAACAAACTTAGGCCTACGCCTTCTCGCCGTCCTTCTCCTTGTTGTAGAAGTAGGTGTGGCCCGTCTTGCCGCAGTAGTACCGGTCGAAGTGCTGCGCCATGAAGCAGCCGGCCGTGCCGGCGACGGGCGAGTACTTCCGCAGCCGCGTGACCTTGCCGTCGTCCTCGATCTTGTAGAAGCGCAGCACGCGGAGCTTGTCCTTCTTGTGCTGGTGCGCCACCTTCTTGGGCTTGGTGTACGTCTTCTTCTTGCGCTTCTTGCCGCCTCCGCGCAGGCGCAGCACCAAGTGGAGCGTCGACTCCTTCTGGATGTTGTAGTCGCTGAGCGTGCGGCCGTCCTCGAGCTGCTTGCCGGCGAAGATCAGGCGCTGCTGGTCGGGCGGGATGCCCTCCTTGTCCTGGATCTTTTGCTTCACGTTGTCGATCGTGTCCGAAGGCTCGACATCGAGCGTGATCGTCTTGCCCGTGAGGGTCTTGACGAAAATCTGTGTGGAGAAAACGCGGTGAGTGGCGGGTCCCTGGGCGCGGTTGTCTCTCTCTGTGCTGCTGCGGCGGCGTCTGGGCAGCGCTGCGCGCCGTCGTCTCTACTCTCGAGCGGGCGGCAAGTGCTCCGTCAGGGCGGCCGCCAGGGCTACGGGCCGCAGCGCCGCGCCACAAAGCGGCGCAGCGACCGTGGGGACCGCCTGGGCGTCAGGACGCCCACGTCTGGTCCGCCGCACGGCCGCCGCGGGCCAAAATAGCAGCAAAAGGCGGGCTCGCCATATGGGCCTCTCTCGTCGCTGCGGACGCCGTAACGTGCCTGCATGGCTGCTTAGTAGCCGGCGATGCTTAATGCAACTCAGCTATCTAAAAGAGAGCGTCCCAGTCGCTCAAAAGCTCGTCAAAGGGCCCTATAATTGATCGTCGCCGTCCTTTTGTTATCCGCGATTTCGTGCGGGTTGGCCGGCCAAAAAAACCGCAAGACACGCGTGCACGCCGGCGAGCGATCGCAGACTATTAATACCCTCCCGCTCTAGGAGTAAAAAAACGAGCCCGGCCCCTTGCCACCAAAAGTGGCAATGCAGTGGTGCAGAGCAGGACAAAAAGCACTTTGTTATCCACACAGAAGTCAACGTGGCACCACAAAGTTCTACGAATAACCACTGCAACGAGTTGCAGCGAAAGCAGTCCGCTTTTGCGATCGGTGCGAGCTACAAATAGCTTGTGAGTGCTGCAGCAGCAGCCAAAATGCGCCCAGCGCTGCTCCTATGCCTGGCGCAAACCCAGGCATGGGTACATCACACCACGACAAAACGCCTCACCGCCGCAAAGGCCGCGCCGGACGGCTGGGAGGACGTCTCCGGCACCGGCGCGTGCTGTCTCCGGCGGCTCACACCACCAAATGCGGGAAAACGGCCGCCGCCGGGCGCCGAGTGCACGGTGCGGTGGACGGCCTGGCTCGCCGAGAGGCAGCGGAGCTGGTGGTGCCGCGGGGAGCGCATCGGCGCCTTGCAACCGAACTCCACCCTAGACTTCACCCTGGGCGGCGGCAGCGGCGAGGCCACGCGGGCCTGGGACGCCTGCGTTGCGCGAATGGTTGTGGGCGACCGCGTGGAGATCTTGTCAAACTCGGATTGGGCCTTCTGCGACGGCGCCGAGCCGCACGTCCCTGCGAAGGCCCACATCGTCTTCGAGCTGGAGTTGTTGGATGTGCGGGACTGGGCGGAGGGGGTGGAAGTCTTCGGGGCGGACCGCGTGGACGACGACGACGACGACGTTTTACGGAAGGAATTGGAACTGGCCCAGGACAAGCGCGAGGAAGGGGACACGGCTTGGGAGAGCGCGGAGGAAAAAGCTGTCCTAGATGACCTGGACGAGAAGCGGGGTGGGAAGCTCGACGATTTATTAGACGACGTCATGCCCACAGTTGAAAAGGACGAGTACGACGCGAAGATGGCGGCGCTGAGCGACAAGATCCAGGACCACAATGACCAAGTCGAGGAGGATCTGTCCACCTTTTGGCCCCAGCAAGGTAGTATTGATGGCGAGACGCCCCAGGGCTGGCCCTGGCGCGAGACCCTGGAGCGCATGGCGGTCGATGTCACATTACCCCGCGCGGCGCCGTCCGCCAAAGCGGTGTCCGTCGAACTGGGCACGTCGACGCTCCGCGTCTCGCTGGGCGCGGACGTGGTCGTGCTGGAGGCCCTCGAGGGGCCCATCCTCGTGGGCGAGTGCACCTGGGCCCTCTCGGAGGATCGCACAATTGTCGAGGTGGTCCTGGCGAAGCGCGTCGACGGGGGGGAGGCGGTCTGGGCGCGGCCCTTCCTCCCGCCGGGCAAGTCGCCGGGCGGCGAGTCTGTGTAAGTTGTATGTTGTGCCAGTGCACGTTGTTACCGCGCGCCGGCGGCTTCGCGGGGTGGGCGTCTTTTAAAATCTTCAAGTTTAAAAACCCGCAGCGTCAAAGTAAGCAAAGCAAGGCGAAACGTGCGGCACGGACGCCAGACCGGCGGCTTTCTGAAGAGTACATTGGGCTTATAAAGAGTCACAGTCTGAGCACATTCCTGGGTCACCGAAACACTAGCTCGACAACTCGTCAAAATCCCCATAACAAACGAGAAACCAACAGTCATTTATTTGCTTCCACGCTGCACGGCCACCTCGAGCCAGATCTTGGAACAGTCCTCCACGGACGGGTACTCCAGCCCCGCGAAGCCCACTCGCCCGACCTTTTGGCCGGCCACATGCGACGCGACCCGTAATGCGCGTCCCAGTAGCCCATGACCCCCGGCATCGTCCCCCATCGCCAGGCAACTGAGGAACGCGCCGTTGAACGTGTCCCCGCACCCCACCGTCTCGACGACCTCCGCCTCGAGGACGCCCGCGCGCAGGACCGTGATGGCGAACGTGCCGCCCGGCCGGCCCCGGATGGAGCACGCCGCGGCGCCGTGCGCACCCCAGGCGCACGTCAGCGTCTTGTGGGTCTGGCCTCTGACACAGAAGTCCGACGCTTTCTTGGCTAAAAACTTCACCGGGTCCCGGTACCCGTCCCGCTCCGCGCGCTCCTTGGAGTACAACACGACGTCCGCCTCGTCCTCCAACGCATCCAAGGCCTCGTCGACCTTCTCGAGCTCCACCGAGACGGACAAACCCGACGCTCTGTACCGGCGCATCGCACTCCGAATCTCATTTACATTTGACCGGCCCTCGAAGTGCGCCCACGTGACATCGTCGTCGTCGTCGGTCCCGTCGCTACCATCGCAGGGGGGGAAGTCGCCCTCCGCCAGTTCTGGGAGCAAGCCCCGACAATGCACGATGGTCCGCGACGTTTTCGAGGCCACGATGTGCGAGGTGGGCGCGTGGGTCGCCGCGTCATACACGGGTGCCACCCTACACCGCAGGCCTCCAGATCCTCCACGATGAACCGGGCGTCCGGCGAGTCTTGCTGACATAATGTCCCCAGCCACGTCGTTTGCACCCCGCACTGAGAAGCAATGACGCTCGAGTTCGCCGCGTTCCCGCCCCGGCACCGCCGCAGGCTCGCCGCGCGGCAGCACGCATCTTCTGCCGGATACGCGTCGACGCCCATGACCACGTCTACACAAGCACACCCCACGAAGAGCATGGCCGAGGGCGGCTGCGGCGGCTTCGGCGGCAAGGGCGGTTTTGGGGACGCTTCAAACGCCTCGGGCCTGGGCCACGTCCGGTCGCGGGCGCCTTGGCGGGCAAAATATCCCACGAACGGCCGCTGGTCGGGCATGCTGCCGTGGAATGCGGCGGCGGCAGGCGCGGGGGCGGCCGCTGGGCCCCTCGGGAACTGCTGCCAGTTGGACATGTGGTGATCTATACAACCAAAGTGCTCTGGCACGCGATGTGTTCGCGGCTCAAGTGCTGCGGATTTTTGTAACCAGTCGACGGACGGGTGGTTATTAAACGATTTCAGATCAGCACCAGCGGTTCGAGCCCCTGACAGAGTTCAGAGCTCGATCAGAGTCTCAGACGATTGGTGTGCGGGTTTTATGCGCGGGTTTCCCCGAAGCATTTACTTTTGACCAGCTTGGCACACGGCAGGCTAGTTAGTAGACCAAAAGAACGCTGCTCACAGCGCGACCCACCGTCGCAGCGGTAAGGTGCTCTCGCAGTGCTTGACGCTGTCCAGCACAACTCCAGCAAAAAACCTCTCACCCACAGAGCCCTGGAAACGCATTCATAAATGACCGCCGCGCCGCCGTGGCCGGTCGTGCCCGACGAGCGGTGGCAGTGCGCCCAGACGCCCGCGCTGCCCTTCCTCGGCTTCCACGAGCACACCGCGCTGCGGCCGATCGGCGAGGTGACCATCCAAATTCCCAGCTCGCCCTTCTTCTCGCTGTTCCTGGCCGACGGCGTCGCGCCCGGCGCCCGCGCGCGGCGCGACGGCGGCCAGCGCGCGCCGGTCTTCGGCAGGTGGAGCAAGGGTGTTTGCCGGGAGCGCCGCGTGCAGTACGCCTGCGACGGCGTTGCCGTGCGAGAGGCGCAGCGCTGCACGTTTGCAAAAGACGACGGCCTCGTCCTGGAAACGCGGTGCTGGGCCGCGGCGCACCCCGGCGGCGCGCGCGCCGCGGCGTCCGCGGCCGAGCTTGGCGCGGTCGAGGAAGTTGAGGATGACGAATGGAACCTCTGCGAGCGGTAGGTCGTCTCCGAAAATAAGGGGTACCTGCGCGCGTCGACCACGGTGACGGCCTGGGCCTCGTCTGAGGCCGGCAGGGTCCGGTGGCGCGCGTGGGCCGGCGTCCTTGAGTCGCGGACGTCGGGGTCGCGGCTCGTCGCCGTCGACGGCGTGCGGGTGGGCGGCCTCGCCTTCGCCGGCGCCGCGGCGCTCCTGAGCCGCGAGGCGCGGCCGTTGAAACTGGCCTTCGCCGGCCCCGCGCCCGACACGCTCGCGGACGCGCTGTTATCGTCGGACGCCGCCTCGCCGGAGCGGGCCGTGGCCGCGGCGCTGGATAGTGCCCAAGCGCTCCGCAAGCGGCTCGACGCCTTCGGCGAGTCCTTTAGCAAGTCGGACCTCGCCGATGCACCAGCACAACGCTTCTGGGCCGCGGCGCGCGGCGCCGGCCGGTCGCTGCGCGAGGCCAAGCTCCTCGCACCGCCGCGACGCAATGATGGCGTCCTCGAGAACTTGAGGGAGAAGGAAGACGACGACGACGACGAGTTCTGGGAGCGCTGCGAGAGCGCCGTGGAGCGGCGGCTCATGCCGGCGTGCATCGACGCGCTCCTCGACCTCGGCCCGGGGAGCGACGACGCGCTCGCCGTGACGTTGGGCCGGCTCCGCGTTTTAAAGTTGGAGCACCTCGGCGTGAGCGCGCCCGGCGAAACCGATAGTGACCCGGGCGGCGAGTGGGCCGTGGCCGTCGAGGAGCTGCGCGCCACGGACGAGGCCCGGAGCGTCTCCGAGATATTAGACCACATATCGCAGTGCTGCCGCTTCGTCGCCGCCGCCGCGGAGAAGGTGCGGAACAAGGGGCGGCGTTTGGAAGCCTACGAAAACGTGGGCGCGGACGATATTGTCCCGTCCCTCACGTACGTGGCCCTCCGCGCCAGCCCGCGGCGTTTGTCGACGACGCTCTGTTTTTTGGAGACCTTCGCGTCGGCCGCCCATTTAAGGGGTGAGCTGGGCTACGCGGCCGTGTCTTTGAGAGTCGCGGTCGACTTCGCGACGGCCCAACTCCTCACGGCGGCGCCGCTCGAGGGGCTGATCTCGGACGCCGCCTTCAGGGCCGGCGTGCATTCATCAGCCCTCGTGGACGAGGCCTGCGCGGCGGCGGCGAAAGGCGACGCCAAGGCCTTGCGGTTGCTCCTGGCCGCGGGCGTCGACGTCACGGCACCGAACGCCCGGTGTGCGACCTCGCCCCTGATCGCCGCCATCGAGGGCCAGGTCTGCGTGGACGAGGCGCTCGCACACGTTGCCGAGGTCGACATTCGTTTTAGGGACGGCCGGACGGCGCTCATGGCCGCGGCTGCCGCCGGCGCCACGTACGTGTGCGCCTCGCTCCTGCGGAAGGGCGCCGACCCCGAGGCGCGCGACAACGAGGGCCGCACCGCGCTCATGGTCGCGCGGCACCGCGCGACGCGCACGCTGCTGAGCTGCGGGGCGCCGACGGAGGCGGCCGTCGTCGCCGCGGCAGCGGAAGAGGATGGAGATGTGCTGCGCGCCCTGCTCGCCAAATGTGGGAGCGCCGACGCGGCGGATTCCAAAGGCTGTCCCGCTGTAGTGGCGGGGTGCGCCGCCTCGTCGCCGGACTGCGTTTCCGTTTTACTCGAGGGTGGTGCGGACCCGGACGCGACTTGCGACGGCGCCACGCCGTTGATGTGGTGCGTCGGGATGCGGGGCCAGGCGACGGCCGCGACGCAGGCCGCTTGCGCCGCACTGCTCCTGAATCGTGGCGCAAACCGCCATGGGAAAGACAACGAGGGGAGGAACGCCCTGGCCTGGTGCGGTAACTGCGGCTCTCCTTCCCTGAGGGCGGCGCTCGAGACCCCGGAGACGGCGGCGCGGGACGGCACCGTCGTTCTGGCGGCCGTCGATAAAAACGATGGTGACGCCGTTGCCGCGCTACTTGCCCAGGGGTGGCCCGCCGACGCCGCCACGAAGGAGGGCGACCTTGCCCTGCATATAGCGGCCGACCGCGGCAATGTTAATGCGGCGCGGGCGTTGCTTGATGGGGGCGCCTCGGTGAACGCGCTCGGCGGCGACAAGGCGACGCCACTTATGCTCGCCGTCAAAGCGGCGCACGCCGACGTCGTCGCCCTGCTCTTAAATAAGGGTGCCGAAATCTCGCTGCGAGACGCGGCCGGCCGGCGGGCGTCGGAGGTCGTCCGGACCGTGGAGCGGAAGCGATTATTGGCGCTGCTCGCGTCGGACCCAGTGAAGCGGCCGCTCATGGTGCTGGCGGCGCGGGACGACGCCGACGGCGTCCGGGCCTTGCTCATGCGCGGCACGGACGCGAACGCACGGACGCGGTGCCAGACGCGCGAGGCGTACCACCCCGAGCTGTGGACGCCTTTGATAGCCGCGTGCGCCTACGATGCGAAGGAGGCCGCGAAGTTGCTGCTCGACGCACCTGGTATCGAATTGGATGCGACCAACCCCTACGGCCTGACGGCTTTGCATTATAGCGCGATTCGCGGCTCGGCCTCGATGATCCTGGCTCTATTGGCCGTGGGCGCCGAGAGACATGCGCGCGACCGCGCCTTTCGGACGCCGCTCGACTGGGCCCAGCGGCGCCTTGCGCTCGACGCGTCGGCCCCGCCGGGTGCGTGGGCGGCGGATCTCGCGGACGGCCTGGCGGCGCCCGTGTTGCGATTCGACCCGGCGCGCGACGACGCGCGGCGGTTGGCCTCTGAGGGTGACGAGAAGGGCGTCGTCGCGCTTCTGCTCCAGGGCATCGAGCTGAACGGCGTCGATAACGGTTCCACGTACGGCGCCACGATCCTCCTCGCGGCCTGTGCCGCGGGAAAGCTCGCCGTCGTCAAGCGGCTGCTGGCTCACCCCGATAGTGACATTAATTTGTGCGACAAACGCGGGATTGCACCATTAATGCAGAGTGCCGCGGCGGGCTTCGACGACGGCGTGTTGGCCTTATTGGCCGCGGGCACGCTGCGCGACGCCACGTGCCACAAGGGCCGCGCGGCGAAGGACTACGCCGCGGCGCGCGGCCACGTCGCCCTCGGGGCGTTGCTGGCCGCGGACCCCGACGCGATCAGTATCTTCGACGTGGCGAGTCGCGGCCACGTGTTGGCGCTGGACGGCCTGCTGCGGCAGCGGCCCCAGCTTTTGCACGCGCGGCGGCGCGACCGGGCGACACCCCTACACGTCGCGGCGGCGGCGGGCAACCTCGCGTGCGTCGACGCGTTGTTGAAGCGCAAGTGCCGCGTCGATGCCGCCGACGCCGCCGGCGCGACGCCGCTGATGCACGCCGCGGCTGCGGCCGCGATCGACGTCTGCTCGCGCCTCGTGAAGAGTGGCGCCGACGCGTCGAAGCGCGACGCGGCCGGGCGGACGGCCTCGTCCTGGGCGGCGAAGAAGTCGCACGGGACCAAGATGCGGTTCCTGGCGGCCATGGCCGTGAGCTAGTGTGATGTAACCGTTGTTTGTAAGTATCAAAACTACATACATTAATGCTTCACAACTCCCCCTCAGGCACATCGCGCGCGCATCGAATACCCGTGTTGTGCCCGCCGGAATCGTTCGTCTGCTCCATGCGCGTCGCGCAGCGCAGCGCGTGGTTGTGCGTGCCGTCGAGGGTGTCGACGAAGGAGCCGCCCCGCAGCGGCCGCTTCTCCGGCGCGCCGCCCGCGGTCCACTCCCACACGTTGCCCACGGCGTTGTACATGCCGAAGGCGTTCGGGGCGTACTGGTCCACGGGTGCGACGCCGACGAAGCCGTCTCTTCGTGAATTCTCGTTCGGAAAAGCCCCTTCCCAGCCGTTCATGCGTTCGTGACTATCGTCCGCCCGGTCGCCCCACGGGAACGGCTCGTCCTCCAGGCCGCCCCGCGCCGCCGTCTCCCACTCGAGCTCCGTCGGTAATCGTTTCTTGGCCCACGTACAATAGGCCAAGGCGTCGTTCCAGGAGACCTGGACGACCGGGTACTGGCCTTTGCCCCGTATGGTGGAATCAGGACCCTCGGGCTTGCGCCACGTCGCACCATACACACCTAACCAGTGCGGCGCCGACGCGACCCTTCCTAAGCCGTGCTTCGAGTCCGTTTGATTAATTGTGGCGTTCGACGCTAAGAGTTCCAACACAAAGGACCAGCGGAATTTTTCGGCCTCGGTTTCATGCTTCGTGGCCCTTATAAACGCCTTGAAGTGGTCGTTGGACACGGTCGTGGCGTCCATCATGAACGTCTTCACGCGTTTATGCTGCGCCTTCGAGGCGCCGTCCCGGGACAGCGAACTGGGCCGCTTATCTAAACCAGTCGTCTTCGCGATGGCGCCGAACACGTCCTCTCCCAATGATTCCTTCAGCCCCTCCAGCTGCTCGCCCTCGGCGTCCTTCGGCGCAAAGGTCTTGGGCACGTCCGCATCGCCAAAGGACGTCCCAAACGTCGCCCAGCCGCCCTCTATCCTAACCATGTCCTGGGCCGCGGCCGCGCTGACGAGCGCGATGGCAAAGCTCCGCATTGGTTTTGGCTTTAGCCTGCAGAGCCTTTATTGGTTGCTCGTGCAGCTCCGCCGCAGAGGTGTGGTATGCTATGCAAGCCCAAGCAGGATCTATGCTTGCTGCGAGGAACCGACGACGGCTATGAGCTTGGTTGCTGGCGCTTTTTATGGTCCAAAAGCGCGTATCAGTGACGCTGAAAAACCCGTGCGGAAACCCGGCTAAATTAAAACAAAAATGTCCGACTAAGCTGCCTAGCTTGCCCTGTAGCCCTGCTGCGCCTGCTCGACGCTATTAATTTACCTCGTCTCGGGACACGCAAAAGCTGTGGCAGCAGCGCTCAAAGCTCCTCCGCTTGCGAGCCATATAAAGCACCTTCCGAGAGCGTGACTCCTTGTAGCAGCAAAGCACCTTCCGAGCACCAGAGCTCCGTGATCGTGGAACGATGCCGCGCCCGCGCAAGATCATTCTGCTGGGCGACTTCGGCGTCGGCAAGACGTCGTTCGGCACGCGGCTCGCCAAGGGCGAGTTCCGCGAGAGCACGCTCGCCACGCTGGGCGTGGCGCACTTTAACGTGTCCGTCAGAGCGGCGGACGCCGGGCCGCTGGCGCCCGCGGTCAAGCTCGAGGTCTGGGACACGGCCGGCCAGGAGCGCTACCGGTCGATAGACACGCTCAAACTGTACCTGCGCGGCGCCGCGGGCGCTATTGTAGTGGCAGATTTGACCAGAGCAGCGTCGTTCGACGCGGCCGTGCGCGTGATCGAACAGTTGCGGGGAGCCGACCTGGGCTGCCCCGCGGACTTTCCCATCGCGCTGGCGGCGAACAAGAGCGACCTTCCGTCAAGAAAGGTCGCGGTGGAGGCGGTGGCCGCGGCCGCGGTGGACCTGCGTCTAGTGGACGCGCGCGAGACGTCTTGCAAGACCGGCGACGGCGTCCTGGCCCTGGCGCGCGCTTTGGTCAAGGCGCTGCCGCCGCCGGTTGTACCGGCGGACACGGTCGAGCTCGAGCAGCGCTCCTCCAAGGACGCGTGTTGTTAAGAACAGTATTTCTTAGGATATCAACGCTCGTGCCGACTTGCCGCGGATGCCGGAGTCTCGTCGTCGGAGTTCGTCCAATAACCTTTGGCAGTCCCCCACGGAGAGGCCGCGCCGGTTGGCCTCGGGCTCGAACTCGTAAACGAGGTCCGCGATAGATTCGGCCGGGTAGCTGCGCCGCGCGACGATGAACAGAAATTCGTCGACCTCGTCGGCCGGCAGCCGCGGCAACCCGCCCGCGTGCTCGTGCGGCTCGGCGAACAGCGAGAACGCTTCTTCCACAGCCGGTGTCGTTTCGGCCGGCTGCTGTCTCTCTGGCGGCGTGGCCGGCGCGCCGACGAGCGACTGGAGGATCTCTTCCGGCCGGCAACACGACAAGCAGCCCAGCGCGCCGTCGTGAGGCTCGCCAAAGTCGACGCGCGGGCGCACGGTGCGTGCGGTAGTCATGCTCCTCCGCTAGTCTCAATGGCCGCGCGTGGTAATCTGCTGCAGACAATTATATTTTGCGTATAGCTGTAGCTTCCGATGGTGGTGTGGGCTCTTTTAGCAAGGTGAGTGATCCGGCGGCTGCGTTGCGGTCGGCGCGGCTGAGAGCGAGCTCCGGTAATCACAGTGGATTGTACCCACGCGGTGCGCCCGCGTTTCAGGCAGTCAAATGGCCACGCTGTCATCTCCGACAGCTAAAGCTTCCAAAACCCAAACGTTTGGATGTGTCCAGGCGCAAATCGGCGAGATTGATAACCGGAGAAATGTGAGAGGAGTAGACTACGAGGCTTCTGTCCGATCGGACAGATCTCAGTCGTGCGGGTTTCGCGGCAGGCGCCACGATAATTTTTCAACATGCTAGCTGCGCCGACGAGCAGCCTTACATCCTTGACATCCTGTTATAAATTGAGCTTGCAGCAGGAAGCCGTATTACTGCAGCCGCCTCTAGACCTGCACACGCGGCCACCGGCGCCGTACAGCCACAGCCACCCAGACGAGGCCGACGCGGAGAGCCATGGCGCGCCACGCCGTGGCCGCCGTGCTCCTCCACACCACCCACGCAGCGCTCTTCAGCAAAGAGCCGGAGGCACCGCTGATCGCGCGGACCGGCGACGGCTACACGACGACAGGCTACGGCGTGGATGTCAGTTTTCCGATGCACAACGCCATTCGGAAGGGCACGTGGGGTTCTGAGATGTACGACGAGTTCATTAACGGTTGTGGCAGCAAGTACAATTTGAGGAGCTGCCGGAGCAACGAAGAATCAAGAATGGCGATGGACCGCGACCAGATCCCGCGGCAACGGAACTTCACGGAACTGGGCTTTGCTAAAATAAAAGCGCCGAAGGCCGTGTACGATACGGCGCGCGCCTTCTGGGATCTCCATCGTAAGACCCAGACCTCCGAGGCCTGGCCGCCGGGGAACACGTACGTCAACCATTGGATCGCGGACTCGACGATGTGCTCCTTCGAAGATCGGCGGTCGCAACCCCTAGGGTTCAAATCGAAGGATATTATCTGGGACGCGGCCAAGCCCATCCTAGAGGCCTGGACGGGCCAGACGCTGAAACCCACTTCGCTCTACGGCATTCGCTCGTACTTTCGCGGGGCGATCTTGGCGACCCACGTTGATAGACTACCCCTTGTTACCTCAGCGATCATCAACGTGGATCAAGACGTGGAGGAGGACTGGCCCATTGAGGTAGTAGGACACGATGGCATTGCCTATAACGTCACGTTGAAGCCGGGCGAGATGGCCCTGTATGAATCCCACACCGTGCTCCATGGCCGGCCCTTTCCCCTCAAGGGGAACTTCTACGCGAACGTCTTCGTGCACTTTATTCCCGTGGATCCTAAGGATCATTCCCAGAACCATCCCGACATCGACTTCGGCTGGACCTCGCGGGCGCGGAACGATAAACGGGACCCGGCGAAGGCGGAAGCCACGCGGCAAAAAATGGCCTCGTACCCCCAGCCGCCGCCGCACGCCGTCTCAGTGGCGAACGCTCGTAGAGCAGTTGTAGAGTCCGACGCGAAGCGGTCCGGCGTGCCCGCGCGCGGTCCTTTGCCTGTAACTGAAAAGCGGCAGCGGGGCCCCTCTCCGAGTGACGCGCGCACCGTGTTCAAGCGAAGGACTACCATTGAACCGGGCCACCAGCAGGTGAAAGGCGAGGACTTCGGCCACGACAGCGAAAAGACGGGCTCACGCGTGTCAATACACGAGGCCGCGGCCGTGGGGGACTTGGACGCGCTCCAAGCGGGTATCGAAGCGGACCCTTCTAGTGTAAATGCGCCGGACGACAACTTGTGGACGCCTTTACATGAAGCGGCGCGCGCTGGTTCCTTAGAAACGGTCGAGTTCCTCGTGGAGCACGGCGCCAACCTGGGGGACACGGTTTTGACGGGCGCGTCTGCGTTACATATCGCGCGTACCTTCAAGCACCTTCAAGTCATCGCCTTCCTCGACACGCTGGGGGCGCCGGACGTCGCGGACCAGGAGCTCTGAGTTTCGTGGGGTTGGCGCTGTTGTCCTAAGCTGGCCTCTATAGATTCGTATTCTACGTCGCGTCGAGGGCGTCGGGGTGGCGTAGAAGTCACCGTTTCTAGAAGCCGGGCGCGGACCGCACGCGCCCGCGGCATAGACGCGCCACCCTCCCTACTTTTGTGCCGCCCAGTCCAGCGACGAACGTGCTTATGTAGCCCTGAACTCATACTTTGGCCGCGCACCGTCCCAACCCGCACCAAGAAGAATCGAGGGTGCCAGCGCTTTGCACCGACGGAATCAGACAGCTGTACAGATACCATCCTCGTCCAAACTGCTTCGCAGTGCGAGAATTCAATCTGTTCCTGCTCACAACGATCACCAAGCGCCCCGTATTAACCACGGTGAGCAGAGCGCTCTCAAAGAATTTAGAGCACCAAAATAAATGCACACCACTCTCCACCTAATGCTGGCGTCGGCCGCCGCCCTGCAGCTCCGTCCCGCGAGACCGCTGCGCCGCTTGGCCCTCCAGCGCCGCATCAACCGCGAGGCCGACTGGATTTCCAATCCCGCGCGTGGCTTGGACCCGGAGTGCCTCCAGCAGGACGACTCGCTGGACGTCCTCGTCCGTAAGCACAACAACTTGGTCGAGGAGCTCAAGGCCCTTGACGCACCCCCCGCGGCGCAGCGCGCCACCGCCGCCGCGGCCGGGCCGAACTCGCACCGCGTGCCAATCCACGCACGACGCCCCAAACCGCGCAAGGCGGTCCAGAATTTCATGAAGATGCCACCCCGCAAAAAAAGTTGCGGTGGGCTTTGCTGTCGCCGGCACGATCGTCGCGCTGTAGGCTGAGTCCCTGTGGGTATAGTTCCTTGTATGATAGAGTGATGTACGTACGTCGTACGCCAGCGGCAGGCGCTCGCGAAACAGAAGAAGCAGAATAAAGGAGGATAGTTACATCGGACCGGAACCTAGTACAGGAACCGCGGCTTGCGCAGCGCGAACTCGGGGCAGAGGACGCGGAAGGGGTCGCCCGTCGGCGCGGCGACCTCCCCCGGGAAGAACTCCATCTCGCCCCGGAAGCTGCCGCCCCGCGGCCCGCGCGTCATGCCCGAGAAGGACTGGTACACGAACTCGCCCGTGCGCTCGTCCCCCGGCGCTACGGCCGTACCGAAGCCGTGCGCCATGTCCGCGACCTGGCTATCGTCGCGCCAGCCCTCGCTCGTTAAGACAGGGAACTTGCCCACGACGCCCTCGCCGCTCACCGTGGAACTCCGTTCCCCGTCATGAATGTGCCAGTGGCGCGTCATGAGCTGGCAGCGCGCCGGGGCCTCGTCCGACACGCACTTTATTCTTATAGAATAAGCATAGCTCGACGGCGAGGTCGGCAGGTAGACCGCGCTGGCCCGGACGCGAATCCCGCGCGTGATCGCCTCGCTCACGTGGCAGTCGTCGCCGGCGTCGGCGTCCGGGAAGAGCACTATTCCTAACGTCCCTTCCGGCGCGTCGGGCACGATCGGCCCGACGCCGTACGCGCCCAGCCGCACGCGGTTGGCGTACGTGGCGAACCAGGCGGCGAAGCCGTCGTGGGCCTGGTGGGGCGTGGCCGGCGTCAACGAGTCACCGTCGTTGGCAAACACCGCCTCGCCAAATGCACCATTGCCCGTTTGCCCGTCGCTGGCCATGAACCGCCAGTTCCCGTCGTAGTTGGCGGCAAACTTGACGTTGGCAGGACGCCGTACATTGTCAATTTCTTCCTCTGCAATATGAAGCTGCACCGCCTCCTCGATGGGGAGGAAGCGCGTGCACACGACGTAGTCGTAGGCGGCGACGCCCCCGAAGAGGCCGTGGAAGACGGTGTGCTGGGCGTTGCGCATGGCGTTGCGGTCTTGCCGGCGCCGCGCCGCGTCGAACGCGAGATCCTGGCCGTCGTGAATCGCGTACGCGTAGCGCAGGCCCCGCGGGCCGACCTTCTGCAGGTGTTCGACCGCCGCCGGCGGCCGCAGGGACGCCAGGATCGCGTCGGTCGCGAATGACAAAAGCGACTCCGGCGTGCCGGCGAGCGTCGCCTTGATGTCGCGCCACGCGCGGCAGACCTTTAACCACGTGCGCGCGTCGAACGTTTGGCCTTCGACCCGCACGCGCGCCGCGACGGCGAACCACCGGCGGTACGCCGCGCGCCACGAGTCGCACGCCCCGACGCGGTCGCAGGGCGTGCGCACGTCCGCCGCGTCGGCGTCGGCGGCGTCCTCGGGCGCCTCGGCCTGGGCCGGCGCGCTAAACGCGGCGCCGGCGCTCGGCACGAACTCGTCCTGCGGCGCGTTCGCTGCAGTGAGCGCCCAGCAGTCGAGGTGCTGGTCCGCCGCAAGGTCTAAATCTTCCAGGGTCAAATGGCCGCGGACGCGCGACCCGTCCAGCGAGAAGCACAGCGACGACGCGGGTACTTCCTTCCGCTGCGCCACCGCGTCGAAGACAAGCTGCAGCTTCGTGAACGGCTTCGTAGTGAAGTACCTCAGATTTTCCTCGTCGCAGACGCCTAAGGTCAACCCACCGTCGCTGCGGCGTTTGCCGTAGAAGTCGCGCGAGGCCAGGGCGCGCCAGACGACGTCGTCGGCCGCGGTCTCGCCGGCCTTCTTCGACGCGCCGGCGTACTGCAGGACCTCGGCCGCCGCGCAGAAGCCGAGGACCTTGCGCAGCGGGTCCTGGGCGAGGAGGGGGAGCATCGTTTTATTTCTGGTTGTCGCTTTGAGCCGGCGCAGGGCTCGGGAGAGCAATGGAGAGGTAGTATTCCAAGAGCTAGTTGCTTTGGGCAGGTTGTGCGGCACCGACGTCTGCGTTTCGCTAGGCAACGACCTAGCACCTATTTTAAACCGCCCTAAATGCCTCCACAACGGTATAATACTAGGCAGCAGGCTGCTATACAAGTTTTTGCGCGCCAATCAGCGAAAAACCCGTCCTAATTTGGCTCGCTATTGATGAGGTTATTGCGTACACAAATTAGTCAGGGCGGCGGCGGCGGCGGCAGCCCCTTCGCCCGTGGCACTGCTACGCGCGCAAAGTCGGCCGCGAGCGTCAGCGCGCCGCCGAAGTGTGCCGCGACGGCGTCCGTAAACGTCATCCGGAGGGCGTCGTCGTCGCGGTAGCGCGGCGAGAAGTGCCAGAGCACGAGGTGGGCGGAATTCGCGCGGGCCGCGACGCGCGCGGCGTCCGACGGCGTCGAGTGGCCGCGCTCCCGCGCCAGCGCCGCGAACGCGTCGTCGAGCGTCGCCTCGTGCACCAGCACGTCGGCGTTCGCCGCCAATTGCAGCGTCGCGGGGCTGCACGCGCCGCCGGGGTGGCAGCAGTCGCCCAGAATTACAATAGTGCGGCCCCGGCGCGTGACGGGCCCGACGAAGCCGCCCGCCACATTCAGTTCTGTTCCGTCCGCGAGGAGAAGCATGTCCGTGCCCTCAAGCGCTGCCGCCCGGAGCGCGCGGCAGACACGCCGCGCGTCGTCGCCGGCGCGGGCCGCCTCCATGGCGGCGCGGGCCGCGTCGATGGAGCCGGGCGCTTCGGCTTCCGCGAAGCGGTAGCCGACGCAGGCGATGGCGCCGTGCGCCAACGGGGCCGCCGACAAAACGCAGCCCGCCGGCAGCAGCGTCTCGAAGCGCCAGCCGTGCTCGTCGTCGGGCGCCAAGAGCGCACCGGGGCGTTCGTCCGGGTGCAGGCCGGGCGCGGCGACGACAAGCGCGCAGGCCTCGTACGGTCCGTCGAACTCCTCCACCACGAGCTCGGTCACGCGGTACCCCCGCTGCAGCTCCGTCCGCGACAGCGCCAGGGCGGACCGCAGGAAAACGGCCAACCCCACGGGACCGACCACTTCGAGAGGCGGCGCGTTGGTGGCCGCGGCGCTATCGAGGTACACAATTAAGCCGGGGAGGCCGAAGGAGTGGTCGCCGTGCAAGTGCGTCACTAACACCACGCGACACTTGCCCGCCCGGAAGCGCCCCGCGCCCTTCTTCGAGGCTTTGAGGAGTTGCTGCTGCGTGCCCTCGCCGCCGTCCACGATGACATAGTCTCCACTCTCCAGCCTCACAGCACACGCCTGCACGTTCCGAGTCGCCGACGGGCACCCCGCCGACGTGCCCAGGAAAAGGACCTCCATCTAGCGGGCCTCGAACTTGATCTTGCCACTGCCACTGGCAGTGAAACTTTAGCGGGCCTCGAATTGGATGAGCCGCTTGGTCCGGATCTTGTAGAGGATGCGGTAGCCGCAGAAGCGGCAACGCACGGCGTCCCGGGCCTTGATCACGTTCTCGCCGCCGCAGTCGCCGCAGACGTACTTGACGCCGATCTCCGCGGCGAGCTGGGCGGCGGCGTCGTGGTCGATGGGCTCCAGGGGCTGCTGCTGCTGCTGCTGGTCCATTGCGTCGGTGTCGTTTGTCGTTTGAGGCGTGTAGCCGCTGCGTGAGCGATGCGCTGCGGTGGGTCGTTATTGCGCTTTTGGAGTGGTTTTGTGCTTGTTTGCGTATTTTAGTCGCTCGAGCCCGCACGAAACCCGCGCGATATCAGGAGTCGTCGGACTCCGGAGGCCGTGTGCTACTTACCACCGAGTCCTCCCTAGACCGCTGTCGGCTCGAAATTAGCGGTGAGCTGCCTGAGAGTACAGAGAGCGGCTGCGCTGCGCAAGAGATCACAAGGCTGCCAGGGCGCTGCCAACGCCAGCGACGCGAGGAACATCGGGACGCCTTCGACGCGGCGGCCGCCAAGCAAAGCGATCGCTCACCAGCGCGCAAGGCAAGGGCAGCCCACCGCGCCCTAGATCAAGACAGCCCCGGAGCCGCCCGGCACACGAGTTCGACGGATGATGACCATGGAGCTCGACGCCCGGGCCGACGACTTCCCCGAGTTTGCCGCCGTGACGCGTCCCCGCGCGACGGCGCGGGCGCCGGGGCCCCCGGCGTGGGCCGCCCTCACGCGCAAGCAAGGCGCGCCCCAAAAGACGGTGGAAAGGGCCTACGTCCCGCCCTCCTTGCCGTCGTGCGAAGCGTACCGCTTCGCGCGCCACCAGGAGCTCTGGGCGCAATCGGCAAATGATCGCGCGGCCTACGACAAGGTACGCACGACGCGGCTCCAAAGGGACGCGGCGGAGAGGAGAAAAAGCGTGTACGCGGGCAAGCTCGCGCTCGGGCGCATGAGTGCCTTCCCGCGCGACGCGCGCGCCGTCGGCGAGGGTCCCTGCTTATCCGCGACGACGCGCTACGGCCCCGTGGACCTCGGGGGCGGGTCCGTTTTAGATTGGACGGAGATGGCGGAGGTCTGTCATGAAATAGTCCAAGGGGGCGCCACGGGCGGCTCCAATCGATGCGAGGTCGCGAAGCGCCTGAACGACCGGCGCGTGCGCCCGGCCAAGGCTTTGCACGAGTACCTGCGCATGCCCGATACGAAACCGGTGTACGAACCCGCGGCGCCTCCCCAACCGCCTCTACACATCGAACAAGTGGACCCGTGGGCCGACTACGTCCACGAAACTCCGGGCCCTTCATCGAAGTACGTGCTGGACGGGTCGGCGCCCCCCGACAACGGGCGGACGCGGCACTTCGAGGCCCTGGCGCACCTCATCGCGTCCAAGCCGCGGCTTGTGGCCCATGAACCGATGCCCGCCGCGAAGTGGGAGTACGACATGGACATGAAAACCGTCGCGGCGCCGAGTGTGGACCCCGCTCTCCTAAGAAAACGGCTCCCCGCGACGGGCCTGCTCACCGTCTCCGACTGGCGCCTACTGGCGCCGGACGGGACCTATTTGCCGAGCGGGTACGTGGCGCGCAAGGACTTCTCGAACAATGCCATGCCCAAGGCCGCGCCGTCGAAGCCGATGCGGGTGCACTACGGCCTCTCCGTGACGCAAGCGTCTACATTGAATGAGGCCGAGCGCCACGCGGCCGTCCTCGCGGCCCTCAAGCGGAGCTCCCAACTGCACTCGCCCGCGGTGCTCTCCGAGGAGTTCCGCAAGACGGTGCGCATGCGGGCGGACCTGGACTACATGGCCGCGCCGCACCGCAAGCGGCGGAGCCGGTCGAGTAATAGCTCCTAATGTTCTTCGGTTGTGTACACCTGGGTAGCGCGTCGCGTTTTTGTTGTTATGACTAGTGGATGGAGGCACCACGCGTCGCCGATTCACCGGCGGCCCGGCTACGTATAACCGCCTCGGCAACCCCCCACTGGTCCCCCAGTAACGGGGCTTTGGCCGGCCGCATCGTAAAACCCGTCATTCTCTCATTGGATTAATTAAAGCAGGCCAGCAAGCTGCCGGCCACGCCGTCGCTCGCCGCAATACATTACCCGCCGCGGAACCGAGAGGTACCAGCAGTCGCCCCGGCCCGCACCGGGGGCAGCCCCGCACGCGGCCCGCATGGAGCGAGGCGAAAGCGTGGACTCCCTCATGGACGTGGACGCGGGCGGCCCGAGCCCCCTGGCCGGCCCGCACCGGGCCCTGGACGGCGTCGGGCGCTTCGCGGACCCCGACGATTTGAGAGCGCTAAGAGCTGTCGGCAAGGCGTTCACCCGGCACTCGCGGCTCCCCCAAGCCATTAAGCGGGCCTTTGCGAAGCGGTGGGCGGCTAGGGCCGTGTCCAAAAAAGCGCGCTGGCGCCTCGAGGCCGTGGAGGCCATGGGTCGGTTCCTAGGTGTAGAGGCGGAGGACATTTTGATAAAGAGTCTCAAGGGCGACAAGCTCCAGACGGTGCGCGCGGCGGCGGCGCGGTGGCTCGCGCGCATCGCTACGAGGGCGGCGCCCGCCACGAAGAGGAGGATCTTCGCCGCGGCCTGCGAGCGCTACGACGCGGAACGGGGGCGGATGAACGTGCGCCAGGCCTTTGAGCGGAGCTTCCCGGACGTGTACCGGAGCTGCGCGGAGTTGGTGCGGCAGCACCCGACGGGCGGCGCGTTGGCCGCGTACGTGGCGGCGACGCGGGCCGCGCGCGAGGCCCGGGTCTTGCGGCAGAGGGAAGCGCTGAAGGCCGCGGCGGCGGGCGTCATGGGCGGGAAAATCCATTTGTTCCGGGAATGTGCTGGGGGCTTTCGGCGGGTGCACTTCAAGGTCGAACGGGGACGGGACGACGCGCTGAAGCTTTGTTTCGCGAACCCGCTCGAGCAAAGCGTCCTCCTGCGGCGCTACGAGAGCAGGGGGTTGGTGGGGGACCAGCGCCTGGACCTGGTCGAGGTCCCGCCGCGGAGCGTGCGCCACTTCGCGACCCTGGAGTTCCCGGCGTCGTGCCGGCGGCGCGCGGGGCCCGTGCCGCCGCCGCCCAGGGACCGGTGGGTCCTGCGGGTGCCGCCCCTGGAAGCGTGCGCGCACCCGCTCTTAGCCCCGGACCGATGGATCTTCAACGGGAGCGGCCTGTTGCGCCTCGAGGCGCGCCTGCGGCGCCGCGGCGACGCGCGGGGCGCGCAGCATTGTGGGCGGGAGCCGCCCTTCGAGCTCTGGACCTTCGAGCTCGGGCCCGGGGCACTGACGTGCCGCGTAGACCCCGTCCTCTCGAACTTCGTGACGCCCTTCGGCTACGACCCCGCGCCCAATAGGACGCCGCCCGGCTACGGGACGTGGCCGCCGCCGCCGCCGCCCCCGACGCACTGGCGCCAGTCGCTGAGCGACGAGCGCGCGCGGCCGCCGGTGCCGCCGCCCCCTTCCACCCAAAAGGGTGCCACGAACCAGCACTCGGAGTGGCTCCACCGCTACCCGGACCCCGTGCAGCTCCTCCCGCGAACGGGCCGGCCTCCGAACTTGGACGTCGAGGCGCGCCCGGGCCACCCGCGCGAGTTCCTCTTTGCGGACGACGCCGAGCCCCAGCCGCGCCAGGTCTTCAACCAGTGGCCGGGCCTGCGGCCGCGCGCGGAGGGCGAGGTCCCCACGGCGGCGGAGGAGGAGGACCCGGCGCCGGGCTGGCGCGAGGCCTGGCGCCAGCTCGGGCCGCCCAACGCGAACCCCCTGGTGGTGGCCGATGCGGACGAGGCGGGCGGGGGCGGTGGGGTCCAGCTCGCCGTCATCGAGCGAGGCCCCGGCCCAAGGCGCGCGGACGGTAGCTTTTAAAATTATTCCTAGAAGTGCGCTTTCGGGGTCCAGTGCTTGGGATGGTGCCCCATGCACGCCCTGGCCGCGTTGTACTCGGCCTTGTGCGGGATGGGCTTCGACGGGTCCCCCCACTTCCACTTCTTCCCCAGAAACTCCGCCAGCGCTCCTCCACTGATGCTGCTCAGCTCGCTGATGTTCATGATGTGGCGCCTACTTTCGGGCACGCTCAGCGCCGCCCGCTCGTTGATGGCGAAGGCGGCCGCCGCTTCCTCGCGGGTAATGCACGTCGAGCCGTACCCGATGCAGCGTGCGAGGTCCGACTCTAGATGATAATGTCTGTTACTTTCGCACTTTGGTGACTTGCCCTTGTGAGAATTCTTTTGGACCCGGTGGTAGTCGCTGCGCGTCGTGTGGACGATTTTCGAGTTTGGAAACGAGCATAATAAACGGGGAAAGATGTGGAAGCCCGTCCGCAAAACCCGACCCGAACCCGTTTTGGCCGCCGATTTTGTGCAGCCGCGAAACGGTTGCAAGGAGTCAAATCATGAGCACACAGGCGCTGTCGAGGGGTGCCTTTGAACCGCTGTCGTTCTATTGAGCATCTGTTCTGGCTACTGCTCGCATGCTCCCCCAGAGCATCGAGATCAAATCGTGCGCTCCGCGCGCTGGGTCGCGCAGAACTGCTGCCCGCATCGCTGCGGCTGCACGTCGCATCACACCTCTCAAGGCTCCCGGCCTGCTGCAAGGACCATGCTCATAGAGGGCCTCCTCTGTATCGTGAGCCTCTCGCCGGTGCGCGGCCCGGGGCCGCGCGCGACGCGCCTCGGCGCCATCGCCGACACGCTCGGACGGCGAGCGCGCATCGCGGTGCTCGTCGCGCCGGCGCACGAGGACGCGGCCCGGTCGCTCGCCGCGCTCGCGCAGCGGAACGCGACCGGTGGCGTCGAAGCGTGGGAATTGCCGGCAGCCGACCACGCTCCGCAGTTTAAGCAATTCCGTGCCCACGTGTACGCCTTGCGACGGGCGCTGGCCGAACCGTCCGTCCACTGGTACTTCTGGATGAACGATCACACCTATGTAGTGGCGGAGAATTTAAGATGTTACGTCGCTGGCCTCTCTCGCACGAAGCCGATCTACGCCGGCCTGCGGCTGTGGGGGCCCTGTTGCGGTCTGTTCAACTCCACGGCCGCCGGCTATGCGCTAAATAGGAAGGCCGTCGGGTTGCTCGTCAACAGGTGGCGCGACATCGCGTCCGGCGAGTCCGATGAGCAGTGTGATCCACATTCGAAAAAGGCGCAGATCGCGCTCTGCCTGAAACGGCTCGACGCTCGCGCCGCTCCCATAGATACGCGCGACGCAAACGGTGCCGAGAAGTTCCACGTCTACGGCCCGATACGCCTCGCGACGGGGTCCATCGACGACTGGCTCTTGAACAAGAAGAAGAACATCGTGCCGCCGGAAACGTTCGCCGCCGACGCGTCCGCGGTGTCGTCAGATGCTATATCGTTTAACTACGTCGCCGAAAAGGAACACCGGCTCCTCGACCGGCTCCTCCACCGCGACGCTTCGATCCTCGACCGCGCCGACGCCACGGCGGCCCTCGCCAGCATGTGGCCGCGGGGCCGCGAGGAACTGGGGGGCTACGCGCACCCGTGGCCCGGCCGCAACGAGCGCGCCGCGGCGCGGGTCGTGGGGCTCCTCCGGCGGCTCCGCGTCTGTCCTCGATAAAGTACAATTACTGTTAGTCTGCTCACATGATGGGCCGGAGCAGCTGCGTGTGGAAGCACGTGGACAGGTCCGTGATGTGGCTCACGGCCTGGCGCCACGTGGCGGCTTTGCGCGAGGCGATGCGCGACCGCTGGGCGCCCTGGGCGCTCTCGTGGCGCCACAGTTCAATAACCGTGTTGAGAGGGGCTACGCCCGCCTCCGAGTGCAATAAAGAGATCAAGCGCGATTCGCCGGAGTCGTCGTGCTCCATCTTGTCCGCCAAGCCGCCGGCGTACATCTCCAGGAAGTTGGGGACGGTATCGTAGCCCAATTGCAGCTCGTACGTCCGCATCTCAAAGGCGCAGCCCCGGACCGCGTCCAGGCCATCGGCGAGCCCGGGCAGCCCCGCCTCATTTAGAGTAGCAGTAGCCTCCTTGAAGACCGACGTCTCCAGGTCCCGGACCCCGTCGTGCGCGCACCGCAATCCGGCCGTGGCCTCCCGCCGGTCGCGCGCGTCGTAGTCCTCGAAGGTCGACAGGTGGTACACGCTCGTGGCGCGGCCCACGTCGACATTAAAACTCCCGAGGTAGCCCGCGTCTATTTCTTTACGCGTCGGCGCGTGCGCCGCGACACGCGCGCAGTACGCTGACAACATCTTTGGCGAGACATTATCCGTCTCGAGCTCGACGTAGCCGAGGTGGCGCCTCGTCGTGGCGCGGCGCAGGGCTGTTGTGCGGCGCAGGAGCATCATCCTAGTGCAGCGATCGGCTGCACGACGCTGTGATACGCGTCGAGCTTCCTCAGCGAGCGCTCTGGTAAGAGCAAGGCGTGCTGCAGGCGAAGGTGAGCGTCAGTGAAGTGAGCGTCAGCAAAAAAAAAATGAATCACCTGACCTGACGGGTTGTACTGGCATGCGACTGCGCGGGTTTTATTGCACGGGTTTCTTTGAGACTGGAGATTTCGCGGGCCGGCGCTCTGGCTGTACATTCCATAAAATCACGTCTGCACAACTGTAGGAGACGTTCTCTTGCAAGCGCGGGGCGGCAGGCGGTCGTTCAGTCGGTGTTGCACGGAATAGGAGCGCCAGAGCGAGGCCAGAATAGCGGATACTCGTGTGGACCGCGCACCAGAGCGAGGCCAGAGTCAGCACCATGTACCGCAAAGCCGCAGCGGTGGTCCTCGTGGCCTGGAGCCTCCAGGCGCGGAGTTTGTATCCTATCCTGCTAGCGCTCAAGCTGGCCTTAGCGGCCGCGTCCCTCGTCGCCGCCTTCTTGGTCCTGTTGGCACTAGGCGCGGTCCTAGTGTTCAAGTACGGCCCACCGGCGGAGGAGGGCGACCTGGCCTATAAGGGATCACAAGCGGAGGGCGCGCCCGGCAACGTTTATGCGAGCGACGAGAAGTGCGGCGCGCAGCTCGGCAATTATACGGAAAGGGAGTTCCAGACGTTACTAGACAGCGTCCCCGAGGAGTACCGCTTGAAGTTGATCGATGCGCGGGCCCTGCTCGAGGGCAAGCCGGTGTACGAGGTGCCCGCGGACTTTGAAGACGACCCCTCGGACCCGCACCCGCTGGCCTATGCCTCCATCGAGTCGGCGCCCCTCGCGGACGCCTGTTTTCGGAATGGGTCGCCCATCCTCGTGGAGGCGTTCGG
>Ga0302122_10000327_pt1 | contig 28467 bp, 17 predicted proteins | sample CB21_SCM_MG_FD_203115 | JGI IMG/M metagenome (GOLD analysis project Ga0302122, IMG submission 203115) | Marine microbial communities from Western Arctic Ocean, Canada - CB21_SCM | ecosystem: Environmental > Aquatic > Marine > Oceanic | place: Canada: Western Arctic Ocean | collected 2017-09-28 | reverse complement strand
CCTTCGCCGTCGGTAGTTCCGTACTTCCGTACAGCCCGAGCCCGACGCCCTTGCGCAGGCAGGCCCCCCGCCCGACCCGGCAGCTCCGTCGCTCCAACCGGAGGACGTCGCTCCGCGCCCGGGTGCCGAAGAGGGCCACCATCGCGGGCTCCCCCGCGGGGCCCTTGAAGCAGCCCCGCTTCTCGCCGTCCGCCAGGGCGTCGAGGGCCGCCTGGAAGGCGGCCGCGGCGCCCGTCGGGTCGCCGCCCACCGCCCAGGCCTTCGCCTGCGCCGCGGCCAGCGCGTGCTCGACGAGCACGGCGGTCGTGCCCTTGGTCAGCGCTCGCGCGACCACAGCGTACCGTCGCGCGTCATCAATTATAGCTTCCACCGCCCCCAAATCGAAATCGTCCCCTGGACACAACCGCTGCCGACACAACGCTAGCAGGACGAACGCCCCGAGCAGCGCGTCCTCGGCGCGCCCGGGCCACGCTTCACGCATCGTCGCCGGCGCCTGTTCCCTGTTCTTCTTCTCCAGCTCGCTGAGGTCTTCAGCTGGGGGCGGCGGCGGGAGGAGCGCCGCGGCCCGCTCCAACCGCGACCGCGCGCCCGCATCGAGGCGCGGATCTCGGGACGCCAGGGCGGCGTGGTATAGAGCGCGCGCGTGCAGGGCCTTGACCGTCGCCCCCCGGAACAATGACAGGGCGTCCTCCGGCAATTTAATGCACAGGTCCAATAGCTTCGCGCACTCATCGAACGCCTCGCGCGCGGGCCCGACCTTGCCCATTCGCATCAAACAGACCGCGCAGTTGTGCTTCGCCCGGACGCAGACGACGGGATTCGCACCTTCCTTCCGCACCAAGGCGTCGCTCAGCTCCAGATCCTTCTGGTGGCCCACCAGGGCTTTTGGTGCGTCGCCCCTCGCGAAGTGGATCGCGCCGGCGAGCGACGCGTTCCGCGCTTCTTGGACAGGCATATCCCGCAGCAGCCCGTCCGAGGCCTCCAAGGCTCCTAAGGCTTCATCGGGCTGCCCGTTTAACACCTGGGCGTGCGCCAGGTTCGCGTGGGCGGCGGCCTGGCCCTCCCGTCGTATGGCTTTGTCCTTCTCGCTGGTCGCACTTTCGAGCTGCCGCTCGAAGGTTTTGAGGGCGCCGGCGTAGTCAGATAGCTCGAGCTGGCACTTGCCTATTTTAGCGCGGAGGCGCGAGGACTCCATGGGCTCGTGGAAGCCCTCGAGGGCCGCGGCGGCCTCCTCGAGCTTCGGTAAGGCTTGGGCCCAGTCCTGCGCCTCCATCAATGCAGCGCCCGCCTCGACCAGCGCGTCGACATCGTTGCGGCTCAGCGCCTCTGGTTCCTCGGCCATGTGTTGGTCTCGGGCTGCCCGGCAGCCAGGACCTCTCGCGAATCTGGTGCGCTGCGCATGCGCGTGCGCTGAATCTGCGTACGGGTTCGATTCGTGCGGGTTGCTCCTTCTCAAGGACCCCACCCAATCCAAATAGACACAATTGAGTGCGCTCGGGGTCCATACTAGTGGGGCTAGTCACAATAAGTAGTCACACAGTCAAGTGTCAAGGTGGAGCTGGCGTTCCGTCCTCGAGTCCTAAATTAGGATGTTTGGTTACACAGGCAAGCGGGGCAGCAAGTGGGGGTGTGCGCGCTAGACCTTGGCGTCGGCCTGCTCGGTGACGAGGGCCGGCGGCGGGTCCTTGGCGGCCGCCTGGGTCTTGCGGCGGACCGCGACGAACGCGCCCGCGACCAGGACGGCGCCGACGACGCAGGCCGTGGCGATGATGTTCGTCGAGGCGGTTGACGTCATGCCGGAGCTGCCCGAGTTCGACGAGGCCGCGGCGGCCGTGAAGGTCGGGGAGAGGGGGGTCGTCGTCGGCTGTGGGACCGGCCCGGGGGTCGGGCGGGCGGGCGGGTTGCCCGGGAAGGGCGTCGGCGCCGGCGCCGGTCGCGGCGTTGGCGCGGCCGCGGGCGCGGCCGACGGCGCCGGCGCGGGGTCCGCTGCCGTAATTGCGGGCGTGTCCTCGGAGTGGAGCGGCGCGCCGTCCTCGTAGACCTTGATGCGCCCGGCCATGTTCTCCACGTTGCTCATGTAGAAGAGGTCGCCGTCGGTCCCCCCGTCGGTGACCGTGAGCGTCACCGAGTAGCCCGCGGCCGCCTGCAGGCGCCGGTCCTCATCTTGGTCCTCCTCGTTGGTGTCCTCCTCCTCATCTTCGCCCGCGTCCTCCTCCTCATCCTTGCCGTCCTCGCCAGAATCGGACTCCTCACCAGAATCTTCCCCCTCGTCCTCGCCAGAGTCTTCTCCCTCGTCGGCCTCGCCGGAATCGGACTCCTCACCAGTATCTTCTCCCTCGTCCTCGCCAGAGTCTTTCTCTTCGCCCGAGTCCTCGCTTTCGTCTTCGCCGGAATCTGACTCGCCCGAGTCCTCGCTTTCGTCCTCGCCCGTATCGGACTCTTCGCCCGAGTCTTCGCTTTCGTCCTCGCCCGTATCGGACTCTTCGGCCGAGTCTTCGCCTTCGTCCTCGCCAGAGTCCTCTCCTTCGTCTTCGCCGGAATCCGACTCTTCACCAGAGTCCTCCCCCTCGTCCTCACCGGCGTCTTCCTCCTGCGTCGACGGGGCTAAAGTCGCCGCGGCGGCGAGCCAATGTTCCTGCGACGCGCCGAAACTCTCTTCGTAGGTGCTCGCGTCGACTTCGGCGCCGTTCGCGTAGTAGGTTACCATCCCGTCGTCGGGGGTGTCCGGCTCCGTGCCGAAGGCCAGGGGTCCGGCTTCCCAGTTCTCCGGCGCCGCCTGCGAAAAGGTGTACGTCACGCCCTTGGTCAGGGCCAGCACCGGCGACGGCGTCGCTCCGCACTCCAGCATCGTCCACGCGGCGGCGGCGTCGAGTGTGACGTGGAACGTGTTCGTGCTGCGGGACGTCGACGGTGAGACGCGACGACGGCGCGTCGATGGCGTGGCGGGTGCGCCAAGCTGAAGGCGCCTTGGACGCCGCGCCGCACCTGTCCGCGAAGCAGGGGTCCGCGCTGGAGGCGCCCGTGTCCGCGGCTGCGGCGAGCGCGAGGGGCAGCAGCTTCAAAATATACATTTTGTTTGTTGGGCAGCGAATTGCTCGGACGGGAAGCGTTGCGCGGCGGGCGGGCAGCTATCGGTCGTGTGTAGGGTACTTTGCAATCGTTTGCAATTATGGAACGCGTCGATGTGACGTTAGTGGCCTTACTCGGTGGCTTGCTCGGTGCTGAGCCAATCAATTCCCGGCGCGTTCCTGGCAATTGGCCCCGGTTGAAGCTACGCGTAGGAGCATTTGGGAGTGTACAAAGACCCGGTCGCCGCCCCGGAACGACCTAGGGTGGGCTCATCGGCAACCCCCACCTCGCGCGTCGGCGCGCGGGCCTACAACTAGCGAACTATGCTGGAACTCGAACTTACCTCTAGCGGAGCCGCGTCCGCCGCTTCGGCGCCTCGCCCGCGTCGTAGTCGTCGATGCTCCGCTTCTGCATGGCCGCGTGCCACTTCAATAGACCGGCCAGGCGCCGGCACGCGCGCTCCCCCGGCTTCAATTGGGCGACCCAGGCCTCGTCGCCGGCCGCGGCGCCCTGGGCATACGCCTCGGCCAGGCTGCCCATGGCCTGCTGCGACCGGAGTCTCGCCCCGCACGCCGCGAAGCCGTCCCGGGCCCGCCCGCCGAAGCCCCGGAAATGGGGCGGGTACAGGGCGCCCACCGCGCTCGCCGCCGCGTGGAAGTACGCGTAACTTGAAGTGTCCGCGTCGCGCGCCGGCCAGCCGCCGCGGTCGTCGCCCTCCTTATGTTGCGCAGTTAGGAGGTACTCGCAGCCCCGTTTCACGCGGCCGTCGTCGTCCTCTAAACCGAAAGCGCGTAATGCACGCACAACAGCACCCGCCAAGTGCACGTCCTCCTTCCGAATAGCGCGCGTCATGCACGCCACGTCCGCCAACAGCGTGTACTCCTCCGGAAAGGCCGACGGTCTGAGCAACAGTTCGCCGTAGTTCGAAGCAATATCCACTACAGCACAAGCTAAAGTGGCCTGGTCCACGTAGCCGTCCCAGCCGAGCTGCGCGAACGGCGCGTAGGGCCGCAGGCTGTCCAGCCACCGCAAGACGTGGGCCTCGTCGTACGCGAGCACGACGCCCGCCCGGTCGGCGTAGGACGCGTGGTATAAAGCTTGCGTGGCGGCCCGCAACCGAATCTTCCGCCGGTCCGAGTCGTTTACGTCCTTGGTACCCTGGGCGGGTCTTGCTACGTTGGCGCCCAGGAACGAAGAAGCGAAGACCTCGGCGCCCCGCTTCTTGCTTTCTCTCGTCACATAGTCGCGGCACTCCAGCTTCAGGTTCGCGTGGCCCACGCCGCACCGCTCTAACGCTGCCACGCCACATAAGGCGTCCGCCGCCTCGGGCGGCTCCGCGCCTTCTCCCGAGAACTCAAAGCCGTCGCGCCACCGCATGGCCAGGCGCTCCACGTGGAACGTGGCCAGGGCGCGCAACGGATCCGGCGCGGTGGCCGCCACGGACGCGAAGAACGTTAGTGCGTCCGCCCCAAAGTGCTTGGCGCACAGGTCGTTCCGGAGCAAATCCGCGATGAATTGTAAACCCTGCCAGGCCGCCGCGAGCTTCTTCGTGGATGCGTCCGTGGGTTCGTTGTAGGACGATGGCGCCTCCGGGGCCAATCCGTGGTCGTCGAGCGCTTCCAGGGCCTTCTCCTTGGCCTCCTCCGTGACTTTGGTAAGCGCAGTAAGGGGCCTCGGCCGTTCCTCGGCGGCCTTCAAAGCCTCGGCGAGCTCGGCCTCGTCGAGGTCCTCCTCGTCGCCGTCGTCGTGCCTTACCCTATAGTAGGGCTCGCCCTCGTTCAGGTGGGCCGGCAGCCAGGAGACCACGGTCCCGTAGCTCTTGATGCCCCGCCCGAACTTCCGCAGCACGGCGCGGTCGACGCACGGGCACCCCGCGCTCGTGTAGTCGTCCGTGTCGTCCTCCGGGGCGTCCGCGGTGAAGTCGAAGCCCGCCGAGTCCTTGCCCTCCCACCAGCGTTCTCCCTGGGGGGCCGCGCCGGCGTCCTTGTCGGCCATGGCGCTCCGCAGCGGCGCGTGCGCGGCTCGCTGTTGGGCTATGTCGAAGTTACACGCCCTGGTACGCGCGGCGGTGGCGGTTGCACGTGCGCGCCGGCACAGCTGCTTGCAGAGACTACTCGCTATCAGTATCTCGCGCAGCCGCCTCGCGTGGCAGGCTAAGTGCCGCGGCAAAAACCTGTTTTGTCGAAGAAACCCGCACGTTTCAAAAACGAGCACCAAAGCTGGACTGCCGCATGAATAGGGATCGAAGCACTCATTACCACAAACGAGGAGTGGTTCCATGGATAAGTTGTCGACTGCTGTTGATCTGTATGCAACCGTAAGCCCTGCAAGGCCTCAGCCAAGCAAGCAGCCTGCAGCGTCTGCGGCCGCGATACAGCCCAGGAGCAAGCAGCCTGCGGCGTCTGCTGCGGCGCCGAAGCAGCGCAGCAGCAAGCACCCTGCTGCGGCGTCTGCTGCGGCGCCGAAGCGGACGGCACCACCGCCTGCACCCGCGCCACCTGCGAGCGGACCGCCACTGCCGCCGACGCAGCGGCGGTATTTAACATATGAGGGTAATTTCCAGCTCCGGTGCGCGGCGATTGTCCTGCAGTGCACGCAAACGCCGAGCGACGACGGCACCGTAATCCTGGCAATTATCGTCGACGCGAGACCATTCCACCCGCAGGGCGGCGGCCAGCCGTCGGACGTAGGATGCATCCGCCACGCGCGGACCGGCGCCGAGCTGAGAGTCGCGAAAGTTACCTTCGACTTTGCGACGGGTGTCGTGACGCACGCGTGCCCCGGCGTCGCCGCGGCGGACGCTGACGACTGGATAAGTGGGGACGCGTGCGAATTAGAAGTCGACGCCGCGACGCGAGAGGCGTACAGCGCGTGCCACTCGGCCGGTCACGCCGTCGACAGCGCCATGGTGCGCGCGGGGTACCTGCTACCGCCCACCAAAGGCTACCACTTCCTCGACGGACCGTATGTTGAATACAGAGGCGTTATTCCCGCGGATGACCGCGAGCCGCTCGTCAAAAAGTTGCAGGACGAGTTTCGGAATATAGTCCACGAGGACATCGCGACGACGATCGAGTCTTTGCCGCTTGCGCAAGCCGAGGCGGAGCTCAACGCGGTTCAAGAGAATTTCGATCTCTCGGTGTTTAAGGACCCGGAGGTACGCGTCGTTGGCGTCGCGGGCTTCCGATGTCCCTGCGGGGGCACGCACGTTCGGTCGACTCGGCTTCTGCGGGGCTACACGGTACTGGGTTTTAAGAACTAGAAGGGGTGCGTCCGCGCCAAATACGGATGCGTAAGTTAGTGTGTGTATCATAGAGCGTGTGGCTATCATAGAGTCATGTTACGCCCGCGCGCGCACTATTTTCCCGAGCGCCTACTTGCCCGAGCCCTTGTCCACCTGGAAGGGGAAGTCCGGCCGGTTCCACGGCAATAAGTCGATCAGGTCGGCGCTCTTCTTCGCGCCGACCTTGTCCGCAACGGCGTCCGGGATGTCGATCTCGCGCACCTTCGGGATGTTCGGCAGGCCCGGCAGCGACGGCAGGCTGGGCAGGTTGATGCCCTGGCTCCGCGCGACTCCATTAATGTCGAAGGGCGCGTCGTCGTCCTCCTCGAGCGACGAGAGCCGGAGCCATGCCAAGAAGGGTAAGCCCCCGGTGATGCTGAGAATGAAGAAGGCGATGAAGGGCGCGCTCGTGAAGGGCAGCTGCGACTCCTTCGGCGCCACGAGCGTAGGGAACTCGAAGGCCATCGCGGCGAGCGGCGCGGACGCCGTCGCGGCGGCGGCGACCTGGTAGTGCAGCGCCGGCTTCTTGGACATCGTCGTCGGCGCCGGCGCGAGCGCCGCCGCGCCGGCGAGCAGTAACGCGCACGCCTTCATCGTCGTCCGCCTGCGTTGACCAGAGGTGAGTGCGCGGATCCGGAGGCCGGCGCGACCGGCGCGCTTGGATGTATTTTGCAGCAGGGATTGAGCGATTGCTGTGACCGCTGCAGGACGATCGGCACGACGCCTCGCAGCTTGTTTTTTGCGCTTGCGAGACGCGCACACGACGCGTTCGATGCAGCGGAGCCGCAGTTTTTATATGTTGCCTCGTTGTGCGGCGCCGTCGCAGCGATGTGAAGACAACCAATTGCTGAGTGTCAAGCTGAAGGATAACTGTGAGTAAATCACGCGCTGGATCTTGCGTATTTGCGAGACTAAACGAGCTGAGCGCAGCCTCCGCGTCACAGCCATCTCGAAGGGGCGCGTGCTCCAGCTTGTTCAGGCCGCCCCGCGCAAGCCGTAAACAGCAATGGTCAAAGAACCAAGGCACGTACGGGAGTCGTACGAGGGCTCAGGCTCACAATAAACACGGCGCCCGGCCGCGACCGCGCGCGCTGCTAGAATCGTATCAATTACAATAGAGGTTACTTTTTTCGGTTGTTGGAGGAGGGGGGCGCTCGGCGCGGGGGATCTCACGCGCGGGAGACGAGCAGCTCGCCCGTGTTGCGGTGCAAGGCCTTCAGGACCCAGTCCTGCGCGCCGCACTGCTCGAAGACGCCGACGGCGCAGTACGGGAGGCTCAGCTTCTCGCGGGCCAGGTCCCGGATGCCCTCGCGGTGGGACACGACGAGCGCCTGCGGCGAGCGCGCCGCGACCCACGCGCACGCCCCCTCAAAACTCAAAGGCGCGTCCGCGCCGAAGGAGTCGATGCCGGGGCACAAGCTGGTCATCTCCGTTTGTTTCAAGAAGGGCAGGTTGCCGAGGCCTTTTTTCTTCACCGCGGCCGCGCACGCGGCCAGGGCGGGCACGACCGTCACTGGGAGATGGAGCGCTTTGGAGAGCTCCTTGGCCGTGGCCAACGTGCGCGCGCAGGGCGAGGCGTAGATGCGGTCGAAGGACCGCGTCCTTAAGAACTCCGCGGCCGCGCGGGCTTGGCCCGCGCCCGTCTCCGTCAGCGGCGGGTCGAAGAGGCGGTTCCGCGGCGTCTGCGCCCTCCAGACGGCCTTGTTAGACGTCTCGTCGATGCGCTCGCCGTGCCGCACGATGAAGAGGGTGGGGCGCTGCTCCGCCGTCGTCTCGTAGCCCGCCGTCGCCTGGTGCTGGACTTGCGTCGCCATCGTCCGAGGCAGTGGCTGGCACTGTCCTCACGCCTTCCGAACGGCCGCCGCCGCGCGGTTTGAGACTTCCCGGGCCTCAAGAAAGCGCTGGCCGCCGGACACCTGTCGGCGCCGGGGCTGGGGGGCTACAAGCCCGGAAACGGAGCGGACTTCAAAGCGGATGTGTCCCTGTACTGGGAATAGGCTGCTGAAGGTTCCTCTCGAGGCGTTCGTGTTGTTTGCGGGGCTATTCAACCTCGCCGGCGCTCTCCTTTTGCTTTTTAGTGTTTTTAGCAATTGATTTTTTTAGAGCACGGGGGCGATAAGGGCACACAAGAAGCCTCGCAGGTGGGTTTGAGGTATAAAAAGTCGCGGCGCGGCCAACTAATTCGTGCGGGTTTCATCCGAGCAGTCGACGACGCGCGGCGAGGTACAGCTACAAAGCAGCAGGCTGGAACAGCAGCAGGCCAAACGCAGCGCTCGTATCGTATCGTATCAGCGCTGCCGGCCCCCGCGGCGCCGTAGAGCAAAAACACAGCAGACCCAGCAAATACCTCGACGCGAAGACAGGGCGCTCCGCAGCGGTCGCGTTGAGCGATGGCCGACCTCGTCCGCTCATTACCAGCCCCGCAAAGGGAATATGTCGTCTGGGCCGACGCGGACAAGACCATACGGAAGCAGGTGCCCAAAACGAAGGCGCCCGCCTACGGACGACGACGGGGCTTCGTGCCGCGCTCCATCGGCGACTTCGGCGACGGCGGCGCGTTCCCGGAGGTCCACGTCGCGCAGTACCCCCTGGGCATGGGCACGAAAGAGGACAAGGCGGCCCAGTTGAACGGGGGCGTCATCGCGTTGGAAGTGGGCGAGGACGGAAGCGTGCGGTACGACGCCATCGTGAAGCAGGGCGCGAACAAGAACCGCATCGTGCAGACAAGTCTAAAAGATATGAAGGGCAAGGCCGTCGGGGACGACGAAGGTTTAGAATTGCCGACGGAGGAGGAGATCGAGTAGACGGCCCAAAGGACTCAACAAGCTTTATCCGTGATTCTCGAGGGCAAGGTCAATTCGAGTAAGCCCACGCACATCCCCGAGAACTGCAATCCCAACGAACAAAAAGCTACTTTTGTGCGGTACACGCCGAATCCGTCAGCACCGGGCTACTCCGCCACGGCGGCCCAGCGCATTGTCAAACTCGTGGACCAACAAGTCGACCCGATGGAACCCGCAAAACATAAACACACCAAAGTACCGAGAGGGCCGCCCAGTCCGCCCGCGCCCGTGCTGCACTCGCCGCCGCGCAAGGTCACGGTGCACGACCAGCAGTCCTGGAAGATCCCGCCCTGCGTGTCCAACTGGAAGAACGCGCGCGGGTACACCATTCCCTTAGACAAGCGCCTGGCCGCGGACGGTAGAGGGTTACAAGAACAAACGGTGAACAACAACTTCGCGACCTTGGCCGAGGCGCTCTATATTGCGGAACGCAGTGCGAGAGACGAGGTTCGAGCGCGGGCGGAGGTGAGGCAGGCCAACGCATTGAAGGACAAGGAGGCCCAGGAGGCTAGATTGAGAGATCTCGCCAGTCAAGCGCGGGAAGAGCGGAACAATTTGCAAGCCTCTCGAGGAGCGCCTAGAAACGACGGCGCCGCGGCGTTCTTCGGCGACGATAAGTCGGACCTCATCGACGAGGACGCGGACGCGGGTAGGCAAGAGAGAGAACAGGTTAGAATAGAACGAAAGCGCGAACGGGAGCGGAACATGCGCCTGGACAACGCGAAAGGCGACATGAAGCGGAGCCGCCTGGAACGAGAGCGAGACCGGGACGTGAGCGAGAAGGTCGCGCTGGGTCTGCTGAAGGGGACGGCCAAGCTCAGTGGGGAGGCCCAGTTCGACAAGCGCCTCTTCAACCAGTCGAGCGGCATGGACCAAGGATTTGGTGCGGATGATGATTATAACGTGTACTCGAAACCGTTACTAGACCGAGAAGACGCCGCGGCCATCTACCGACCGCGGAAAGCGGAAAGTGGCCCGACGGGCGACGAGCAGTACGCGGAGTTGACGTCCGGCAGCAAGTTCGCGGCGCCGGAGCGCGGCTTCGCGGGGACCGAGGGCGGGTCCCGACCGCGCGACGGGCCCGTGCAGTTCGAGGTGGACACGCCCGCCGCGGATCCGTTCGGCCTGGACAAGTTCCTGACGGACGTGAAGAACAAGGGTGATAAGAACACATAGTTGTTATGCGTAGGCCCACAGCAGCACCGCTGCCAAAAATATGCAGAACGGCGCCCACGTCTTTAGAACAGCGCCCGGCGACACGTGTTTTCCGCAAAAAAAGACGGCGCACGCGAGCTCGACTTTGTTGTGCAGGGCGCACCCGCCGAATTTAACTATATTCAGCACGCGCGCGACGTGCGAGTGGCAGTCGTGCCCGCAGACCATGACGTGAATATGGCGCGCGTACTCGTCGTCGCCGTGCTGGATGGCGGCGTCCCAGCGCTGTCGTTCCGCGTCGTCCTTGAAGGACGCGAGGCGCACATAGCGGCACGGCTCGCCGAACAGCATTTGCTTCGGGTGGTTCGCCGAAATGGGACACCCGTGCCAGTCGTGCAGGTAGCCCTTGGAATCCGTGATGCCCATGTGGCCGACGAACGGGAAGCAGCAGGTGATGGGGTGGATGGGCGTCCAGGCGATGCTCCCGGGCGGCACGCTCGCGTGCGGGATCGGCGGAGCGCCGCTCTCGGGGTCCGAGCTCGCGATCATGCCGTGGTCTTGGCCGATGAACTGCGGCATTCGCGGCGCTGGGCTGCGGTGTCGACGCGTCGAGGGAGTAAGGTGGCTCTCTCTAAGGTGGGTCAGAGAGCCTTTTGTTTGCTGCCAGAGCTTTAACAACTTGTTCACAGCGATCGTCGAGGATCACAGGAGACGTTTGCGAGTCGCTGAGTCCCACAGCACGGCCGTACAGCGGCGTATATGTACCGCCGAAGCCGGGTTTTTCCTACGGGTTTTGCCCACTGAGATAGCTTGGCGAAAGCGCTCGATTGCTGCAAAGCTGTCGAGTTGGCTTAAACGGCAGAGCGCAGTAGTCGCTGGACCCTGTCTTACGGGGTCCTAACGCTTTGAACGCACCGCAGAGCTTTCGGAGGCGTCAAACCAGGCCTCTCGCGAGGCACCAAAGCGCTGTTGCGCGCCTGCCAAGGCCTCTTGTGAGGCACTCTCACAGCTCAAAAGCGCTGTTGCGCATCTGCCAGAACACATAACACAGACCCAACAAGGACGATGCCGGGCTGCATCGTCTGCGCCTCGTCCACGGACGTGGCGAGCCCGTGCTGCAAGATCCACGTCTGCCACGAATGTTTAAGAGCAAGCGCGGCGGCGTCCGGCTCGCTCTTCGCCTGCCCGAACTGCCGGAACAAGGAAACGTTTCGCCGCCACGCCGCGGACCAGGGCGTGCACCTCTTCGAGGGCCTGCCGGACTACGTCAAGACCGGCGCGGTCAATGCGAACGACCGCTTCTGCTGCGCGGAGCACTGCCAGAGCCCTTATGGGCCCACGTACGACACCACGTCCAACCGGCCGACGCGGCGCGGGGCCCACGAGCAGTCCCGGTGGCAGCTCGTGTCCTGCCTGTCCTGCGGGTCGAAGTCGGTGCACATTGGGTGCTCGGGTCGATCGCTGAACGTGGATTTGACGCGGTGGCGCTGCGACGACTGCGGCGGGGCGCCAACCCTCCCGGCCGTCGTGCCGCAGTTCGAGACGCAGGAGGCCGTGCGGCCGCCGACATTGACGGGCCGGCCGCCGAAGCGTCGGCGGAAGCCGCGCGACGGCCGGGTGGGCCGGTGGGTCGAGGTCTACTGGGCGGGCGACGGCGAGTGGTACCGCGGGCGCGTCGAGGGCCAGCGGACGCGGTCGGGGGGGCTCGTCTTCAAGGTTGCCTACGCCGACGGCGAGACGATCGCGCACGCCCTCCAGGACGAGGCGTGCGCCGAGGACGCACCGCCGCTGTTACCGGACGGCGCGCCCGAGCCGTGGCGCTTCGTCGACGCCGAGCCGCCGGAGCCGCGGTCGCTCCTCGTGCGGTTAGCCGCCGGGCCGACGCCGGTGGCCGCCGAGGCCGCGACGGCCGCCGAGGCGGAGGCCATCATCGCCGCCGAGGAGGCCGCGGCGGCGCCGGTCGCCGCGGACACCGCGGCGCCGTTCCCCGTCGGCGCCTTGGTCGCGGAGGCCGACGCGCCCCAGCACGCCCTCGAGGTCGTGGCCGTCGAGGGCGCCACCTACACGCTGCGGTATCGCGACGCTGGCGCCTGGCGCGGCCAGGAGGTCGCGCGCGCGCGGCGGCGCCTCGTCGCGTTCGGCGCCGCGCTGCCGGGCCGGCGGCTGGCGCGCCTGGCGCCTTTCGCAACCCGGCCGCTGGAGATCGAGGCGCCGGTAGGACAAGCGCCGGTGGGAGCGGAGCCGGAGCCATTCTCGGGCCCGCCGCTCGGGCAAGCGCCGGAGGCGCCGGTGGAGGACGTCCTCGCGGCGGCGCCGACGTCGTACGACGACGCCGCCGCGATCCGAGCCCAGGCGGAGGAGGCCCAGGACGTGTTCGGCGCCGTGCTCGACGACGACGACGACGACATCCAAGACGTGTTCGCCGCCGTTTTAGATGACGATGGCGACGTCGACGACGCCCCGCTGGAGGCGCTGGACGACGACGCCGCGGACCATTTGCTCGAGGATCCCTTCGAGCTCGGCGCGGCGCGCATGGCGGCGGCCGAGGCGCCGGCGCAGCCCCAGTCCCAGGCGAGCGACGACATGCTCGGCGGCTACGACGACGATTTCTTCTCGGTCGGCGTCGAGGCGCCCCCGCGGCACGCGCTGGACGGCTTCGAGATCGGGACCGGCCTGTTGATCGACGACGTAGCGGCGGACGCGGCGGACGCGGCGGACCAGCGGCCGGGCGCGAACGTGCGGCGGACCGTGCTCACGGGGGCGGCGGCGCGGCGGGCCGAGGCCGAGCTGCGCCAGAGCCGCCGGCCGCGGCGCGAGTGCTCTGCGTCGGCGGCGGCGGCGCGGCCGTCGATCGGGAAGGGCCCCCGGTACGTAGACGAGGGCCTGCGCGACGTCGTCGAGGAGGAGGACGACGACGAGGACAACGAGGACGACGAGGACGACGAGGAGCCCGTGGTGGCCAAGCCCGTGCGGCGGCGCCACAAGCTCAGGTTGGACCCGCCGACGGCCTGGGCCGCGCGGGCAACGCTGCCGCTCTGGGTGGTCTGGTGCCGGTGCGGCCTCAAGGCCTGCAACGCCAACAGTCGCGAGGAGGAGATGTGGCAGTGCGACCGGTGCCACTGCTGGCGGCACGCGCGGTGCTGCCGGGGCGAAAAGCCGGGCGACTGCGGCTGCGGGCGCGGCGACGCCGCGCGGCGGGTCGCGCTCGCGGCGCCGTCGAGCCGCGCGTCGGAGGACCGGCCGCTGGCCGATGCCTTGGTCATTCGCCAGCGCCTGGCGGCGGTGTGCGCCATTTCTGAAAGGAGCCCGGGGTTATTACCCGCGCACGTTACTCAAGCGTTCGGCAAGTGCTGGCAGGGCGCAGATTCATTGGCCAAAATGATCCTGAGCGGCAGCGGCGCGCTCGAGGCCAGTCAAGTGCTGGCGATTATTAACGTGCGCCGGGCGGCCGACGTGCTCCGGCAGGCCCTGGCGCAGGCGCGGCGCGTGGTCCGAGGCGACGCGGGCGCGGTCCAGGCCGTCGCCGCCGCGGCGCGCAAGCTGCCGTCGCCCGAGGACCGGGCGTCTTTCAACGAGCACGCCCGCGCGCTCTTCGACCGCTTGGGCTCCGTGGAAGCGCGGCTGAAACGGCTCGTGGGCACCAAACCGGTCGTCGAGGCCGCGGACGACGCGGCCGTGGTGGCCTCCTTCGACTTCACGCACACGAGCGGCTCCGTCCGCGACTCGGATCGCTGGTGCCCCGCAGTTCATTCGCGGGCCATCGGCGCTAACGCGACGCTGACGCGGCCGGGGCGGCGCACGTATGTAATGGTGCGCGCGCGGAGGGACGGCCAGCTGCAGTGGGGCCGGCCCCCGCGGATCGTCGCGCGGGGCTTCGGCGAGGCCAGCGTGGACGTGGTGGCGGTCAACGCCTCTGGCAAGGTGCGGGCGGCCTGCGGGCTGGCGCCCGTGGCCGTCGGGGTGCTGGCGTGCACGCGCCTCGTCGAGGCCGAGGACGACGTGTTGTTGGACGTCGTCCTGCCGGCGACGCACCGCCTCGCGCGGCAGCTCGGCGCGCGCGTGGTCGCCGCGGCGCAAGGTGTGTGGGACGAGCACCTGCCCTTCTCCCCTGCGCCGACCGGGAAGCGGGCGTTCGCACCAAAAGGAACGACCGCTCTGGCGCTGGACGACCTGGACGCGGACGAGTCCGAGGACGAGTCGGACGAGTCCGAGGACGAGGAGCCCGTCGCGCGCCACCCGAGGAGGAGGCGCGACGAGGAGGAGCCGGTGCCGCGCCCGTCGCCGAACAAAAAGAGCGCGCCGGCGGTCCGCCGGGGCGCCTTCCCGTCGGCCTGGGACCACCCCGTCGCAAAGAAGCAGCCCCCGGCCGCGAAGCGAATCGTGCCGCCGCCGCTCGTGCCGGTCAAGCGGCCTAAGGTGGAAGTGGTCCGCGTGGCGCGCGACGGCGCCGTCTCGCGGCGCCGGGACGGCGAGGACGAAGGGCAGCGGACGCAGTGGCGGTACTTGTTATTGGCCGCCCTGGGCGGGTCGCAGCACGCCTCGGCCACGAAAATTGCGACAGCCCTCGAGTCCCAGGTCTGGACGGCCTGCGAAAGCGGCCTGCGGGGCCCCTGTTTCGAACATTTAGCGGAGGTCCTCGCGAAGAAGCGGACCGCGCGCGACGCCCTGCTCCGCGGCGCCGTCGCACCGGCGGCGGCCGTGGCCGAGGCCAAGCGGCGCGCGGCCAAGCGCAAACCAGTAACGGCGGCGCCCGCGGCCCCGGCGCCCGCCAAGCGGCGGCCGCCGCCCCCGGCGGCGCCGCTCCCGATGCGCGTCGAGCAGCGCGTCGCCGCCGCCGCGGCGCGGCCTTTGCCTTGCCTGTCGTCGGCGTCCGCGACCGTGCAGGCGAGGCCGCGCGTCCAGCCGTCGGCGCCCACGACTGTGCAAGCGAGGGCGCCGAACGCCTGGGCCGCGCTCACGGTCGGCGCGCCCGCCGCGACGCCGTCGCCGCCGGCGCCGAGTCCGCCGCAACCGCCCGCGCAGCCCACCGAGGCCTCCTTCGCGCGGGAGATGCGGCGGGCCGTCGCGAGCTTTTTGGGCCGGCACCTCGAGCGCGGCCGCATCAACGACGACGCGATGGCGCGCCTGGCGCCGAAGCTCGCGAAGGCGCTCGTGGCGAAGCACGCGAGCCGCTCGTCGGACTTCTCCTTCACGGACAAGGTGCGGTCCAAGGTGCGGAAGTACGTGGACGAGTACGTCGAGCGGAAGGGGGGCGAGCTCCGGTAATGTTGTTAATTTACTCACTCGCCGGCGTTCAGCATCGCCATCGTACCCCGCGCGACGTCCGCGGGCGTCACGCCCCGCGACCGGAACGGCGTGCGGCAGACCGGGCAGTCGTGCCGCGACTCGCCCAGCGACTGGTTCTAGGCCAGACAGTCGGAGCAGAAGACGTGGCCGCACGGGACCTGGACCGCCCACTCGACCGCGTCCATGCAGATCGGACAACTCAGCTCCTCGCGCATCGCGCCGATCCAGGACAGGTCCACGCCCTCGCCCTGGCTCGCGACGATGGCCGCCCAGCGGGGCGGGAGCTGCTCGGGGAGGACGATGCGCCGCGGCGGGGCGTCGGCGGCGTCCGGGGCGACCGGGAGCGGCGACGCGTCCGCGGCCTGCGTCAGCGCGAGCAGGCGGTGCACCGGGGGCATCGTCACCTGCCGCGGCAGCGGTGGTGGCGGCGAGTCGTGGATCTGCGAGGCTCGCCCCGGTCGTGGTAGGGCCTCCGCCTCTTCCTCCTCCTCCTCCTCCTCTTGCAGGCGCCGCGCGAGCGCGGCGTCGGCCGCCTCCTGGCGCCGCCGGTCCGGATTGTCGAAGGGTCGGGCCGACGCCGGCGCGACGTCCGCGCCCATATCCCGCGCCCCGGAGGCGTGGCCGCAGTCGCAGCGCGCCTTGCGCGCGTGCACCTTCGCGTGACACGACGGGCACGTCTTTTGGGGCGGGGCCCGTTTGTCGGGCGCCGCGGCGGTCGGGGGGTGCTGGCGCATGAGCTGCCAGTGCCGCTCGACGGCCGTCGGCGTGCGCCCCGTGCCGAGCCGGTCCGTGATGTCGGCCCAGCCGTCGACGCCCAGCTGGGTCCCCGGGTGGCCCGCGGCGCCGACCATGGTCCGCAGGTACGCCTCCTCCTCGGGCGTCCACTTGTCGCACAGGCGCCGGGGCGGTCCGGTTTCCTTTTCACACATGAGCTTCCAGTGCTGGTCAACGGCCCCCTTCGAGCGGCCCGTCCCGAGGCGCCTGGAGATCTCCGTCCACCTGTTCCCGAGCTCGCCGACGAGGCTCCGCAGCACGGCCTCCTCGGCCGCCATCCAGGAGTTCGCCCGGACCGGGGCCTCCTTCGGCGCACCACCGGAGACGACGGAGAGGAAGCGCTCGGGCGTCGCCCGGACGAGGCCGTCGTCGTCGTAGCGCACGCGCCAGACGCGCCCGCCCGCCGCCGCTTCGGACAGCACCGGGCGGCCGCTGGCGTGGCCGTCCTCGGTGCCGCGCTCGACGACGGTCCCGCGGTACCGGGCCGCGGCGCCCACGGTGCGCGCAAAGTCCGGACCGAACGCTAAGGCGCCGGCCTCGACGACGGCGCCGGCCTCAAATGTGGCGCGGGCGCGCTCGAAGGCCGTGTAAATTTGACTCGCAGAGCTTATCGGTCTGCGGTAGCGGAATCTGCGGATAGAAATTTACGGCACACACAAGAAAGTGTTGTTGCGTGGGCTCTATGAGTTCTGCGCGTCCCGCCGCGGCTTTCCCTGGTCGTTATTTGCTAATATGACCTCTGCACACAGACGATATAAAATGTTAGCTATGAAACCCTTTTGTAGTGAAGGTAACGCGCAAGGTGTCCCGTTCTTCTGTTGGAGCGATCAATACACTGGTATAAACAATGATGTTCGTTTGCATTCGAGTGCGGGTTTTGTGTGCAGAGCGCCAATTTTTGCAGCGTGCAGTTGGCGTGCACTTCAAGTTGCTTTACTGCATTGCTGCTGCAGTGCATCTCTGATTGGAGTGCGCACGATCAGAAATTGAATAGTTCTGGCTGATACCGCGAGCATGATATGGTTCCTAGCAGTGCTGGGTGCCACGGACGCGCTGTCCGGGCTCGAGCTCGGGTTACCTTTATTACCGTCCGGGAGGGATCTCATGCTGAGCGCTCCGGGGTGGAAACGGCGGGGACGCGGCGATACGCGAGGCGGCGACGGCACGGGCGGCCGCGTCTGGCCGGCGGCCGGCGCCCTCGCGCGGCAGCTCCTCGACGCGGAGGGGTTGAGAGGCGGGTCCATCCTCGAGCTCGGGGCCGGCTCGGGCGCGCTCGGATGCTGGGCGAGCGCCGCGCTCGGCGGCGCGCTGCGCCTCACGGACGTCGACGAGGACGCCCGGGCCCTCTCCCGCGAGAACGCGGCCGCGAACGGTTTGCAAGCAGTTACAATTGAAGCGTACGCCCTCGGCGCGCCGGCGCCCGCGGCATATCGCGAGGCGTCATTAATTCTTGCGGCAGATGTGACGTATGACATCGCGAACATCGGACCCCTCTGCGCGACGCTCGACCAGGTCCTGCCCACGGACGATGTTGGTCCGGTCGTGCTCGCGGCCCACCAGCACCGCCCCTTGGCGTCGCTCCTCGGCCGCCGCTCGACGCTCCGGCGCCTCAAGAAGGAGCTGGACGCGCGCGGACTCGCGTTCCACGAACTGTGTACCGAAGAGCTATTCGCGAAGGTCGTGGTCTTCGAAGTCACGCGCCAAGGCCGCGGGCCTACCCCGCTGGCGACCGGGAAGCGGGCGCCGACGGGCGCCGGGGGGTTTGGGTAAAACTATGTGATGATTCAAGTTCGTGAACTTGGGCCACTGGCATGCTTCGGCAGTCCGAACGAACGCATACCCTCGGGAGGCGCTGCCGAACCGGCAACAGGCCCTAAGAATCATACAATGTAGCTAAGTTCAGGCGTCCAGGATGAAGCCCACGGCGGGCTTCGACCACGACGTCTCGCCCGTGGCGGCGTTGAAGAAGTAGGTCCGCCCGGAGTCGTCCTGGTACTCCTGCCACCGCGGCGTGGCTGGCGTCCGCGGGCGGCCGCGGCCCGGCGTGCCCGCCCGGGGCGTCCCCGACGTGCCCGGCCGCGACCCGAACTGCGGCGTGCCCCGCCGCGACGGCGACGGCGTCAGCGGCGAGGCGGGGCCGTCGGGCGGCGAGCGCATCGCGTCGTCGTCGAGCGTGACCTGCTTCTTCTTCTTCTTGGGCGTCTTCTTCTTCGGCGCCTCGCCCCGGGCCTTGGCTTCCCTATCATGTCGCAGCTCCTGGCGCTCCGCCTCCTTCGCGCGCGCCTTCTCGACGCGGCGCGCGTCCTTCGCAGCCCTCTTCTCCTCGCGCCGCGCGTCGCGCTTGGCCTCCTTCCTCATTACTCTTTCTTCCACGGTCTCCGTAGTCTCTACCTCGTCGTCCGTCTCCTCGTCCGCGGTCTCCTCGTCGGCCTCGCTCTCGGACTCGATCCAGTTCGTGCGGTTCGCTTGAAGGGCACACGCCTCAATGAATGCCTTCTCCTGGACCCACTGCTCGTCTGTGAACCGCTCCGGCTCCTCGTACGCCGCCACATCCGGGTCCAGCGCGTCCCGCTTGATCTCAAAGCCTCGTATCGATTTTTCCATCTCGGGCGGGCGGTTTAGGACGAAGTAGGTCTGGACGTCTAGATTCGCAAACTGCGGCCGCCCGTGCATGTCGCGATATTTGCGGGGGTTCGCCGCGTACTCTTTGAAGGAACTAGCGTGCCGCCGCCACAAATCTAGAGTGGCCGCGGCCCGTTCCGGCGCGGCCAGAGATAGAGAACGAGTCAGGCGGTACATGGGCGCTTCCAGGCGCGGCGTCGGGGGCGGCGTCAATTCTCCGGGAGCCAGCGGTTCCTTGGGCGGGGCGTTGAACTTGGCGAAGTCCACTGCGCACTGCCGCTTCAAGTACTCCCTTCGGTCCAGAACGTCCTGGTCCCGGGTTAATAAGTCCCGGATGTGGCGAGGGGGTTTTGGACACTCGGGCGCGTGATACAGCTTTTGCAGGACACTTGATGATGCGAGCGCCCGCTGTACTTGTGTTGGTTCCTGCGTATATAACCGCTCCTTCTCGAACGCCGTGACAGCATCGCTCAGCAGCCACTTCCGCGCTTCGCTCAGCGCTTTAAACACGCCCTCCCGCGCCTCGCGCAGCTGCCCGCCGTCGTAGGCGTCCTGGGCCGCTTCGATAGACGACCGCAGCGGCCTTTCATGCACGAAGAGGGGCAGCAGCGGGTGCAGGGTCGGTCTCTCCGCGTCCTCCTCCTCCACTACTAGCCGCCGCCTCTTCTTCTTCTTCTTCGCGGGCGTTTCTTCTTCTTCGGGAACGTAGACGAAGGACTTGTCCTCCCTACAGTGCTCGAGGTCTAGGGACGGCGACCGCCGCGACTGCAGCCGTCGCGTTTGGTCCCGCCGCGTGAAGCGCGCTCTTGAATATAATGCCTCCGGCGCCGAGATCGAGGCCCGCCTCCTCAAAAAGGACGCCGCCTCCGCGTCCCCCGCGTCCGCCAGGGCATCATGCCGCGCCCGCAGGACGAACAAATTCACGTCGGGGTCCGGCACCAAGCCGAGTTCGATGCGGAAGTCTCCGCCATGTGGCAACTGGTGCTCCTCCGCTATGAGAGCCGTCTCCTCTAAACTCATCCTTTCCAAACGCCAGTGCCGCCGGTGCCACTGGCGCAGGGCCCGCCGGCTCCGGTGCCTGAGGTCCGACTCCAGGACCGCCGGTTCCACCGGTTCCACCGGTTCCGGCGTGGGCTCGGGCGCCGGCGCTTGCTCGTTCAACAGGACCCACTTGCAGTCCGCGGGGCCCGACGCGGCTTCTTTTTTCATCGCCATGCGGCATTTGCTGCACGGCTTGCCCTTGCGGTCGTCATCTACTAAACCCCAGGCGTCCGTGTCCTGCAGGTCGAAGCACGACGTCGCCCGGGCCTCCTCCTCCGGCGTGGGCGCGGGCGTCGGTTCGGGCTCGACCCAGGGCGTTCTTCCGGGATCGGGCGCGCCCGTCGCCGCACATATGGCCCGCAGCGCATGGACCTGGTTCTCGCACGCCTGGAGAATGATCTGGCACTTCAGGTATTTGCGGACGGCGTGCGCCTCCACGTCGGCTTCCCGCATCCGGGGCTTCTCCATCTGGGAGCACTTGGCCGCCACGTAATTTGAAGCGCGGCGCCAGACCGCGCCCCTTAGATTCGGCCCGCCCCACGCTGTTTGGGCAGCATAGCGCCGGCAGAACGCCACGGACGCCTTGAACGCCGTCACCTTCCGGCGCGCCATGATCCACCGCGCGAAGCGCTGCAGGATCCGGGTTTCTTTCTCGAAGCCCTCCTCCGCGTCTTCTGCGGAAACCTGCAGCCGCTTGCACGACTGGCGGAACCCGCATTCGCACAGCTGGGGGTACAACGATGACGAGGGCGGCTCCGCGTCCATGGACGACCCGTTACTTCGGGGCGGCAGGGTCCGCGCTACATCTTCGTCGACGTCAATTAACTCGTGCCCGGCGTGGCAGATCCGGGCGCACCACGGACAGAGCGCCAGGCAGTCGCAGGTCTTGCAGTACACGGGTCTGGTGGGCTTTTCCGCGGCCTTGGGCGAGCCGGGCGCGGGGAAGAGCTTGGAGGTCGTCGCAGAGCGGACGCACGTGTAGCCCAGTTGAGCCACGCAGCAGGCCTGCCTCGCTAAACCGACGTGCGCGTTCACGGCGTCGATCGGACGCCGCTCCCGCAAGGTCTTCCCGATCGCTTTATGTTTGAGAGCAATCGCTAAAGTGTGCGCGTCCCCGGCCGCGACTCTGAGGTACTGGTGTTTCCCAGGAACCTTCTCGGGCCCGCACCGCACTCTAAAGTCGCCCTGGCCCAGTTCTCCTTTTTCGCCCTTGCCCCACGCGTACAGGTCGCCATGCGCCGTGATGCAGAGCGAGTGGGCTTTGCCGCACGCGACGTGCGTAATCACTTCGGACGGCGGCAGTTTGACCCATGTAGGCACCGCTCTATCCACCAACGCTTCGTCCCCGAGTTGGCCGTTGCCGCCGTACCCCCACGCATACACTCGTCGCAGCCGCCCCCAGGGGTTCGCGCCCGAAATGGGGCAGGCCCGCTCCGCCAGCACCAAAGAGTGGGCCCCGCCTAATGCAGCACCAATAACCCGCATGCCCTCGAAATTCGAGGGCCAATCAATCACGCGCTGGGGCGTCTTCTTGTTCAGCGTCCGCAGCAGCCCCAGGCGGCCGTGCGCGCCCCGGCCCCACGTGTACACGCCCTTGTCCCCTTCGTTCACGGCGTCGACCACGACCAAGGAATGCGCGTCGCCCGCCGCTATAATTTTTGGAGTGAGCCGCTCCTGATCGAAGAAGACGACGCGCTCGGGTTCATTACGATCCTCGTAGTCGCCCAGACCCAACCGTCCGTCGTGGCCGCGGCCCCACGCGTACAAGGCCGGGGGCGCATTCAATTCCTGGCCACATAAAGCTAATATGTGGGCCTTCCCGCACGCGATGGCCCGCACGCGCCGCCCTAACGCCACGATGGTCGGGTTCGCCCGTTGGAGCCTTAAGCGGCCCAGGCCGAGCTCGCCGTACCGGCCCGTGCCCCAACACAGGACCCGGCCGTGCGCGCACCGCACGCAGGATGATGATTCTTCCACGAGAGCCGCCCTCAGGCGCGCCGTGGTGGCGTCGTACCCATTTTCAGCTTCTCTCCGCTTCACGAGCTGGGTCATCCTATGGAGACCCACCCGGGTCATTAAAGCCTCGTCACTATTCGTCTCGCGGGCGAAACTTGCAGTGGCGCAGCACGAGACTTGCGTCGCGTGCACGTCCTGGAACGCCGCATTTATAGATCCAGAAGGAAACGTTGGAGAAGGGTAGCGCAAGCACCGCTCGCCGGCCGTGAGCCACGTCGCGAGGGACGTGAATCCGTCCTTTTTAGAGGACATCCCCATGGCCTTGGCTTTCGTGGTCATGAGCCCGCGATTAAAAGCCCGCTTCTCCCGCACTTTCCTGCGAATCTCCTTCTTCTGCCGGCGCGCGATCTGCTTGGGCGTCTCGGGAAAGGTGTATAGGGGCGCCTCGTCGGGATCGCTCGTGAGATCGCTGGAGTCCGAGTCCGTATCTCTTAATTTCTGGCGGGCCTTCCGTCGCTTCTCCCTCTTAACAAAGGAACTCTCGGGCGGCGGTGGCAAACGCTTCGAGCCGAGCTGGCCCCTGGTCCCGTCGCCGCACGCTAGGATGACGCCCCGTTCATTACAGAACAGCGAGTGCCGTCGCCCGCCCGCGCAGTCCACGAACGGGTTTAATGAACGCGTGTGGGCCACCTCGTGCGGTGTCGTGTACGTCTTCAGGTCCCCGGTGCCCGTGCGACCCGACCCGCCGTCGCCCCAGGCTAACAAAATCCGATCTTCCAATCCGTCTCCATCCGCGTACGGCGCGCGCGGGTACCCCCTCGTCCCGAAGTCGGCCTTCCTGGCGAGGTCGCGGTGCTTCGTCGGAATGAGGTCGGCGGGCCAGGCCTCCCTGTACAACGCCTCCACCTCGTCGGGCGTGCGGTAGAGGGCCATCCTGCGCGCTTCGCCGGCGTCGGCCGCCTCGGTCTGTATATCGGCTGGTCGGGAGGCTGCCCTTGTTATGCCCTCATGGCTTGGGCGTGCGTGCTGGCACCGGCGGCAGCGACCGAAGCTCGCACCGGCGCATTGGCTGGCGTCCAGGGCGTGGAGCGATGCGTTGACGAGCGTGGGTATTGGTACGGCGCTGGGGCAGACTTTCGATGATGGGTGCGGGTGCCGTCCTAGTGGGATGAGATCCATGCGTCCTTGGGGGACTTGGGATGGCTGCTGCGGCTGGTTGACTACCCAATTTTGTGCGGGTTTAATGCGCGGGTTTTGCTGTGCGAATGATCGAGCTTTTTGACGGGGTCTGTGCAGTTAGCGCGCTGTGCAGTTAGCGCGCACTGCTCATTATTATCAACCGCAACGATCCACAGCGCTGCACAGGATCAACACTGCCGCAAATTGTGATACAGCTGTGGTTTGCAGGACAGCATGAATGGGCTTGCCGACTACGGCAGCTCTTCGGACGAGGATAGCAGCGACGAAGCGATGCCGCCCGCGCCCGCGCCCTTGCCGCCGGCCGCGGCCTTGTTGCGCGGGCCCGCGCGGCCGCCGACCGAGGCGTCGCCGCTGCCGTCGGCCGCCGCGCTCCTCAGCGGTCCGGCGCGGCCGCCGACCGAGCGGCTCGGCCCCGCGCGGCCGCCGGTCGACAGTCGACCAGCGAAGCGCAAACGCGCACCGCCGGCGCGCGCCCCGGGCGGCCTCATGGCCCCGCCGCAGATGCGCCGGCCGAACGTGTCCACGGAGGCCATCGGCTCCTGGAACTCGGCCAAAACCACGCGGACCTTCCAGGCCAAGGGGCGGGATAAGCTAAGTAGACGGTGGGTTACTAGTGAGTTTAGATAGTGAGTTACTCTAGAAGGGCGTCACGGAGTCCATCATCTCCTCGAGCGTGAGCGTTTGCTTGGTGTTCTCGGCCACCTTGGCCGCGACGACCTCCTCGACGCTCATGGCCGGGTCCTGGCGCGCGCCCCACTCGCGCAGCGTGAGGTAGGGGTCCGCCGGGCCCTTGGGCCCGCCGCCGGGCACGCGCGGCCGGCTCTTGCCGTTGCTGCCGGCGTAGATCTTGCCCTTCCGCGTGCGCTTGTCGTTGCGGCCCGCCACGACGGTTAACGGCGCCGCGGCCGGCGCCGGCGCCACGAAGGCCGAGGCCGAGCTGGTCAGGGCAAGGAGTGCTACGGCGACGCGCATGGTGGTTGGGCGCGGAAACGCGAGCGGTAGACTGCTGTCGGGGTCTTCAAGCCGCCGTGTTGCTGCGGTGAGCAATGGGGCGGTTGTGGCAGCGCTAGGTTTGTTTGCTGTTTGCGTCAAGCCAGCGAAAAAAACCCGGCGGCGAGCCTCATTTTGAGAGCGGCTGCGCTTGTTACTAACACGCAGCAGCGCTTGCATCTACGGGGTCATACGACTGCTCAATCATTGTTTCGTACGCGTGGCTCGTTTTTTTGGCGCGAGCGCAGAGCTTTAGCCCTTGCAGCAGCCGCGTCTCACGGCCCTCTCCATTGCACACAAAGACGATGGCCTCCTTCGGCGCGGGCGACGTCAAGATCACGATCAAGAAAGAAGACTACCCCGACAGCGAGGGCGACACGGGGGACACGGAGGACGAGGACGACGGCATGATCAAGGGCCAGTGCTACATTCCCCCGGGCCACATGGGAAAAGACCAGGAGAACTTTGGGGACGAGTTCGAGAGCCACTTCGTCGTGCCGCACCGGTTGGGCCACCAGCCGGGCGAGCTCGTCGAGGCGGTGAACGATTTTCACTACGCGATGATTAATGACACGCCGCGGAACGAGTTCTACCGGGACTGTTTAAAACGAGCCATCGTACCCGGGGAGAGCGTTGTCTTGGAGATCGGGACGGGGAGCGGGTTACTAGCTATGTTGGCGGCGCGATTAGGAGCGCGCAAAGTGATCGCGATCGAGGCCTCGCCGCACATGGCCGCTCTAGCTCGCAGGAACATCGAGGCCAACAAACTCGAAGGGACCATCACTATATTGGAGTCGCTGTCCACGGAAATAGATGCCGACGACATCCGCAAGGCCTGCGGCGTTGCTACGAGGAGAGAAGTCTCCATATCATCCGAAACCCCCCAAGCATCGACGCCGTACACCTCGGATCTGCCGGACGTTTTAGTGTCGGAGTTATTTGGTACTCTGTTACTGGGCGAAAGCGCGCTCGAGTACCTCAAGGACGCGCGCGAACGTCTAGTGAAGCCGGGCGTCCGCATGGTGCCGCCTCGGGGAAGACAATTGGCCGCTCTAGTCGAGTGCCCCGCTATTGCACAACTGAGTCGGGCGAATGATTTCGAAGGGTTGGATTTAAACCACGTCAACGTGCTCCAGGACACGGCGTCGTTGGTCTTCGCGAAGCAGTACGGGTTTCGGTTTGGCGACGTGCCGTCCAAGTTTCTGGCGCCGACCGTCGAGGTGCTCAAGGTCGACTTTTCGACGGACGCCCCCGGGTTCTTGAAGGGCGAGACGACGCGCTCCATAACGTGTAACAAGGGCGGCACGGCTCACTGCGTCGTGCTCTTCTGGGAGGCGACGCAGGGCGGGCCCGGGACACCGGCCTGGGAGGGCGAGGACCAGCTCGTCATGTCGACCGATCCCCGAGAAACGCGCCAGAACTTCGCGCGCGACATGCAGTGGGGCCAGGGCATTCAATTGCTGGAGGACCTGGACGCGGAGGCGCTGGACGCGGTGCGGGACCCCTCGTGCCTAGCTACGCGGCCGCCGACACCTCTAATTGTGAAGGCGGGCGAGGAGCTCCGGGCGGCCGTGCGGCTCTCGTCGGACTCGGTCGTGCTGCAGTTCGGCGTGCGGCACGCGTGAATAAGCTGGCCCACTTGTATTTTACCGACACTTATTTATTATTCCGCGCGCCGGCCGTGGGGCGACGAGTCCCGCGACTAGCGCCTTCGCTGTCTCGAAGAGCCAGCGGACCGGCGCCGGCAGCCGCGAGTCGTAGACTTCGGCGAGGTGCAGCCGGCCACTCGCACCCCGGAAGTGAAGCATGACCACGCGCAGGCCGCCCAGGCGGAAATCGAATTCAAAGCGGCGGCACACGCGCATTTCTTCGACGGTACGGCGGCGCACGTAGGCCATCATGGCCTCGGACGGGTGCAGGGCGTGCGGCGGCAACGCGTCAACTTCGCGCGCGTCAACGACGTCCGTGCAGCCCAGGAGCGTCGACAAGCCCGTGAGGCTGGCGAGGACGAGGAGCCAGTATGTCATTACCGTGAGCCGCTTGACCTCGTACGGCGAGTCCTCGACAAAGTCAGCATCTGTATAGCTCACAGGAGCGAAGACGATAGTGCTCTGCAACGCCGCCACGCATCGTTTCGCCACGCCCGGTCTAGGAAGCATGCCGTGGAACGTTCTGAACTCTGCCAGCGACGGCTCCCGCGCCGGCACGAGCAGCGCCGACCGCAGGCGCATTATAGGTTGTTGAAGAGGCCCGAAGCCTTAGAATAGATCGTCGAGGAGGCCCGTGGCCTTGGGCGTGTCGATGTACGGGTCGTCGAGGGAGCCGATGGCGCCGTCGATCATCGCATCCACGCTCTCCTGGTTGATCTCCACGTCCTCCTCGGCTTGCTTGGCGTCCTTGACGACCTGCCCAATGAGGTCCTCGAGGTCGGCGTCGCCCTCGTCCTTCGCCCGCTGCTCGATGACGGCGCGCCGCGCGAGGTTTGCTTCCGCTTCCTTCGCTTTTTTGGTATCGTTGACGATCTCGCCGATGAGGTCCTCGATGTAGGCCTCGACCTCGTCGCCCCCGTCGCCGGGGTCGCTGCGGAGCTGTGTCGGGCGCGTGCGGTGCGGGTGCAGGAGCAGGGCGGTGCTTGAGGCGGCGAGGAGAACGGCTAGGGTGGTGCGCATGGGAGCGCTGCGTGAAATTTGCTGGGGCGCTGTGGACTCAGTGCAGTGAAGTGCACGTGACAGCGCTGTGATAGCGCGCTTGCGGGTGGTAGCTCTGTGACAGCAGCGAGGGTAACGAGCGCGCTGGTTGTTAAACTACCGGTACTTGAGTTGGGCTCCTTGTGAGTCTAGACTGCTTTTTTTGACGATTTGAGAAACCCGTAAAGTTTTACGGCGTAAAACCCGCACAATAGCCATGGACGCGACCGCGACGCCGCGTTGGCCCAATTCCGCTATTGAGAAGCTGTCACACTCGCCCAGTGGTGGCGAGAGGCCGCGCAGAAAACGCTGTCCACGCGTACGAGGGTCATTTCAGACTGCGTGTCTGCAGCTCTGCTGCGGCTTCAGAGCCCCTAGAGGCATACAGTCGTCGCATGCGTTCCGGAGCGATTGCTGCTATGGCCGCGCTGCTGCCTTCGAGCCAGCATTTTCGCGCAATGGCAATGCAACCACATTTCCGCGTCGCGGTGCTCGGCGACGCCCACGGAGACTTTTTAGATGGAGAATGCGCCGTCTTAGAACGAGTGGCGAAGCCCGACCTCTTTCTGGCCGTCGGAGATTTTGCGAACGAGGACGCAGCGATCATCAAACGCGTCGTCGCCGCGACCGAACACCTCTCCGGCACCGCGCACTTGATTCTTGGCAACCACGACGCCTGGCGTTCGTCGCGAACCGGTGTCGTATCGGAAACGCTGCGCGCCATCCGGGATGCCGTCTCCCCGCTAGACGTGGGTTATAGACGCGTCGAGGTGCCGTCAGCGACGGGCGTGTTTTCGCTTGTGGGCGCTCGGCCGCTCTCGTGGGGCGGCGGGCTCGCGGCCACGAACAAAAAGAACTGGGCGCTCCTGAAGGACCTGTACGGCGTCTCTAGTCCCGAGGAGTCGACTGCCGTCATCACGGACGCCTTGCTTGGCGCCGTCGGGCCGGCCATCGTGATCGCGCACCAGGGACCCGCCGGCCTAGGAGAAGAGGCGGCGTCGATCTGCGGGCGGGACTGGACCGCCAAGGCCGCTGATTTTGGCGACGACGACCTGCGGGACTGCCTCGCGTCGGCGCGGGCGCAGTACGTCGGCATGCCGTTGTGCTGTTTTGGCCACATGCATGCGCCTCTCCGCCACGGGGGTCGACGACGCATGGTCTGCGAGCTCGCAGACACTGTATATGTGAACGCCGCCGAGGTCCCGCGGCACCGCAAGGCGGCGACCGGCGTCGACTTCCACTACACGCTCGTCGACTTCGGGCCCGGCGACCGCGTGGACCGCGTCGCCGGCGTCTGGCTCAACGAACAAGCGGGGCTCGTCGACGGGGAGGAGCTGTGGCGGAGGGAGTAAGAATGTTTGTGACCAACTACGCAGCCTTACTCGCCCACTCGTCCACGCTCCGGAACTTCGCGGGGCGCTTCTTCGGCAGCGGCGCCGTCGGTTCCTCGTACTTTTCCTTGCGCCGCCGGTGGACGTGCTCCGGGAACGATTCTTTCCGCGGCGCTGGCGGCGTGGGTGGCGTCGCGGCGGCCGCCACCCCGTCGGCCGCCCAAACAAAG
>Ga0302122_10000325_pt1 | contig 28502 bp, 24 predicted proteins | sample CB21_SCM_MG_FD_203115 | JGI IMG/M metagenome (GOLD analysis project Ga0302122, IMG submission 203115) | Marine microbial communities from Western Arctic Ocean, Canada - CB21_SCM | ecosystem: Environmental > Aquatic > Marine > Oceanic | place: Canada: Western Arctic Ocean | collected 2017-09-28 | reverse complement strand
CGTTGGGGAGCGCGCGCGGTGGGAGGGGGGAGCGGCTGCGTCGTCTGTCTATCGCTTCCGCACGAGGCCCTTGCCCGAGCCGCGCTGCAAGGTTTTTGGCCGGGCCTTGATGGACTGGCACTTGGGGATGTGTCGCTCGGCCGCTTTCTCGTTGAAGCGCCGCCCGCAGTGCGGGCACCCGATCAGGGACATGTCCGGCCCCGAGGCCACGACCGGCGGGAGGGGCTTGCCCTCCTTCTCGGCCTTGGCGAACTCCCGCTGGGCCTTCATGGCGTCCCGCAGCTGGTTCGACTGCTGCTTCCACTTGCCGCCGCCCTTGGCGTTTCCACCGCCAAACCCCTTCTCCTTCTTGACGAGCTCCTTCTTGACCGCCTTGGCCGCCTCGACGACGGCCCTCCGGTCGTCCCCGTCGAAGCCGTCGGCTCGAGCGGCGGCGGCGTTGTACGCCTTCCGCTGCTTCTTCGGGGCGCACTTGGGGCAGCACCGCTGGCCGTGGATCTTCTCCATGCGGTCCAGGGCGGTCGACGCCATCTTCCGGGCGCAGATGACGCAGCCGTCGTCCAAGCGCGCGTTGGCGGCGCCGTCGGGCACGCCGCCGCTCGTCGTGGGCGGCGGGCTCTCCCACTTGTCCTTGGGCGGGCTCCGGCGCCGCGCGGGCGACTTCTGCGTCGCGGGCGGGCTCCACCGGCCCTCCTCCGCCGGCTCCTCGGTCGTCGGCTTCCACATGGTGCGGTGGCGCGCGTCGGCGCCCTGGTCGTCATAAGCACCGAGGGACTGCGCCGGGGGCTCGCCGCGCGGGGGGCTCGTGGCCCGCGGCGCGGCCGACGGCGTCGGCTCTGTTGGTTTCGTCCAGGTGGACTCGCCGGCCACGTCGTCGCGGTAGAACTTGGCGCCCGTGCGCTTATCCGTGTGCTCGGTCCAGCCGGCGGGCAGGGCGTCCGTCGAGGCGGGCTTCGGCGCGCTCCGCCGCCGCTGGGCCAGCTCCCGTCGCTTTTCATCTTCCGCCTCGCGCTGCTGGGCCGCGTCGTCCATCGTGTCTTCCGTAAAGCCATCGTTCCACTCCGGTCTATTTCTCGGCCGTCGATTTTGCTCTGTCTTCGCCCGCACGGGTTCCGCCGGCTCGGGCTCACCAAGCACGTCCGCGGCGGATTTCGTCCGCAACGCGTCGCCCGTCTGGCCTCGCTTACTTCGCAGCGACGTTTTTAGGGACTGCAGCGAGTCGCTCCGTCCCAGTAACGGCGTCTCGTCCAAAGCCGCCGCGCCGTACCTCGCTAAAGCGGACGAGGCGCGCCGCGCCTGGGAACCCGTGAGCGTCCGGCTTTTCAAGACCTCGAGCCAGTTCTCGAACTCCGTCTCGGACATCTGCGACTCGGCGGAGCGGTCGGCGGATCGCTGCTGTTCATTGTCGCGCGGCGCCGGCTCGGAAGCGCGGTCGGCGGACCGTCGCAGATCTTCGTCGCGCCGCCGCGAGCGGCCGTTCGCCTCGCGCAGGGGCTCCTCGGCGCCGGGCTGGACGTTCTCGCGCTCGTCGTAGCACCCGGGCGGCTTGGTCCAGGTCGTCTTCGCCGTGGCCGCGTGGTGGAAGTAGCTCTTGCCCGTCTTCTTGCAGGTGTGCGCCGTCCAGCCCGGGGCGACCTCCTTCCTTGCTTTTCTTGCCGGGCGCGCGTCCTGCGACGTCAGCGCGTCCAAGGAGTCGCCCTCGGCGCGGCGCTGCGCCCGGAGCTCCGCGGCGCGCTCGATCTTCGCCTGGCGCGTCGCCGCGTAGTCGTTGGGGTCGATCCGCGGTCCCGACCCGGGCATCGTGTTGTGCGCAGCCAAAGCCAGTTTTGCGGTTATTGGGCGCGCGCGGACGTGCCGGCGCGGCCTCAAGCGTGGATCTGTTGGAGCGCTGCACCGGTGCACTGCGACGCAATTTGCGCAGCTGGGGACGACTTGTAGGACCGCTCCTGGCTGCCTGAAATCGAGTCCGCCAGCATTCCACCGGTTTTCATGCTCGAGGTGGGGGGGTTTGCGAACAGGACTCTTCCCGCCCGTCGTTCGACTCTACAGACATGCTACGCCCGCCCAGTAGCGCTCTGGTGCAAAAATATCCTGGAGTCGGGCGCCTCCGCGCACGGTGCGTACAACGCGAGTCGCACCAGTCCCCGTACCCGCCACTGGGCTCCAGACACGTCCCTCGCCATCCCAACAGCACTCGCGCAGCAAACGCCGGAAGTCGGGCTAGTTGCACGCGCGTCGCGGCAATCCGACGGCTCTCGGGAGCCGTGGGGGCCGTGGGGAGCCGTCCCCGGGCGCCGGCGGGCGCCACTGAGCATGTAAGCAAAATCGAGCCAGCTGGCCCCGGCGAGCCGGTCGAAGCGGTAAACCGCCCACAAAAAGTATCAATCCATCGGCAGTTGAGGACGGACAAACGCCGCGCACCGAGGATGCCCGCTTGTAGAACCCACCGTGGCGCCCGCGCCCTGCTCGCGCTCGCCGCTGGGGCCCGCGCCGGGCCGCCGCGCGCCGGCGAAGGCCTGAGTAGTGCCAGAAGCCTACGAGTTCGGGCAACGATTGCGCGTACGTCGGCCAGAAGGTCCGGAGCGACGGGAACCTGGCGCGCTGCAAGGCGAAGAACACGGGCGCGGACGGCCGATCGGCGCTCGACGCCTGCCCCGCGACGTGCGGCTCCTGCGCCGCGGCGACGCCGGCGCGCGAGCCGACGGTGCGGCCGACGGAGCCACCAACACCAGGACCCTCGCCGCCGCCGCTGCCGGCGACGCCTGAGCCCGCTCCACGTCCAACGCCGGGACCCTTGCCACAGCCGACGCCGGTAACGTCTGAGCCGCCGACGCCTGAGCCGACGCCAGGACCGGCGCCCGGACCGACGCCGCGGCCCACGGACCGGCCGATGCCCGCCTGCGCCGACGACCCCCAATGGTCGTACGGCACGCGAGCCTCCAACAATTGCGCGTACGTCGGCGGAAAGGTCCGCGGCGACGGCTCCCTGGCGCGCTGCAAGGCGAAGAACACCGACGGCGTCCGCTCGGCCCTCGAAGCGTGCCCCGCGACGTGCGGCACCTGCGACGAGGCCGCGCCCCGAGTGCTTCCGACGCCGGGACCGACGCATCCTCATCCGACGCCGCGGCCCACCCCGTTCCCAACACCACGCACAACGTCCACACCGTCGCTTAGGGAGGCCTATTACCACCCCACGCCGCCGCCGACGCGCCCCACGGCCTGCGCCGACGACCCCACGTGGTACAAGCGGGGTGCGCCGAGCAAGGACTGCGCGTGGGTCGAGGCGTGGGCGCCGCGCTGCAACGTCCGGGGCGAGGACAATGTCCGCGCGCGCGAGGCGTGCCCGGCGACGTGCGGCGCCTGCTGATCTATCTATCGCGCAACTCACTCGACATCGATATCCCCCCTATCTATCGCTTAACTTGTCACACAACAAAATTTACTCGTCGCCGCCGGGCAGCAGCGCCCGGAGTTCCTCGGGTAGGGCCTTCCGCGCTTCAGTGATCCCGCGGCCGAGCCGCGCGTTCACGGAGCCCTCGACCTCGACGAAGCGCGCGTTGCCCCGCAGCGTCGCGGCGACGGCCGGCGTCGCCGCCACCGTCAGCGCCAGGCGCGCGGGCCCGATGACCTCGCAGAGCGCGAGCGCGATCGGGAACGTCGCGGCCGCGCTCGATTGTGGCATGTGGCTCCTCAACGCCTCCGGGAGCGCGTCCAGCAGCACGACGGGGTCGTACACGTTCAGCACGGCGACACTCGCGGACAGCGTGCCGATCCACACACTGAAGTGGAACAATAAAGCGATCACGCCGTACTTCTTGGCTATGTCACCTAATCCCTCCTCGCCGTCGTCCTTCTTGAAGAGCGTGACGGCGACCTGGCGTGGCGGGAGCTCGTTTGTTCGGTGCAGTTGTGTTGCAGGGCGTCGCGGCGGGCAAAAGGCCGACGACAGCAGTGGGCTGGCGCCAGCAGCCAGGAGCACCATGAGAGGCCGCATCGTTTCGCACCGATGGAGTATGCGTTGTTAGGGATGTATATGCACAGCTTGTGGGCAACTCTGGCTGGTCTTGTGTCGAGCAGGACGTAGTTAACTTAGAACCACGTCCTTTTGTTAAAAGAAACCCGTCACAAAAACCCGAGCAATAAAATGAGATCAAATCCGATGCAATCCGGTCTGTCTGCTCGGCTGTTTGCGCGCGTGCTCACTCACGCGTCTTGTAGCATTGCTGCACGCCATCGCGCAGCAGCGGACGCGATGACCGATCGGAAGCCAGACGCCGCCGAGGCGCCTGCCAAAGCCACAGCCACAGCAGCATCTCAGCTTTTCAACAGCAGCGACGCCGCCGAGGCGCCCGGAGAGAGAGCCGCACACCTCCTTTTCGAGAGCACCGCGCCACCGGCGGTGCGCGTCACACGGTTAAGGCGGGTCGCAGTCACGGACGGATTAGACGTAAAAACGCGGCCGCTCGCCTGGACGCTCCTGCTCGGCTACGCCGCTCGGGTCGACGCGCGCCGCTACGCGCAGCTCTGCGACGGGCTGTCCGACGACGCCCAGAAGATCCGAGACGACGCGCGGCGGACCTTTCGCGCCGACGACTCGGTGCGCCAGAAGGTCCTGGACGCGCAGATCGTGCGCTGCGTCACGGCCTTGGCGCGGAGTCGGGGGAACGAGGTCTCGAACGGCGCGAACCGCAGCGCGGTGGCGGCCTGCTTCCTCTACGCGCTGCCCTCGGAGCTCGAAGCGTTCGCGTGCTTCGAGCGCCTGGCGGCGCTGTGCCCGCGCTACTTCACGCCGACGTTAGATGGATGCGTGGTGGGCGCGGCTTTAGTCGACCACATCCTGCGCTGCATAGACCCGGCCAGGCACGCCGCGTTGTTAGGCGACAGTTTGTTGATGGATGACGAAGCACGGACGCCCGTCGAGGACCTCGTGGCGTTTCCTCTCTTGGCTTCTTTATTTACGTGTGTTCCGCCCCTGGACGAGGTCGCTTTACTTTGGGATAGCACGTTTGCGCTCGGAGGCCATTTCCCCGTATTGTGCGTCGTGGCGCTGATCCTGGAGAAGGGCGACGACTGCGTAGCGCATCTGCAGCCGCGGCGACTGGCGCCGCTTGACGCGAAACGCATCGTCGCGCGCGCGTGCGCTGTGGCGCCACGCGTGCCTGCGGCCTTGTTCGACGTCCTGGAGCGGCACGTGCGCGACGCTAGCGTGGACCGGGCGGCCGTCGCGGCCGCGGCGTCGGCGCCTGCTACGCCGCCGACGCCCCGGAGGCAATCCGATCGCGGCTCGGCGTCGTCGGGAAGCGCGCGAAAGCGCGCCACTACCTAACATTTACTTCTAGTATGGGATATATATCGAATGCTTAGGATAGCTCAACTCGCCAAGAACATCCTTGGGGAGATGTCCACTGGCCTTGCTCCAGGTCGACGCGAAGGACCGTCCGGACGTAGCTTCCGTAACAGCGGTGGCCTCAAAGATGCGCCGGGACCGTCAGACGGGAGATCTCGATGCCCCACGGGCCGTTCGCCGTGGGGTCCCGAGGCGCGAGAAACGTGATCAGCCCCGACGCCCCTCAGAAATCTCCCGTCCCACCAGTGATCCCCGCCAGAGACTCCCCTCCACTTGAGGGCTTCTGGACGTAGTGGCAGAAGATGTCGCCGCCGGGAATGCTGATCGTTTCCAGGGTCTCCCATTTACCCGAGGGGACGTGAATGGCAAAGCCCGTGATCTCACCCACCTTGGCTCCCTTCTCCACAGGGTGTGCATCGTCGTAGACATCCGCGTGCCATGTCATAGTGTCGCCCGGGTGTTCCTCGCCCTCGGTGGTGTTATACGTCTTGACGAAACCGGTGTTCCAACCTTCTAGCGAGATTCGCAACGGGACGTCGCTGGCGCCGCTGGCGGCGCCGCGACGAGGAAAACCACAGCCCATGGTAGCTAAATAGGTTGGCGGCGCGTAACAGGAGCGGGTTGCTCACAGTTTCCCTTTCTCTGTTGGGTTTCTAGGCCTCGAGCGGCCTCGTGTTTTCGACTACGTGACGTTTGGAAATGTCCAGGCGACTGTGAGAGCGGCCTTGCGTGCGTTGTTCGGCGTCGCCAGCTACTGCGCGTGGGGAATTTGCTACAAGCAGAGATAAAAATCCGCGCAAGGGCAAAACCCGTCTGAGTGAGGCCTCCCATGTTTGGGGGACACACTGCCGGTCGCCGTCGTCGACATCGCTGTGCCACAATATCACACAACGATGAGATTAGGACATAATATAGCGGCCGCGGCCGTCCTTGCCGCCGCCGCCTTTCCCGCGCCCGCCGCGCCCCCGGCCGCGGCCGCGGAAGAAATGCACCTGCCCCGCGGGGACGTAGGCCGGCGTCGCCTCGACGTGCCGGGGCCCTTTCGGCTCCCGGATCCCCGCCTGCGCGATGCCGAGCGGGCCGTTCTTCGGCGGCGGGCGGACCTCGACGGTGCGGCCCTTGCCCCGCCGCTGGTTCCCGCGCGCCGCGGCGACCTTCCGCGCCATCTCGTCCACCTCGCGCGGGCGCAGCGGGCCGGACCGCCGCGCGGCGTGGCCCTGGATGAGCGCCGCCTCGGTCGCCAGGTTCTGCAGGTGCCGCGCGGGGGGCGGCGGCGCCCGCGCCGCGTCGCGCAGGAGCTCGGGCGGCAGGTTCCGCACGCGCGCGGCGGCGGCGGCGTTCGCTTCCGCGATCTGGCGCGGGTCCAGGAGCGGCGGCGGCGCGTTGTTGTGCCGCTGGCCGGCGACCCCGTCGACGGCGTAGAGCGGCTGCGGGTGTTGATGGGCGTAGGGCTGCGGCGGCATGGCATAGCCCGTAATGTTTGGCATCGGCGGTCCGTGCTGCTGCTGGTATATTTGCTGCGGGTACGCGTGCTGCGGCGGCATCGGCGGACGCTGTTGCTGCTGCGCGGCGAGCTGCTGGAACCGGCTTTGACGTTCGTTCGGCGTGAGGCCTTTGCGCGCCGCGCTGCGCTGCGGCGGTGCGTTATGACCCCGCTGCGGCGTGCCACCCTGACCCTGCGCGAAGCACCGCCGGCACATCTTCGAATTCATCTTGGCCCCCGGCTCCTTCGGTCTTCCACAGGTCCGGCATAAATGCGCGTCGTCTATTTGTCTCCCCACACCGACACCGATCAACCGCGACCCGTACAGGTACAGGGCCTCGTGGCAGGCCACCGCCGCCACCATTGCTGAGTCTGCATCCGTAGCATCGTCGCCTATTAAAATGGCCGGGAACCGCCGCGACGCCATGAGCACGTCGCCTAAGCGCTGGACCTCGTCCTCCAACCGCTCGTCCACGAGGGAATCCAGGGGAGCGAAGGGCGGCACCGCCTCTCCCAAACAAGCAGCTCGAGCGACGTCCTCGAAGTGGGCCTCCCGCACGGGCAGCCGCGCCAGGTGCCACAGGTCCGACGCGCATAGTGCCCTCCGCACGTCCGAAGGTACTAATTGAGGATCCTGAAGGAACCGCAAGCGACTGGCGATCTCCTCGCAGTCCCCGCTCTTCACCCAGGGCAAGGGGTCGTCGCCGTCGTTCAAGGTCTTTGTCAATTCCTCGCGCCACTGCCGCACGCACGTCGGCAGTAACAAGATGGACGGCACGCTTCCTGTGAGTTGTGTAAGAGCACTCAGGTCGGGAGCTAAAACGGCCTTGGACAGGTCCAAGTCGAAGCCGTCAAACAGGTCGCCGTTCGCCGCCTTGACCGCTTTCGTCAGTAACTTCACATTAGCACCATATTTAGGAAGGTACCAGCACCGGCCGGGCTTGTCGTCCCGCCCCGCGCGCCCGGCGACCTGCGCCGCCTCCCAGACGTGGAGGTCTCGTCTCGTGATTCCGTCGAATTTTCTCGTTTCCGCGAAGACCACGTCATCAAGCGGTAAGTTGATGCCGTGACCAATCACGTCCGTGCAGACGAGGACGTCTAACCTTCCACTTAACGCGTCGTCCAACTGCTTCCGTCTAGCTTCAGGCGGCAATTTGCCAAAAATGACCGACGCTCTTGCCCCAGCTTTCCGAGCGGCCCCGGCCAAGGATAAGACCGCGGCTCTCGAAAAGGCCACGATGGCCACGAACCGCTTCTCATATTTCGCCTGTTGGAGAAAAGCGGCAAAGTCGACAATTGGGTCCTTCTCGAAGGCGAGGCGACTCCTTCTATGGGTCCTATGTACGGTGACCGCATCAGAACACTTCTCGAAGACCCTCTTCAGCAAGGGCTCGGCCTGGACGGGGCCGCAGATGCGCACGTGCTTATATCTGCCACTCCTAGCCGCCATCAGTAATCTCGTCCAGGCGTGGCCCCTTTGCGGGTCGGCACACCAATGGACCTCGTCTAAAACTAAAACGGTGCCCGAGGACGGCGCCACCTCCGCCGTGCAGCATAATATGGGCGCGTCCGGGTCCGTGGCCTCCTCCCCCGTCCACAGACCGACGGAAGGTGGATGCGCGCCCCAGACGTCTTTTGCACGTCCTTCCATGGACCGCCGCACCTCCCAGGCCAGAGCTCGTAACGGCCCGGCGTAGCAGCCGGAGCCGACTTCAGCTAAGAAATCCAACGATCGGTGCGTCTTCCCAGAATTTGTCGGCCCAAGGTATAATTCCACCGACTCGGGCCAGCCCGGCGTCGCCTTATCTCTTCTTGTAGAGGGTGACTGGAAGAGGGGGGCCAAGCGCGCGTCGCTTGTCGTGGACGTGGCGTCGCGCGCGTGCTGGCGGGCCTCTTCTAACGAGGCCGAGCGCAGGACCTGCTGGACGAGTTTGGCGACGGCGTCGCTCGTGGGCTCGGCTTGCTTTTGTGGTGTTGATGCTTCTAGCTTGAGCTGCTCGAGCTTGGCGCGCGCCTCGGCCGGGGAGGCGGCGCCGAACCCCATCGCTGCAGTACTTTTGCGGCTGGCTGCTTTGCTGCTTGCTGCCTTGAGGCTGCACGGGTGCCGGGGTGTTTCGTCAATGCAGATTCGCAGCGATGCGATTCAGTGCAAATGCTGTGTCGAGACTGGGCTGCGGGTGTTCCCCGCGTACAGGTGGTCGAGTTTGAGCTGCTCGCGGAATTATAAAACCCGCACGCAAATTGGTATCACGGCGCGCATAGGTTGTCTATAAAGATTCATTATCACATTGTTACGAGCTCGTGTTCGGCCCGGGGCCTCACTGTACACGTGAGGCGGTAGCCGTCGTGCGCGAGCTGGCGGTAGCCGCCGGCGCCGCCGTTGTCCGTGTCGGCCACGAGCAGTAGGTACGGCGCGGGCGACGCCGCGAACGACACGGTCGCCTCGAGTTCGTCGCCGAGCACCGTCACGCGCGGCAGCTTGGCACCCTCTTTCGCCGGCACCTGGAGGGCCGGGCACGCACCCACGGCGCGCTCGAGGTCAGCGAGTCGACCTTTGACATCCGCGTTGAACCACGCGCGGTGCTCGGGCGCGAGCACGACCACTCCAGACGCGTACGAGTCGCCGAGGCGGAGGTCTACCTCGGTGCGCGGTCCGAAGCGATCTAAATCATCACCATCACCACCGTCACCATCGCTGGCGTCCGCGTCCGCATCGCCATCACTGGCGTCTGCATCGACGTCGATCGGCTCCGGCGTCGTCGCCGGCTCCGGCGTCGTCTTCGCCTTTTTGGAGACCGGTTTGCAGAATAATTGGGACTCCTCGCCTGGGCCATCCAGTGGTGGATCACTGTCGAGTGCCATGGCAGCCATGAGTGCTGCTTTTGCTCTTTTGCAGTAATGAATGGAGTACACCAATAATCATGCGACGTCAGCGTCGCAGCGGAGTGCGTGCTGCTGTTCAAAAGTTGAGATTGGCGCCTTGCCCACGGGTTGTCCTACGGGTTTTTCACGTCCGACAGCCGCGTAAGTAGCACGTGACAGGCGACCTCTTTAGACCAGAGGCCTTAGCGTCATCCGCACCGACAAACTAAAGCGTGAGCTGGCTGTATCGCAAGGCGGCGCCTGTCTGGGGGAAATATTGGCAAAGGTTTGGAATCTCCTGTGAATCGCGTGGTCATCCCATTTCGCACACCGTAATCACACGCCTGGACCAGTGCCTCCCTCGGCCAGTGGTCTCGGCAAATCACACGCCTCGACCAGTGCTTCCCCTCGGCCAGCGCTCTCGGCCAAAATGGACCCCGCCGGCGGCGCCGGCCTTTCCCTGTGCGGCTACGCGGCGGTCTACCGCAGCGCGACGTTTTGATTTCAGCCGCCGGGCGACTCGCCCTACCGCAAGGGTTTTTATGACGCGATGCTCGCGGGGTGCATTCCCGTGATCTTCGGCGTCCACAACGAGCGGGTGGCGCCCTGGTTCGTTCCAAAAGGTGTGGCGGTCCGGCTCCCGGAGCGCGCGTACCTAAACGGGACCTTCGAGGCCCTCGACGTCCTCCGGGCCATGGCGCCCGCGGACGTCGCCCGGCGCCGGGCTCTCTTGCATGAGCACGGCCACCGCCTCCAGTACGCCGTCGACGACACCGCGCCAGATGCGGTTGAGACGCTCTTCGTCGGCGCGCTCGGCTTGGCGCACGACCTCGAGGCGCTCTATGCTTCCTGAAAATAATGTTCCTTGTTCCTATACCTCAGGGCGCTCTATTCTCCGGGCTGAGGCGCCAGTAGGCCCCGCGCCGCCACTCAAAATCATGTTCCTTGTCCCTAGTACTCTGGCGTCTAAACCTAGCAGCGTCCTAGCCGGTGTACGAGGCAGAGTGGCTCGCTGCTGGCGCGGCTCGCAGGTCAACGGGTTCAACATCGGAATAGAGTGAACTACACATACGTGTCGCGTTAGACAAACCTACTTCCGGCCGGGCGCCGCCGGCGCCGCGCGCTTCGCCGCCTGGCGCTTGATGCGGTTCCCGATGGTGGAGAACACGACCAGCGCCCCGAGCCCCATCAACAGCTTGATCTCGTGCCCGAACAGCACCGTGCTCAGGACGATGGAGAACATCTGGCGCGTCGTCATGATGATCGTGAAGACGATGGGCCCGAACGTCTTGATCGTGTAGAAGATGAAGAGCTGGCCCGTGGCGCTGGTTATGGCGATGGTCACGTTATCAATGAACGCCACGGGGTTGTCGGCGATGAACTGCAAGGTGATCCACAATTCTCCAGAAGTCACCAGCGCGAACGTCGTCATGATTATGGCCCACGTGTTCACCGCGAACATCATCTGGAACTGGTCCACCGTGGGGTGCGCCTGGTACAGCCGGCTCTGCCACTGGCTCGTGAAGGAGTCTGAGACGATGTACAAGGCGAGCATGGCCACGCCGGCCATCAACCCAGTTGACCCCGCATCGCCGCCCGTGCCGCCGCTTAAAAAGTCCGCCGAGACGTTGGCTAAACTGAAAAGGGACACTCCGAGACAAATCAACACCGCTTCCACATAATCAATACAAGGATAACTCTTCTTGTTGAGCACCTTGCCCATGATCATCACCGGAATGACCTTCGTGGACTTGGCTATAGTTTGGAGAGGAAAGCTCACGTAGTGCAACGCCTGGTACTGCCCGAAGGAACTCAATGTGTTCGACAGGGCGCAGGGCGCGAAGACCAGGAGGGACGCGGGCATGTTCAACTTGCCTTCATGTTTATACATCGTGATGGCCCAGGCGACGGTCACCGCCAGCACTCGGTTGGAGAAGACGCAGAAGGTGGCACTGGGAAATCTTCCCGTGGTGTATTCCTTGGTCATGACCTTCTCCTGCACGTAGCCCCAGGTCAGGTAGGAGGCTTGTAAGCCGATGAAGCAGAACAGCAGCTGCCTGGCGCCCGGGGTCATCGGGGCGGGCGGCGGCGCGCCCTTCTCTAGCAGCGAGGCGGCGCTCTCCTTGGAGGGCGGCGCGGCCTCGGAGGCGCTGGCCGCGGATTTGGCCATGCCGCTGTCGCGCCTCACGCTCATTAAACTGCGCCTGGGTCTGGGTGGCGGCGTCGGGACGACGCGGGCAGCAGGCGAATGCTCGGGAGCGTCGGAGACGGTCGCTAGCGCTCGAGCTGTGTAGTGCGTGAAGTGCTGCGCGTGATGCTGCAACCCTCACCTATTCAATGCTACAGCTGTAGGTCGTCGGGCTATGAATTATTTGGGGCTGGTCGACGACAATGGAAACCCGTGCTGGAAACCCGTCTATTCCGTTTTGGCCTTATTAAGCATCCGGGCTGTGATCCACCTCATGCGTCCCTCATGCTCTATTTAAAGTGTGCCGCCGGGGTGCACGGGTTTTTCGATAGCTCTAGGCGGTTTTTGGTCGAGCCTCGTCGAGGCGAGGGAGCGCGAGGCACCGCCGCCGGCGCCCGCGCGCGAGTCGGACGTCGCGGGCGTGCTGCTCTCGCCTTCGACGCGCGACCTCTGGCGCAAGATGACCGGCCGGACGCCGCGCGGTGGGAACTAGGCGTTCTCTCGTGTCGTGGCGATGGCGTGGGGGCGGACATAGATATAACTTTATATATGGACCTTTACTCATATGCTCGGAGGAATGGACGCACACGAAAGCCGATAAGGGAGACGTGCGCGGGGGATAAGGGGATGGAGTGCCGAGCGGCGAGTAGCTGACTTTGATCGTGGGAGGCGTGAGGCTCGTGATCTCGATGTCCGCGCCCTCGAGCGTGGCGGCCCTCAGACTGACTAATAGGTCAGTCGACAGTATTTTGGCGGCCACGACGTGGTACTCGAGAAGGGCGACGAGCTGGTCCTTGTTCTCGGGCTTCAGCAGGTCCGTGACGGCGTCGCCGAGCTTCGCGAATGCGGCATTCGTGGGCGCGAAGACCGTGAAGGGGCCCGGGCCGGAGAGAACGTCGACGAGGTCCGCGGCCTTGAGGGCCGCCACGAGCGTCGAGAACGTGTCCGGCTTGCCGACGGCGATCTCCACGATGGTCTGGTCGTCGTCGTCATCCTTGCCGCCGTCGGAGATGAGGCCCTTGATCCAGCTCACGAGGTGGTTCACCGTCGGGATGAGGTCCTGGACGAACTTGGGCGCGTCGTCCTGGTCGAAGTTCTTTACGAGGTCGTTGACGATGGGCTCCAACGTGGACACGATCTCCTTGACCGGGATCGTCTGGGGCTTGTTGAGGTACTTGCCGGCCTGGTTGGCGACCTCCGAGGCGGTGGAGATGACGTCCTTGACCGTGTTCTCCACCTTGTCGTTGGTGGAGCTATGACCGAATCGCCATTGATCATGGGAGGCGTGATGCTGGTGATCTCGATGTCCGAGCCCTCGAGCGTGGCGGCCTTGAGCCCGACCGATAGGTCAGACGACATAACCGTTCCGGCTAAGACGTGGTACTTGAGGATGTCGGCGATCTTGTCGTTGTCAGTATGGACCTTCGCGAAGGCGGCGTCCGTGGGCGCGAAGACCGTGAACGGGCCGGGGCCGGAGAGGACCTTGACGAGGTTCACGTCATTGAGCAACATCAAGAGCGTCGATACCTCAGACTTGCTCTGCACCAATTTATCCAGGCTGAGCCTGTGAGCCAGCCAATTTCTTCACGGCACACGCCGCACGCCCTCGACACAGGCCTCCAGGAAGTCCCGCCCGACTGCTCTGACGCTCTCCCGGACCAGGTGCAAGGCGCGCGCTACAACAAGCAGAACCCCAGACTCCTTACCCAGGAGAAGGACTCGGGCTCACGCGCGCCACGCCGTCTCCGGCGCCGAGAAGGGGTCGTCGTGGAAGAGGGTCCGCCGCTGCCGCGTCACCGGCGAGCGGGCCGGCTGGCGCCGCGCCGTCGTCCGCCGGTCCTCCTCGTCCGACGAGTAGAACCCGTCGTAAGCTCTGGAGGACGCATCGACGAGGCGCGGTGTCGAAGAGGGCCCGGTGGACTGGCCGCCGGCGTCCCGGACGAACTTGAGGAACGCCCTATAATCGACGGCGTCCGGGTCGCCCGAAGGCGCGAACGCCGCCGCGAGGTCGCGCTTGTCGGCGTCCTGGATGTCCAGGTCCAACGCCCTAAGCGCGTCCCCAAAGTCTCGCGCGGGCACGACGCCGTGGTCCGCGGCGTCCGCCATCTGAAAGGGCAAGAGCACGTCCAACCCCTTCCTTTGCTGCTCCGCGAGTTTGTCGGCGATCTTGGCGGCGGCAAACCGCAGCCCGTCGACGTCGGCCTCCACGAACCGACAGAAGTCCACGTAGTCCACGCTCCCGAAGCGGTCGAAGCGCTTTCTTAGTTTCCGAGCGTCGTCCCGACCGACGCCTAATGTCGACAGCACCCTATCAAAATCCGACGAGGCCACGACGCCCCGGCCGCTCCGATCAAGGCGGTCAAAAGCCCTATTCAGATCGTACGACGAGCCGTGGCGCACCTTGCACTGCTGCAGGGACGCCCGCACGCGGTGGGCCACCTCGGTCAGCTTCCGGTCCTTCCCGACCGTTGTGGGCTTGCGAGCTGTCGTGCGATTTCGGCGCCTCATGGACACGTCCTCCTCGTCGTCCCTAAAGCGCGCCGGCGTCCGTTCTAAGCCGGGCGTGCGCGGGTACTTTTGCGACGGGTAGTCGTCGTTCTCGTCATATGCATCGAGGCCGCACTCCTGGAGTAACGCGTCCACGCTCATGCGCCGGCCGTCCCCCACGGCATTCAATAAACTTGAGATCTCCCGCGCTGAGAGAATTTCATCCATATCTAATTCTTGGGCTAAATCTTCTAAACACCGCGTCAACTGCCGTGCCGTGAGCTGGCCGCGCCTACTCCCTTCTTCGAGGAACTCCGCCAGGGAACTCCCGGTCCGCTCCAGTTTTTGCGAGGCTTGTGTTAATTTCCGGACCGGGTTGCTCCGTCGCACATCGTCCTCGGACTCCTCCTCCGAGTCGTAGCGGCGCCGTCGAGCGGTCGTCGGCCGCTTGCGCGCCGTGCCCGGGCCGCGGTTCACCACGCCGCGCTCAGGATACGCCTGCAACGCGTCGTCGCCCAACACTTGCCTCAAAAACAGGGCGTAGTCCACGACGGGCTCGCCCCGCCGTGTCACTTGTTCTAATTTTAAAGCACCAAGTAAATCCTCCACTTCCAGCGGTTGCAGCTCGTGCACGATGCCCGTCCAGTGCAAAGTTTTTTCGAGGGCCGCCTGGCGACAGCTCCCGTCGCGCTTCTTGTCGTGCCGTCTCAAATAGGCCGCGACCTCCCTTACTAAATCGGCGTCCGCGGCCGCGCCGGACCGCTGGGCCGCCCGCGCGGCCCGCGCGACGATCGCCGCGAAGCGGTGGCAATGCGTCTGCACCGCGTTGTCCAATAGGAACTCTAACAGTTCTTCGATGGACGCCGTCCGCGCTTCCCCACTATCGTCGAAGAACGCAAAAAGCTTCCGCGCCTCCGACGACTGCAGGGCCGCTAGACCGCCATCTAAGGGGAAGACGTCCAACCGATCTAGCGCGCTAAGGAATTGGTCCGCGGCGACCCGCCCGGAGTTCGTATCGTCCGCCGCCCGCAACGCCGCTAATACCCGCGCCCGCGACCACCTTCTCAAAGCGCCTTGGACCGCTCTCACTTTGGAATCCGTCTTCTCGTCGCCCGTCGTCGAGCCCTCGGCGCCGCCCGACGGCGCCAGGCCCGCCCGGCGCACGGCCCGGCAGACGGCCTGGACGTCCACCAGACCACCTCTAGGCGGCGGCTCCCCGGCCAACGCGGACGCCACGTGCGTTTGGGGACCTAGAGCATCTCGCTCCGCGGCGAAGGCGCCCGCGCGGAACGCGCGGCCCGCGGCCCGCTGCACCTTGCCCGCGTCCTCCCTGGATAAGGGCTCGATAAGAGCTTCGACGGCCTTCGCGAGAGCCAGGGCCCGCGGCTTTTCCACAAGTGGTTTGCGGCCCCAGGACATGCTCATGAAGGACTTGGGCTTGGGCTTGGGGAAGCGGTCCCCGAAGCACCGCTCCAGGTCGGAGGCGTCCAGGCTCTTGGACCGCAACGCGTCCCGCAGGAGACACACGAACTCCGTCGCTTCCGCGTCGCCCGTGTCGAAGCTGACCCGCCAGGGCCCCTTCTGCTCCTCGGGCCCGCCGCGCCAGGCGCCGCCTCTCCGTTGCGCGAAGGTCTCGACGTCCGCTGCGGAAACTAACCCGTCGCCGTCGCTGTCGAAGGCCTCAGCCCACTTGGCGAGCTCCGGCCGGCCCAGGCGCCAGCCGAACTCGCGCCCGTAACACTTCAAAAGCTTGGCGACGTCCCGTACGGAAGCAGGTACGGTTCGTGCTAATCTCCGGTCGCCTAACGCTCGAGAGAGCCAGACGCCGTACGCCGACGTGCCCGCCTCGGCGCCGACCGCCCGCGCGCCGCCCTCGACGACGCTCTGGAGCTGCCGGCAGCACTGGGCCCACTCGCGCTCGCCGTGCCTTCCCATGGTTGTTGTCCGGTGCGTGCTATGCGCGACTGGCGCCGGCGGCGCTTCCGGTGGCGCGTCGCGTCGACGACGTGTCGCGGACAGGCAGCCTTAGGCAGCCCGTTTTGCGCTTGCGAATCTGGCGGCACGCCGCCCGTTTTGCGCTTGCCAAAATTCAGCAGTTGGGCTGCCCGCCCATGGCTAGTAGGATAAACTGCCACCAAGGCGCTGGCGTAGGGGCACCCTGTGTTCTGTGGACACCCTTCCCGACGGCCTATACGGGTCCGGTGCGCTCTAGGTAGCGAAGGCGGTCCCTGGCCCCCACCCCCCCCGCGCGCGGCCTGCCCTATGCCCTTGGACCCGCTTCTAGGACCACCTAGCATGTGGAGAGAAGGGAACTAGCATGGTCACATAAACTATCTCTTACTACTCGGTACGGCTTCGTCGATGGACGCGGCGAGCTGGTTCAAAGCCCCGGCGCCGACGCCCGCGAGGCGGCCGCCGACGGCCGAGAGGCCCGCCGGGGCGTCGCGGCGCGCCTCGAGGCGCTTCGCGCCCTCGGCGGCGAGTTGGCCGGTGAAGCGTGCGCCAACTTTGGCGACGGCACCGCGGCGGGCGGCCGCGGCGCCCGCGAAGCTCGAGAGCTGGGCGAGGTCGGGAAAAGGGCTCGTCGAACGGCCACCCGCGGGTGCGGGAAAGAGCGAACCGAGAATCTCCAACGTCTCGAGCCGCCGCGCGTCGGTCGCGTCGAGTTCGTTGACCTGCGCGGCCGCGCGCAAAAGCTCGAGCGGGAGCACGCCCGCCAGGAGCTCGAGGTTCGCACCCAAAGGTGGGAGGCGCCGGAGCGGGCCCAGGGGGCCGCTCAGCGCGTTCCGCACCGTCGCATCCAGGCCCACGGCGGCCTCCCTCAGAATGATGTCTTGCACGAAGCTCGCCTCCTCGCCGAAAACGACGTCCACGATCTGGTCGCGCGCGGCACTTGCGCCATCCTCAGAAACGCCCGTACCGCTCGCGACGGACACCGTGGAGGAGGTGTAGCTCTGGAGGCCGTCGGCCACGTCCCGCAGCTTATCTAATTTGAGCTCCGTGCCGTCGGCGCCGTAGAGGAGCGTCCGCAGAGCGCCCCGCGCGCGCGGCGAGTCGTCCGATAACAATCGCTTGGCCAGGTACGGGAAGCACTCCTTCAGAATGGCGTAGTTCTCATCTGAACTAAGACCGATGCCCTCCAAGGTGGCAAAGGCCCGCGACATGTACAGGAAATAGTCCGGCACGGCAAACACGTCCGCGTTCTGCGATTGCAATTCCTCGACCTTGGACGTGATGTCGGCGGTCGTCGAAGACCCTCGCTTTAGTGCGTCTTCAGCCTGGTCCTTCGCCCAGTCCTCCCTAAATAACCGCTGGAGCTCCTTCGTCGCCTCGGGCGAGTCGAGGTCGTCGAATCGGGCCAACGCGTCGGCGTACTTATCTTTATTTTTTTGCACCATGCGTCTCATCGTACCGGACGGCCCGCCGCCCTCCGCCGCGAGCTGGAGCATGGTGGCGATGGAATACGTGAGCCCCGAGTCCCTCAATAATTGGATCTTGTCCTCCGGGACGAAGCCCAGCTTCACCAGGTCGTTGGGCACGCGGTCGTATTCGTCGGCGCTGAGGTCCGCAATAAATTCTAAGAGGGATAACTGGAGGTCTTTTTTAACATCCAAAACCATGCCAAAGTCCAGAATGCACAGCCGGCCGTCCCGGGTCCGCATCAGGTTCCCGGGGTGCGGGTCGCAGTGCAGCGCGCCCGTGTCGAGGAGCATGGTCAAGTACGCGTTCAGCGCGACCCCACAAAGCCGGGGCACGTCCTTGGCGTCCGACGTCGACAAGCGCTCGCCGTCGACCCACCTCGTGCAGAGCACGTGCTTGGAACTCAAGTCCGGGACGACCTCCGGCGCGAAGACCGCGTTCAGCCCGCGCGCGGCCATGGCTTTTGAAAATGCCGTCGTCGCCGTGGCCTCCTTCTCGTAATCGAGTTCATCGATGAAGCCGGCGCCCCACGCGTCCACGAGCGCCACAAGATTTGTGTTGGACTCCGTGGCCTTGGCCCAGCGGGGGGCCAATTTTCGCAGCAAATAGATGTCGAGCGCGACCTCGCGTAAAACTTTGGGCCGCTGGACCTTGAGCGCGACTTCCTCGCCAGTCGACCGGAGCGTCGCTTTGTAGACCTGGCCGATGCTCGCCGCCGCCACGGGCTCGGCGCTGAACGCGGAGAACGTCTTGTCCAATGTGATGCCGAGCTCCTCCTCGATGATGCGCCGGCCCTCCTCCGCGGGGAACGGCGCCACCGAATCCTGTAAACGTGTTAAACCTGCGACGTAGGCCGCGGGCACGAGGTCGCCGCGGATGCTCAGGGCTTGGCCCACCTTGATGGCCGTCGTGCCGAGGCGGGTCACGACATCCAACAGTTCGTCGGACCGCCGCGCCGCCATCGCTTCCTCGCGCCCGAGCTTCTTATCGACGACAACATTCACAAGGAAGCCGGCACCGTCCCGCGCCAGCTCCGACAGGCGGCCCAGCGCCTGCAGCGGCCGAGCCCCGAAGTACGCCTCCGCGGCGGCCGGGTCGTAGCTCGCTTCGGCGTACGGCACGTCGCCACCGTACGCGCTGCCCATCAGCGCGATGCGCGTGCGTTGTCGACTCGCTGGTGGTGCCCAGGCGCCGCATGCCTCGATCAGTAATGCCACGGCGAACACGACGCCAGCGTGACGCATCGTGATGCTCTCCCAAGCAGCGGCTTTGAAGCCGCCGCGAGCGGTTTGCTGCTCCGCCACTTCGTGTGGGTGTATATGGGTCGACCGGACCGCTTGTACAACTCGGGACTCAGGCAGCAGCAGCAACCAAGCGGCGGCGATGCTTGCGTGCGGGTGTCTTAGAGGCTAGCGCGCGGGTTTTCCTAGCGCGCCCCCTCGAAGCCGCGGTGATGATGTAACTATAGTCAATTCGGGTTTTGGGAGGCGCGCGCCTAGGGAAGCGTAGGGGGGGGGGCTACCCCCCGCGAGCGGGTATGTAGGCTTGTTGGCGGTCGTAGAAGCGTGCGTCGTCGTCGGCGTGGGCGGGCGTGTTGGTGAAGTCCGGGTGGCCGCCGACGAGGCGGAGGCCCTCGACCTTGATTCGCGCGAACTCGCGCGCGGACTTGATGCCCCAGCGGCGGTACAGGCGGTTCTTGAGGAGGGTGACGGGTTTTTGAGACGGGTTTTTCACTCACATTTATACTTACTCAGAACCGCCGCGGGTCAAAACGCCCCAGGTCCAACGTTGGCGATTTGCCCGTAGCGATTTGATTGGCGAGCGCCTCGCCCGTAGCCGGTGCGAGAAGAATTCCCCAGCACCCATGCCCGTACCCGACGTAGGTGCCATCCCGAAGAGCGCCGACGACCGGCACGCCGTCGGCGGCCGACGGCAGGTGGCACGCCTGCTTGTGGTTAATGGGAGCGTCCTTGAGGTCGGACGAGAGCACGTTCATCTTGCCGATCAGCTCGTCGCACACGTCCTCGCGGATCTCCGTCTCACCCGGTAGATCGCGCACGATGTCCGGCGGATCGGGACTTCCCGTCACATACACTTCCCCGTCCGGCCGCGGGTACACCTCTGGATCCCCCAGCCCCTGAAAAAACACGGCCTGCGAGAGGACCCGCGGCGACTGCAGGAGCACGGCGTGATATTTGGTACCGACGACGAGGGGGCAATGCGGCAAACCCCAGCCGGAGTAGGCCTCGTCGCCCCTGAGACCCATTTATTCTTCTCGCGGCCTGCCCAGCGCGTGGGACCAGGGCCCCATGCACAGAACTACGGCATCGGCATCAATGCAACTCCCGTCCGCGAGCTCCAAACCAGTAACACGACCCTCCGCTTCCCTCAATCCGCTCGCGACGCCGTCGACGACGGACGCCCCAGCTAGATCCTTCGCAGCAGCCAGCTTCTTCGGGTGCACTTGCGCAACGGTGTCTTCGGCGCCCATTGGTCGCATGCCCATCACTCCCGCGCTGTCCCCCCAATCGACGTTTTCCAGCTCCTTCCCTCCTGGTTTCTGAATTGCGGTCCGATCATCGACACCGACTGCGACACAGGTCAGCCGCCGGTAGTCCGTCGCGCCGTAGGGCTTCAGATCCTCCGCGAGGGTCGCGTGGAGATTGAACGACCCATGAGTCATTTCCCCCGTCGGGGTGCCGTCGTTCCAGTCTTTAGCTAGGAAGCCTCCGGCGTTCCCCGACGCCGCCGCCGCGATCGCCTTGCGGTCTACTATGATGGCACCGATGCCGTGTTCTTTAGCGAGATAGTAAGCCGTCGCGCAACCGATCACGCCGCCGCCCGCGATCACGACTTGCTGCGGCTTCTTGTGCGTCGTCGCCGACAGGCCGCGGGCGGAGGCGGCGCACGCCGCCATTAGCAGGCCTCGTCGTGACGGCGCCAGGACTGCGGTATTATCGGTGCCCTTCCGGAGCTGCTCTGCCAGTGCGGCGTTTTGCTGCCTCTTGGCTAGGTGCTCTCCCTGCGTGCTAGCTTGCCGCTCGAGCCTCGTCCGGGTCGCCGTGCGACCTCACCTCGTTCCGCGACCCCTGCGGATACGTGTAGCGCGGGTGTAGCTCTTATAATGTTGGCCCGGCTGTGGAGAAAACCCGTGAAATAGCTCGAGCCCAAAAAATGCATGAGTGATAGCCCCAATACGTGTCTCACAAGTGCACTAGAGTTGCACTGTTCATTGTGAAGATGCTCTATTGAACGACTATGCTAACCCTGCGAGCAGCCGCGCGCCGCGCGACGCCCCCAGCGATGCGGCAGCCACGCACCACGCCGACGCGACGCAGCCGTAGCAGTGCGGGCACACGGCCACGCACCACGCCGCCGACGCGACGCTGCAGCAGCAAGGCGAGCGCGCCGTCGCCCCTCCGAGTCGCGGCGCGCGTCGCGCGCATCGCGGGCGAGCTCGGCCTTTTGCAGCTCCGAAAGGCGCGGAACGTCGACGTGCGCATCCGCAGCGTGAAGATGAAGCGCGCGTTCGTGCGGCTCGGCCCGGCCTTCGTGAAGATCGGCCAGGCGCTGGCCACGCGGCGCGACGTCTTGCCGCCCGAGCTGTGCGCGGAGCTCGCGACGCTGCAGGACGCGATGCCGCCCGCCCTGACCGGGCCGGAGGCCGTGCGGGTCATTGAAAGTGATCTGGGCCGGCCCGTGCACGAGCTGTTCGAGGGCCTGGACGCCGCGTCACTTCCGGTCGCGAGCGCCTCGCTGGGCCAGGTCTACCAGGCGCGCCTTTGGAGTGGCGAGGAGGTGGCCGTCAAGGTCCAGCGGGACAATATTCTAGAAACACTGGAAGTGGACGCCGTGGCGGTGCGCAGCTTCGTGGCGGTCGTCTCGCACCTGTGGCGCGCGGAGACGGACTTCGCGGCCTTAGCCGATGAAATTGTGGGACGGATCGGCGAGGAACTGGATTATATCAGGGAGGCTCGTGACGCCAAGACCTTCGCGACGTTGTACGCGAACGTCGACGTCACGGTCCCTCGCGTATTTGACGACTTCTGCGGCGCGAAGGTGCTCACTTTATCTTATTTACCGGGCACCAAGCTCGATGAGATCGGTGCATTACCCACGGAGAAGAAGAAGAAAATCATCGCCGCGGGCATCAAGTGCACCGCGCGGCAGTTCTTCGAAGTCGGGTTTTTCCATGCGGATCCGCACCCCGGGAACTTATTGGTGGATGCCGAGGGCAACCTGGCCTACCTCGATTTCGGGAAGATGGACCGCTTGGGCGACGACGACCGGTTCGCGCTCATGTCGGTGGTGGTGCACTTCGCCAATAGGGACGCCGGCGGTCTAGCGCGGGACTTTCGGGGTCTAGGCTTCGTGGACGATCACGATGCGGCGGAGCGGGCGCTGACGCGGGCGCTGGAGGCGGCGCTCAGGGAGCCGCGGACCATGTTCGGCGGGAGGGCCATGGCCTTCTCCGGGGTCATTGCCTTCCTGCGAGCCGCGTTGCCGGCCGAGTCGACCATCCGCTTCGCCCTGCCGCCGCGCTTCGCGAGCGTGGTCCGGGCCCTGGGCGCGCTGGAGGGCGCGGTCTTAGCGGTGGATCCCGAGTTCGAAGTGGTCACGGCCGCGTACCCGCACGTGGCCCGGGCGCTCCTGGCGGACCGGGATCCAAGAGCGCGCCAGGCCCTGCGCGGGCTGGTCTTAGATAGACATGGCCGGATCCGGTGGAAGCGCTTGGAGGCCCTGGGTACGTCGGCGTTCAAGGACGGCGACGAGGCCTCTTTAACGGGCGTGGTCGCGGCGCTCGGCGGGAAAGACGCTGTGGTCAATACGCTCGTGGACGCCTGCGACTACGTCTGCAGCGACGCGGGCGCGCGGACGCGGGCGGCGCTGGTCGACGACGCGGAGGCGTGGTGCACCACTTCCGCGGAACCGTCGGCGCTCTGGCGCATTCTGTCCGACGCGCCGGAGCTCGTCGCGCCCGTCGCGGCGCGCGCCGCGGCGTCGCACGAGGCGCGGCGGAGTTTTGGTTTGCTGGCGGGGCGGCTGCGGGCGCGGCACGGCTGGCGCGCGCCGGCGTCGCTCTTCGAGGCCGCGAGCCGGGCGCTGGGGGAGGCGCTGGACGACGGGGACTAGTGTTGTTTAAGGAATTAGTTGTGTTATAGCTCTCCTGGCTCCGGATCGGACGTGCGGATGTTTTCTTCGGTGTGGGGGCTTACGCCAGGGCCGAACTAGGCCTATTAAGAGGCCCACGCGCTGCGCGCAGGTCGTTTTGGCGCAGGCCGCGTGAGCCCGTCGATCTGCTCGGTGCCAATGGTGGTTCCAGGGACAACTGGAGGGTGCTCGTGAGTTCTTAACGGGAGGGGAGGCGTGACCGATGGTCCGCGGATCAGTAGACACGCCTGCGGGCCGTAGTTCGTTTCCCTAACTACGCTACTTCGCTATTCTCGCTAAACAAAAGCAACTTTACGTCTGTGATTGCATTACAATCTCGCAGCTAAACGTCCGCCGCAGCGCCTGAATCCACAGCCGGAAGCTCTCGGAGACCTCCAGACAGTAGTAGCTGTCCAGCGGATGAGCCGGTGCAGCAGAGTGCAGCGCGCGGCTCGCCTTCAAGGCATACGCGAGTTGCGGCTAATATGATGCCGATCCACGCCGGACGCTCCTGAGCGCTGCCAGAGAGGCTCCGCGGCCACTGCATGCACCACACACTCCACAAAAGCGAGAGAGCATGCGCCCTGTTGTCGTTCGTCGGCACCTCACGACTCGCACCTCACCGATTTATTTTGCAGGCAAAAATGGCCAGACAGCTCCTTGCCGCTCTCGTTGCATCGTCGGCCGCGGCCTTCGCGCCGATCGCGTCCGTGGTCGCGCCCCTTGCCGCGGCGCCGGCGCTCGCGCCCGTCGCCACCGCCGAAGCCTTGCAGACGGTTTCCAACATCCTTGTGGCCAGCAGCGAAGGCGACTTCGGCGGATACTTCTTCCCGACGGCCGGCCTCGGGCTGCTCGCGGCGGTCATCATCTTCCTCGCGCCGCCGCTCGCGGACGAGTAAACGTGTCGTCCCCGCCGAAAAAAATATCCCCGATGCGCGCCGCCGGGCGCGAGCGTGCCTAATTGCGGCTTTGTCGTTTATTAATCGCCTTGGAACCGGCAGTCCGGTAGAGCAGTCCGGAGTTCCTTGCGCCGCCTGACCCGTACTGTATACAGTACGACGTGGCATTCACGACGTTTCCAATGCTTCCAGGGGCCTCACTAAGGGCTATGGTGCCAAGAAACTAAAACGAATTTCCCCCTGATGGACGTGCCGTCATTATCCTCCCGAAAAAACGTGACATGCCACGTAACAAGCCCGTCAGATACACGCAAACTCCAAGCGGTAAAAAAGTCTTTAGATAGTTTTTTTCTTATGTATAAATAAGGTAAACAAAACACATTATGCCAATTCTAAGCGCATCTACAGAAGTTTTTTCAAGCAAGGCATTTCTCTCCCAGTCTGGATCAGGCTATATGTTGGCAGGCGAGGGTATTGGGAAATCCAAGATTCGAAAAGTTGTAAAAGCGGTCAAGAAACAAGGGCCCAAGGCCATTCGGGCCTCGTTGGCGTTGCTCGACGAGTTCGGAAACCCAGACCAAAGACAAAAAGTTGCCATGGCAAGAAAGGCTGCGTCGATCGTCAAGGGTGCGGGTCCACCCCCGGGTCACAAACTTAGAAAGTTATGTAACTAATGAATTACTTTTTTTGCGACGAATGTGTTCGCACGACCGAGAGGATCGTGTTGCACGCATTTATAAGTACGACGGGTCCCGGGAAGAAGCTAAACCGGCGTTCTTCTTGTTGTAATTATTATTACTACGTGCGGGTTTGAAACGTGCGGGTTTTAGCCTGTTTGACCCGTACTGCTAGCAGTACGGGTCACGCCGGCAATCGCCGCGCATTGCTGGCGCCTCCTCCTTGCGCTTGCTCTTGGGGGACGACGATGCGTGCAAGCGTGGCGGAGTATCTGGTGTGGAGCGAGATGGAGGTCGAGGCCCAGGGCGTCGTGGGGGGCTCGTGCAACGTGCCCTATCCCCACAACGGCGACAACGAGCCCGTCCTGGCCGCTGAGTTCCTCGAGGACGTCGAGCTCGAGTTCGGCCGCGCGTGGTAACGTAAGCTATACACCATCTATTTTACACACTAGGCCATGTCCGCCTTGAGGACCTCCTTGAGGAACTCGCGTTTGGAGAAGACGCGGCCGTCCGGCATCTTGACCTCGAAGTCGACGCCCGCCCAGATCGTGTAGGTCAGGTCCTTCCGGCACTCGCACGTCGGATCGAACACAGCGGCGAGAGAGACCGGCGGCGCGATGAACTCGATGGGCAGGCCGGCGAAGACGATCTGCGCGCCGATCTCCAGGACGCGCACGGTGTCCGACTGGCGGACCCAAGGGTCGTTCCTTTTAAGGGCGTCCCAGTCGTTGTAGCGTTTGAGCGCTTTGACCGCCGGTACAAGGTCGCGGACCTCGTGGAACGGCGTCCAGCGCGGCGCCCCGGACTTCGTCGCGGGCTTCGCGAATCGCAGCTGAAAGACGAACGGAGCCGCCGCCGCCGTGAGCGCGGCATCGCGCGACGAGAACCGGACGAGCGGCACCGCGGCGCGCGGCGCCGCGAGCTCGGCCGGGCCGGCGCCGACCGACGCGACCGCCGCGAGCGCGAGCGGGTGGCTGCCGCCGAAGAAGGCGGTGCGGGCCACCACCCAGAGCACGCACTTGCCCTGGTCGAAGAACCCCAGGTTCGTCGCCTGGCAGAGCTCGAGGCACACGGCGGCCGACTTGATCACGATGCTGTTCGGGTAGAGCTCCCGGACCCAGGCCGCCCAGGCCGGCAGGTGCGGGAAGTCCGCGACTCGCACCTCCATCGGAATCCAATCCAAAGGCATTTGAAAGCGCACCGCGTCGCGCATCGTGAAGCCCGCCGCCCAGAACAGCGAAGCCCAGAAGTAGCGGCCGAAGACGCAGTAGTAGAGCGTCAAGGCCATGTCCCCGAACTTGAGGCGCCCCGCCAGAAAGGCCTTCTGGAGCGCAACTAAAAGGACCGTGTGGGTGTAGAACTCCACGGCTGGTCCGCTTTTACGTGTCCGTTTCCGCGCTGCGGCGTCCGCCGCCCGCATCCGGTGGTACGCAGGGCCGCCCACGCACTCGCCGGCGGCCTCGTCGAACTCGATGAGCTCGAAGTCATCGAGGACCTTCGCGAGGCGGCCCGTAGGCGTATGTAACAGATCTAGCGTGTCCAGCGCCGCCGCAGCCTCCCGTGTACGCGGCGTCGCCCCGGCGCGGTCCACCACTTTCGAGAGGAAAGCAGGGTCGTCCAGACTTAGCGCCGCATCCAAGGGCGTCGAACCCGCGCGACGTAAGGCCGATGGACCGCCCGACGCCCCGCTCTAGACGTCTTCTCCCGCACCGCCGTTCGAGAGAATGCCCCCGGCCCTGGTCCCATCGTCCAGTAACGCAAAGTCGAAGCCGTCGGAGCCCGAGGCCGTTCGGCGCAGCCGCGGCATCGTGTGGACGCGCGTCGATGCGGCGCGCCCGGAGTCGCCGAAGTCGGCCGCGCCGAAGCAGTCCGGCGCGGCGTCCCGGACCAGCACCGAGTCGTTCGTCACGTCGCCGAGCGCCATGCCGCGTACGTTGTCGCCCCGCGTAAGGGCGAGGAGCGCCGCGAGCCGCCTCCGGTGGTGGCGCTCGTTTGCCTCCTTGGCGAGCGCGACGCGCTTCTGAATCTCCGGGGCGCCGTTCGTCACGCAGCGGGCAATATTCCGCTGCTTGCCGTGCAGCCACATCTCGAGCGACACGTCCAGCTTCAGCATCACGCAGGCGACGGCGACGCCGAGGTTCTCCAGGTTCTTGTCGCCGCCCATCCCCACCACTACGCAGGCGATCTGGTGCTTGTGGTCTGGTTTGCCGAACTGAAAGTACGTCGAACCGCAGTCCTTGTGGCTCCAGGGCGCCTTGCCGTTGTTCTCGTCCTTGTCCGGCTGGTAGAACTAGGGTAGGCGGATCTCGCGGTCCGATACGCGCCGCACGCCGTTCTCCTCGGCCAGCTTGACGATCTTGGCCCCAACCAACTCCGTGACCTTGTCCCACTCCGCCCTGGTGCCGCCGCGCTTCATGAAATCTTCCTTCCCCATCGTCCAAGAGTTCGACGCGGCGTCGTAGAGCTTCGTGAGCTGCGCCTCGTCGTCGAGGCCGCCGAGCCACTCGCCCCTGGCCTTGATCGCCGCGATCTCCTCCTCCCGCTCGTCTGCTCGCGCGGCCTCGACCGGCGCCGCCGCGGCGGCCACGATCTTCGCCCTCATGTAGGACCACAGTTCTAGCCGCGCGGCCTTGGAGCCCTTGCCGCCTTTTGCGCTGAAAGGAGCCCGCTACCCCAGCGTTTCCAGCGAGAACTCCGTGCCGTCGAACTTGGCGGCGTTCGACCAGTTCCACTGCTTGAAAGCCGTGGGGTCCGTCGGCAACAGCGAAGCGACGCCGTCCTGTTCCGCTAGGACCGCGTCTTGGTAGCCCTTCAACCGCTCGTCGAGCAGGCGTTGCGCTTTCGGGGTTAGCTTCGTTTTCTTGCTTCTCGGCGGCATGGCGCCGGCGGCGCGTCGGCGTCGCGGTGGAGCGCCGGCGGCGTCTCAATAGGTGCTGCGCAAATTAAAGCAGCTTGCGCGCCGTCGCGGCGGTCGTCGCGGCGGGCCCGATTAGATCGTCGCGACAGGGCGTGCTTTGTGTTCGGGAGCGGCGCGCGGGTTTGAACAGCGCGAACCGGTAGCAGCTTAAGGCAGCTCCAGCGCGGCGCAGGTCACCGCGCGTGGCCCCAGCCCGTACTGTGTGCTTGCTTTCTCGTTACGCAGGCTCGCGCAGCTGGTTGAAGCTGTTTGAGGACCGCTGCGAGCTGCCAACGACGAGAGAGCTGCTTCTCCCGTAAGGTACGGTTTTTTCGCGGGCCAATTTTTTTGGCCACTCGTTGCGCGGCCGCCATGCAATTGCAAGCAACGGTAAGGCCTTGCGAGGCCATATATGACCGCTGATGACCTCGGCGCGCTGTGATTCTGTCCATCGTAACGATGGTGATTCACAAAGCACGTTTTAGCACCGCTGCACAGAGGGCAATGAGGCTTGGCGTTTTTTTTTTTGAGAGCTCGTTTGTCTCGTATACTCCTCTTAGGCGTAGGCACCTTGACCAAGACGCGATGGGAGGCTTAAGAACCCGCATAGCTGCCCGCGCGGGTTTATCCAGTGAGATAATCAAGACGTTGGCCCCGGATCCGCTGGTGGCAGTCGCGCGTGTGAGCTGCTTTGAGCCCGCCGCGTAATTCGTCTTTACGAACTCTTTGCCTACGCATCTGCCGAGCATCTGCCGACGCATCATTCCATCATTTTGTGGGCTGCCCACAATAAGCGGCGGCGGTGGCGGCCTCCGAGCCCGTCGTGCGCGTCCCGACAACGCTGGACACCCACGTCCCCGTGGTGGACGCGCAGCACATCCTCGGGCGCCGACTAAGGCCTACCCATCGCGCGCTTCGATAGCGCCCCAAGGCCTGTACAGCGAAGCACAGGTACCAGCCTCGCGAGATACGCCCGCCGCCGCCCAAAGGCTGCCGAAAGCAGCCCGGGCCCGCCGTCGACGCTCACCATGGTCAAGAGCTCCGCCACGCTGCTCCTGGGCATGCTCTCGAGCCGGGTTGCTCAACTGGAAA
>Ga0302122_10000322_pt1 | contig 28619 bp, 16 predicted proteins | sample CB21_SCM_MG_FD_203115 | JGI IMG/M metagenome (GOLD analysis project Ga0302122, IMG submission 203115) | Marine microbial communities from Western Arctic Ocean, Canada - CB21_SCM | ecosystem: Environmental > Aquatic > Marine > Oceanic | place: Canada: Western Arctic Ocean | collected 2017-09-28 | reverse complement strand
CCATCTCCGCGTGGCCGCCCGGCGCCAGTTCACCAAAGACCTCGGCGAAGTGCTTCGAGACGCCTCGGAACGTTCGCTCGATCGCTTCGTCTTTCTTCGCGTCCAAGTTACTAAGTAATGATAGGATGGCCGTGGCGCCCTCATCTAACTCGCGAGCGCGGTCTAATAAACCAGATCTCTGGTCGGCGAAGGCCACGTACTGGTCCAGCGCCTTCTTGTTGACCTTGGAGAATTTCGCGCGGTCCGCGTGGCACGTGGCCAGCAACTCCACCAGGCGATCCTCCGGCAGGTCCCGAAACGTGGCCACCTCCCGCTGGGGCAAGGCGCCCACCTGCTGTAGCTTTCTTACAGCAGCTTCGGACCGGTCCACTAAACGCGCGCGCTTGGCGTGGATCGCGTCGCCGCGCTTCGTCATGTCCGCGAGCGTATCTCTCGCGACGGCCTGGCGCTGCAGGGTCGTCTCCAGGCGCTGGAACGAGGCGCCGTCCGCCCTGGCCCGCGCCGTTGAGGCATCTTGTTCCGCGTCTCGGACGCAGACTTCGTCGGCCTCGTAAGCCCCAGAAGCCGCGGATAGGGAGGACAACGCTTTGGCGAGTTCGGCCTGCCGCTCTTGCGCTTCATGCGCCGAGACCGGCTCGACGTCGCGAAAGTCCTCGTCGGTGTCCATGCCGTCGCAGGACGGGTCGCCCTCTGCGCTGTCCTGGTCGCCCACGAGCGCCACCAACCCCAAGGCGGAGCGGAGCGCGTCCCGTCGCTTCCGCAGCTTGTTCTCGAAGGTCGCCCGCAACTCCCTTAAAGCTTCGTCGACGTCCTGGAGAGCCCGGCTCGAGTCATTCCGCGCGGCCTCTAATTGAACGCGTCTCCTACCGCCCACCCGGAGCTCGTCGAGCTCCTGGCGATCCTCATCTAGCGTCCGCGACGCCTTGAAGGGCGCCCCGAGCCTCGTTTCCACGGCGGCCGCGTCTTCCCCCAGCGCGTTCGCCGCCGCACGCGCGTTCGCGGCGCGGTCCGGCAGGTCCCGGGCGACCTTGGTCTCCAGCTCCACGCACCGCGCATGGAGTGCATCGTGGTCCCGGATCAGGGCCTGGGCCGCCGCCACGTGGTGGGCGCGCGCCCGCTCGGCGTCGTCTCTACTCTTGATAGCGTCGCTCGCCGCCTTCGCCGCCCGGTCCGCCGCTTTTTGGGTCTGCTCCCTTAGCGTGGACGCCTCCTTCAGTACGGAGAAAGCTCGCGTCCGCAATAGACACGCCCGTAAGGCAGAAGCGCGGTCGCGGCCGCCGCCCCGGATGGCGCCCTTGCGGAAGGCCTCGTCGCCCTCTAGGGTCACGGCGCCCGCATCTAGCTGTTTGGACCGCCGCGCGGCGCAGTCCAAGTCCCGCGCTAGTAAGTGCCGGCCAAACACTTGATCTAACGCGGGGTCCACCGGCGACCGTTGCGACGTGTCGAAGGCCGACGCGCGCAGACCCACGACGTCGCCCAAAGCTTCGTCCGGCACTTTTAGCGGACTCGGGACCTTCAACCGATTGAGAGGCATAAACGTCAACCGGCCTCGACTCGGGTTCTCTTCTAAAGCTCTCACTAATTCCGCGGCAGTAGCGTCGTCATCTACCACAACTTGCCACAGGCGCGGGCCGGCGGCGGCTTCCACAGCGTCTAAATACTTGGGCGCCGCCAATCTAACATGTTCGATGAGCGGCCCGCGCACTTTAGCTTTTAAATGACCGAGTTCGCCCGCCACGAGGTCATCCAACGCCCGGAGGCCCCGCTGCACGGCGCGAGGTGCCAGGCTCCTCAACTCCAGCGCGGCATCTTTAGCCTCATTCTCCAATTCCTGTTCTTTGGCGCGGGCGCGCATCGCTCCTCTTTTCGCTTCGGCCGCGCTCCGTTCTAGGGACGGCACGTCTTCCGCTTTAGCATCGCGGTCCGCCGCACTTTGTTCCGCCGCGCGGGTGCTCTGCGCGGCCTTGTGGTGCGTCGTGCGGACGTCGCTCTTGAGCTGCTTGAGGCGCGAGGAGGCCTCGTCCAAGACCTGCTGGGCGCGGCCGGCCGTGGCGTCCGCGCGACTCTGGGCCTCCCGCAATTCCTCGAGCCGCGGCCCGAGGGCCGCGTCCCGCTCCCGTTTCGAGGCGAACGTCTCGCCGCGCTCCAGTTCCCGATGTCGCGCCTCGGCCCGTTGCAATGCATTCACCGCGTCGAGGTCCGCGTCCTTCAGGGCCCGTCGTTGCGTTTCCTGGGCGGCCGTCACCGATCGCGCCGCGGTGCACGCCTCCGCGCTGCTTTTGAGGGCCCGAACCGCGCGGTCCTTCCAGGTCGCGTCTCGCTCCACGCGCGCCCGCAGGCCGTCGCTTCTGGCCTGGGCCTCGGCCTTCGTCGCCAAGGAGCGAGCGAGAGACTCCCGCGCGGCCGAGGCGTCGAGCTCTTTCGCTTCGGCTTCCTTGAGCGCGCGCTCCTGGTGCTTTTGGGCGCCGTCCACCAGGGCGTTGCATTCCGCTAAATCGGCGTGGGCGTCGTCGGCCCGGTCGGCGTGCGCGTCCCGCTCGCCGTCTAGACCTTCCAGGGCGCTTCGGGCGCGTTGCAACTCGCCGTCGTGCAGCGCGTATTGCAAGGCCCGGTGCTCCCGATCCAGGCGTTCGTACCTCTGCAATTCCTCCTTCTCGCCCTCCAGCTCCTGCAACCGCGCATCGATGGCCGCCAGCACGCCCTTGATGGACGCTCGCTTCGCGGCCGTCTCGTCCAGCGTCTTGGTGGCCTCGGCGCGTTTCGTCTCGTAGACGCCCGCGCCGCCGACCTCCTTCAGTAAGGCTAACCGATCTTCGTCCCGCGCGACGCATAAGGCACTCACCTTGCCCTGCTGGACGATGTAGTAGGGGTTGGCCCGGGAGAAGCCGGCGTTCTCTAACAAACCCTCCACTTCCCGTTTCGTGACACGCCTCCGCTGCACGAAGAACTCGTCCTTCTTCGCGCCGATGGCCCGGCGTAGCGTGACCTCGTCGCCCTCGATCGGCACGCGGCCGCTCGAGTTGTCAAAGGTGACCTCCACGTAGGCCGACGTGGCCGCCGCGCCGGCGCCCTCGTGCAGCAAGCGCTGGCGCTCCTCCTGCCGCAAGTTATAGAAGCGCGGCGCCAACAGGCAGAACTGGACGGCGTCGAAGAAGTTGGACTTGCCGGCGCCGTTTCTTCCCACCAATGCGTTGTGGTGGGGGCTGAAGGGTTCTATGATGTCCTGCTGGCGGAAGCTCCGGAAGCCGCTGATCTTTATGGACTTGATCGAGAGGGTGGCCATTTAGAGTTCGTGGCCTTTTGGCGCCGAACGCTCTTATTTGAATTTGCGGCGGCGGTGGGCGCTCGCTGTGGTCTCAAGGCGACGCAGCGGTGCTGCGGCTTGAGTACGGAGGCGGGCGCGGCGCGTGCGTGCGTCGCGCAGCGCTTTTTACGCGGCGAAGCTGGTTGGCGGGAATGCGTTGTTTGCGCGCGGTGCGGTGCGGTAGCACGGCTGGCGCGATACTGGGTGAGTTCGCAGGCGATGCAGCGAGCTCCTCAGCGACTGGTGCGTCAGGCGGACCGTTTTTGGCACAGCTGTCGTCTTTGGCGCGCTGCTCCTGTTTGGCTCTTGATCGCACGGGTTTTATTGTACGCGTGTTTTGAATCGCAGCCACCTGTGCGACTCGTCCGCGGCCCGACGCATCCCGCGAGAGACGTCCTAAATTCGAAATCCGGCTCGCCGCCGCTTTTGTAAATTCGCATGCGCATCGGCCCTAGGCTGCCCGCGGCATGGCGTCATTCGGCAGCCCGACGAAGCCGCATATCCGACCGATCGACGCCGCGCAATGGCGGACGGCCGCCACCGATGAAAAGGACGCCGCGAAGCGCCTCGAGTTGTTGTGTGCTACTTTGGACAGCATTGAAACACAAGCGCGGAGCACCGAGGACAATGATAGAGCACTGGCGAGCTGCATTAGTATAGCCGACGTGTCCCTGGGCGACGTCTGGTCCGAGGCGCGCCGCGCGTGCGCCCGCGGCGTCGCGAAGGTGCCCCTCGACACGCCGCACCGCGCGAAGCTCGCGGCGCATTTCGGGACGCAGCTCGACACGCTGGATGGCGGGGACTGGCGCCGCTACGACGGTCTGTGCCGCGCACTCATGGAGCTGGCCGTGCGCGGGAGGGCTAACATTGGACAGGAAGCGCAGACGATTGCGCGGAAGGCCCTGCCGCACGCCCAGCCCACCGTGCGCCAGGCGGCGGCCAAGGCCCTGGACGCCGCGGGCGCCGGGGACCGGACCGCGGTGCCCCGCTTGCTGGCCACGATTTCCTGTGAGCGGGACCGGTGGCTCGCCGCCGGCGCGCCGGCGCAGCGCGAGCGGCGGGCGGCGGCCCTAGCCGGGTTACTAGAAGGCGCCAACGTCCTCATCAAGAACCACACGTCCGATGATATGCTCTCAGATTCCGTTCACGGGCCCGCGTCACTACTGGGAGACGGCGCGTCGACCGTGCGGCAAGGGGCCGCCGAGCAACTCCAGCGGTTGGCGTCCAAGAGTTTGCAATTGGCGGAGCAGGTCGTGGCCTTGGTGGCGGCGCCCTCGGCACTGAGTGACTGGCGGCGGACCGAGGGCTCCCTGATGACCTACGACGCGGTGCTGTCGGACGAGGCGTCCCGTTCCATGATGTCCTATCCAGACACCGATGAACGGAGAACATCCTATCGAGCGACGCTGTTGCGGGGCGCTCTGAGGTGGCTGCGGGTCACGGTGCGGCGCGAGAATGACGAAACCGAGCCCGGGGCCTTTGAAGTCAGGAGGGCGGCGCGCCAGCTCGCGCACTCGTGCGCGCGGGCCGAGGTGGCCTTCGTGGGCCACGTCCCGGGCGCGCTGGCGCTCGGTTTGCTACAGAATGAAGCGAACCCGGCCGTCGCCGCGCGCCTGCTCCACCACGCGTGCAGCTTTCTCAGATATGTGGACGAGGCCCTGATGGACGCGCAGCGGACGCCGCACCATCGGCGGTGGGGCCTCTCGCACGAGGGCGCCGGGGGCGACTCAGAGTCTGTGGAGCAGTCGGAGCGGGCGGTCGTGAAAGCCGTGGCGCGGGACCCGGACACGCTCGCCGCCCGCATCGAGGCCTTCCGGCCCAATTTAGTCGAATGTGTTCGCCTGATCCAGCGGAAAGCAACGCCTGTCATAGACGCGCGGGCCGAGCCCAAGGCCTCTCCAATCAGGACGCCGGGCGGCACAGCTCGTTTAAGTGCGACGGAGGAGAACGCCATCGAGCAGCGGCTGGTCTTGGTAAGGGGGCTCGCGCTCTGCGCGTGCCGCGACGGCGCCGTGGAGGAGGGCCGCTTCGGGGCCTTTGTGAAGAGCGCCGCCCCCTGCGGGAGTGACGGCACCTGGCCGCTGTTATCAAGAGCGCCGTCGGAGCTGCGGCGCCTGGCCGAGCCGGCGCTCGCCGAGTTCGTGAGTTGTCTCCCGCACCCGGCGGCGCTCGCAAAGGTCGGGCCCGCCTTGCTCGACTGGCTCATGAGTCTGGAGGGGGACCACCGCGGCGACCAGGAGCGCCCCGCGTCCCGGAGGCACGTGGCCGAGGCGCTCTGCGTCGTGCTGCGGGGTGCGTTGTGCGCGCTCGAGCCGACCGGGCGCGCCGCCGACCACGCGTGCGGCATGCTGCAGACCGTGTTCCGGGGCGCGTCGTACGCAGCCACGGGGTCCCAGAAGACGACGTCGACCTTCGCGGTCGCCGCCGGCGCCTGCGCGTCGGAGGACGGTCGCCAAACCGCCGCCCGGGCCGCGGCCACGCTCGTGGGGCGCCTCGCGCCGGCCTGGGCGCGGACGCGGCGCGCGGACGGCGAGGGCGCGGCGCGCTTGGCGGCGCTCGCCGCTTTGGCGTGCGCCGTCGCGTCCCTTGACGCCGTCCAACTGCGCGCGGCGCACGCGGCCCTCGTAGCGGCGTGCCCGTCGCAGCCGGTGACGCCGCCGCGGACGCCCGTGAAGGCGCCCCGCCCGGCATTGAAGGTGGCCATGGCGCCGCCGGAGACGCCCGTGACCCCGCTGTCGCCCTGCGCCGCGGACCCGATCGACGACTGGGACGACTGGGACGACGAGGAGGCCGAGGAGCCGGTCGTCGCGGTCAACGGGAGCGGGCTGGCGTCGTTGGTCGACGCGGTCCGCACCGACCTCGCCGAGTCGCCGCGAGGTCCGAGCTTGTCGTTCTTTTAATTTATATATAGTAGTCTGCTCGCCGATTTGAATTGTACCCGCACGCTTGAGCATCCACGGAGCCACAAAACCTAATCGTCTTTGTGCTCATCACGCGGCAACCAGGGCCACGTGGTGACTCGTGACAGTGACTATAGACGTTCCTCGCCGCCCTACCGCGCGAAATTTACGAGAAAACGGCGCTAGCGAGGCTGTGCGAGCTCCAGGAAAGAAGACACCGACGCGGTTGAAGCGCGCTCGATATCAACTCATATCACCTCAGTAGTCGCAAGATGGTCCAAGTTGTCGACGAGGCGGATCTCATTCTCATCAACGGGCTCCTCTGCTGCAATTTGGCGCTCTACGCCGATTGCCCGGAGTAACGCGTCCGCGTCCTCCGTCAAAAACGCCCCCCTCGAGCGTGGCGTTCCTGTCGATCGGCATCCATACATCAACGCCATCGACGCGCCGAGCCTCGACGCCATCGACGCGCCAGCCCTCGCCGCCATCGCCGCGCGACTCACGGCCGCGCGCAGGTGCATCGGGGCCTCGTGCAAGGGCGAGTGCCTCTGCTGCGTCAAGCGGTGCTGCTTCAAGTTCGGCGTGCCGCCGCTCACGTGTTGCGAGTCGTTCGTCGACAAGGAGGTCTGCTGCCAGTTAGGATTGTGCTGCTGCGCGCTCGGCGTCAAGTGTCCGACGACGTGTATCAAGCATCAAGGGCAGTGCTGCTGCCTCGTCTCGAACATCGCGTTGCCCTGCGACTCGGAGATCCCGATCTCGTGCGCGATCTGCTTCCTGGCGTGCCACCCCACCCTCGGCGTCTGCGTACGCCTCAAGCACCGCTGGCCGCACCACCACAAGGGCGGCGGCGCGCCGCCGAATGCCGAGACGATGGACGGCAAGGAAGAAAATCGTGTCGTCGAGGAGGAGCCCGGGTTCGCTCATCTCGAGTCGCTCGACGTCGTCGACAAGGTCTCGGGCGAGTCCGCCGCGCTCATCGGCACGCCCGCGGAAGCCGAGTAGGTCACGACGCCGTGCGCCCGCGGGCGACCAGTAGGTCACCAAGGCGCCCGCCCCCCGACCGCCCACATAAGTACCCCTTCCCCGAATTGCGATTTGTACCAGATTTTGCGACGCGTTCGCGGACGGGTTTTATGCTCTCCGGCGCTTTGCGGCGCTGCGTTAATGCCCCGTGGTGCTCTCGTGCTCCTGACAACCGCTTCCGCATTCATCATGAAACGCCGGGCCCCAGCCACCCCAAACAAAGTCACAAAGCGCCGAGCTGCCACCACGCCAGCGGCCAAGAAGCATACGCCCGCCGCATCACACACGCCATCATGGGCCGCCACCGGCCTCGCGCATGTCGCTAAGGCGAACAGCGGCCGGCTCAAGGCAATCATCGATCAGCACGGCCCGCCCGGGTACTTGGCGGAGAAGGTGGCGGAGGACTCGGCGTGCGGCGCGCTCTGTAGGATAGTGGTCGGCCAGCAGCTCGCTGGCGCGGCGGCGGCAACGATTTGGCGCCGCACGCTCGGGGAGCTCTGCCCCGACGGCTTCGACAAAGCCACACTCATAGCGCGCGCTGAAGGCCCGGATGGCTTCGACGACGAGACGCGGAGCGCGTGCGGTCTGTCGCGCGCGAAGGCCCGGGCGATCGTCGCGGTCTGCCAAGCCTTCGAGGCCGGGGACCTGTCGGACGCGATCCTGCGCGACGCGCCCGTCGAGGAATTACGCGAGAAGCTCTGCGCGATCAAGGGCGTCGGGCCGTGGTCCTGCGACATGTACCTCATCTTCGATTTGAAAAAACCGGATGTGTTGCCGCTGGGGGACCTCGGCGTGCGCAACGGCATTGCGCGCTTCTTCGGCGTGAGTGGCCACGGCAAGAACGGCTCGCTCGACCAGAAGAAGGACCGGGAGAAGATGGAGTCGCTCTTCGCGCCCTACGCGCCCTTTAGAAGTCTTGCGAGCTACTACATGTGGCGCGTGGCTGACACGAAGGCGTGGCGCCAGTGAGTCACTAAACATGTATTATGACACCCCAACGACGGGCCCCTTCCCCGCCTTGCTGCCCGTCACGAGGTACCCGTAGCCGTCGACGGTCTTCTCGGACGCGTCGGTGGCGAAGCGCCAGATATTCTTGGCGTAGACGCGGGCGCCGGACACGCGGAGCCGCCGCCCCGCCTCGGGCTCGATGACCTCCCACGGCACGACGGCCTCCGCGGCCGCGACCTGTTCTGCTCTCAAGACGTTGATCATCGTGAAGGGGGCCCGCCGCTGCGCGTTTGATTTGTCAAGTTGCGCCTCCGACAGCCCCGATGCAACGTCCTCGCCCTCGGTCAGGCGCACGTAGGCCCGCAGCCAGGCCTGCGGCGGCAGGTGGCCGTGCATCATGCCGTCGACCGGTTCGATGACGGCCCGCTCGTAGTCCGGGTGGAAGAACACTAATGAGAGCTGGTGCTCCGCCCCAATATGCTTCAGAGTCTTCACGATCGTAGAACACATGTGCGTGAACGCGGCGTGGTCCCGCTCCGCATAAGCGGGGACGCTGAGCAACACGGTGGAGGCCTCACTTGGCGGCTGGCTCAGCATGTCGATGGAGGAGCCCCAGAAGGCGCGCAGGACCCGCACGAGGGCCGCGCCGCCACTGCCAACAGCGCCGCAGACCGGGTACAGGATCGGACCTTTTTCGACCCCCTGGTTCTCCAGGCCCGTGGCCGCGACTTCGCTACTCCGTGTAAAGGGGCACACTTTGCTATCTACGATGACGTCCTGCACCCAGGTCTTGAGTTGTTCGACACTCCGATCTGCCTCGGCGTCGCCTAAGTATCCGGCATCCTCCGCGTCCCAGTCCACTGTTACCATGACGGATGGTAACGGCCCATCCAAGCTCTCGCAGGTGAGCCCCTCGATTTCCAGGGAGGAGACCATGTCGGCCCACTCGTCCGCCGGGAAGTCGTCTTTGTCAAAAATGACGGTGGCTTCCTTTGATGGGAATGAACACGCATCATTAACAACACTCCAGAAGATCGTGGACGTCACGATGGGCTCCGCCGTCTCGCAGACGCAGGGCTCCGCCAACGGGTGCTCTTCTCTACTCCACTCGACGGCCTGCTCTATCAACAGCGTCGCCTCGTCGAAGACCTCGACGCGGAGCGGGCCTAGTCTTTGTTGCGTGGCGGGTGCCTGGAAGGCTCGCGCCGCGGCGGCGAGGAGCAGCAACCGTGCGGTGATCATTTTTCTGTGCTGCCAATTGTAGGTCCAATGCAGCATTCAACAGCACGCACTGATGCGCAGCTGTTCACGAGCTCTCAAGAGAGTTCACGCGGCCTAGCGTGCGCGCACAACTTTGCTGAATGCTGCGCGCTGGCCGACGTTTTTGCAGTTGCGAGCGCCTGACTAAGAAACCCGTACGCATAAATCGAATTCCCGACGCGCGACCGAAGACTACCCCGACGCTTACGCGGGGCGGGGAGGACGCCTACTTCACGAAGGCCGACCGCGGCAGCTCCTTGTACCAGCGGTCCACCTGCGTCGCCGTGACCCAGCCCTCGATCCTTTCGTCCTCGACCTTGGTCTCTCTATCAGCGAGCACGCCCCCGACGCGGTACCGGACCTTGCCGTCCTCTAACCCGTGGGCCTCGGCGACCGCGAGGACCGACCCCGACTCGACGATCTGCACTTTATCCGAAGCCATGGCCGCCTCCTTCCTCAAAATGGTGCCCTTCTTGCCGTTGACCTTGTACCACTTCACGCCACCCTCGACTCGTTTCAAAAGTGCCTCGGTCAACGGCACGGCCGTCTTCGGTCCCCGGACAGGGGCGTACATCCAATTGCCCGCCTGGCCCGAGGGCGTGTCCTTGTGCAAACGCCAGATGATCTTGTTGTCCGGGTTGAAGGTCTCCGCGTTCGCCTTAATAATGTCGCCCACGTGCAGTTCGCCGACGCGCTCCGAGTGCTGGCCGGACGGCCCCTCGAACAAGCCCCCGTCCTCGCAGCACATCCACTTGTGGTCCCACGCCTTGGTGAAGGCTTCTCGTACCATCTGGTTCGTCATCCTTGCGGTGCGTTGCCTGCGTGGGGGGTGTGGCTGTGTGCTTTGTGCTTTGTGGCGTGCGCGTGCGCGCGGCGCTGCCCTCGTGGGGCGCGCGGCGACGGTGTGGCTTGATGTCCCTGTCGCGCGCTTTCGCTCTGTTTACGAGCTTGTCAAGTCTTTACGTAACGGGAGAGGCCCTTTGTTGTCCCCTTTTTTCAGCCTCCAAAAAGTGTGGAATCCTATTGTACGACAGCAGAGTCCTGGTCCACCGCAGAGGTCCTTTCAGAGGGATAGGAAGGGTGTATGAGCAATCCACTAAAGTTTAAAAACGGGTTTAGTCGAGCAGCTGCGAGACGCGCAGCGGGGCATACTGGTACGCAGAAGCAAGCGGCGACGTGCACAATTGCACAAGCACTCTCGGGCCACAGCGCTGGCTCGTGACTGCAAGTGCAAGAAACGCCGGCGGCGTGCAGGGCAAAAACAGAAAAGAAGCACTGAGAGGTAGCCGTGAAGCGCAACCATGAGCTGGATGCAGCACATCCGCCCGACGACGGGCCTCATGGATGATAGAGATGAGGACTGGCGCGACACGCTCTTCTACTGGCACGGCCGCGTGACCTGGGTCGGCGGCGAAAGAAATGTGGTGAGCTGGCGCGGCAGCTGGCTGAGCACGGTGGCGAGCCACACGCCGCCGGCCGCGGACTTCGCCGCCTCCTTCAATTTTTTTGAGTTGAACTTTGATGTCGATCCGGCGCGAGCCAGACAATTCGCGACGGGCGACATGGACCTGCGAGCGCTACTAGCGCTGTACGGCGAATTCCGGGGCCACTACCTCATGGAGCCGCCCGACGTCGCGGGCTACCGCCGCGCGTATAGAGACGACGTGCACGAGTTTTGTTTTGACGATCGGATAGAGGACCCGCCGGCAGAAATGGGCGCGGCGGACCCCCTCCCACCGCGGGCGCCTTTGCAAATACCGGGGGCGCCCCTGGTGAACGTCTTCGTCGTCCCGCCGCCCCCGCGGACGCCGCGTCAGCCGGGCCCATACGCGTTGTGTGGCGCCCGGGGCAAAAACGAGTTCGGCACGTTCGTGGCGCTGGGCCACGCGCGGCGGTTCCGGGCGGGCGCCGAGGACGCCGTGGAGTTGACCTTGGCGCGGCGGTACGTGCGCGACGACGATTCAAGATTAAGATGGCCGCTGCAGGACCTCGTGCGGAGCGTCCAGGCCCCGGTCCGGGTCTCGCCGTGGGAGCATTCGTTACCGTGCCGGCTGCAGGGCGACGTCATCGCCGAGCAGCAGCGGCGCGACGCGGAGCGGCAGCGGGAGCAGCAGCACGCCGTGCCGCAGCCGTTCGCCGCGCAGCCGCTCGCGCACCACACGGCCGAGTACGAGGCCATGATGCTGCGCAAGCGCCGGCGCGACTAGGCCTAAGTCGTGGTAGTGTATGGCGCGTGTCTTACGAGAAAATTATCTGGTCATTACGTCCAACGAGTCCTTCCCCTCCTCGTCGCCCGCGCACCGCACGAGTGTACACCGGTCGCCCCGGTCGATCTGCGTCTGGGGCACGATGATGAGGTCCCGCGCCAGCGGGTCGGGCAGCCACTTCGAAATCAACTCTTCTTCATCCTCCTTGGGGATCAGCGTGGGCAGCGTCCCCGGCGGCGACTCCTCGGGCGTGTCGTCCGGCCAGATCGCGAAGCGGTACGCTAGGGCATTCGCCGGCGGGTAGTCGTGCGGATTCTCCAGTTCCAGCATGACGGCCAGGATCTCCTGGAAGAGCGCAGTTCGCCGCAGCATGCCCTTGACGCTGACCGTCTCGATGGGGATGCGTAGGCGCTCGAAGGTCGTCTTTTCCGGGGTGAACAGGATGGTGGCGTCGAGGCGCGGCGTCAAACCCCCGTGGCCTTTCGTGGTCAAACCGCAGCCGTACGGCGGCGCCGTGCCGCCGATATAAGAATGGACGTCGTCCAGGGCCATGGGGTGGCGCCAGACCCGCAGCGTGATGCGGTGCTCGGGCGGGGCATCCGGTTTTGCGAGCTCGAGCACGTCCACGGGCATCCGCACGGGGTCGGGGATGTGTTCGGCGTGGCCGTGGCGATGGGCCGCGGGGATGTGCTCCATGTGGCTTGTGGCGCGCGGCTGCCAAAGAGTGTCGCTTTGTGGAGCTGTGGTGGGCGGCTAGCCCGTTGTCGCCTTACAGACGGCGGTCCGTGCGGCCTGTGGAGCCTATGAAGGTTGTTCTCGCTGCGTAGGTGCGGCTGTAAGCCGGCTGGGCGAGCTAACCTAAGGGGGTGCGACGAAAACCCGTAAATAAAACCCGCGCGATAAAAACGCGCCCGCGCACGCGGCCGCGACGTGTACCGCGTGCGTAAGCATCGTCGTAACCATACAGTTGGCTGCGCCGAATCGCTGCCAGCCCTTGGTAGCGCTGCACCAGACACCACTGGCACAGCGAGCGCCGCAGCACAAAATCGCTGCAGTAGCCGCGCGAGCGCAAGGATCATCACAGTACGCGCCAGCGTCTAGCACAATCGATTGTACACCCACAAGTATTCCGACGCCAATCATCTTCGCGCCCGCAAGCGAGCCTTCTCAGTGGCCGCGGGCGCTCCTTTTCACGCGTCGCAGAGCATTTGGTGCCTGTGGTGGGACTCGGCCGGAACCGCACCGTCTCCCGATTCGGGCGACCGCGCGACCGGTCCACATTCGCAGGCATGCGGCGGCGTGGCGCCACGGAGCCGACGCCGGCGCCGGCGACGGGAGGCGTCCGCAAATGGGGCCCCGTCGACATCCTGAGCGCGCCCGACAACCGCGCCGTCCTGCGGAAGCTCGTGGCGTACACGACGTGCGTGGCCCTGGCGCCGCCCGGTTCGTTCTACCTGGTGAAGCGGCTGCTGCCACCCTCGAAGCACCGCGACGCCATCGCCGCGATCTGCGCGGTCGTCGTGTTGAATTTGTTTATTGCGGCTTACGTCATCTCGGCCTTCCGCGAGCCCGACGATTTTGACCGGGAGCCGGCGCCCCGGGTCGGCATCTGGAAGGACCGGCGGGAGGAGTAATTTTGTAGTGTCTGGTTGCGTGCGGGGGAGTAAGCCTGGGTTTGACTATGGTTACTCGTCCTGTGGTCGGAAACTAGCTCGGATATCAGGCGTCTGATGCATAAGCGCCTCGCCGAGCAAGGGGATGAGCCTGGCACGAAGTCGCAAAGACGGGGCGTGCGATGGGTCTAGTTCCAGGGCCTGGTCGAGTGCTTCCAACGCGTCGGCCACGAGGGACGGAGAGTTTTCTCCGGCGGCGCCATCCTGCACCGCGACGTTAGCCACGCAACGCGCATATAAATAACAACACGAGACCGCGAGGACGGGTCCCACGCACGCCGCCTCGGAGTACTCGACGGGCGCGCCCCCACGCCAGGCGGTGATGCACGGCCGGAGTACGGCGGCGGCTTTGTTTGGGTAGCGCTCAGCGTAATCCTCCGCCCGGGCGAGACGGTCCGAGGCGTCCTCCGCCGTTGCCGAGGATACTGAGACGATGGATAATTCGTCGTCGTCGTCCAGGGGCGCCGGCGCCGGCGCCTCTGCTGACGAGGACCAGTCGTCGTAGTTGTCCTCCGCCGGAGCGGGGGTGGGCTCCGCATCGGAGCAGTCGTCCGAGTACTCCTCGGTCCGCACCGACGTCCGCGTCCTCGGCGGGGACTGGTCGCCAGTTTCCATCGGGCCCGGCGACGGTAGCACGGGCTCCGCGGCTTCCTCGGCCAGGAAAACCGCCGCATCGTCGCACGCGCGCCGCAGCGACGACCGCGGCGTCAAGCCGTCGTCGATTAGATCGGGGAGGTCGCCGAGTAGATGCGAGACTTCCGCGATGGCGTCCTCGAGCGTCCGCCGCGCGCATTGCGCGGCGTCACGCTTGTCGCGTCGAGCCGCGGCGGCGCGCGACGCTCCTCTCCTTGCCTCCGCGCGACGCTCCTGCCGGCTCTCCTCCACCGCGAGCTCGTAAGCGGTGTCGGCGGCTGCGATGCGCGCCTTGAACAGTGCGAACGGGTGCTCCTCGTGCGCGTCAAATACTGGGCTGCCCAATAGCGAGCAGCCCAGCGGGCTCTCCGGGATGGCGTCGAGATGGGGTGGGGCAGCCATGTTCGTGAATGTCGATGGCTCTGCGCTGCGCCGGTCTGTCCGAGAGCGCGCTGCGAAGTGGCGCTGCGAGGGTCGAGATCTCACAAGGGCCTCCCGCCAGCCTTCGAGGAAACAGATGAGGCCTTTAGCCGGCCCAGAGGACTGTTGACAGCCTTGCGGTAATACGATTTATGACGGGTTTCTTCAAATGCGTGACACACCCCCATCAACCACGAGAACGACTTATAACTATGGTTGCCCGTGTTACTACTGCTATCCTCTCGCTGATTGCTGGCAGCAGTGATGCCTTGTCAACCCGCCGCGGCCTGCTCAGCCGCGTGAGCATTGGAGCGGCTGCCTTGGTGCCGGCGGCGGCCCTGGCCTCGGGCGTCTCGCTCGAGGAGGGCGCCAAGAACGCGGAGAAGTACCGGGTGAAGGGCCAGCGGTGCACGCCGCAGAACCCGGAGAACTGCACGGACCGCTACAACAAGATGCTCGACCCGCGCGCGGGCCTCTCCAAGGCGGAGCTCGAGATCATCGACGCGCGCGACGCCAAGGAGCTGTCTACTTTGGAGAAGATGCTCGGCGACGTCAAGTACACGGCGGACGTCGCGAAGAAGGGCAAGTAGGTCGCTGATCTCGGCCGTGCCGCGCCCGCGACGGCGCCGGCGTCCACTAGAGCTGTTTGTAATTGTATTTCGCCGACTCGAAACTTCACTCGGAGTAGTGCTCGCGAAGTTCCCGAGAAAGGGAGCTCGCAGAGAAGAACGACTAGCGCCAATTACTCACAACCTTCACACTTTCCGACGAGGAGTGCATCCCGGGCGGCCGCGCGAACGGCCGCGACGCCGTGCACGACACGCGGTGCTTCCGGAGCGCGTCCCGCCGGAACCGCCGGCCGCAGTGCTCGCACGAAACGAGCGCGTGCGCGAAGAAGACCCGCTCCGACTCGACGTTGCGCGCGTCCAGCGCAGCGTGGTCCAAACCGTCGAAGTCGACGCCCGCGTGCGGGTCCGGCGGGAGCGCCCCCGAATCATCGAGGTCGTCGCCGGGCGCCTCCAACGAGGCCTCGTGCACCTGCAACCACCGCTCCTCGCACGCCGCGACGTGGCGCGCGCGGCTCGTCACCGGGTTCGCCGCGCCGCAGAGGTGGCAGAGGGCCATTCGGGAGCCCGTCGTGCGCGTCGTCGACGAGGCCGTCGATTCGTCGTCGTCGACGGGGAGCGCCTCGACGGTTCGCGCCGTCTTCGCGATCAACGCTATGTTCGCCCGCGCTGCTTTCCAGAGCTGCGACGCGCGCGCCTGCTGCGTCGGCGCTAGCGGCGTCTGCTCCCCCAGCAGCACGACCCGCCACTGCAGCAACGACCGGTCCTGGCCGCCGACCGAGAACAGCCGCTCGCCGCCCCAGCGCACGCAGACGATCGACGAGGCGTGGGCGAGCGCGTCCACCGACGGCGCGCCGCGCACGACGGCCGGACACGTTAGCAGGCACAGCGCCCCCCGGTCGCTTCCGGCCGCGAGCAGGCCCCCCGCCGCGTGCACTGAGGCCACGGCGCGCGTCTTGGTCCACGCCGCCACGGCGTGGCCCCCGAAGATCGCGGTCGGGGACGGCCAGGCGAGGGACGCGGCGTGGACCGCGCCGACGGGAATTCTTTGCGTAACGTTGAACCACCGGAGCTCCTTTGATGCGGTCGCGCACCGGATGTAGCTAGAGGTCGCGTCCCAGTCGATCTGGGAGATGCGGCTCCCGCAGTTGCCAAAGGCCGCGACCCGCGTCCCGTCCAAGGTGTACACGCGCACCGCACCGTCGCGGCACCCGACGGCCACTTTTTCCGAAGTGAGGCGCACGCTGTCCACGCCGTCGTCATTGATTTTCTCCGCTAGAATCGCTTCCCGGTGCTGGCCCGCGGCCTGCGCCGCCATGAAGCCCGCGGCGCCGAGGCCGTGGTGCTTCTTCTTGGCTTCTCTATGGTTCTTGGTGCGCGCCGCGCCCGGGATTACGACCAAAGTCTCCAGCGTGCCGGCCAAGAGGACCACGTCCCCGTTGTCGAGGCCGACGGCGATGACATCATTATAACAGTCGACGCACCGCGCGGGCCTCGGGAGGCGCGTGTAGTCCGCCAGCCGCTTCTCCTCGACGGCCCAGACGCAGAGCAGGCGGTCGCCGCCCGCCGTCACGACGCGTCCGTCGGCGAGAACGGCGCAGGCCCGGAGCTGCGTCGCCGGCCGGGGCGAAAAGTGGCCGCTCGCCAGCACGTGTTGCGCACCGGCACTGTCGACGCGGACGAGGACGCCCTGCGCGGTCAGCGCGACCATATTTTCGCCAACAAAGCAGACGTCGCGGAGCGGCGCGCCCCGCGCCGGCGCGCGGTCCACGCCGCGCGCGTCGACGTCGACCACGGCCGCGCCGCCCGCGTGCCACCCGGCCGCGGCGCTGCCCGTGGTGCCTAGCGTCGCGGCGGCCCAGCACCGGAGGCGCCCCGTGGCGTCGGCCGTGGCTAGCTTGTCGCCCGCGACCGCCAGGCGGACGGGGTTCACCGGGAGCGACCCGCCCGCGACGGGAAAGGCCGTTATACAAACGTGGCCCCGCCACGCGTAGACCCGGCCGTCGCCGCCGCCCGTTAAGAGAAGCTGCGTCGCCTCCACGAAGACGCAGCGGAACATGGCGCAGGTCCCGCCTTTCCACAAACCGTGCTTCGCGTCCAGGCGCCACGACCGCCCGTCGTCGCCCCGTTGGACCGTCCAGAACTTGACGTGCCGGCCCGGGCCCACGGTGCAGAAGGTGGGCTTCGCATGGGCCGCGCTCGAGGCCTCCTCTTCGTCATCCTCGTCGAACATCCAGCAGGCGTCGTAGACGGCCGGCGGCTCGTGCACCTCGGCGCGGCGACTCGCCGCCGGGACGCGTTCCTTGGATTGGAGGTCGTCGCTCGCTTCGACCCTTGATGCCACGCCGCCCCAGTGCGCGTGGGCCTCCCGCGCCTCGATCTGGTGCGCCTGCTTTTCCTTTTTTAATCGCGCGAGTCGTCTTAAGTCGTCGAGGCGCCAGTAGCCCAGATTATGGTTTTCCGACGCGTCGATGCAAACGAGGGCCTTGGCTTTTGGCGAGAAGCAGCACACTAAAACAGAATGGCCAAAGAAGCCCGCGCCCAAGCGGTGGAGCACCTGGAGCGTCTCGACGTCCCACACCAGGACTTCCGGCCGCTGGTGGGCGTCGCCGGAGCAGGCCACGCGCCCCGCCACGGCCAGGCACGTGATGCGCCGCGATCGGTGCCCGCGGAAGAAGCGCTGGGCGTGCCTCACCGTATCATAAACAACGACGAGCGCCGCGCACGCGAACGCGACGCGGTCTTTCCCGACCGCCCACAAGTTCCGCCCGACGAGCGCCGTCTCCGCCCCGTAGCACCACTCCAGGTCGAGCCGCACGCGCGGCCGCTGCGTCGCGCCCCGCCGCCGCGCGCAGCCCGCGTCCAGCGCGATGGGCGTGCGGCAGGGCCAGGCCCTCACGAGCTCCCGCCCTTTACGCGGCTTCGCGACAGTGCGCGCGTCGCGGCCCGCGTGGGGCGCGTCGTACGCGTTCCGGCGCAGCGGCGGCCGGGACCGCGCGGGCTGCCGCGGCGGTGAAATGGGCGCTGCGCCCAGCGCGACCGTCTCGTACTGGTCCGCTTGGGACGATGGCACCGGCGGCGGTGCCGGCAGTGGCGCGGCCCGGGACGATTGCACGGGCGGCGGCGCTGGTGGTCTCGGCTTCGGTGGCAAGATTGGTTGCGGTACCGCGACGATCGTCGGCGGCGGCTCCGGCGCGCGGGGCGGCAGCGCCGCCAGCGCCACGTCCGCCAGGCCCTCGCGCGCGCAGGCGTCCTGGGTCTGCGCGTCGACGGAGACGAGCAGGGCGTCCATCCTTATGTGGATGGACAACCGAATGCGTCTGAGAGCGCGAAGACACCGTTAGAGTTTAAATATTGTGATGGCAGCAACGATACTGCGTGTTTTAAAAGGGCTGCCGTTGGTGCGCCCCGTTTTACGTACATGCATGTGCTGATAACTGCTTATCTGCTGCCAATACAAAAACCCGCACGCTTGGTTTGCGCCCGCTTCCACGGATCTGTCCTCCTCTGAGGAGGAAGCGTGTCCTGAGGAGTTTCGAACGTTCTTGAGTGGCCGCGAAAATTCGTGTTCATTAAAAATTTTGGCTCGGCCTCCCTGAGCACCTTCGAAATCGTGTTTGCGCCTGCGTGCAAGCGCAGCGCGGCCTGCAATCTATACGATTGGCGGCGCTCAAGTGCTTGTAATTGGCCGACGAAAGCGATTGCCCGCGCGGCACGCCTCGTTGACCAGCGATTTAATCCACAAGCTTCCTACGTGTTCAAGTCGCAAGTCGGCGCTGGGACGGAGAACGCGTTCGGCGGGACCTCGGAGTCGCCCTTTAGAGGCGACTATTTCATGACCGTGACCCGACATGAGGCCGCGCACCAGTTCGACCGGGCCATGAGCGACCGGCAGAAGGCGCTCAAGAGCGCGATCACTGCCCGCTGCACGTCGAACGAGGGGCAACAACAAGGACGACGTCTACTGCGAGACGGATTCAGACGCAAAATTACACAATTCGCGTAGCATCGCATTCGCGTGTTGCAACGGTGATGGCAAGGGTGTCTGCGACAGATATGAGTTCGGAGGCAACAACGACGCCGGTTGCAACGTTGGCATGTACTACTCCAATAGCTTTGTGTCCAAGGACTGGTACGAGGCCATGAACTTCTGCGGAGCCAACGGCAGGACACTCTGCGACGCCTCCACGCTGTGCACGGGGACGGAGTGCTCGTACGACGCCACCTATCAGTGGACGAACGAGGAGTGCCCCTGTACGTAACTAGACTTAGGCGAGTCTAGCGCGCGTGTCCGCTTAACTCTCCTCTCCTCTCTCTCTCTAACACTAGATTAATAAAATTGCAAATCGAGGACGGAGAAAGGGTCCGCATCTCGCCGCGTAGCGACCTCGTAGCTAAATATACACGCGCATCGTGCTCCGAACCGTTTCCCGGCACACGGGGCACTCTTCGACGAGTCGCTCGTCGTTCGACCGCGTGACACACTGCGCGCAGAGCACATGGCCGCAGGGCACCAATGCCGTGTCCTTCGCGCGCGCCATGCAGACCTGGCATTCCGTGGTCTCGTCGAGGGGCTCCTGGAGGCTCGACGCGCGATCGAGCGCGCCGCGGAGCCGCGAGGCTTCCGCCTCGGCGTCGGCGGCCTGTTGCCGCAGGCGCGCGACCTCGGCCGGCGACGCCTTCGCGGATTTGGGGATGCCCAGGCTCCGCCGAATACTCCGCCGCGCGGACTTGAGCAGGCTCTTGGGCGACGTAGGTTTAGGTTCCGGCGCGGGCGTCGACCCCGGGGGATCGCGCGGCGGCAGCGGCGGCGGCGCCGGCGGCGGGACCTCCGCCAGCGCCTCCGCGTCGAAGCTTACGACGTCGGGCGGTGGCAACGGCGGCGCCGTGGAGGGCGGCGGCCACGCCTCGGCGAACGACGGCGACGACGGCGGCGCGGACGCGCGCGGCCGCGGCGTCGCGACCTTCGACAGCGCCGGCGGCGGCGTTCGCACCGCCTCGGCCTCATTCAGCGACAGCGCGAGCGCGAGCTGTAGGTCGTCGTCGGTACCGGCCGTCGGCGGCGCGCGGCCCGGGCTCACGGCGGCCACGTGCGCGCGCATGCCCGGGAACGCCGCCTCCGCGTGCCGGCCGCGCACGCGCACGTAGTCGCGCGGCACGTAGCCCTCGGCGCCGCTTTGTTGCTGCCGCGCGAACCACCAGCCCTTGTCCGTCGGCCAGACGTCGAGCTCGTCGTCGGTCGTCAGCACCAGGCCGCCCGCCTCCGCCGGCGCGAAGTCCCACTTCGCCGTGGCCTGGGTGGCCGGGCCGTAGTCCTCGTCGCCCATCGTTTGTTGCGTCGCTTTGGCGTCGGGCGCTCAGGACCCAGGGCGCGATGCGAGGCTAGAGTGGTGTTGTTGTGGTTCCACAGTGGTCACCTCATAGTTGCAATGGTTCTACCAGTCTAGCCGGCTGCACCACGGTGGGAGTGAGCGTGGCGGTGGCCTGGGGGCTGCCCGCCAAGCGGCGTACGGTCCAGAGAGCGTGTCGAGGCAGCATCGAGAGCGGATTGCACAAAAACGTGCGGGTTCCGAAGATCATGCGCGCTCACAACGCGTCGCCTCGCAGCGCAAGACGGTCATCAACCCACAGCGGTCATCGACGGCTCCGCGACACGCGCTGTATCGCTCCCGCGACGCCATCGACGAGCAACCCCTAGCGCATGTGCGAATACATGCGTCGGTCCATGGCACAGCTCGCCTCCACGGTCCTGAAGGACGACGGCCACGTCGTGCGTAGAGTAGCGATTGTGGGCGGCACGCACGGCAACGAACGGAACGGCATCTTCGCGGCGCGGCATTTGCTGCGGGACCCGGCGCGCGCGACGCGATCGACGTTCGAGACGACGGTGGACCTCGCGAACCCGGCGGCCGTGGCGGTCAACCGGCGGTACGTGGACGAGGACATGAACCGGTGCTTCTCCCGCGAGGCGCTGGGGCGTGACGCCACGTCCCGGGAAGCGCGCCGCGCCGCGGTCCTCGACAAGGTCCTAGGGCCCAAATCGAGTGACGTCCGCAACATGGACCTGGTCATCGACCTGCACAACACGACGTCGGACTGCGGCTACGCGCTGATGATGCGGCGCGACGATTCATTGTCCCACGCGATCTGTGCTACCCTGCAAAAAAAGTACGAGGACGTGCGCTGCTGCGAGTGGGACGACAAGCCCGACCACGCCACTTTACCAAGTTGCGGCCGGTCCGGCTTCACGCTCGAGGTCGGGCCCGTGCCGCAGGGCGTCGCCGACGCGATCACCTACCAAAAAACGCTGACGCTCATCGACGCCGTGCTGGACGCCGTGGAAGCGCGGAACCAGGCGCTCCTCTCGAACGAGCGGAGCACGGCGACGGCGACGCTGGAGGTGTACCGGCGGGTCGACCACGTCGATTTTCCCCGGGACGACGAGCTCTCGGTCGCGGGCCTCATCGCCCCGGAAGTCGTGGACTTCGTGCCGCTCAAACCGAACCAGCCCCTTCTGTTGGGCCTGGACGGCGCGGTCGTGAAGACGCACGACGAGCGGGCGCTCACGCCCTTCTTCGTCAACGAGGCGGCCTACTACGAGAAGGGCGTGGCCTTCGTGCTGGCGGAGACGGCGGGGGTCGGGGTGGAGGTGGTGTCATAACGTATTGATAATTCGGTATTGGTCGCGACTCATCTAGAAAAACCCGTTTTGCATGGCAAAAAAACGGCGCGGCCGCGGGCAAAATCGCGACACAGCGGCGCGCGCGCACTGCGAGAAGGCGTCTCGTGTGGATTCAGCGAGGAACGACTATATTGTGACACATGGCGTTCAGTTTTGTTGCAGCGAAGCCTGCGCAACCAGGCGGTGGCTTCTCATTTGGCGCGGCCGCGACGCCCGCAGCACCGGCTTTTGGCGCGGCAGCCACACCAGCGGCACCATTGTTCGGCACTGCAAGCGCTGCGGCAGCGCAGACACCCGCGGCGGCGGGCTTCTCGTTTGGCGGCGCAGCGGCCCCGACGCCGGCGTTCGGAGCCCCCGCGGCGACGCCCGCGGAACCGGCGTTCGGCGCCACGCCGGCCTTCGGGGCGCCCGCAAGCACGGCAAGTGCGACGCCGGCCTTTGGGGCTCCGGCATCTAAGCCAGCAGTACCGGCTTTTGGAGCTGCCGCCGTGGCCCCCGCGGCCAGCGCCTTCGGCTTCGGTGCGCCGGCCGCGGCCGCTCCAACACCCGTGGGCGCCCAGACTCCCGCGCCGGTGGCCGGTGGGTTCTCATTTGGCGCACCAGCGGCGACGCCCGCACCACCCATGCCGTCGTTTGGTGCGCCCGCGGCCACCGCGCCACCCACGCTGTTCGGTGGTGCTACCCCTGCGCCGCCCACACCGGCCCCAGCAGCGCCCGCGACGAGCGGCTTCAGCTTCGGCGGCGCGCCCGCGGCGACGCCCGCGGCGACGCCCGCGGCGACGCCCGCGGTGCCGTCGTTCGGCGCGCCGGCGGTGGCCCCAGCTGCTCCAGCTGCCGCTGCGCCACTCTTCGGCGCCACACCTGCTGCGGCCGCCACGCCAGCCGCCACGGCGACGCCGGCGGCAGGAGGCTTCAGTTTCGGGGCCCCCGCAGCAGCGGCCGTGCCCGCCACGACCGCACCAGCGCCTGCGGCCGCAACGTTAAGCTTCGGCGCTCCTGTCGCAACAGCGCCTGTAGCAGCTCCCGCACCCGCCGCGACGAGCGGCCTCGGTTTCGGCGGGGCCGCCGCCGCCGCACCGGCGGCTCCGAGCCTCGGCTTCGGGGCGGCGCCCGCAGCAACAACATCCACAATGACCCCGGACGCCTGCCTGCGCGCAGTCGTGACCCACTGCGCCGCGTCCACGCCGGACGCCGCGTCGAGCGCCGCGCTAGCGCTCGAGACCGGCGGCACGGACGCCAACGACGTCGCCGCGTGCGCCCGGGTCGTCGCCGCGAGTCCCTCTACTCCGGACGCCAAGGCCGCCGTCGACGCGCTCGCCGCGACTATCGCGGGCGGGTCCACGGTCTTCGGCCCCGTCGCCCACGCCGAGGTCGCCGCGACGCTCGCCGCCGCGAGCTGCGCCGCGCAGTTCGCGACGGGCGCGGCCTCGGGCGCCGACGCGGTCGCGTACGCTTTGGCGTCCGCGGACGCCGCGACGGCGTCGCTCGCGGCGCTGGACCGGCGCCAGCTAGTCGAGGCGGCCTGCGACCGCGTCGCGCAAGTCGAGGCGCGCTGCTGCCGCGCGCTCGGGGCGCTTTGCGCGCGCGGCGCCGGCGCGGCCGCCGGCGAGGGCTGGGCGGCCGACGTGACGGCATTGGCTTGTAGAGGCCGTATTGGAGACGCCTCGCGGACGCGCCAGGCCCTCGCGACGGACGGTTTCACGGGCGACGTGGGCTGGCGCCCGTCTCCTGATTTACCGGAGGCCTGGCGCGCCGCCGCCACCGCGGTGCTCGGGGCCGAGGCGTCGCCGTTGAGGTCCGCCTTGACGAAGACTGGCGATCCCGCGCGGGCCGTCGCGGGCGCCGTCCAGGCCGCGACGCGCGACGCGGCGTTACTACCGCTGGCCTTACTCGCGGCCCTCGAGTGGTCGACGCCCGTGGACGGCATCGCGGACGCGCTCGATCGCGAAGATTTGACACGGGACGGCGCCACTTTGCTACTAGCGTGTTCTACAACAGATGCGCACCGCAAGCGCGCCGCGGGCCTGGGCGCCTTCCAGCGGCTCGTGGAGCTGGCGACGGAGGGTTGTGGGGAACTGCTGGCTGCCCAGGCCGTGGCGGCCAAAGCGTTGGAGAGCACGCGCGGGCGGTACTCGTTCGACCGGGGTTCCGTGGCCTTTTTGGACGATCAAGGCGCGTTGGCCGTGGACCTGGAGGCCATGGCTTCCCTGGTCGAGGGCGCGGCGTTGAAGCGGCTCTTCGAGGAAGCGCGGCGCGTCTTCCCCCTGTGCCCGGCGCCCCTGCTGCAGATCGTCGCCTTCACGAAAGAGACCGCGACGGGCGATTTAAGACGCGTCCCGTTTGGGGCGAAGGTGGCGGTGTGCACGGAGAGCGCGGCGCTAACCCTGGATGAGGCGAACCAGGCCGTCTGGGCGCCGGCGCGGCTCGACGACGTGTCCCGAGCCGCGGCGAACGACGCGTTGCCCGCGGAAGCGACCTTCACTGTCACCTCGTCGAAAGGCGCCGTGGCGCTCAAGGACGTACAAGGCCAGCTCCACGCCCCGACCCTCGCCGAACTCTTGGTCTGCGTAGGCGGCTGCGATAGCGTCGTGGGCGGCCGCGTGCCACCCGGCAGTGTGGGCGCGGTGGCGCACGCCGGGGCGGAGCCGGACACGCCCCTGGCCGTGCGGTGGGACGCGGCGCCGCGCTCCGTCGTGGCGGCGGCGGCGGCGCTGTGCGGCGACGCCGGCGCATCGGCGGCGGCCAAGGCCGCGGCGCGCGTCCTCGCGGCGCACATCACGACGGCCAGCGACGAGCTGGCGCGGCCCAGCGACGCGGACGCGCCGGCGGCCCTGGACGCGCTCGCCCGGCGCGCGGGCCTCGGGGGCCCCGGCGCCGCCGAGGCCGCGCGGGCGTTCGTCGAGGCCTTGGCGAGTGGCGGGACCACCGCAAACGATGCGGCGCAGGCGTTCCTGGGACCGAGCGGGCCCTTCTCGGGGGCGCGGGCCGCCGAGGCCGCGCGCAGGGTCGAGCTGGACGGCACCGCAGCTCTCGCGGACGCGTTATGCGCCGCGGCGACCTCGACCGACGGCGCGGCGCCGTGCTGTCGCGTCGCGGCGGACGCGCCGCGAGCGGCGCAGGACGTGATGAGCGCGCTCGTCGTGCTCTCAGCGACGGTTGCGACGGCCAAGGACGACCGTGCCATCGACGCGCTGGCGAGCTGCGCCCAAGCTCTGGCGGCCGTGGCGAAGAAGGGCGGCGAGAGCCGCGCTCAGCTCCTGGACGACCCGCGGACGCCTCAGCTCCTCGCCGCGATGCTGGCGCTGCCCTTGAGAAGGGCCCCGGGCGGCGACGCGCGGAGCCGCGCGGCGGCCTTCGCGGCCCACGGCGATAGTTTAGGTAAGACGGCGGCCCTGCGAACCATGACCCTGGCCGCGCTGCAGGCCGCGCGCGAGTTCCCGACCGTGCCCGCTACGTTAGCGGCGCTCGCGGCCTCGTACCTCCGGCACGACGGCGCGATCGGCACGGCCGCGTGCCACGCCGTGACCCGGGCGCTTGAGACCACGGACGACGCCTGGTGGTGGCGCGCCCCGTCGCCTGCCCTCGCGGCCCGATTAAGTGACGCGGCGACGAGCGACGCGGCGTTGCAAGTCGTAAAGGCGGTCGTCGCATCGCGGCCGGCTGCGGCCGCCGCGCTCCTGCCCGCGGACTGCGCCGAGGCATGCGTCGCGGCCGCCGCCCACGCGTTGCGGGGGGCGATCGAGCTGTACGTCGCGTGCGCCGAAGGGGGCGACGTCGGCACGCGCATCGCCGTGCAGTTGGAGGGCTCCTCGACCTTCGTGGACGGCGTGCTGCGGTCGCCCGACGCGATCGCGTGGCGGGCCCGCGCGGCTTTAGCGCGCGTGAACGACAAGGTCGCGACCGCTCCACCGCCGGCCCTGAACCGGGCCTTTGGCTGCGCCCTGCGCGTCAAGGACGTCACCGCGGCGGCGCGGGCGCCGCCCGGCGAGCGGACTCATGGTAAACACCGCTACGCGGTCGACGCCCCGCGGCACGCGGACACCGAGGCCGCGCAGGGCCGGGACGGCACGCAGGCGCGGCGCGACGCGGAGCGCGCCAACGAGGCGTGGACCTTGGCCGCCGCGTGCGTGGACGCCGCCGCGTGCGCCGCGACATTGGCGAAGCACGTGTCGACCTGCGCGGCGAGTGTCGCTGACCAGGCGGCGCAAGCGCTCAGTGACCACGGCGCCATCACGGAGGCGCTCGTGGCCGCGGCCGCGGACGACACGCACAACGCGGGCGCGTCCGTGGCCGGCGCGGCCTGCGCCGTGGCGGTCGAGGCGCTGGGCTGCTGCAAGGACTTGAAGGCGCTGGCCGCGGTGGCGGGGCCCCTCGACGCGGCCGCGCGCCGGGCGGGCACGGCGGGGCGGTCGGCCTTGCTAGCGTGGGCTGTAAGTGTCGCGTCGACGGCGCGCGCGGCCGCGCCGCTCGCGTCGCGGGAGCCCCTGCGGCGCCTCGCGTGCGTGGCGCGCGATAATTTGCGGGACGCGGCGGAGGACCCCGAGCTCCGGAGCGCGTGCTGCGCCGCCGTCGCCGCGGCCCTGCGCCTGGACCGGGCCTCGGCGGCCGCGGGGGGCGCCGGCGCGGCCGCGGAGCTCGTCCTGGGGCGGGCGTCCCTCGTGGAGCTCCTGGGCGACTGCCGCGACGCGACCTCGAAGGCTGTGGAGGCGGCCGTGCTGGCCGCGCTGGACCGGCGCGGCAACCCGGCGCTGGTCGTAAAGCCGCTCCAGGCGTACGAGGCCGTCGTCGCGGCGCTGACGCAGGCGCAGCTGGCGGCGCCGCTCGCCGACGCGTGCGCCGCCGACGCCTTTGTGCACGCGGGGCGGGACGGCGTCTGCCGGGCCCTGGCGCGCGCGCGCGCGGCGGAGGGCTCGAAGACGGCCGCGCGCCTCGCCGCGCGCCTCGCGCCGCCGTGGCGGTCCGCCCTGCGCCTGGCGGCGCGGGCCGTCGACGCGGGCGCCGACGTCCGGCAGGCGGCCGCCTTCGCGCGCGCGCGCGCCGCGGACAGCTACGGCGCGTTCCGCGCCCTGGACGCGATCGGCCGGGACGCCGTCGCCCCGACGTCCGTCGCGGACGCGGCCGCGGCGCTGGACGTTGTGTCAGCTTTATCGAGGAAAGCCACGGAGTGGCGCCGGGCCGACGCGAGCGGGGCCCAGGCCTTTGGGGCCGTGTGCGTCGCGATCGTGCGGAGCGCGGCGCGCCGGTGCCTCGCCGCCGACCGGTCCCTGGCGGTCGTCGTGACCGCGCACCACCCGTGGCAGTCGCCGGCGTCGCCGCGCGGCCGGCGGTCGTCGCAGGGCGCGCCGTCGCCGCGGAGCGGGTCGCCCCGCAAGAACTCGCACACCGAGCATCCGGTCGACCCCGCGGCCAAGGCGGCCGCTGACCAACTGGCTAAGCTCGTCGCGCCCGCATTGGGCGCCGCGCGCCGCCTGAGCCAGCAGCCCGCTCAACCAAGGGACCGGCCGCTGGCCGTCGGCGACCGCGTCGACGTGGCGCTGACGACGCCGATGACGCCGCGCGTCGACCTGCCGTCCGTGACGTCCAAGCCCGGCGTGGTCGAGGCGCTGGACGGGGCGACGGTCGCGGTCGTCTTCGACGACGGCGCGCGCGACGCGGTGCCGTCGAAGCTGGTGACGATGCGGGCCCCGCCACCCGCGGCGCCGTTCGCGCCCTTTTCCGTGGGCGAGGTGGACTCCGACGAGGCCGAGAACGCGCCGCCCTCGGCGGGGCACCTCGAGGTGCTACTTCGCGCTTACGCCAAGGAGACGGCGTCGCAACAACCCGTCGACAACTTGGCGCGCGAGGAGGCCTGCGTCGCGTTGGTGGGCTGTGCTGTGGCCGACGCGCGCGCGCGGCCGACGGCCCACTCGCGGTCGGAAGCCGCGCGCAAGGCGGACCTGCACGCGGGGCTATTCAGGCATCTGGCGCCGCCGCCCGACGGCGCCGTTGTGGATGACGCTCTGCGTTCTGCACTACGGGGCGCGTGCGGCGACTTATTGGCCGCGCACGAGCGCGAAATTGCGAGTCGGCCGGCGCCGGGGACCTGGCGGCGGTCGCTGTCGCGGGGAGACAGTCGTGGTCGCGATACGGGACGGATGAGTACGGGGCGGTGATAATTGGCTAGGAAAATAGTTACCGTGTGCTAGACATCCCTCGACGAACGCCAATAGCCCAGGATCTTCCAGAAGACGACGTCGGGGGCGTCTGTGCGGTGACGGCGCCCCGACGGAAAGAGGCACGCGAGGACGCCCCGCGGTGCCCGCGCTCGACGAGCTTACGGAGGACGAGGAGTTCTCGTCGCGGCACGTTGGTAAAGCGCTTCCAGGAGCCGGCAGCCCGCACGTCGGCGAGGAGCTCGAGCTTGTCTTCGACCAATCCGGACAGGCGCCAATAATGAGCAGCGGGTGGAGAAACGTCGGGAAGATTATGCGGGTCGTTCCAGACAGAGCTCGTTCTCATTCCCTGAGCTGGGTATGTTCTATCTATATAAAGCCTTCCATGAGCTGAAGCAGTAAAACCGTTATTGTTGACTGCGCAGACATCGGCGCTGTATTTCAGTAGGATCTTCACGACCTCGAGGCTAGTAAATACGTTTTCTGTAACGGCGAGCATAAGTGGCGTATCGGCTTTTCTTTCGTTCGGACAGGTTCGCTGATCGACTAATGCGCAGGCCTCGAGCAGAACGCGAACAATCTCTAATTGTGATTTTTGCGCCGAACTGATCAATGTGTGATACTGCCGCCCCCTCAGCAAACATCCACCTCTCACAGCATAGTGGAGCGCATAGTGGACATAATGTTTTTCGTTCACGTCCGCGCTGTACTCTACACATAGCCGCACCTTTTCCAGATCAAGTGGACCAATTTAGGTCTGGTGATTCGGCGATTTAGCGATGAGATGGAAAAAGTCAGAATCGGAATGACTGACTCGACTTTTTTTATCTGTCGCGAGGTTGAGGTTAGGA
>Ga0302122_10000321_pt1 | contig 28624 bp, 18 predicted proteins | sample CB21_SCM_MG_FD_203115 | JGI IMG/M metagenome (GOLD analysis project Ga0302122, IMG submission 203115) | Marine microbial communities from Western Arctic Ocean, Canada - CB21_SCM | ecosystem: Environmental > Aquatic > Marine > Oceanic | place: Canada: Western Arctic Ocean | collected 2017-09-28 | reverse complement strand
TACGAGGTGCCTGCCGGGCCCCGCCACGAGGCAGTGGACCACCGCCCAGGGCACGGCCAGGCACGCCTGAAGCGAGGGTCACCGCCCGTCGCGCTCCTCGCCGCGCTCGCGCCGCCGCTCGAGGCACCGCGTGATCAGGAGCGACGCGACGCCCAGCGACGGCTCGGGCGTTTGGGCGTCGCGCGACTGCTCTCGGGCGAGCACGCGCCCGAGCTCCCGTTTCAGTTCTTCGACCTCCCGCCGCAGGCGCGCGGCCTCGCCCGGGAACTGCCGCGGCTCGGCGGCCACAGGCTGACTGCCCACCAGCGACTCCAGCACCGAACGCTGCACGCGCGGGTCCCGCGCGAGCCGCGCGCCGCGGTTGATCACCTTGTCCGCCTCGACGCCGTTGCCCCGTTCACTAGGTTCGATATTGTCCGCCAGGCCGATCTCGTGCCTGAGCTCGCTAGTCGCCGTCGCGATCTCCTCGTCGTCCACGATGGCGTCGGTCTGGCCGATGGCGTCGGCCTGGTCGATCAAGGTCCAGCCGCCGATCGCTGGACTCGAGTCGCCCGTCGGACTGCGGCGCATGTAGATGGCGGACATTTTGCGTGTGGAAGCGAGCTGAAGCTAGCTTGTCGCCCTACGTCGTGGCGCGGCGGTGGCGCGGTGGCGGAGGGTGGTTTATAATTTAAATCGGAGTAGCGTGCGCGCGCCTTGACGACCAATTCTTGGAGCTGGCCAAACCGCTGCGCACACCACACCGGCGCGAAATCGAGGGGCGCCAATGATCCACACTGACTTGATAGGTACGTAGACTGTCTTACGCGCTGCGGGCTGGTTACAGAACGGCGTCGACGGCGTCGCGGCGGTGAGCGCACTCTGCTGAACAAAGTTGATCTCTCCAGAGCGGCCGCTGCGCGAAGCTCGCCGAATCGACCCATCCCTCAAGGAGCCGTCGCGGGCGAGGCTTCAAATGTGGCGCCGGCGGCAGCAGCCGATTTTCGAGACCGCCGCGCGGATGCGGGGCGCTTCCGCACCTGATAGCGACCTGATAGCCGAAGGCGTGCACCTTCGCGGTTTTAAACAAGAAAACTTTACCCCGTTCGCCGACACGTCACGTCGTCAGGCAGATCACGGCCATGAACGTCGCGGAACAAATATAGTTCGCGGCGACGTGGATCGGGGTGAGGGCTTCGACCGGCGCGTCGAAGGGCGGGAAGGCCGCCGTGAAGAGCGACTTCGGCACGACGTACATGATGGGGATGGAGGAGTCCGAGATGTGCGCCGCGGAGAGCTCGACTGAGGCAACCGCGTTGGGGTCCTCGGACTGATGATTGAGCCGCGGCGTCGGCAAGATGGCCTCGAGCATGGACGGCGGGAAGAAGTAGAAGATGGCGGCGGTGGGGTCCCGCTTCTGCGTGTCGTCCTCCTCTGCCGCGCCGCGGCCGAACCAGCTTTTCAGGCCTCGGAGGGCCATCGCTGCCGAGGTGCGTATAGGACCGCCTGGCGTGCGTAGGACTGCCTAGAGTGCGTAGGACTGCCGAGAGTGCGTAGGACTGGTTTACGCCGACGGCGTCCGGCTCAGAGCGAGCTGTTTTGGCAAATACCCGCACGCAGACCCGAATTCGAACCCGAACTTAGACGGGTTTTCTGGGGGTCATTTAAGCAAGATAGCTAGCAATCTAGCTAGCATAATCGGGCTCAGCTGAGCAGTGCTACGACGTCAATCCGGCCTCGTCTCGTCAATCGGCAACACATCGCTACCAGTTGTAATAGCTGCTCCTGACCATGCGACTGCTGGTGATTGCTGCTACGCTAAATGTTTCAGCCGCCGCGCGCGTCGCCACGCGCACAACGCCGGCCTACGAGAAGGACGAGGTCACGGCGCTCCCCGGCTGGGACGCCGCGCTGCCGTCGCGCCACTTCTCCGGCTACCTGCAGGCGTCGCCCACGAAGCGCCTGCACTACTACCTCGTCCAGTCCGAAAATGACTGGAACGAGGACCCCGTGGTCCTCTGGTTCAACGGTGGGCCGGGCTGTTCGAGCTTGGACGGGTTCCTCTACGAGCACGGGCCCTTCCGCGTGCAGTACGACGGCGAGCAGGCAACCCTGCATCGCTTCGACTACGCCTGGTCCAAATTGGCCACGATGGTCTACATCGAAGCTCCTTGTGGCGTCGGTTTCTCGTACTCGACGGCGAAGGACACGGCGCGTGATTACAACGCGACCGACGACACCGCCGCGCTCGACAATCTCGCGGCAGTGGAGAGCCTGTTTGCGACATTCCCGAAACTGAAAAGCAGGGACTTTTATATAACAGGCGAGTCCTACGCCGGCATCTACGTGCCAACTTTGGCCGAAGCTATCGTCCAGAAAGGCGCCGCCTACGACGGCGCCAAACTCAAGGGCATCGCCGTGGGCAACGGCTGCTCCGGCTCGGAGATCGGGATCTGCGCCTTTGACAAGAACACGCAGGGTTCCTTCTACACCACAAAATTCCTGCTCTCGAGCGGCTTTGCGCCCGAGTCCTTAAAGGACGACCTGAACAGTGCGTGCGCGGCCGACTTCCCGGTCTGGGCCGCGGGCCGGGCGGTCTCGGACGGCTGCGCGGCCAAAGTCGACGAGCTCGGGGCGCTCACGAAAGATCTGGATACTTATTGTGTATATTGCGACTGTCCGGCGCAACCGAACCCCATCGACGACGACTACGCGCACCGCGGCCAGATGCAGATCGGCGACGATTCTGTGCCGCACATCGGGACGACGGCCTGCGTCAATACGCGGGAGGCGAGCGCGTACTTGAACCGGCCGGACGTGCGGGAGGCGCTCCACGTCGAGGATGCGGGCGTCGATGATTGGATGGTCTGCGGGTCCGCGGAGGGCTGGCAGTACACGTCGACGCGGCTGAACCTCCCGCGCGACACGTACCCCAAGCTCAAGCATTTGGATGTATGTTTCCGCGTCAGAAGACGTCGAGCCCCCCCGCGTCGCCGACGCGTCTACCACACAGGTACTCATCTACAACGGCGACTGGGACGCGTGCGTGCCTTATACCGACAACGAAGCCTGGACGCTGTCGATGGGTTATCCGAAACTAAAGCCGTGGCACTCATGGGAGTACAAGGACGGGCCCTACAACCAGATCGGCGGCTACGCCATCGAGTTCGACGTGCCGGGGCGCTTTGTCTTCACGACCGTCCGCGGCGGCCGCCACGAGGTGCCGGAGACGGCGCCGGACCGCGCGTTCGCCATGATGCGGCGCTTCCTCAACGGGGAGGAGTTCTAGGAGACGGGCGAGCCCTCCCTGTGTAAGTGGTTGTCTATAAGCGTCTTAGGTTCGGGGTAGCGCCAGCTGCGGGGGCTCTCCTACTCCTCTGTGGCCGCGCCGGCCCGCGTCGCCGCGCGCGCCGCGATCGAGCCCGAGCGCGGACGGCGCTTCACGGCGACGCCCGGCGCCGTCGGCGCGCCCGGGCCCGCACCCCCGAGCACGGCGTTCGTCGAGGTCGTCATCGTGCGCGACTCGCGCCGCTCGCTGTCCTCGCTCCGGATCATGGACTCGCTCCGCGTCTGGGAGAGGCGCTTCCGGAACTGGTCCTCCTCGTGGTCCTCGTGGTACGCCATGTACGCGGCGCAGGCCATGGCGAATAACGTGACGACGCCCGCGCAGGCCGCCGCCAAAAACGTACCGACCGGTAAGACGTCCCGCCCCGTCGCGTGGTGCGTCTGGGAGTAGTCCACGTTCGCCCTCACGCGGCACGACTCGTCCAGCCTAATGTCGCCGAAGTGGTAGCGGTACTCGCAGACCGTGGGGAAGGCGCACGTCGCGCGGGCGTAGTCCCAGTGGCACTCTTTATCCATGCGGGGCGGCGGCGGCGGCGGCCCCCGCGTCGCCTGCAAACGGCAGCTCTGGCTCAGGTGCAGGTCGCCCATCTGGTAGCGGTACTCGCACACCTCCAGGTTGGCGCACTTCTGGTGCCCGTAGTCCCAGTTGGGCGAGCGGAACAATCGGACGTGCGTCACGAGGTTAGTGGCCGAGGCGTCGGGAGCTCTGTCACGAGGCGGAGTGTGAGCGCGGCCGATATCGCGTGGTCGCGCGCGTCCGCGATTGGTGGAAACCCGCGTAAAGTTTGAGGCAAAAAAAATCCCACAATGGACCCAGGCGCGTTTGGCTCTTACGGGTGCTTTGGGGCCGCATAAAACATACAATTATAGAATACACTTACTCACAAAGACCCTTCAAGAATACGCCGCCGCCGCCGCCGGACGCCCCCCGAAGGCAGACGCCGCCGCCATATCCACGAACCGCCGCGCCGCGACGTCCGCCGTCCGCCGGAGCCGCCCCCCCAGGGCCCCACACTTGAGCAGCCCGAGGAGCCACGCCAGGTCGGCGAGATACGCGCGCACCGCCGATAGCGGCCAGGCGAACGCACACCGCAGGAGCGGCGGCCCGAGCAAGGGGGAACTCAACAACCCCCCAAGCGCGTAGCCCGGCCGCGCGCGCACGAGCGGCGGCGCCGCGTCCCAGCGCCGCAGCGTCCGACAATACACCTTCCAGCGCGGCGCCGCAAAGCCCCGCAGGCGTTCGTAGAGCGCGCGCACCACGGACGCCCAGGCGCTGAACCAGCGCTCGGCCATGGTCCAGGCCTCGTCGCTCGTCTGGTGGAGCTGCGCGCCGACCGGGTCCCAGTGGCGCGTCACGTCGTTCAAGGAAAAGTTGTATCGCCCTTTCAGCGTGTCGTTGAGGCGGATCGTCGCGTTCAGGAGGCGGATCTCGACGGCCCGCCCAACCTCGCCGCGCCGCATCCATAACAAGGTGCCTTTGAGTAGTGCATACCTTCTATACACTTTGAGGGGGATGAAGCGCGGCGCGTTAGAATACAAATCCTTGGTCCACTGCTCCCAGCCCCGCCGCTTAAACTCGTACTTGGAATGCTGGAGCAAGACGTGCGCCACGGCGGTCCAGTTCAGGTGCCTGTGACTATCAACGGCCGGGTTCCTATCCACGTGGACTTTCATGGAGGTCTGTTTTTCTTTTTCTCGTCTCTCGGCCTCGGGCTTGAAGGCCTTCAGACTGTTGTTGTAGTTCGTCTCCAGGGACTTTCTCTTGGTCATCAAGGTCTGGACCTCGGTCTCGTTTAATAAATCAAGATCTTCCGCTACTGAAGCATGTAATGCCACCGTTTTCGCTCGGCGCACAATGGACTTGGCTAAACCAGCATCGTCGTCAACGTCGTCCTCAAACCCCAGCGCTTTAGCTAGACCGGACACGTCGTCCTCGACGGCCGCGAGGCGCTTCAGTGTGGCACTTAGTGCCGCTCTTTCCGCCTCGAACTGCGCCTCCAACCGCTGCCGCTCCACGGCTTGACTTGCCACCTCCGCGTTGGCCCAGCCTAGTTGTTTGTGCATCTCCTCCACGGCTTTATGCAATCGCTTATTAGCAAACACTTGATCCGCGATCGTCGCGTTCGACGCGTTCCGGCACTCGTACTTGGAAAAATTAAAGGTCCACGGTCGGTCCGCTTCCAATATCTTAATGACCTCGCCGTGCTCGTAGTTCCACCTTTTTAAATACTCCTCCTCCAGCGTGACGGAGAAGTCGAGGAGTATGTGCCTTCCAATGTACCCGGCTAAGCATACTAATGGCAGCCCGTAGCGCCGTGCCACGTACGTCCGTCGCTGTCTTACTACTCGCGGTCGGCGTGGCCTGTATTTCCTTAATATAACCCAGAGCATCGTACATACGACCGCTACCCACTTATACAGCCACCACCGCACCGCCACCACCGCGGGCAGCACCCGCTCGGCCCGGAGCTGCCACTCACTCTTCGTGACGTTCACGTCGTCCTTCCCAATATCATTGATGGAGAAGCTCCGCTTCGGCGCCCGCGGCGCCGCCGTTGCGTTCGGCGCGCCCGCATGCGCCAGGTACTCCTCGGTCAGCTCGCGCAAGTACGTGCCGTCGGCGTTCTTCGTTAGGCCCGGGCCGGGCTGGAACTCGATGTCCGTGGCCGCCGTGAGGGCCGCACAATAGAATGTGAGGAGGCGCCACATGTTATGTTGGTGCGGGGCAGCCCTTACTGGCGCGGCGTCTAGGTGGCTGCTCTATAGTGGGCCGATCACCGGTAGGCGGGGCAGCCGCCTTTAGATGGATGGATCGGCCGACAGCTGTTGACAATTCCGTCTCTGCGCCGCAGTGACCAAGGCGATTCGAGGTCGTCGAAACCCGTCGAAACCCGTTTTGTCGATTTTTGCCCGATTAACAGCGCGCGCCATACCGTGGAAGGCCGCTGGCGCCTCCGCGAGTACCTCGGGCATCCATTCGGACGAATACTAAGGCGCCGCGAGCAGGTCTGCGCCCGCGTGCGACCAAAACCAGCTCCTGTAGCACTCGTGGAGCGGCTACAAGCAAGCACGGGCATGGCGCTGGCCGGCCGCGGCTTCCTGCGGTGGTACAACGCGCGCCTCACGTCGCACCCCTACAGCATCAAGGCGCTCGGCACGGGCGTGACCTACGTGGCGAGCGACTGTACGGCGCAGGCCATCGAGGGCACAGAGGACGTCGCCGTAGGAGACCGGGCTGCGCGGGCGCTGAAGTTCGGCGCCGTGGGCGGCCTCTGGGTCGGGCCCCTCATCACGTACTGGTTCAACGTGATGGAGCGCGTCCTGCCAGGCCGGGCGCCGGCGCGCGTCGCCGCGAAGCTGGTCCTGGACCAGGTCCTGCAGGGGCCCTTCATGATCGGCTCCATGTTCGCGCTCTGCGCCGCGGCCAACGGCGCGGCGGTCCCCGCGATCCGGAGCAAGCTCGAAGCGGAGCTCTGGTCGACCTGGGTCAACTCCGTCGTAGTGTGGGGGCCGGTGCAAGTCGGGCAGCAGCTCTTCGTGCCCCTCAAATACCGGGTGGCCGTCGCGAACGGCGTCTCCTACGTCTGGGACACGTACCTCTCCCTGAAGATGATGCCGCCGCCCACCGAAGGCCCACCGCCCGCCCTCACGCGGCGGCGGACCATCGCCTGTTAAGTTATTTGTTGTTCAGTTTATTAACTCCACGCCCCCGTTGCGCGGGCCCGGGCGCGCGCCGCGGCCGCGGCGAGCTCGTCCACGGCGTTTGGGTCAGCACCGAGGGACCGGAGCAAGTCCGCCTTGACCGGCCGCAGCGCCCGCGGCGCGTTCGACGATGCGAGGGGCCGCGCCGCCTGCCCGTCGCCGTACATGGCCTCGTCCTCGTCCGAGTCCCCGGCCTCGGGCTCGCCCACGGTCCGCGGCCGCGCCGTCCGCGCCGCCAGCACCTCGGACTGCACAAGCACCGACGCCTCCATGAGGCGCACGCGCTCGCGCAGTTCAAGGGATGCGCCCGCGAGGTCCTCGGGCAGCAGGGGCGGCAGGGCCCGTAGCCACGCGTGGTAGGTTGTGAGCCAGGCCTCGCGGGCCGGCGCGTCGGCGGTTTCAGCCCGCGCGGCCATTAACACTTGGCGCCGCTCGCACAGCGCCCGCGCCTCGGCGACCTCCGGCGCGTCCGGTGGCTCAGCGCCGCCGCGACGCAGCCGCGCGATCTCCGCGCGCGCGCCCTGCAGGGCGCGCTCGAGGTCGCGCACGCGCCGCGGCGCCGTACTCGCAGGTTCGGCCACGACGTCTTGGGCGAAGGTCTGGACGCGCATGGCCCTTCTCGCGAAGTGGAGGGTGGACAGCGTTTCAGGAGCGCAGAGCGCCGAGGGGCTCATGGTCGCGACGAAGGCGCAGCGTCCACCACAAAAAGCGCCCTGGAGCAGTCTCGTCAGCTTGGACGCCCGGTAGGGCACGTGGGGCCGGCCGTCTTTCAAGGCAGCCACGACATTCGCCAAAGCGCTCAACGACTGGTTGATGGACGTGAGCTCCGCGATCCTTGCTTTCGAGTAGTTTTTGAGCTCGTCGGTCCGCCAGGTCTCAGACCCGGCCAGGTCCGCCAGGCGCAGGGTGGCGCCCCGGACCTCCACCGAAAAGATGGTGTGGCTCCGGCTCGACCGGTCGTTCATATCCGTCGCGGCAATCGCTCGCCGTCGGGCGCCCAGGCGCAGCACCTCCAGCCCTTCCTCCAATGAGGTTACGTCCACTTCTTCAGCATTTATGATCACACCACCCTCTCTCACTTCGAGTGCCGTGCGGTCACTTAGTAAGTCGCACACGCGCTCGTTGTAGATTTCCACGTACGACACCTTGGCTTCCTTTACATATTCGAAGAGCATTCCTAATGACCGGGGCACGAGGCCGTCCGCGAGCATGGTGAATGTCTTGCCCGTGCCCGTTTGCCCGTAGCACAGACAGCACGCGTCGCTCCCGTCGAGGACCGCCTCCACCAAAGGCGCGCACGTTGTTTGAAAGACCTCGGCCTGTGTCGCGCCTTCGCCGAACACTTTCTCAAAACGGAAGCGCCGCTCTCGCAGCGCACCGTCGGTCTCGACCTGAACTGACAAGAGCGTGGCATCGACGCTGTTGACGGCGCGTCCGTTGCCGGCGCTGCCCTCCCGCTGGCTGGGGGGGCGGACGCGCGCGTAGACGTCGACGCCGGCCATTTCTGGTCTGGGGGCAGCGTCCTGCGGTGACCTCGAGTGGCGCTTTCGCAATGGTTTTTGATGGGAGTCGGGGGCGGGGCGCGCTAAAAGGGCTTTCAGCACTCGGTAAGATTTTAATCACTGTTCATACTTACCTGGCCGGCATCTGGCATCGATCATCAAGGTCGCTGGAGATTTGTGGAGTGTCGCATTGCACTGAGCTTCGGCCCTGAGCGTATATGAAACAAATTATTAGTAGCTATTGTTGCTAATGACGGCATAATTTTTCGATCGCTGGGAGTAGCGTTTTACGCTCCCTGGCACCCCTCTTACTCTTCGCTCTCTCTCTCTCTATTCTACCCTTACGTACCCCTCCGAACGCCACCACACGTCGGCCTCATGCGCCGGTGGCCCGCGGCTTTTGCGGTCGTGAGGACGGTGTGCCCCGCCGGTGTGTAGGAGGTGTGGGCGCATCTAGCCTCTAGGCTGCCCTTGTGGAGTACTTAAGGAGAACGAATCAGATTCGCGTTAGAGAGCCTTGCTTCAGGAGCAGCACCGGAAGGGCAGCTTCCCGCCGCCTGGACATCCCAGGTGGCCTACCGAGGCTGTCCGCTCCGAGAGTCGACAAAACCCGCACGGAATTCGCTTTGCGATTTGTTTTTCTTGGTCCTGGGCCGGCCCCGAAGACCTCCGAGGGGCGCGGAGAGGTTTTGTGCGCATCTGCGGGGGGGATAACTCGGGAGAAGACTCGGGTTCACTCGCGACGGTCTCCAGCAAAATTTGCTTTACGGTGCGTAAACGAAAGCTCTACGCTGGAGAGCGCTCCCAGCAGCAGCCAGTGCACAGGGCTTGTCGCTTGAGCGCTTGGTGCCCCCCCTTTGGCCCCTCAGCGACCACAAACACCAAAAAAAGCGCCAGCTCAAGGAACGCCGCGTGGCCGCCTCCTGCGTGCCGTGGTCGCGTCGCACCGGCTCCCGAGGCAAGGAGAAGCCCTCCGCCGCCCAGCGCGGGGTTCCAGAAGCCCCCCACGCCTCTCCAGGAGCCGCCTTCTGCGCGCGCCAGACCCGGCGGCACCTGTAACAGGGAGCCCCGCCGGAGCGCCGCACTAAAACGGCGACCATGAAGACGCTGCGATCCTCCTCCCCCGTGGCCACGCGCGCCCGGGAGGGCAAGCCCCCCGCGCTACTCAAACCCACGACCAAAAGGCGGACCGTGACGCCCTCGGCGCCTCTGAAGGCGCCCGTTCTGGTGGGCTGGACCGGCATCGTGCAGCGGCAGGACAACTCTCTACAAATTGCGGAAGTAGTAGAGCTCGACGCCAGTAAACGAAGGGTCTATGTACACTACGTCGCCCACGACCGGCGGAACGACGAGTGGGTCTCCCTGGATGCGCTGCGGCAGCCCTGCGCGACGCCGCCGGCGCATAAGCGGCACGGGGGGAGTCCCACTTCGCCTCGCCAACAGCCGCGGGCGCGGAAGCGGGTCCGGCACGACCCGCGGCGGAAGGCGCCGCGCGGTGGCGGTCTCCATTCCTCGAGGGTGGATCCTTCAGTAGCGCATCTACTGGAGGAGGCCCGGCACAAGAAGACGGCCGTTAAAAATGTAGAGGCCGTGATCTTCAGCGAGTGGCGCTTGGAGCCGTGGTACTGGGCGCCCTTCCCGGAGCAGTTCCAGAACCAAGCCTTGTACTTCTGCGACTGGACGTTGCGGTATACCACTTCCCAAATAGTGGCGGTGGAGCATCGGGACGCGTTCAAGAAGTCCAAGGCGCCGCGGCGGCCGCCCGGCGTGCGGTGCTACGGGCCGGACGCCGACGACGTCTGCCTGTGGGAGGTCGACGGCGAGCACGAGCAACTCTACTGCCAGAACCTCTGTTTGCTGGCCAAGCTCTTCCTGGACCACAAGACTCTGAGCTTCGACGCGGAGCCGTTCCGGTTTTATTGTTTGACGAAAAAAACCATGGGCGACGACGGCGTGGAGGAGCACACCTTGATGGGCTACTTCAGCAAGGAGAAGGTGAGTTTGTTGAACTACAACCTGGCCTGCATTCTGACGCTGCCCCAGTTCCAGCGGCGAGGGATCGGTACTTTAATGATCTCGCTGTCGTACGCCCTGAGCGTGCGCGAGGCCAAGGTGGGCTCGCCGGAGAAGCCCCTGAGCGACCTGGGCAAGCTCAGCTACCGGGCCTACTGGTCCCACGTGTGCTTGAGCCTGCTGGAGACCTACGATGGCGAACTGCCGCTCAAGCAACTCGCGCGGACGCGCGGGCTCTGCCCCGAGGACGTGATTAGCACCCTGGAGCACCTGGGCCTCCTGCGCGAGTGGCGCGGCCAGCTCGTGGCGCGCGCGGACCGCCGGGAAATAGCGACGAAGCTCGCGGCGATTAAACGGCCGCCGCGGGTCTGCGACGAGCGCTTCATGTGCTGGACGCCGCCCGGCGACTCCGACTAGCCCCCGGGGCACCTTTAAAATTCCCAATGGCATTCTTCCGGGACGCGCCGGAGGCCCTAGACTAGAGGACTCCCCGGGGACCTCAAGAGGCATATGTGTTTTTGTCTTTACGCCCCCCCACGAGGTGCGGCCGATCTAATGGCGGTTGCGTCGCTCCTCGTCCAGGAGTTGGCCGTGCCGTGAGCGGGATGACGCCGTTTGTGCCGCCTTGGCGTTCGCGCTCCGTCGTGAGCACGAAACCGCCGCTAGCGTCGCTGCATCGTCAGTCGAGCGGTCGATAGGGAAGAGGCGTCAATGCTGCCGTTTGTTCGCCTCTCGTCGGCATTACTTGAACTCCGACGCCCTTGGTCCGCCACCGGCGGCCGCGTGAGTGACCGCCGGTGGCGGGGTCTTGTTGGTCTTGTTCTTGTCATGTGACCCGCCGCCCGCCGAACAAGCTTGATGCGGATGTGGGCGCTCACACGGCGCATTACTGCGCCGCCGTCGGCTCCGACGTCGGTTGATCCGTCGCAGTCGGCGCGCGGGCGTCCCGCTTCTGCTACCACCACCGCACGCGCAACACTGCTTGCTCGCCGTGAAGTAGTCGTCGTCCCAGCCTCCGCAATCTCCAGGATTAGCGTCATAATGATCGGAGCAGGTATCACCATCGGAATCAGCGCTGGTATCATCGTTCACACAAATAACCCCCCCGTCGTCCGGATGGACGCGAAGATGAGGACTGCTCGTCGGCGCGGGCGTCACCGTCGGCGGGAGCGTCGCGTAGCATGCGACTGAGATCCCCGCATCCGCCGACCACCTGTGATAATTTGCGTTCCACCTGCCTGATACGGCCGCGAGGTCTTGGTCGCTGTCGTCGATATAAAAAGTGATGTAACCAGTTGGAGAGCAGGGGATGTCGGAGATATACCAAACATTCGATTTGTACCCGATGTACGTATCGGCGAGCGCGGCCGCGCCGGCGGCGAGCGCCAAAGCGATAAGTAATTTCATGATGCTCTTCTTCTCGTGCGTGCTTCGCGAGGCCTGCGAGGCCATAGATCCGGCGCTTATGCGTCTTCTCTCTCTCTCGCGCGCGCTGGGGGGCGCGGGGATCGAAATTCAGGGCTGAGGGCTCGCGGCTCGCCGCGGCGCCGGCGGCCGGCGGCCGGCGGCCGCCGCGTCGCCGCCCCGAAAGAGGCCTGCCAGAGCAAGGTTCCTCAGCGGCTCCCGGCCGCCTCCGAGCTTGCGGGCTCAACCGGGCGTGGCGCGCGGCGCCGGCTAGACATAAATTGATTTGCTCTGGCCCTCTCGGAGCGCGGTTAGGCCGCTCGGAATATTTTAAAGAAGCGCGGCTCGAACGTTTGAATGAGTTGTACACTCCGCCAACGCGCCTCTCGTTAGCCGAGTGATGCTAGCCGTGTCTCCGAGCCGCTTTTGTGCTGAGATCGCGGGCGGTTCCATTGGTCTCAGGTGCGGGTTTTTCAGGAACACATTGAAACGTACTCTTGGTGCACCGGTGCTAGTCACCAAAGCACACACACTGGCACGGAACTACTCCATAAAAACTTACTCCTCGTCGAAGGCGACCTTGTCCGCCACGTCGACCGTGCACCCGTCGGGCACGCCGAAGTAGCTGAGCTGGGCGTCGTCGTCATCTAAATAAGTGGGCGCGCAGCCTTCCTCGGGCACGAAGTACATGACCACTTGGGCCCCGTCCACCCCGAAACTGCGCGCGGCGATGCGCTTCAGCATGGCCACTTTCATCGAACCCGGGAACTTTTTGGTCAAAGGGGCTTTGGTGCACTGCTCGGCGCACACGCACCGTAAGGTAATCTTGGTCAGGGTCGCGCCCAGGGGCCCGCCCTGATTCGCCTCGAGCATCTTGGACATGGGCTCGCCGTGCGTCTCCAACAGTTCCGCCAGGCGCGGGTGGTCACTATCTTCACATCGTTTCTGCTCGATCTGCGCCCGCGCTATGCGAATGTAGCGCTTCTCGGCCTCCTGGCGCTCCCTTCTTGATACCTCCGCGCCGTTCAGTAACCGCACCGTGGCTAATCTTGCCACAAGTAATGCTCTAGCTTCACTGGCCCCCAGCGTTTTTACGATGTCGTTGTCCCGCCCGAACCGTAAACGGGTTAAAAGCGGGCAACTGACACCGAGCGCGTCGACGCTGGACCAGCGAGCGAAGCCGCAGCCCGCACAACCTAGAGCCGTCAGTTTCTCAAACACGCAGTTGTCGACGCTTTGGAGGAGGGGGTTCTCCGAGGCGTGCAGTTCATCGAGCTTCGGTAACGCAGCGAAGGGCGCGGCGTCTCTGAGGTCCGTGGCGGCCACGTCCAGCAACCTCAAGTTCGGGAAGGCCGCGCCGACGTCACATTTGTCCGCGCAGACGCCCGCGTTCTTGCCCACGTGCAAGACTTCCAACGCGGGCGCCGCGGCGCCCAGGTCCAAGACCTCGGCCCAGGTCTTAAGGCCGACGCCATTCGCCGCCAGCGACTTCAAGTTTTTTAGAGGAACGAAGTCTTGCGCGGACTTCAGGGCAAGGCGGTTGCCCGAGATATCTAACGAAGTCAGGTTGGGGCACGCATCCACGACCTCCCCCACGTCGGTCCAGGCCCCCATCAAATTGCACTGCAGATCCAGTAAAGCCAGGCTCCGTAAATGCTCGGTCGAGGTCGTATCCAGACACCCGAGCCGCGACACGCCGGCACATCTTAACATGACCGTGTCCACGTCGCCCTCGTCCAGCTGCTGCTCCTTGCGCACGTTGTACTCCCCGCAAAACATGATGGGTTTGGTATTGCCTCGCTTCGTGTAGGCCCGGTGCTCGAACGTCCCGCCCGTGATGGCCTCGCCGTCCCGCTTGGTGCCCGTGCCCCGCTCCTTGATCTGCAGAAAATCCCGGGAGTCCGCCGCGTTCTTCTCCACCTCCAGATGAGCTTCGAAGGCAGCATCGAGCTCCACGTATTTCTTCCTCAACGCGTCCACCAGGCTCGACCCCCGATCTACTTTTTTCGGCTTGACGAAGGAACCCGCACCCTCCACGCAGGTGAAGTACCTTACTACACCGTCCTTCTCGACCGACCCGTCGTGCTTGCCTCTGGTAGTGTCGTCCCATTCGACGCCGTACCAAATAGCACCGGGGTCCTTGGTGGACGTGGCCACGGGGCCCACGTATCGTATGGTTCCTCTAAAATCGTTGTCGTCCCGGATGCGCGCGCCGACGGCCGCTGGCGCCGCGTTCTCGAGCAGGGCTGCCATTGTTTGGCTTCGACGACTGCTGCGTTCTTATGGCTGCTGCTCGACCGTCGTGGTGCAGCGATACTCTGAATGTTAGTAGTGCGTATAGGGCACGGCGCTTTACACGGCGGCGCGCACTTTTTGGACCTCTTTGTGCACCCGTTTTAGACGGGTTTTGGCCGGCTTGAAACCCAAGATGCGTGCTTGGGCATAGTACGCAACACGCGATCGCGTGTCTATGCGTCGGGCGGATCGGCGGTGTCTTCAACGTGCGGGTTTTGTATGCGCGGGGGACGCGCACGTCTTTTGCGCTCGCGGTAGAGAGCTCAACAGGGACATAGACCAAGTGCACACGTATAGCTATCGCTGCCGCCCTTGCAGCGTAATCTTGCGCCGTGCCGCCGTCGCCTCAAAATCAGCCATACACTGCCCAAGACGCCAGCCGCAGCGACCCACCGGGAACAGCGCGCCGCAAATAAATCATGAGCCTCGTCCAGGCCCAGAAGAAGCGCCGCGGCAATAATGAGGTCGCCGTGCGCCTCCCGAGCTCGAGCATCGCGACGAGCGGCCCCGGGAGCGGCCTCCAGGCTTTACAAAATGAGGACGACGAGGAGCCAAGGACGTCCAACCTCAAAGCGCCCATCATGCTCCTGAGCGGCCAGGGCGCGCCCGTCTACGGCGTGCAGTTCGCGCCGACCGGCGACTCGCTCGCGTCGGCGGGCGCCGAAAAAGCTATATATTTATGGGAGGTGTACGGCGACTGCGCGAACTACAACGTCTTAAGGGGCCACCAGAACGCCATTCTAGATTTAGCGTACTTTCGGGACGGCCGGACATTGGCAACAGCCTCCGCGGACAAGAGCGGCGCCCTCTGGGACGCGCACCGGGGCAAGCGCAAGTGCAAGCTGCCCTGTTCGAGCATCGCGAACGCCTGCTGCGCCGGGTCCGATGACCACGTTGCTTTAGCTTGCGACGACGGGTCTCTCTTACTGTGGGACGCACGGCAGCGGCGGCCCGCTAAAAAGCTCCAGCACGCGTATGCGTTGACCTGCGTGGCGCTCGAAAGTTGTGAAGGGAGGGTCTTCGCCGGCGGCCTCGATAATGTGGTGCGGGGCTGGGATTTGAGAAATGACGAAATAGTGTTGGAGCTCGCGGGTCATGCAGACACAGTCACCGGTCTCTCGTTGTCGCCGGACGGGTCCCGTCTGTTATCCAATGCCATGGACGCCAAGCTCATCGCCTGGGACGTCGCGCCCTTCAGCCCCTCCGACCGACAGGTGGCGACCTTCGAAGGGCACACGCACGACTTCCACAAGAACCTTTTAAGATGTGCCTGGTCGCACGACGGCGAGAAGGTGGCGTGCGGGTCCGCGGACCAGATCGTGCACGTCTGGGACGTGGCGTCCACGGAGGAGCTCTACTACCTGCCGGGGCACACGGGGGCCGTGACGGAGGTGGCCTTCCACCCGACGGAGCCCATCCTGGCGTCCTCGTCGGTGGACGCGACGGTGTACCTGGGGGAGATCGCGTAACTATACCTGGGGGACATCAATTTCACAGCGCTCCGGACTGACTGGCTGGCTTCTCGATGGACACTCAATAGCCTCAGGAGTCAGGACGGAGGCCCGGTCCCCAGCCCCCCCAGGGCATCTTGTTCCTCGATAGCGATGATTTACTGGGTTTATACCGCGCACGCGCTTGAGCGCGGGGCGTGGTTGATTGACTGGATTGAGTGCAGGTTGGTTAGGTGGGGATTGAGTGCAAGTGGTGGGGGGGGATTGAGATTGGACTGGAGCGGCCGGGCAATGGCGTCACCTTCACGCTCACTCGACGCCGCTTTGAATATTTCTGCGTGTCCTCTCCAGAGAGCAGCGTTCGTGGACGCGTACTCGCTGAGGGCGTACACGTGGCCAGCGGTTTAGCAGCCACCGTTTGGGCACGATCGTGCAAGAAGGCCTGCACGTCTGCCCGTCGACGCACGAGGACGGGGCACGGAGATCCAGTCGGCGCACCACCCATATCAAAAAGCGAGTATCCTTGCACCATTGCACTCCCGGACGACGCACCCAGGACCATTGCACTCCCGGGCGGCGCACCCAGGGCCTGATTAAAAGGAGATCCTTGCACATTTGAACAAGGTCCTTCTGCTGCGGCGCCGATCGAGCGATACACCGACATGATTATGCCTCCGCGCGGTTAATTCTGGTGGGTGGAATGCCACCCCCCGACACAGAGGCGTGTACGTGGGTGCAGGCCAGCTGTGGGAAGCGCGGGCCGCAGACCGGCGCCCTCGGTGTGGTGGTCCGCCGAGGACGTGATGTCGCCGCCGACCATGGTGGGGAATTCCCTTCCTTTGCCTTGATGGCGTCGAGCAGGGGCCTCGCAGCGTCGAGCAGCCAGGAGCCTACAATTCCTCAGCGACTCGGCACGTTCCTGGGTGCGGAATGCAAAGGTTTGCAGGGTTTCTGGCCCAGGTTGGGCGCAGAGAGCCGCGGAGTACCGCTTTGGTACCTTATAAGCGCGGTGACCGGCGCGGCGTTCCCCCTGGTTGACGCGCGGGGCGCTTGTGCTCCTAAATCACCCAAAGCGCGAAAACTCGCTATACGTGAGTTCTCGCGCGGTGGACTGCACAAGTGGTTCTGGCGGGACTCAAGGAGTATGCAGGACGCCTGAGCGTGTTTTTGTGGCAGCGCGCGTCCCTGGCGAGGCGTGTGCAGCTCGCCGTGTCAGGCGCATGTGCTGGATCCGGGGTGCGGGGTTTGAAGCATGCCGGCCCCTGGCTTGCCATGGCCCATGCGCCCGTGCCCGTCCCAGCATGCTTCCATAGACGCGTCGCACGCATCCGCGGCGATTTCTTTGGATTTGGCCGTCGGCGTGGCCGTCGACCTACCCGTCACCGCCTCCGCCGTCGACGCGACGCTCGATGATGATGCGACCCAGGCTTTTCAACGCGCGGAAGGACACAGCCTCATATACTAACAATTACTCCGCTGGTGGCGCGTCGAGCGCCGACCGCTTGCACGCGACGTCGGCGACCAGCGCCTCCCGCAGCGGGAAGAACTGAGCCACCGTGGACGTGATCCGGTACGCGCCCCGAAAGGGGTCCGCGATGTCCGTGACCACCGACCCGACGCCCGAAAAGACGCCGATAAGTATCGTGAACAAGAGCCGCAGTTGCAGCGACGATAGGAACTGCAGCACCTCCTGGTCCGTCTCCACGAGGTACGCCAAGACGATGCTCGCCGCGATGGCCGTCAACACGGCGTAGTGCACCGCGGGGTACGTCGTGGCCAGGTGCGCCAGGCGCGCGGACCGCCGGTCGGCCAGCGTCCCGACCAGCCCGTGCAGGTTGTTCTGCACGGTGACGGCCGCGTTTCCAGCGTGCTCCGACAGCAGCGCACTCAAGGAGCCCAACTCGTTGTTCGGGACCGAGACCCGGCCCTCTTCATTCCCGGTGCACTCCTGGATCACGCGCGAGACGTACCCTTCTAGTAATAATGTACATTGCGCGTCGGCTTGGAGAGCGCTTTGTGACGTGGTCCCCCGGAAGTTCGCGTCGAGGCCGACCCTGAGGAGTTGCACACTACTCAGCTCCTGATTTAATAAAACCCGCAAATCCAACTGCCGTTGCCTCAACGTGTTCACCGTCGTGGCTATTAGCGTACCAAAGCTGATGGAGAGGCTGGGCATGACGATCCCGATCAACGTGGGCGTCAGGATGTTTATTTCGTACTGCCCGCCGTCGACTTCTATGTAATTTGCGTTCTTTATTAGGGCAAACACGGCCCGGAAGCCGGCGGCGACGTACGGGTAGGCCACAAAGGCGACAAAAGGCGTCACAATAGGAGCGGCCCGCAGGGCCACGTCGAAGCTCTGCGTCTCGGTCAACAAATCGTCCAGCGTCTCTTCGATGTTCGTGTCGTCGACAATGAGACAGTACTCGTCGATGAGGAACTCCTCCGTTAGAGGTGTGGCGGCGTTGGTGGCGACGCGGCGTTCAAACTGCTGATGCCGCCGTCGTGGTCGCTGCGGCTTGCGGTGCAGAGGCAAGATTGGCAGCAGTGCTGCTGCATGCCTCGCCGCGCCTAGTACCAGCAAGAGCGATGCGTTTCGTCGACGATAATGCATGACGGCGGACTCCTTCGGCGGCCTTCACAGCAGTATTTGGAGCCTGTTTCAAGGTGCTCGTTGCCTCGTAAAACCCGCACAGGTTAAATCTGTTCTCGTGAGCGGCACAAGGATTCCCCGGGCGGCCCGAGCACTCATATATAGTGTGCCTCCGGGCGGGCCCTGGTTTATCGAAACCCCCCCATATTTTAGCGCAGCGCGACACCGTACGCGAAGATCGCCTTGCCTGCCGAGCGAGGACCTCCCTGGGCTTCGCCAGACCGCGACGTGCTCCGGACCCCAGAACAACGGGGGAACCGCTGGCAGCCGCGTTACCGGATACTTGGGGCATCCCCCAGCCTAGCGCACCATGGCCGCCACCATGGCCGGCGGCTCCAAGAAGCTCAAGTACGAGAAGATGCTGGAAAAGAAGCGCTTCCAGAAGGAGCAGGAGCAAAAACAGGTCGACGAGTGGATGGACAAGTACGATAGCGACGGCAACGGCATGATCGAGAAAGGGGAGTTCAAGCAACTCATCCAGGGCGTGTATGGGAGCCAGGGCGTGGCCGTCGAGCCCGAGGTCATCGTGAACCTGTTCAAGAAGTGCACGGAAGGGACCGATACACCTGATTCTGTGCCTAGAGAACGATTACGAGAGACCGTCGTGAAATATAGAGAATCCCTCGTGCACCACGAGTACCTCAACGCCCTCATGGACCAGTTCGACACGAACAAAGACGGCAATCTCGATCGGGACGAGATTAAGCGCATGCTCCAGATCATTTTGAGGGACGGCGCCAAGCTCCAGCTCAACAGTAAAGGCCGGGAGTACAAGCTCTCGTCCCTCGAAAACCTCTACAACAAGGGCATCCTCGACAAGAATTCGTACATGCAGAAGCTGCACAAGGCGCAGGGCGGCGGCGAGGACGTCGTCACCTACAGCGAAGTCTCCGACGAGGACGTCGACTTCATCCTGAAGGAGGCCGACGCCGACGGCAACGGCGTGTTGGACCGGGACGAGGTCCTGGCGTCCCTGGCGCTGTGGACGCGGCTTATGAAGATGGCCGAGCCCGAGGAGCCGACCTCGGGCCTGTCCCAGCTCTGCGCGATCATGTAGCGCGCGCCTAAGGTGGGTTTCTTAACTCGCCAGCTAGCATGCCGCGCGCCTCTATGCCGCGTCGATGGTGGGGTCACGGCACCATGCCTCGCGCAGCTTTCCGCGATCATGTAGTAGTAACGCGCGCCTAGGTAAGCCCAAGGGGGGCACGTTACGCGGTCATTGGCCATCGGGCAAACATACTTTTACCGACCTAGCGCGCGAACCAGCCCTTCGCGGCGGGCTCCGGCGGCGGCAGGTCCCACGAGTCCGCCGGCGCCCGCCGCGTCGTCTGTGTGAGCGCCTTCACGGCCTTGCGCCTGCTTTTGGGGACGCGCTTGAGCGCGGCCGGCGTGTCCACCACCAACCGCGCGGCCTGGTAGCCCATCGCCTCGTGGGGGGCCAGCCTTCTACAGACCTGGTGGGCCACAGCGTCCCAGTGCTCTTGGGACAGATAGATCTTGTGGTCGCCCACGACGCCCTTGCGCAGCGCGTCGTCGCCGCGCGCCGCCACCTGGTCGAAGGCCGCGAAGCGCGCCGCCGCCACGGCCTTTTCCGGGGCCGGCGGCGCATCCATCAAAAACGCGTGCACCCGCTCCGCCGCGCCGACGGGGTCCGCCGCCAAGTCCTCGTAGTGGAGCCAGAGGACCCGGTCATTGAGTGCCGCGGCCAAAGTCGCGTAGCGCGCGTGCCAGTTGTAGTAGTCGCCGTAGTCCAATTCGGACACGTCGATTGTGGACGAGCGTTTCCTGGAGACATGGTCCTCCTGGCCCGCGTCCATGCCCAGAGCAAGGGAGGTCCGCTTTTCACTGTCAAAATCGTCGAACGTCCTCTCGAGCGTCAATTCTTCGCAGGCGTCAGCTAATTCTTTGAGGCGCGCGTCGTGGCACTCCAACGCCCGGAACTTTGAACCTAACCTCTTCAGCCGGAAGAAGGTCGAGACGACGACGTCGCGCGGGTCGCGGTCGATGAGCACGAGGCGCGCCTTACTCGCGAGGAAGGTCGCCGGCAAGCGACCAACGGCGCAGTGGGATGACAACAGCCGCGGCCGCGCTTGCGCACTTACGTCCGCGTGGGTCCAGCGCGTGGGGGGCTGGTCGTGGTACACAGGGCCCCGCCCCCCCACCACACTCGTAGGCTCAAAGGGCAGCTTTCCGTTATCGTCGCTCCGCAGCACATGGAAGCAGAGCGCGTGCACCCAGCTGAGGCCACACCTCGGGTAGCCTACAACGAACACGTCGTCGTCCCGGCACGTCAACGCCCGGAACGCTTCTTCCGTCGTCGGGTCGGCCACCAGCGGCGCGCGCATGGCGCGCGGCACGGCGGAGATGAACCACTGCCACGTCTCCGAACCGTGGGGTGGCAGGTCCTCCAAATTCAGGTCCGAGCTGCCCCAGAGGAGTAGGTCCAGGCCGCAGGCCAGCCTATTCATCATGCTACCGGGGCTGCCCTCCGCACGGCTTCCATTGGCGCCGAAGTTGGGCACGCAGGAGTCCATTGGTTTGGAATGCGCTGGCCTTCTTGCCCGGGGTTATCTCGCGCGGCACAACTCAAATCCACGGAGAGTGTGCGGGTTGTGTTGGCTTATATGTAGTTCTGCGGGCGCGCCGTGTCCACGGACCCGAGCACCCGGAAACGAAGCGATTCGAGAAAGACCTTGAGACTGCGAGCGAGGTCGTGTGAACAACATAAACCGCAAACCGAGGACGGAGGACGCGAAGGTTCTTCGCCCCGCACCCCCATAATACACTAAGCAACTACTAGTGAGCCAAAAAACTACTCTCCCCCCTCAATAATACCGCTCTGTCGTGCTATCGTAGCGGCAGCTAAAGAGGACGTCCGGCTCCCGCGGGTCGCCCGGCGCGAGAAAGAAGGGGAATGGGCGGGGCTCGACGGGCCGCACGACGACGCGACCGCCGCGGTTCTCGAGATATCGCACGATCTCGTCACACACCCGCGGCCGCAGTTCCGCGCCCCCTCGATACTCCTCATCGCAGAACCAGCTGAGTGATTTTAGGCGACGGCAGCATTTCACGAGCCGGAGCACGTCGCGGGCACGTAACGACGTGAGTTTATGGTACGCGCAATAGCGGATGCTCACCGACGTCAAGGACATACACGCGACGCCTTCCAAAATACAATTAACTATGTCTCCGGTGGCGTCTATGCCGTCGATCTCGAGGACCTCGAGGCCTTCGATGCGACATGCCATGGCGACGCATTGGTCAGTGGCGTGTATATCGCGGATGGCGAGGTGCGTGAGACCTCGTGCAGTGCCCGCGACCACGAGGGCCTCGTAGAAACGGTGTCCGTAAGACTCGCTCCAGCCGGAGGGAATTGCGAGCGCCCGCAAGCGCGGGAAGCCGCGCACCGCCGCCAGCAATGCATCGGGTTCGAGCAGCGTCGGGCTCGAGCCCTTGGCAAAACCAAACCGCTCGAGGCGGTCGCCGAAGGGCGTGCCGACCAGCGCTTCGATCACGTCGAGCGTGATGTGGCAGCCGTCCACGTCGATCTCAGTGGCGTTTGTTATTTGGGCTGTTGCGCGGATTGCGTCGATCTTCGTGGGCTCATATTGGAGCCAGCCGTTCCGAAATGATAGAACCTTCAGTCTTGGAAAATGCCGAGCCCAGGTCTCGGCGGGGCTCAAGGGGTCTTCCCTCCCATTGTTTGTCACCGAGATCCCCTCGATCAGGGGACACGATTGCGCGATGGCTTCGACCACGTTGTGCGGTATGAGCGCGTGCACGGGCGTGCGCAGCTGCGTCAGGCGCGGACACGAGCGGCACAGCTCCAGCAGCAGCTCCGGCGCGAAAGCGGCGCGGTAGAGTTCCAGCGTCTTGAGGCCGCCGTTCGTTTCCCGGATAAACGATTCGAGCGCTCGTATCGTCTCCGGCGACCGGCCGCACGACGTCAGATGCACGACACCCTTAACAAATACTCGGCCGAGCGTCTCGATCCTTTTGGCCGATGCCTTGCACTCGGTGGGCTGCTCGTTCGGCTCCCACACCGGCAGGCTCCCTGCACTCGGTGGATAGAATCCGACGCGGCGAACGCCGCCGGGCCGCCGCGCGATGGCCCGCTGCGCGGCGTCGCGTCCGGCGGGGGCCACGGCTCGAACCGCAAGGAAGGCCTCGCGATCGGGAAAGTACTTCGCGATGTGTGCGCGCGCGTCGTCGGGCAGCGAGGAGGCGGTACCCATGGCTCAGGGCAGCCCTCTCCTATTTGTGCAGCAAAGCTGTGCTTTTTGGTTTGGTTTGGTGCAGCGGCAGGGGCTGCCGTAATTGATGTCGTTCCCAGATGCAGTTGTGTAGAGTATGCTCCAGCCAAACTTTGCCCAGCTTCTATCACCGCTTTTGCGTGCGCTCAACACGAGATTCGTGTGAGAGGCTGAGTAATTGCTGAGAGCCCGTCCGTGGCAGGCTGACGTCCACTCGCCCTTAGCATGGATCCAACGGTCGCTTCATGTAACCCGTGGCTGCCGACGACTCGTCTTTTTTGAACGAAGTTGACGGGTTTTCTAAGACGTCGCGAGCGTCCTGCCCACGCCCAGCCTGTACTCCCTACGCACGCCAGCACACTCACCATCGAATCGCTTCAAGGGTAGCGCAACAGTGCCGCAGCCCTGCGCCAGCCGCGCACCAGGACATCGACAAGGGTCGGCCCCAGCTCGCTGAGCCTCCACACCAAGAGAGCGCGCGCGATAACCATGGCCGACAGCGACGCCCCGCTCCCGACCATGGCCGACCTAATCAAAGAGGTCGACCGGGACGAGCGTGATAAGGAGGAAAGCAAACACTACGCCCAGGCGCTCGTGCAGCACGCGCGGCAGAAGCAGGCGGCGCGGGAAGCGCGGGAAGCAAGAGAAGCCGAGAAGGAGGTCGCGGCCGCCGAGCAGTCATCGGCGCGGTGTATCAAATCGCGCGGCGCCGGCCCGCACGACGTTTTCGTGCGGGCCGTGATCCGGGGGGACGACGTGAAAATACCGCGGGTGCCCAAAAATAATCCCGCGGTAGACATGGGCGAGGCGGAGCGGGCGCGCAAGGACGGCAACACGGCCGTGGCCATGGGCAACTACCAGCTCGCCTTCTGGCGCTACGCCGATGGCCTCAAGGCCATCCGCTACGCCGACAATGATGAGGAGGCGTCGCAGCTGCGCGCGACGTTGTACGCGAACCGGGCCCAGGCGGGCCTGCACCTGGGCTTCCACCAGGCGGCCTGTAGAGATGCCGCGGCCGCGTTGGTGGAGGACGCGACGCGGCTCAAGTGCTGGCATAGATTAGGCACGGCCCTGCACGCCGTCGGCGACCACGCGCTCGCCCTGGACGCGTGCCTGCGGGGCCTGGCCCTGAAGCCGGATCACGTGCCGCTGCGGGCCCTGGAGCTCAAGGCCCAGGCCGCGAAGGCGGCCGACGCCGCGGCGACGGCGGTGCCGCCCCCCGCGCCGGCGCTGCCGCCGGCACCACCGCCGGCGCGCGCCGTGGACACGCTGCCGCCGAAGGCGTTCGAGTTCGCGCGGGAGCCGATCGCCGTGGAGGCCTAGTCTTAGATGTTGCCCGTTTTCAGACGGCTGGCCGATGGCGTCGCGGCAGTCGTATAGTTCGGGTTTTCCCAGCTCAAAGCACAAGGCTCCTCGTAAGCTACGTTACGCGGGTCAGCTGCGCCGCACCAGGCCATCCGGGTTAACATTCGGACTGCGCCGTCGCCTCGATCACGCGTGCAAGACCGTAGTCAGTTCAAGCTCTCAATCTCGAGGAGAGCGCCGCTTAGCAGCCGAGCTGTGCCGGTGGGCTTACCCTGTAAATGATGTCGTTCATCGACGATTATGCCTCGGCCTTGCTGGTCGGCGCGGTCACGCTGATCGCGGTCCTGGGCGCGAAACTCCACTCATACAAGACGCGCCTCGACGCGGCCGAAGCCAAGGCCGCCGACTACGACGCCCTGAGCCGAAGACTGGCCGAGGCGAAAAGTCTGTACTACCAGCGCGAGCGCTCGGTGGCCGGCGCGCAGAAGGAACTCGTCGAGTCGGCGAGGAAGCGCAAGGCCGCCGAAGCACAAGCGGCCAAGCTCCTCCGCGAGCGCGACGCGGCGCGCGAGCTGACCAAGGACTTTGCGGCCACGGCGCGCGTCTGCAGCGCTATGGAAAACACGACTGCCAGGATGACGCGAGACCTAGAGGAGGCGGCGCGCCAACGCAAAGAGGCAGAGGCGACCGCGGAGACACTGCGCCAGGAGCGCGACGGCAATGTCCACACCGAGCGGGAAGTGCAAGACGCGAACGCAAGGATCGCGCGGGAGCTCGACGAGGCGCAGTCAGAGACGTCGGCACGCGACGCCACCATCAACGAGTACAAGGAGGCGCTTAAATTGGCGGCGGCGGGCGAGGTAGAGAAGCTGCGCGACGAGCTCGAGCAAATGCGCGAAGAGCTCGAGGAGGCCAAGCGGGACCGCGAGCTCGCGATAAACTTCGCCGGCGGCGCGGAGGACGACGTGGCCAAGGCCGTTGGCGAGGCCGTGGCGGCGCACAAGAAGGTCGCAATTGAGCGCGCCATGGCAGCCGCTGATCCAAGCTCGGCAATGGCACCCGGGTCCCTGAACATCCGCGTCCGCACCGCAGAGGGCGAGGAGACGTTTTTCAGGATCAAGAAAACGACACAGATGCATAAGGTCTTCAATGCGTTCGCGACGCGCAAGGGCGTGGCCGCCACGTCGCTGCGTTTTTTGTTCGACGGAAGCCGAGTCCTCGGCGACCAGACCGCCGAGGACATCGCCATGGAGGACGGCGACCAGCTCGACTGCGTACCCGAGCTCATGAGTATCACGATAAAGTGGGCTGCGTCCGACGAGTCGCGGCCGCTCATAATTGCCGCAACGTCCACGGTCGCCGACCTGCGCGGCGTGTTGGGCACCGGCGCCGGGCCGCGGTTCGTCTTCATGGGCCGGCTGCTCGACGACGACGCCAAGACTCTGATGGAGTACGGCGTCGCGGCCGGTCTCGCGATCATCGTGCAAGGGAGGCCGTCGCCGGGGGACCTCAGCGATTAAGTACATACTTGTGTTAACAAACTATTTGAACCCGCCCGAGTGGTCCCGCCCCGCGGCCGGCGCGCTGCCGGAGCGATGCTCCACGCCGGGCAGCACCCACCGCACGTCAAAGGGCACCAACCAGCACACCAGCAGCCGGTAGAGCACGGCTAGGAGGACGTCGTCCCGGGGCCGCACGAGGTCCGCGGCCGTGACCGTGGTGCGGGGGTCGTGGTTGCGCGCGTGCGGGTTCGCCACGGCCATGGCGACGGCGGCGCCCGCCGTCACCACGGGAAAGTCCACGTCCTCGCGCACCCGCGCGGCCTTCGCGCTGTTCGGATCCACGACCAACAACGCCGCGCCGCCACTCGCCTTCGCCCGCGCAGCGAGCTCCCGGATGCGCGCGTCGCGGCGTTGTTTGCCGTCGTCGTCCGGAAACGCAGCCACGAGCAGCTTGTGCCGCACCTCCAGGAAGTCGGCCGTGTCGTTCTCTTCCTCGGTCCGCCGCCGCCGGAGCGCGGCGAGCGTCTTCCTGGTTTTCATCCTTGGCTTCGACGTCGCGTCGCCATTCGTGTCGAAGGCCGTGCCGCCGCCCACGACGGCGCCGGAGCCAATTAAACGTGGTTCGAGCGGCCAGCGCGCGCGGCGCGCTTGCTTCGACGCGCGTACGGCGTAGGCGCCGCCGAGCGCGTACGTGCCTCCACTCAACTCGAGGACTCGGGCAGACGCGTCGAAGTCGGGCACCCACATTCCGTTGCGCGGCTGCGGCGAGTGGCAGGATTGGTGGTTGTCGACGAGGACGCCGCGCCGCAGCGGGGCGAATTTTACAAGTTCCTTGCCCCGCGAGGGCTGGTCGGCCAATACGTCGTCGAAGAGCTTGGAACCGGTCGCTTCCTCGAGCAGCGTGACGACGTTTCGTGCGTACCCCGCAGACGCCGCCGTCGACACGCTCTGGCGGCAGCCCGGCAGCGCATGGAGCACTGTAAGCACGCGCGCCGCGTGCGGCCGTAATTTCGTGATGAAGTGCATGGCGTCGTCGTCGACGTGCTCGCACTCTGTGCTCGTGAGCCGGAGGATCTGGTTCGCCTGGTCTTGCCGCCAGCTGCTGCGCATGCGCTCGCTACTGATCAACATCTCGTCGAGGTCCCACACGACGTGCAGCGGGGAGACTGCGTTGTGCAGCGCGACGCAGCCGACGTAGGCGGTGGTGCCGCTCGCTAGGCGTGAGGCGGCTTTGCGGAACATCGATGCTACTGCTGCCACACGAATCAAACTTCAAAAAAGTATGCCCACAACAGCAGGGTGTGTCCGAATGTGTCCAAAACCAGCGCCTCGTGCCTGGTAGATGCAATTATGCAGAGATGAGGTGGCCACAACGATTTGAGTAGTGAAACCCGTACGCTAATACCGGTCAGGCAGATACATGCGTCCAGATGTACAAGAGCCCTCCTCTGGGCTGGTAGACGGCCAAGCAAGCAACACATTTTGCCACCAAAGTCGTGCAGGGTTCGTCGATAACTTGGCTGGCCTCTCACTGCTAAAAAACACTCCGCGAAGCCATCTCTGAAGAGCACCAGTGCCGTCACCGCACCACTGGACAGCCCTCTCCGCGCCACACCAGCCGTCCGCCTCAGAAACGCTCCCGCTGCGATACATCACTCGTCTGTCTGTGTAGAGAGCACAGCAACCACGCCATCGACGCGACACTCCTACAAACAATGGACGAGCCCATGGAGACCCCGCGCGACGAAATTCTTCTCGGCCGCTGCTGCGAGTGCGGCATTGGATTAGATCCAAGAACGCACCCCACGATGACCTGCGTGAACTGCCTCCAGGCCCGGGCGGACATCGCCGAGGGCGTCTGCCCCAACGGCCAGATGCACAAGTGTCGGCGGTGCCAGCGGTATTGTGGGGGCGGCACTACGTACGTGGCGTGCGAATCCGAGAGCCGCGAGTTGATGGCCATCTGTCTGAAACGGGTGCGAGGTCTCAAACGTGTTCGCGTGGCGGACGCGGCCTGGATCTGGACCGAGCCCCACTCCATGCGCCTGAAAGTTAGATTGACCATCCAGAAGGAGGTCGCGCCCGGCGCGGTGCTACAAAAGCCCCTAGACTGCGAATTTGTCGTAAGGAACCAGCAGTGCCGGGACTGCGCGCAGCAGTACGAGAACTTCGCCTGGACCGCCGCCGTGCAGGTCAGGCAGCGCGTGGACCACAAGCGGACCTTCTTCTACCTCGAACAGGCGATCCTCAAAAAGAACGCCCAGGCCTCGGCGGTCAAAATCGAGCAGTTTCGCGACGGCCTGGACTTCTTCTTCCGGCAGCGGAACGACGCCGTGCGGTTCGTGCAGTTTTTGAAGGACTGCGTGCCCTGTCGCGTCAAAGAGACGAAGAAACTGGTGTCCGCCGACCCCAAGTCCAACCTCTTCAACCACCAGTACACCTCCTTAGTAACGTTGGCGGAGGCCTGCAAGGAAGATCTAGTGGTGGTGGACGCGCGGACCGCGGCGCGTCTGGGCCAACTGCCCCGGTTGCTATTGGTAAGAAGCGTGAACGCCGTGGTTAGATTGGTGGACCCGCAGACGGGGCGGACGGCGGAATTACATACCGAAGGGTATTTCAAGGCGCCGCCATCGGTAGCGGTCTCGGCGTCGCAACTCGAGCCCTTCGTAGTGCTAGACGTGGAACGCGTGCACTTACCGAAGCCCAAGGAGGTGAAGGCGAAGCCGTCCTCCAAGAAGCGTAGAAGGCAGGACACGCGGAGCGCGGGGCCGCGCGTGATGAAGGGCTTTGTTGCCAATGTTACATTGGCAAGAGAAAGCGACCTCGGGCGAAACGACGACCAGATCACGTGCCGGACGCACCTGGGCGCCATCCTGAAATGCGGCGACCGCGTCTTGGGGTACGACGTCCGGGCGGCCAATACCGCTTCGTATGTGGACGGTCTCGGAGGCACCGAGCCGGACGTCGTGCTCATCCGGAAGTGCCGGAAGCAGGACCCCGACGGGCCCTTCCCGAAGCGCCAGTGGAAATTAGATCAAATTAGGGTGGACGAGAACCACGACGAGACCGACCACGCGGACGACCGCGAGATCTTTCTGGCGCAGCTGGAGAACGACCGCGAGATGCGGAGCCGGGTGAACCTGTACAAGGACGGCGACCACGAGGAGGGGGAGCACGAGGAGGACGTGAAGCTCGAGGAGCTGCTGGACGCCGTGGCCCT
>Ga0302122_10000320_pt1 | contig 28666 bp, 16 predicted proteins | sample CB21_SCM_MG_FD_203115 | JGI IMG/M metagenome (GOLD analysis project Ga0302122, IMG submission 203115) | Marine microbial communities from Western Arctic Ocean, Canada - CB21_SCM | ecosystem: Environmental > Aquatic > Marine > Oceanic | place: Canada: Western Arctic Ocean | collected 2017-09-28 | reverse complement strand
TTCTGGCGAGCGGCGCAAAACACACTAGGGGCTAGTGGCGCAAAACCTACTAGGACCTGTGTGCCCCGTACCGTTAACGGTACGGGGCACTTCGGCTGGTAAATTAAAAGAGACAAGCCACTTTTCCGCAGTTTTGACGGCCGCGCGGCGCGGTTTCGCGCTCGCTTGCAAGCGGACGCGTACGAAAGCGCGCTTCTGCGTCTCTGGCGGCGTCGGGCGTCCTCCGCAAGTGCGGCTGACAGAGGTGGTTTGTGCTTGAGGCCCGCGCTTTGAGGCGGCGCCTGGTGGACTCGTAACGCAACAGTCTAACGCATAGCGCACCTCTCATGACGCCTCGAGGCCCTTCTTCCGCCAGTCCGAAGCCGTGCGGTTGAATCACCATCAAACGGGTTTCATCAAAAAAGTATAGTGCACGAGCTTTCACGGCAACGCGCTATTTGCGCGGCGCTGCTACAACTGGACAACTCGCTCAAGATCGGTGTCATTGCCACTGGACAATTTGTGTGGGCAACGACTACGCTGTTGCAGCCAGTCACGAGTACACTTACAGTACAGCGCACGCTAGCATGCCGCCCAAACACAAGAAGAAGGGTAAGGCCAAGGCCAGGGGCAAAACCACAGAGAAAGAAGACGCAATCAAACCGAGCGGGCTCCCGTACCGGTCCATCCTCGCCGCGGCGCTCCTCGCGTTAGCGGCAACATTATATGCCAACACGCGGACCTGCGGCGCCCCGCGCGTCGTGGTCGAGGGCGATTTGAGGTACCTCGTCAACAACGGGGGCGTCATCGGCGTGCAGCGCGTCGACGACCCGGGGCAGGCCGTCTTCCGCGGCTGGGTCGTGCAGCGGACGGCCTCTTCGTTACGGGATAAGGCCCGGAACGCCCTTGTCGTCGGGCTGGGCGGCGGCAGCGTGGCCCAGTACTGGAGGAACACGTCGCTGAGCGTGCACGCGGTCGAGGTCGACCCCCGGGTGGCCAAACTCGCCGAAGCGCATTTCGGCGTGACGCGGGGCACCACCATAGTCCAGGAGGGCCTCAGCTTCATCCGGAAGCGCGCGGACGACGTCCGGCGGAAACGCGGCCCGCCCTACGATTTGCTGAACATCGACGTCGTCGACGCGGGCGACCCCTGGGGGCCCGCGACCTGGCGGTTCCTAGGGAAGAGTGCGTTGAGTGCCGCCAAGAAGGCGTTGACGCCTTCTTTAGGTTTGTTAGTCTTCACGGTCGTCGTTGGAGAACTGGACGACGCCACGAGCAAGGCCTACCTCAAGGTCGTGGCCCAGCGCCTCGGCGCCGTCTTTCCGCGCGTCCGAGCGTATCGGGACTCGCCGCTCACGGACCCGGGCGCGACGAACGTCGTGTTCTTCGCCTCCGACGGCGGGCTCGACGACGAGGTCGGCCTCGACGCGGCGGAGCGGGCCGCCGCGGTGGAGCTGAGCGGCGCGGAACAGGGCACGGAGGCCTGGGTCGCGGGCATGCACAAGAGCTGGGAGGTCGCGCGGTGCGACGCGGGCACGTGCGCTCTACTCGCGGACGTGGCCCAGACGTTCGCGCCGGACGGGGGGGCGGCCCCGCCCCCCGACGGCGGGTACAGCGCGAACGTGGCCGCGGCGCTGCGGGAGCACTTCTCCCCGAGCCTCTTCCAGGAGCCGCTCCTGTGCGCGCTCACGGGGTCGCTGAAGTCCTAAGCAGCAGTAGCATATCCCGTCCGGCGGAATGGACTTTCTACAAGAGGGGTTGGCGTGTAGCATATCCCGCGCCGGCAGGGTAGGGTAACAGACAACAAAATTAATTCTCGGTACCGAGTGCTGAGAGACGGGGCGTCGAGCAACCGAAGCGGCACAGTCACTACTGGGCGGGCGGCGCGAGGCCGATCTGCGCTTTGGTCCGCGACCGGGGCACGTAGGGCGCGCCGGCCTGCAGCCGGCCGCGGTTGTCGAGGAACAGGCGGTCCGACGCGTCCTTGAGCTTGCGCGCCGCGAACTCCGCGCGCAGCTCGTGCAGGTCGATGAGGCCGTCGCGATTCGCGTCGAGGGAATCGCGCGCGAGCTCGAACTCGAGGCGCGCCACGTTCCGGTGGCCGCGCGTCGTACTGCTTAGCTCCTCGAGGAGCGCCCTCAACTCGTGCTCGTCCAGTTGCCCACTCCCGTCCACGTCCGCCGCGGTGAACAGCGCGTCGACGTCGTGGTCATCGTCCACCGTCAATAGAACATCGCCCACCCGCTGGCCGCGCTTCACCCGCGACAGGTATTGTGTCGAGCCCATCTCGATGATGCGCGACGCCGTGCGGTCAAAGGCGAAAGCTTCATCTCTAACTCCCTTGTGCACGTAGGTCCCGTCCCCTATTAAGTCGCCGTCTTCTACCACGGACTTGTCCGCCACGAACAGATGTTGTGGAGTAGAAGAGGCCCGGATGACCACGATCACGTTCGCCTCGTACAAGGCGTCTATCAAGGTGATGAACCTTCTGGTTCGATTCAGGTCCCGCATGTCCAAGGTAGGCACGTCATCCAAAAACATGATATCGAAGGCCGACGCCAGACACAGAAAGTCCGAGGCGCCCGTGTTGCCTCCACACAGCTCATCGAAGTCGAACCAGGCGCACCGCGCGTTCAGATCCGCGCGCGGCGCCTTCACGAGGCGCCCGGACGCCGTCGCCAACTCGACGGACACGATTTTTGGTGTTCGTCCGATCAAACGCTCCTGCGCCTCGAGCCAGCCGGCGTCGTCGCCTTTCTTCATATAAATGTTCGCGGAGTCCGACGACGCGCCGATCGCTAGTCTATAGTCGATCTCGGACGCCTCGACGGAATGCACCACGCACCGCGCTTCCAGCAATGGCAAGAACGGTGTGAACAGTTGTCGTTGAATACCATTGGCGTACAGGTCCGAAGGTGCTCTATTTGAAGTAGCAACAACAACGCCCCCCGCCGCGAAGAGCTCCTCGAACAGCTGCTTCATCACCAACGCGTCGGCGATGTCCGTCACTTGAAATTCGTCAAAGCACACGAGCCAGCCCTTGGCCACAATGTCGTCCGCCACTCTTCTAAGTGGCTCGTCTCGGCCCTTCAACTCGTGTAGCGCCTTGTGCACGTCGAGCATGAACTCGTGGAAGTGCACCCGTTGCTTCGGGCCCTCGATACCGTCGAAGAACATGTCCATCAAAAACGTTTTGCCGGTGCCGACGCCGCCGTGCACGTACACGCCGCGCGGGGCTGTTGATTGCATCGCCTCCGCTATGATGACGGACTCCTCCTTCTTCTTCACGTGTTTTTCTTGTGCGTAACTAGAACCGAACGTCGATACAACAGGGCCGGAAGCACCAGAAGGCCGCGCCGACCCGCCGCCGACCGCGACGCCCAGGCCCTGGGCAAACGCGGCGAACTTGGTCATGAAACCGCCCGAGGACGCCGCGGCTGCCGCGGTCTCCGTCCGCGGCGCCGGCGCGTAGCCCGTCGCGACGATCTCCTCGTGGAGCCGCTGGAGCGGGACCAGGGCCTCGAGCTGGTGGCCGTCCCGTTGAATCTTCGCCGCGTCCACCAGGGCGTTGTAGGCCGCGACGGGGCCTGTGGAGGCCCGGCGCAGGCTCCCGGGCAGGCAGCGCGCGCCGAGGCGGAGCAGCATATCTCCTGCTCGGTTGCCTGTGCACGCGTCCGCTACGGCTATCGCTGGCACAAGCGGTGTCGGCGGTGCAAGAGCAATATGTGCACGACCAGCACGAGTGATTTGGGACTGATGCACCAAGAGTGTCAAGCTCGTGCTGAGTGCAGACTGCGGGTTTCACTCAAAACCCGTGCGTAAAACCCGTGCAACAATTTGCTATCCGCCGCGCGTACGCACCCACACGCGTCGCCGCTGTACATTCTTAGCTACCAAGAGGCTCCTCGGTCTATTGCATCGCTCCCGAAGGAAGTGGACGGACTCGCCGCAGCGTCGGAGATCAAGGAGATCTAACAGATCTGACACTGCAGCCTTGAGCCCGTCGCTGCCACTGCACGCCACGCTAAGGATGCGGCTCGCCGCAGTACTATGCTGCGTCGCGGCACTCGTCGACGGCTTCACGGTCCGGCGCACGATGACGATGAAGCGCCGCTTGCTGGACGAGGGCAAAAAAAAAAAGAACAAGCCGCGGAAGGTCACGCTCACGAAGGTGCCCGGCATCAGTGCGCCGCCGAACGGGAAGATGCAGGCCTGGTCGCTCGACGTGGGCGAGGGCAGCGTGCAGTTCTGCGCGGCGACGCTCAACGAGCGACTGTTTGTGCTGGAACGGGACTGCGGGTGCTGCAGCTGGGAACTCGACAAGGGCGACCTGCGCGGCTCCGCGGCGGGGGACCCCGAGATCGTCTGCTGCCTCTGCGGCCAAACGTACAGTCTGGTCGACGGCACGCCGGGCGGGGTGGTGCAGCGCAAGGGCGCAAACGGCTTCATCGGCGGCCTCGCGCGCCGCGCGCCGACGACGAACGCGGCGCGGACGCAGTTCGCCGTGCGCGCGGACGTGAAGGACGGCGACGTGTACCTGGACCTGGGCTCGGAGGTCTTCGCCAAGGCGGAAGGCAAGGCGGGCATGTTCGTCGCCGCCGACAAACTTGCTGATAAATGACTAAGAACAGATTGTGACTTTGGACCTCTTTTTCGTGACGGGTTTTAATTATCGAGGCTGCCGCCGCTGCTTGAAAGTGCTGCAAGTAGCGACAGCTTTCTAATTGCACGTCAGGAAGAGAGCCAAACCAGTTATACCTCGTACAGAAGCTGCTGCAGCGCCAAGAGTGCGTGGTCGAAGAGCGAGAGGCTCCAAGAGCAAGCACTGCAACAGCGCATAACCAAGGCACAGCAATCGCACAACTGTACGGCTACCGCCAGTAACATCGCACGATGCGCGTCGCGCTCCTAACAGCATTAGCAACGGCCCTCACGCCGAAGGGCGCCCGTCTCGCCGGTGTCAAGAGCCGCGGCGGCGTGCGGAGCAAGCAGCGGAACCGGCCGCGCGCGCCGCCGCCGCCGCCACCAAATCAGGGCCACGTGCCTAAAGTCATCGGTGTCTTGGACTTCGAGTGCACCTGCGAGGAGAACACGTGGAGCTATCTGCACGAGATTATTGAGTTCCGCGCTGTGTGTGGAAATCAAATTTAGGACGCCCCGCGCCATCGACGCGATCTCATCTCATCACTGCGTCTGCTCGATGGCGTGGAGGTTCACGAAGGTCTCCGCACTAGTTCTCAGGATAACCTAACTCACTGGTTGATTTCCACATAGGTTCCCCGTGGTTCTCGTCGATACAAAGACCCATCAGATCACAGACTCCTTCCACGCGTACGTGCGCCCGACGGAAAACGCAACTCTCACAAAGTTCTGCACGGGCCTGACCGGCATCGAACAAGCCGTTGTGGATGAGGCCCAAACGATCGACGTTGTCCTGGGGGAACTCGACGAGTGGTTGCGGGCCCGCGATTTAGTAGAGGGCGGCGGCGCGACGCACGACTTTTCGCAGTTCGCATTCGCGACGGACGGCTGGGACCTGGAGCATTTCTTGGACGTGGAGCTGCGCCGGAAGGACCTGTACAAGCCGGGCGCGTACCTAGATCGGTGGGTGGACCTCTCAAAAACCTTCGCCGCCAAGCGGGCGGCCCGCGACGTGAAAAACGGGCGGAAGCAGCCGCGGTCGTCGCGGCGCGCGAACCTGCCGACGATGATGCGGCACCACAAGCTCCAGTTCGAGGGCCGCCTGCACTGCGGCGCGGACGACGCGCGGAACATGGCGCGCGTCGCCCTCGCTTTGATTGAATGCGACGGGGAGCCGCTCCGGGTGAACGACGCGCTCGCGGGCGTGGACTTTGCCGACCGCAGTGACGAGGCACTCGACGAGGCCGCCGCCGCTGTCGAGGCGCCGTCGTAATTTATTCGGGAGTATGGGAACAGTCTGTTTGGGGAGATACTGCGCCAGGAAGCCCACGTCGGCTTGTGGTGGTGGTGGTGGTGGTGGTGGTGTGCCGTCTCGGTGAGCCGGTCCCGCCAACGAGGCGCGGCCGCGGCCGCGCCAGCACCAAGGCGCCGACGCGCGCGCCGATGCCGAGGGCCAGGCGGATGCTGGACGATAAGAATCCTCCCGCTACGCTGCCGACGCGTCAAGAGTGGGCCGATGGAGCCACAACGGACCTCGGGGGTTTGGGAGAGCCCAGCGCGCGCCTCGTAAAAGAGTCCCGTACAAGAGCCCCGGCGCTGCCCTGCGACGCGACAGCGCGAGCACTTGGAGCCATCAATTCCAAAACCGGGCGCGAGCGCCAGAAGCCCCGGTCCCAACCAAGCTAGAGAAAGCTGCCCCACCAAAGCGCCATGGCCAACAGCCTGAAGATCTCCGACGAGCCGCCCTTCACGGCCGCGGACCCGCGCTTTAGGGAGGAGTGCATCGCGCAGTATAACGCAAACAAGCTCCAGGCCGCGACCAACAAGAGCGGGTGGGCCACCAAAAAGACGTACAACCCGATCCAGTGGGACGAGGCCTCGCCGGCGCCGCGCCAGCTGGAGCGCGTCGCCCAGGCCGAGGCCGAGGAGGAGCGCAAGCGGTTCAATAGGGTCGAGGCCATGCGCTCCATGGCGAGCGAGGCGCTGGCCGAGCAGAGCCTGAGCCAAGGGATCGAGCCCGAGCCCGAGCCGGAGTGGGAGGACGAGGTGTCTGTGGTAGAAACAGTCGTTGCGCCGCCGGAGCCTGTTCCGGAGCCCGTCTTGTATGTCGAGCCGGACGTCCTCACCGATCATGAGGAGGAGGAGGAGGAGGAGGCCGCGGAGGCGGTAGTACTGCCGGCCCACCCGGACGAGGACGCGCGCGGCATCGTGGGCATGTGGTTCGAGGGGAACGTGCGCGCGCGGCAATACCGGTACCAGCGCCGTGGGTAATACTCGTAGGCCGTGTGTTTTCTTTGGCGGCATTTCCCCGCCCCGCGGCGACGGCGCACATGGGTGGCGCTATCTAGAGGGCCGGCCGGGGTTAGATGTCTGGGATAGAGGTCTGGGTGGCTCTTGATGGCGAGCCGGCGCGCCGCTCCCGGACCCGCAGGATTGTGGACGCCCAAACCGCGAGCTCTGCCCCCCTGCGGCGTGTGACTACTGACCGCAGAATATAAACGCTCGCGGCGGTGGCACGGGGAGTAGAGGTAACTAGCGGACGCTAGCCCAGCCCGAGCATCGCGCCGCGTTAGAGAGCTTATTTGGACCACCTCGCCCTCGCCGCCCTGCGCCGCACTAACACGGTCGGGAAACCTTCTCCGGTGCACGTCAACAGCCCTCAGCACGCCGTAGACAAAAGAGCGTCGTCGGGGCAGCTGCCAGAGCAACAGCAAGCTCCCCAAGGAAGCAGCTAGATAGCACCAGCGACACCGCACAAGCAGCCATGGCCACCTCCCTGAAGATTGCCGACGAGCCCCTCTTCACGGCCGCCGACGGCCGCTTCAAGGAGGAGTGCATCGCCCAGTACAACGCGAATATTATCCAGGCGAAGAAGAACAAGGGCTCCTGGGCCTCGGCCCGGCCGCCGCCCTACGCGAGCGACGGCAGTAACGCGGACGCGCCGGAGTTTTACCAGATCGGCGGCGCCACGAGCAAGTGGAAGTTAGGTGGCGCCAGAGGCGACAACCCGGAGCCCTACACCAAGCCTCAATTAAGGGACGCGTACCAGTACGGCGTGGACTTAAGAGGGGAACTCCTCAAGAAGAACCGGAAGTGCGAGGGCGTGTTCCCCCAGAAGCCGCCCGTGAGCGCGCAGCGGCCGGCGCTCTTCGGGTTGGAAAAAAGGAAGCAGTTCGAGGGCAAGACGGCCCAGCAGGAGGTGGGCGCCTGGCACGCCAAGGACAACGGGGTCTGGATGTACCGGGAGAACCAGAAGATCAGCGCCAAGAACAAGAGCGGCTGGGGCAAGACGGCCGGTTCTCCGATCGACTGGGGCGACGCCGAGCCCGTGGCGCGCTGCGGCACGTCCAACGAAGTCGGAAGAACCGCGCGCATGGGCATGGAGCAGTACCTGGGGAACAAGGAGGCCGCGGCCCGGAACAAGTCCGGCTGGGGCAAGACCGCTGGAAGCCCCATCGACTGGGGCCACCGGAACCGGAGCGCCCGGCGCCAGGCCGACATCATCGGCGGCTTCCAGCTCTCGACGGGCAACTACAAGGACCACACGACCCAGGCCTACTCCATGTACAACGAGAACCGCGCCCAGGCGGCCATCAACAAGGGGGCCTGGTCCAAGAAGAAGACGCACAACCCCCTGAGCTGGAACGAGAACGCGCCCTCGCTCCGCCAGCTGAGCATCGCCCAGAAGGCCGAGGACCGGCTCGAGGCCGAGCGGGCCGCGCGCGTCGAGGCCATGCGCAAGATGGCCGAGGACTCGCTCAACGAGCAGGCCTAGACTATTTCGGCCGGCTGCGCTTCGAGTAATATTTCTACTTCGATCTCCTATTCTTACTAAGACGCGGATCAAGCTTAGTTATCATTATTCACAGGACTCGTCGCTATCGAGCAATTGGAGCGCCTCTAGAGCGTCGGCGTCGAGGAAATCAAAGAAGGCATCCGTGACGACCGTTTTGACTTCGTCTGCGCGGAGCAGCACCTTGTCGCAGAAGCCCCGCCTCTGCGTGCACCGGTGACCGCAGACGCGCGCCTCCCCCGTCCAGAACTCGGCGACGAGCACAAAACGCTCGCCGGTCTCGACCGGGGCGACGTGGTGTCGTTTGTGCGAACAGAACGCTATCGCGTCGCCGGGCCGTACGAAGAACGCGCCGTGGCCTCGCACCGCCTCGTCGGCCTCGACGGTGCGGAACTCACCGCCCGTGAACGCGCCGGGCGGGGACAGCCGCACGTCCACGGTCACCACGGAGCCGCGGTCGTAGTGCTCCTTCTCCAGCAGCCCCCCGTTCGTCGTCGACCGGTGGAGCTCAACGCAGCGGAACGTCAGCTTCCGTCGCTTCTTCGTCCCATACATGGCGCGCTCGGCGGCGAGTGCCGCGGCCCGCAGCTTTTCCTTCACGGTCGGACAGCGCTGGCCGAACATGTCGCCGCGGTGCAAGTACGTGACGGCCGACGAGTGGTCCAAGTTGATCCATTGGAGCTCGTCGCTCATCTCGGCTCCCAACGCGAAGACGGCGGCGATGTCGTCGCCGTCCAAGAGCGAGGGGACGTAGCGCACAGAGCTGCGCTGCGCTGCTTCAAAGGGCATGGTGCCCTGGGCGTCGGCGTCGGTCGTCGCGGCCTCGACCGCGTCCTCCCGCAACCACTTGGCGCGGGCGGTAGCCTCGGTGGTGCGCGGTGTTGCATAATGGGCGTCGTCGGCCAGGGAGTGTGTTTCTACCCTCGGCATCGCGTTCGCGTCGTTGGCAGCAATGTATACTGCTGCCATTTTGGGTGCGTTGCAGGCACCAACCGAGGATGCCTGCACCAGAGTGTGTGCGGGAAGCTGCTGAGTCGCAGAGATGATACCAGACAGATGGGGACAGTTCGTTTAGATCTCTGCTTTTTACACGAGTCTTGTCTGGGCCTAGAAGCAGTGGTTTTTGTGCCAGCGCACTCTCGCCCACGTCTAGCGACCACCTTCCATCTTATAACCCGTATTGGATCGTTTTGGAGAGCGTGACACGCACGCATGCTCATTTGCAAATTTGAACTGTACGCATCGTGCGCAGCGATTTAGAACTGTCCAGTGGCAGCATGGCTGCGATGCAGCCGCTCTCGAAGATCACGCCGCCACCGCTCTCAGTGCTAGGTGCCTCACTCGATGGCAAGGTGGTGATCGTCACTGGCGGCACCAGTGGCCTTGGCAAGAGCATTGCGATGGCTTGTGCGAAGGCGGGCGCGCGTGGCATACTCATCACTGGCCGCGATGTCACGCGGGGTTCTTTGGTCATTGCCGCGATAGTTGCGGAGACGTCAGAGGCGATACCGGTCTCGTTTGTACCCTTCGACCTCATGGATCCGGAGGCCGCTGCGAAGGTGTTTTTCGAAGGCAGAAGAATTTTTGGTAAGGTCGACTGCCTCGTCAACTGTGCCGCGATAACCTTCCCGCGCGGCGACCTTGAGACGACGACGCCTGATCTGTGGGATACTATCGTGACCACAAACTTGAAGGCCCCCTTTTTGCTCACGCAGCAACTCGCGCGCCACCTGAAACAGCGGCGGGCTCGCGGCGCCGTCGTCAACATTGGCTCCTGCGCGGCCCACGGCGGCGCGCCTTTCATCCTCGCGTATTCGTGCTCGAAGGCCGCGCTCGCGTGTCTTACGAAAAACACGGCGGCGGAACTGCGACCGCACGGCATCCGCGTCAACCAAGTAAACATGGGCTGGTGCTTGACGGAAGCCGAGGACCGCGGGCAGAGCGCAACGAACCCGAACTGGCTCGCCGAGGCCGACGCGGCGTCGCCGTCGGGGCGCATCCTGCGCCCGGAGGACACGGCTGCATCGGTCGTGCATCTATTGAGCAAGGCGAGCTCTATGGTGACCGGCGCAATCCTCGACATCTCGCCGGACATGCTACCGGGGATGATGTCGGGAGAAACTTGTTAATCATCAATCCTGGGAGCTTGTACACGCGGCCGCGATGCGACGGATCTTTACACGGGTTTCTTCACAAAAATACAGGATAGCCCGGGAAGCTTATGCTGATAGCTCCGATAGCGCATAGATCAAATAGCTGCACGCTGCAGTCGCGCAAGCAGCCTCATGCATCGATGCGTACTTATTCACCTGGCTCTCACACTGCCTGCATTATCACTGGTGCCAAGCACATCATGGGAGCTTGACCGGTCTCTGCGCTTGATCTCCAATGCGAAAGTGAATACGAGCGGACGACCTCTAGACCTGCTCGAGGACCTGTACGACAGTAAGAGCGGTCTCACTGGCGAGGGAGTCTGGCACAACGTGCACTTCGGCGCGGCGCAGCTACTAGCGGCGCGGCGCATGGGCTCCGACCCAGCGGGAAAAGTTATTGCGGCGGAGCTCAGGGCATCGGCCCAGCGGCTCGGCGACTCGCTTTACGACCTGAACTACGATCGGGGCTTCCGGCTGCGCACGGCCTCGGGCATCTGGAAAACGCTGGACGCGGCGGTAGAAAACGGTGGCGAGCGCCCTGGTTTCTACGAGCCCTCACGCGACCGACGCTGCGTCCCCAACGCCGCCGCAGTCATCTTCTACTCGCTGCTGAGCGAGGATACTGATGACGACAGGATAGGAGAGATCGGCGAGAAGTTCCTCGACCTATTCTTCGACGAGAAGCTCGGCCGCTTCCGCCGCGGCGCCGTCGGCGACAGCGGTCCGGAGTATTGGCGTAGCGTCGACCAAGCGATGGCGATACTGGCTTGCAAACGCTTCGGCGGCGGACGAGCGGCGGCTTGCTGTCAGGCGGCGGCAGCGACACTCCGCGCCGAGTTCGGCTACTGCAGCGATGAGCGGCCAGTCAATCACATGGGTCCTTTCCCCGGCACGCGGCGACGAAATTCGTGGCACGACTCCTTCGCGGTGTTCGCCCTGGCCCTCGACGGTGACGCAAGTGACCTTGTGGACACGATGCGCGCGGACTACGAGTCCGAGGACAGACTACTAGCGCACCAGGCGCGCGACGCGGGAACATCACCATACCTCGGCGACGGGTCGGCCGTGCACTTCTCGTGTATGCAGGCCGTCTGGGGCGCTGTCGGCCGCGCCACAGGTGGTGCGGGCTTCGAGATGCACCGGGCCGCGTTTCAGAACTTCGACGCGGCCACGTTGAGGGACGGCCTCATGGTCGTGGCCGACGCCTGTCCGAATGTCCGGTTGTGGTGCAATGCTGAACCGGCTTTTTGGCTCCTCGTTGAGCCAGATATGTTCAAGAATAATTAAGCCAATAGTATCCACAGTGGAATGCAAATGCCACAACCACGCGAGTGACCTCCGGTAAGAGCTCGAGTTTCGGGGCGAAGCTCGCGGCGAGCGCGTTGACGTGCAGCCGCTCGTAGGCGGCGAATGAGCCCGCTTCCACGATTCTTTTGAGATAAGCGTTCCCTGCGCGATAGTCCGGCATACTAATATAATCGCCGCCCAATAAGTTAGTAACCATTGACACGCGTGGAAGATTGGCTCCTGCGCGGAGCAGAATGGGGTATAGACGGTACCTACTGCGAGTGTGAGAATGCCCAGTGATGCGAATCGCGTATTCTAAGGGAGTTGTTCCATCATAGTCCGGTGCGTTCACCGCGGCGCCTCCCTGTAGGAGCAGATTTACTATTGCTACTTCTTCTGCGTGCCCTCGACAATCGGTAACGCATGCTGAGTGTAATGACGTATTATAATAATCATCAGTAGCACGTGCCGTGGCGTTCGCATCGGATCCGCCCTGCAAAATAATTTCCACAATGCGCACCTGACCCTTGGCTGCGGCCCATTTCAATGGAGAACCGCATCGGATGTCATTCCCGCGGTTCGGGTCAGCTCCAGCCTGGAGGAGGGCGCGTACACACTCGACGCGGTCCACGACCTCTTGGTCCTCGTCTGGGTAAGCCCCAATATCGCACGCTTGTCGCAGTGGTGTAAAGTGGTGGCTGTCCCATTGATTTGGGTCCGCGCCGGCGGCCAAGCGGCGACGCAAACCCACGATGTCACCAATCATAGCGAGTCTGTGGAGCGGAGGCTTCAGCGGTTCATGGCTGGAGTGGAGCGGATTGTCTGGATGGATAACGTGAGTACCATGCTCGTCGGTCATATATTCCTCCATCTGCCGCTCCGCCTCGAGCGCCGCCGCGTGCCTTGCGTCGAGGTCCGCCATAACAACATCGGCCGCCATTGAGATTTGTGCTCCTGAGGTGCACTGTCAAAAGCCGGTGCTGGGCCTAAGCACATATTCATGTATGAATCGTGCGCAAAAACCCGTGTGAAGGCAAAAACGGGTTCTGTGAAATACCCGCTGGTCCAAGGCGAAAGGAAACTACCGTATTTACTTCATCTTGATCGTCGGCAGCCCGTACAGCGCGGGGCAGTAGCGCACCCGGGCTTTGAGCCGCTTGGGCGACGCCTCGTCGACATCCTCCCCCGGCAGCGCGTCGACCTCGCCGAAGCGTTGGAGCGCCCCGGCGAGCGTGAGGCCCGCCTCGCCGACGCCCGCCAGGAGCTCGTCCAGCAGCAGCCGGTTCGCGTGGAACGACGTCGCCCACTGGTTCAGGAGGACGCACCCAGCGCCGGCCAGCGACCAGAGGGCCGCGGTCTCGAGCGGCCCCTCCAGTTGCCGGTCGACCAGTGTCTTGTGCATGTCCAGCTTCGAGCGCCGGCGCTGCGTCAGGTCCGTGTCGGCCCGGTCCACAATAAGGGCCATGCGCACGCCGTCGCACGAGAGCGTGGCGAGCGCTGGTGCCGGCGGGCCCGCCCGCCCCGGCCCGTACCATACAAAGCCGCCGCTGTTTCTTTTGAGCAGTAGTTCCTGGACCTCGTTATCACTTGCGATGTGATCGTCGCCCGCGACGCCCTCGCCGTACCCACCCATGTGCTTTGGGTTCGAGCGGTACCTAGCGAAGTTCTCCAGGACCGTGGGCCGCGGCTTGTCGGAAGATATGCTCCCCGTGTCCTCGCACCGCGGGTCTATTACATAAGCCGTATCCCCGAATTCGCACACACTAGCCTCGGCCCGCCGCCCATACAACGCGTGGATCGAGAAGTCGCGCGACACACTTAAATGGGTGTCCCGGATGACCTGCACGGCCTCGACCGGTAATGTATGTAAAACCGGGTCCAATAACAGCACCAACCCCGCCGGCTCGCCCTGCAGTGACCGGAGCGCGCCGGCCATCTGGCGCGTCGCGAGGAGGGGTCCCAGCCATTTTGCCGTCCTTTCAATGAACGCCTCCATGGCGGTATCCAGGGCGTCGTCTTCACTTGGCGGCGCGGCCGGCGACGCGACGTTGGTCGGCGAGCCGCGCGCTTCGGGAAGATCTCCAACAAAGTCGCCCGCGGCCCCGGCGTCGTCCGCGTACCGCATGAGCTGGCGCTCGGCGGTACGGCGCCACGCGGTGATGGCTTCTGTTAGATCTTTCAAATCGAGGCGCGCCGCGGCCGTCAGGTGCACCTTGGACACGGCGGCGCGCGCCTCCGCGGGGCCCGCGCCGTCGCCGCACCGACACAGCGCCGCGTAGACACAATCGTCGTTGGGAGATAACGTGATGGAAAGAACGTAGAGGGGCTGCGCGCCGCATTGTATAAGACAGTCGTACACGGACGGCTGGCGCCCCAAGTCCAACCGCCGCCACGCGCCGCTCTGCGCGCTCAAGTGGCGCCGGGCCGCCGCCGCCGCCGGGTACTCGTGCGGCCGCGCCAGTACCAGTGAAGGCGGCGCGCCCGCCACGAGGGCGCCGCCGTTCAGCCAGGGCACGACGCCGCAGGCCCGGCCCGCGTCGCACGCCGCGCCCGGCCCGGTCGTCGACGCCAGGCCCAGGTCGCCGCCGCCCAGCGCGTCGTCGGCGTCGCCGAGGCCGAAGCCGCCGTCGTCGGCCTGGCCCCCGTCCGCGCCGCAGCCCCAGAGCCCGCCGCACCGCGCCAGCACCCGCGTCAGGATCACCTGGCGGCTCAGCTCGCGCCGGCCCAGGGCCTTGCGGTAGACGCCGGCGAGGTACCGTCTTGATGAACACGACTGCGAGAGCAGTAACGCGCAGGCGCAGTCCAGCGGCCGCGCGACGCCGTACGTCTCCGCCAGCGCGCAGGAGGCCCGCCCGGCGTCGTCGAAGCGGCCCCGCTTTAGCCCGTGCGTGACCGCACGCGCCAGCGCCGAGAGCGCCGCGCGTCGCGCCTCCTCGGCCGCGCCAGTCCATGGTGCGATCTCAACGGGCTCGCCCCCCGCGACCTCGGCCTCGGCCCGCGCGATCGCGACGGCCATGTCGGCGTCCGCGCGGTCGTTCTGATCGAGGTCGTCGCCTCCCACGTCCATGGTGTGCGGGGCGTCGAGCTCCGCCAGGGCCCCGGCACTCGGTGGTGCGACCGTCGTCTTAAAGCACGGCAGCTGCGGCGATAATGCGACGGGCCCGCCGACGTACTCGCCGTAGGACACGACGCGCGCCGCCGCCGCCGCCGCGTCCAACTCCTGCTGCGCCGCGACCAGGTCCGCATCGTCGTCGTCGGCGGCTACGTCCTCCTCCGCCGCCTCTGCAGTCGCCTCGGCCTCGGCCCGCGCCTCGGCGACGCGCGCGTCGTGCGCCTCCCTTAATTCAACAACGCGCGCCTCCAGGGCCGGCAGCCGCGCCCGGGCCTCCAAAGCGGCCGCCCCCAACAGCGGCAGGCCACAATGGGCGTCGTCCCAGGCGCCGTCGAAGCGGCCCAGGCGGCCCGCCTTCAAAGCGAAGGCCTCGCCCAGCACCGCCAGGGCCGCCACGTGCCCGCCGGGGCAGCACCCCGTACTTAAGTCGACGGCGCCGCCCGCCAGGGCCAGGGCCCGCTCCAGCGCCGGTGCCTCGAGCTTGTCCGCGGCTTCTTTTGCATCAGGTTGTTCCGTCTTGGCCAGCCACGTCGCGACCACACTTCCGCCGCTCGACGCGACTTGCGCCGCCGCCAGCGTCTGCGAGAGGTGCTCGCCCGCGCGCTTGGCAAGTTCAATACGCGCCCGCGCCACGGCGACCGCTAAAGAAGCGGTCCGGCGCGCGATGGGCGGCGAGATGCCGCGGGAGGCCTGCGTGTCGCGCGGGGGCCAGCTCGCCGCGTACAGGCGCGCCGCGCCTTGGAGCGCGCGCTCCATGGTCGGCAACGCTTTACCATCGCCGTCCCATTCCAAGCGCGCGAGGAGCCCGAGCGCGTCCAAGTACAAGGGGTGGGGCTCGTCGCCCGCCACGGCGTCGAAGGCGTCCAGAATCCGTTGTAAACGTGCCCGGGCGTCGTGCGACGTGTCGCCGCGTTCCTTCGCCTCCGCCGCGTCCAGGCGCGCCAGCAAGAGCTCCAGCTGCGCCCAGCAGACGACCGCGTCTAACGCGGGCTCCTTTGTCGCGTGGGCCGCGCTCCCGATGAGGGCGGCGATCTTCACGAGCAATGCCTTGGCCGCTTTGCGATTGCCGTCGGCGAACTGGTACTTGACGCAGTGCAAGCACGTCCGCGTCCAGGTCCGGACGTCGCCCGACTTGCCGACGGCGTGCTGCGCCGCCATGACGAGCTGGGACGCCTCCTTGTGCGCGCCCTGGCGATGGGCGATGGCCGCGGCAACCTCCGCGCACCGGCCCGCGCCCTGCTGGTCCGCGAAGGCGTCGTTATGTCTGTACGCGCCAGCGAGGTACGTGGCCGCGGCGGCGGGTTGCTCCAGCGCCACGCACTCCGAGGCGATGACGCACCAGACGTGCCGCGTCTCCAGGCCCCCGACCTTCCATTCCGTGGACACAACTTGCTTGGGCGCCTCGTCCAGGGACTTGCGCTGTTCGATGAGCCGCTCGACGTCGGTCGCGTCGGGCGCAGAGGCTTCGCTTTGTGCCGTCAGACCTAGACCGCCTAAACTCCGCAGCTGCGTCAACGCGGTCTCCGTCGCCCCGAGCTCCAGCAATAGCCGCGCCCGGCGACAGCCCCCGAGCACCGCCAGCGCCGGCACATTTTCAACCGTCGTCGCCAGGTAGCCCACCAATTGCAGGCACGCCGTCGGCGCGAGGGCCTGCGCCGTGTACCCCAGATCCTGCAGCCCGTCGGCCAGCGCGCACAGGTGGTGGGCCGCCAGCGGGACCTTGGCGCACGTCTTTGGAGAGAGGACGTCCCGCGCCTTTCGCTTCTGGTGTTGAGCGCGCCGGCAGTGGTCGAGGAAGTCCGTGGACAGGTCTAATGACGCCCAATCGCTCAGGCTCGCCACAAGGGGAAACTTTGGGGTCTTGTCCGGCGTCTCCAGCGACGCCGACGCGTTCCCGGCCTTGCGCTCCGCTTTACGGAGAGCGGATTGATCCTTCGCCGCCACGTAGTTGGCCGCTCCAATATTCTTGTTGAGGAGGGCGCACGCGTAGTGGTAGCCTAGTACCAACCACCGCCGCCGCTCGGTGAGGGAAGCGGCGAGCTCGCCGAGCATGGCGAGGGCCCGGACCAGCAGTTCATAATGCGCCGCGCCCAAGCGGGAGGGCGCGCCGGGCAGGCGGGCGCCGCCACTCGTACTGGACGCCGAGTGCTGAGAACCGGCGCTCGACCGCGTCGTCGCGCGCGTCTTCCGACTCGCGCCCGTCCTCGCCGTGACCCGGCTGGTGCCCCCCTCCGAGCCCGTCTTCTTCGTGCGCTGGGACCCGCTCACGTGCGAGCCCGTCACGGAGCCCTGCGACCCGTGCGTCGGCGGGGCGGCGCCGTCGACCTCCAAGAGCACGTCGACGGCGGTCCGCAGCGCCGTTTGCGCATCACCCTTCGGGGCCCGCTGGGCCACGAGCCACTCCGCGAGTTCCACCAGGTACTCGACGCGCTCGAAGCGCCCGCTCACGGCCTCGAGGCACTTTTGGTAGGCCTGGAGCTGCTGGTGCGGCGCCGCCGCCGTGCGGGCGAGCGTCGCCCAGACCTGGGCCTTGGTCGCGGCGTCGCCCTCGACCTTGAGCCCCGCGCCGCTCGACCGGCCGAGTCGCGACAGGAAGCGCACGCGCCCCTCCAGTAGCAGCCGCCGCAGCGCCTTCTCCGCGGCCTTGGTCTCCCCGTCCGCCGCCCCGTCCTTGGCGCGCGCGTTGAGGGCCTTGAGCGCCCGGTCCACGTAGCTCAGACCCTTGGCAAAGTCACCTTCGTCCGCGAAGCACTCGAGGAGCAGGCCTAATAAACTCGCCTCCACGTGTAACGCGGCCGCGCCGCCCACGGGGGCCGCGCGCAAGCAGGCCAGGACGCACCGCACGGGTGACGACGCCAGGCGCCGCGACACGGCCGCCCCACTGAGCGGCACCGCGCAGTTGTAGAGCTTCTCCGCCGCGTCCACCACCAGCTGGGGCCACTCCTTGGCGACCACGGCGTGGCGCGCGCTCCGCACGAAGTGCGCCAGGGCGACGGCGTACAGGTTGTCCTGCGTCGACTTGTCCTGGCCCGGGGCCACGGACCGCTGGATGGCGGACCCGCGCGTCTTCTCGGCGACGGCGCCCCAGCGCCAGGCCCGGGCCGGGGTGTTCGCCGCGTCGAAGGGCGGGGCTTCGCCCGCGGCGCTCGCGATGGCCCGCGCGTCGCTCTCGGCGTGGGCCCTCTCGTCGTCCTTTGTGGAAGCCGGTCGCGGTGGCTCCGGGAGTAAAGCTATGGCTTTGGCCGAGCACCGATGGACCTCGTTCGTGCACGCCAGTCGCAGGGCCTGGCACCCGATGCGCGCGTAGAGTTCGACGCGCATGATCAGGGCGTCGGCGTCCGCCTCCCGACTGGCGTCGCCCAACGCCAGGCGCGCCAGCTCGTGCTCCGAGGGCGGGCAGGCCCGCGTGAGCGAGGCCGCTCTTGCTTTATCCGCGGCCTCTTGCCGCATCGCGGCCGCCGCGGCGTCCTGCGCCATGTTCTCCTCGAGCGCCGACGCGGCCTCGCCCAGACCGGAGGCGTCGTCTCCTTTGTCGAGGCGCCCGAGCGTCTCGAGGCGCGCGATGACGTCGAAGAAGCAGGCCGCGCGCGCCGCGCCCAGCGCCGGCTCGTCCACGCCCGTCGCCTCGAGCCGCTCCGCGTGGGTCCGCGGACTAAGCGGCGCCGCGGCCGGCGGCGCGGGCGGCGCGGCGCCGTCCTTCAGGGACGCGTAGAGCGCGACCAGGTTCTTCACGCCGAGGGGCCGGTCCAGGCCGTGCCGCAGCGCCGCCTCGGCGCACAGCGCCGCGGCCGGGTCTTTCTTGTCCTGTTGGACGTAGCACCGCGCGATGAGCTCCGCGAGCTGCGCGCCTAACACATCGTCCCGGCCCTCGAGGCGCAGGAGCACGTCCCGCGCTTCTTCGAGCGCACCTAAGAGGTCCTCGAGGAGACAGTCGTAGGTACCGTCCTTAAGGATGTGCATGTGCAGGTTCCAGAGCCGGGCCACGCCGTTCCGCGCCAGGGCCTCGATGCCCAGGCGTTCCGCGCGCTTGATGCCGCCGACCAAACAGCCCAGAATTAACCGCTTGAGCGCGTTCAGCCGCCGGGGCGCCGGCCGCGAGACGACGGCGTTGGCCTTTTGCGGCCCCGCGTCCTCCTCGTCTTCATCGTCGTCGTCGTCGTCGTCGTCGTCCTCTTCTTCGACAGGGTACAGCGCGTCCACTTTATTCGCATCGACACCCAAAGCGAGCCAGGCAGCGGGCACAAGCACCGACGCGTCGTCCGCGGCCCGGCGCGCGGTCTCGGTCGCCACTTCAATGAGCTCGTCCACGAAGGCGTCAGCCAAAGCGTACTGGGCCTCCACCTGCCGGATGACGAATACGCGGTGCGTGTCCAGCGGCCAGCTATCCCGAAGGACCATGGCGCAGCCCTGCTGCGCCAAGACGCGCGAGGTCGCGCGGTGCTTTTCCCACGCCACGCTGACCATCTGCGCCCAGAGCGCGGCCCGCTTCATCTTGCGCTCGCCCGGCGCTCGGTCGGGGTCGTCGGCGGACCCGTCGGCGTCATTTGATGCGTAGGGCACGCAACATCTGGCAGAACCCCAAGCGGGCGGTGGAACGTCGCCCGCGTCTTCAACGGGTTCCGAAGCATCGTTCTCCAGCTCCTTCAATGTGAGAGCCCACCCTCTGACCGGCGTCGGCACGTCCACCGTCCCGTCCTCGACGCTCGTTAATAAATCCGCGACCTGGTCGAGCATCGTCCGTTGGAGGCGCGGGTTGGGCGCTTCCAGCGCGTGGTCCATCAGCAGTAGAGCCTTGTCTTCTACGGTGTCGGGCTCTTCGTAAATGTTCGATCGCAGCGCAAGGCGGTGGCCCAGGGGCGCGACGAAGCGGTCCAGGGGCCGCAAGGCGTAGGCTTGTTCAAGGGACGGGTCGTCTCCTTCCTCCGCGTCCTCCTCTGCCTCCGCCTCCTCGGTGGGGTCGCCCTCGGCCCAGGCCTCCTCTGGTAATTTCTTAGCTACGAGTTCGGCATCAATAGTACCGTAGTCCGTGTCTAATGCTTTCGAGACCTCCGCCTGGGCCTTGGCGAGGAAGTCCGCGGCCAGCTCGCACCGCGCGACCTCGAAGTGGAGCTTGGACCTCAAGTCCAACAGAGGCGAGTGCGCCTCCTCGAGTAACGACGACGCCAGCCCGAAGGTCCGGTGCACGTGCTTCCGCAAATGCGGTTCCAGCAGGGGCAGGCCCACGTTCCAGGCCGCGACGCACCCTTCGTGGATCAGATCCTGATCATCCAGTCTTTTCGCGGCCAACAGCGTGCGGTCCAGGAGCTTCAACGCCTCGACGCGCCGGGCTAATCTAGCTGCCTCCACCTCGCGGGACCGCAGCTTCTCCCGGCGCGCGGCTTCCAGCCTTCGGTCCTGGGCCGCGGCTTGCTCTTTCTGCGCGTCCGTCGCGTCCTCACCTAACGGCTTTCGCTTGTCCGCGCCGCTCCGCACGGACGATAACGGCACGGCCGCGTGGCCGTCGAGCTCCCGCGCCGTTAAGAGGCACTTGAGTAAATCAAGCTTCACGCGCGCGCTCGCGGGCGCGTCCTTGGCGTGGGCCGCCCGGAGCGCGCAGCAACGCGCGAGCGCGACGGCCGCGCTCCGCGAGAAGTCGGACCCCTCCTCGGCGAAGTCCGAGAGGCGCAGCGCGCAGCGCCCGGCGTCCGCGACGCCCTCGGCGGCGTCCGCGGCCAACGTGATTTTTTCAACCTCGTCGTCCTCGTCCTCGGGGGTGTCTTCTATAGTGACGCCGAGCTCACTGAGTAACGCCACCAGGGCATTCAACAAATCCTTCGGGGGGGTCGAACCTAATGAGGACTTGACCACCTGCACGTCATGTAACGCCTTGGTCCGCAGCGTGTCGCACTCCCCCTTCACGGCGCCCGCGAGGCCGGAATCGTTGCGGCCGACGTGGGCGCAGTGCATCCACACCTGTTCCAACTGCGCCTGCTCGCGCTTCGTCCGTTCGACACAAGCGTTCGCTCGGACCTGTGCATTACTCTGCCGCCGCTCCGCTTCGAGGACTCTGGCGTCCGCCTGTTGCTGGACCCGTTCCCGCTCTATTTTTTTAGCGTCCTTCGCCGCGGCCCGCGCCCGGTCGCGTTTCTCCTGCGCCTTGTGCTCGAGCCACGCCTGGGTGTCCAGGGTCTCGGCCTCGGACTCCAGCGTCGCCTCGTCCTCCGGGACGGGCGCTGGAGCTGGTGATGCGGCTTCAACCTCTTCCTCGTCGGGCTCCTCGTCATGATCGAGCGCCGCTCGCTCAGCCTGGGCCTCCGTCAAGACCAAAGACGCCTCGTCTAACAAAGTGGTGGACGTCGCCACGGCCTCCTCGGCCAGGGTCAGCCGCCTCAAAGCCAGCTCCTTCGCTTTCGTTAAACATTGGGCCGCCAGCGACGGTTCCTCGCCATCGTCGTAACAGAGACCCAGGGCCCGTAGACAGCGCACCCTTAGGTCCAAGTCGCGCGCGTCGTCCACGAGTTCTAATGCGTCCGTCACGAGTTGCAGCGGTAGTGAGGCATACCGCGCGGCGCCCTCTCGTAACAAGGGGTAAATAATGTCCCACAGCACAATTGCCGCGTTGTAGACGAGGAAGTCGTACCGCGGTCGGTTCTCCTCGGCAGTCGCCACTTCGAGGGCCTCCAAGACATAGCCCCACGCCAAGCGCCGCCTTCTTACCCCGTCGGCGCCCTGTAATGACGTGGAGTTCACCACTTGTGCTCGCACGAATAAGGCTCGACATAAAAATTGGTCCCGTCCGACGGACGTTTCCAAAAAGAACTCCTCGCACGCGTCCTCCGCTTTCTCAAAGTTCTCGTTCTTCGCGAGACATTCCGCGGCTAGAACCAACAACTCGCCCGAGTTCAGGCCGAAGTTGCTCGTGTGCGTGGTCCTTAGCATTGACTGCTCGCGGCCCCGGAGGAGCTTGGTCCACGTCTGTTGACATAATTCCGCCGCCTGCACCCGCTGCTCTTCTCGCTCTTTTGGGTCCAGGTCCGCGGCCGCATCCACCAGCGTGGAGGACGTGCGGAAGTCCTTGCGGATGCAGTGGTGGAGCATCTTTGTTTTATTTTTATTTGCTCTTGGTCTAGGGTTATCCGGCGCGGTGCGGGTCACAGGCCGGCGCGCTGCACAGTGTACCTTACGATGGAGCACTCGTGCTGGCGCGGCAGCCGTGCGGAGCACCTGTCGCGGGGGGGCAGCCCGGTCAAACGCTGCGCTGCACAAGTTTTGCTGTCTTTCTAGTGAGTTTTCAGCGCCAGACGTAAGGAACACCACGCTGTCTCCCGGCTGGCTACCGCTCGCCCGGTCACAAACGCGGTAGGACTTTTTTGAAAACCCGCACCCACCTCAACTTTGGGCCCGAGCCCCAATTGCATCGCACGCTGTTCTTTGACGTCTGTCTAGATCGCCTGTTTGTAAAAGGGGTGAACGCTGCGCTATTGCGACTGCTGTCAACTGGCGCCGCACATTGCTGCTTAGGAAACCCACGATTTTCACAAAAGTCAATAAAGCTTACAAAGAATTGCCTTTGAAGGTTCGCTCGCTAGGGTTGTTGAGATGCTGCCTGCCCTCACATGCGTGCTCCTCTCCAGCGTTGCCACAGGCCTCGTTGCGCCGCGTAACGGAGCAACACAGCCTTTGGGTGCCAACCGTCGCCTGCCATTGGGAGCGCACAACAACGACGCCGCGGCAGCCGCGCTGGACTCGTTCGACGACTTGGCGTCTTTAGAAAGACGCCTCGCGACGCTGGACGAGGGCGCGGTGCCGAAGTTAAGGGGCTTCTACGACGCGGCGCTCGCCAGCTTCGCGCTCGAGCCCGGCGTGACGCAGAACTTTAGTGTCACGAGCAGTGCGATCTGCATCGGCGCGCTCTTGGACGCGGGCGCGCTCGACGAGTTCCCGGCGGCCACGAAGGCTCTGGCGCAGGCGTCCTGGCGGACAGACGATTTACTACAAGCACCGCTCGTCGTGTCCGCGTTGGCGCGGGCCGCAGTCGGCCCGCCGTGCACGGACCGCCTCAAGACCGCCGTGGAGGCGTTATTAGCGTGCCGTCCTCACCTGAGAGATTGGCGGCGCCAGAAGCTCTCTTCTTATCTAACGTACTGGCTCACCCGAGCTCTGTTAGACGTGGCCGACGCGGACCTCGTGGAGTTTTTGAAAATCGACCAGGGCGCCGTGGGCTTCGCGCTGAAACGGGCTTTCCAGGTGGCTAGGGACGAGCTCTGCCGGCAATTGGCGTACGACTCCATGGGCGAGCCGGCCGACGCGACGCGGGTCGCGTACTCGCTCGCGACGTACGCCTCGGTCGGCGCGGCGCGCGAGCGCATCAACGCGTTTGCCATGCGTGATGAAGTTAGATGTGACGGCGACGGTGGAAATAGGGACGGAATAGAAGCCCCAAATCTAAAGCTGTGCGCGCGCGCGCTCGACGTCTTCTTCGGCGCGCAGAACGAGGACGGCACGTGGCCCCCGGGCCAGAAGATCTTCGTGCGCTCCCGTCGTTCATTTGATGTGGGCAACGCCTTCGTTTTTAGTCCGGACCCCCTCGCCACTGTGTTGGCCTTGCCGTTGCCCCGGTCCGTGTTCCGGCCGCACGTATCGAAGATCGAAAGGACCTGCTCGTGGCTCGAAAGTAATGACCGCGCGGGGGCGGGGTGGCGGTCGGACCACCTCGAGGAGGGTTCCGGTAATGCGCTGGCGTGGTCCACAGCGCAGGCGCTCCAGTGCGCCGGGGCCGCGTCAAAGGTCGTGGGAGAGTTGCTCAACAAGCGCATCCTGGCCGAGTTTGGGGGAAAGGAAGGGAAGACTGCAGACAGCACGGTGTTCGACCGGCTCTTGAACTCGGACATGGATAATGATTCCCTGAAGGACGTTATTCGACAGCGCATTATCGACCCGCGCACGCAGAGTTGCTGTCCTGGCCTGATCTCCTACAGCGCGGTCTTGTTCGGCCCCCCGGGCACGGCCAAGACGACGACTGCGGAGGCCGTGGCCGCCGCGTTAGGGTACGGCTTCGTGGTCATCGACACGGCGTGCTTCCTCGAGGACGGTTTGGCGAAGATCGCGTCGCGCATCGCTTACGTGTTCGATCGTTTGGAGCGGCTGCGGGACTGCGTGATCCTCTTCGACGAGATCGAGGAGTTCTGCCTGGACCGGACGACGCCCGGCCTGGGCATGGAGAGTCGCATCCTGACGACGGCGATGCTGACGCGGCTGAATGATTTAAGACGGGCCGAGCGGAGCATTTTTTTGGTGGCGACCAATCGGTTGGCGGCCTTCGATAGCGCCGTGGTCCGGCCGGGCCGGCTGGACATGCTGCTCTTCGTGGGCACGCCGAACCTCGAGGCCCGCGTGGCGCGCTATCCGTGCGGGCCCGGCCGCGAGACGTTCCGCACGTTCCTGGAGGAGACTTGGGAGAGCGACTCGCGGTTCCTCAATTACATGGAGTCCGAGCGCTTCCGCTCCGCCGCGCTCGCGTCCATGAGCGAGGGAGCTCCCTCCACGGAGAATGAGCGCCTCCACGCCATCCTCGGGGACATCGTCAGGACCTCCATCCTCCGCGACGAAAGCGCGCGGGACGAGTACCGCGACAACGTCGCACTTACCAGGCTTTAGTCTCATTATGTGTCCTCCGCCCTCGTTAATAATTTATTCAGTTATCACATCCGCCGTGCACGCGTCTAGCAGAGCGTACCGACCCCGGTGAAGCCGCTTCGCGCCGACACCGGCTCCTCCTCGGCGACGCACAGCACCGAGTCGCGCCGCGCCGCCAGCGGGTACTCCAGGTTCTTCAAGAACGTGCGCCAGCCGCCCTGCGCGTCGGCGAAGGCCTCGGGCTGCGATCGAATGGTGGCGAGCTCGTCCGTATCGCGCAGCACGTACATCCACGCCTCCGCGGCGTCGCCGCGGAGCTTCACACGCCGGCGCCGGTAGTATGTCGGGTGGCCCTCGAGGGCGTCGAGGCGGTCGAGCTGGTCCGTCGAGCAGACGTAGAGCTCCCCGACCAGGCACGCCGTGGCGAGGCCCGGCGCGTCCGAGCCGTCGACCGCGTAGGGATACGCGTACGGGTACGCGTCGCGCGGGCCGGCCGACCGCAGCGCGAACGGCGCGGCCGTCGTGGCGGCGCCGAGGCAAAGCGATTCCTCGATGCGGCCGGCGTTGTGGAGGCCCGTCAGCAGGCTCCCGTAGACGAAGACGCGGTGGAGCGGCACCTGCGCCAGCGCATTTAAACCGTCTGCGTCCCAACTAATGGACGCAAACTGCGCCCGAGGCCACTCGCACAACGCCTCGGCGACGCCCGCCGTCGTCCCGAGGCCCGCCTCGACCAAGGCGGCGCAGCGCGGCGGGATCGCCGCCGGCATCGTCCACGGCACCGCGCGCCGCGCGTTGACCTCGACGATTAACGACGCGAGGTCGAGGCGCGTCGGGTCGCGCACGGGGTACCGCCAGTTCGCCTCGTAGCCCCTTTTCGCGCAGCACACGTCGAGCGCGTCGATATTCTCGTGGAAGTCCTTCAGGTGGGACCGGATCGCGACGAGGTACGCCTCGGACGGCGGTGTCGTGAAGGGCAGCGTGAAGCTCTTCGCGCCGTCGCCGCCCACGTAGGCCACGGCCTGCCGGCGCGCGTACGCGCCGGTCCCGTCCCGGACCTCGACCGTCACCGCGACGTCCCGGTAGGCCGGCTTCTCGAACTTATCGAGCCGTTCCTTCTCCGCCGCCGTGAGCTCGGCCACGCTGCCGAGGCAGCATTCGTTCGGCGCCCGCGTGATGGACGCGACGCCGCCCTGGCCCCAGCGCGGGCTCCGCAGACAAAAGACGCGGGCGTGGTCCGGCAGGCGCGCCGGTTGCAACGTCAGCGTCGGGTTCGCGCAGCGCGCGCGCAGCTGGGCCATGCCGTTGGAACCGTATCCGAAGACCAGCACCTTGGGTTGGCTCCCGGCCAGACTGGACATGGCTCGCGTGCCGCGCACGAGTGCCAGCGTGAGGAGTGTTCTGCGCGCCAGCGCGCGTCGCGTTGGCTGCGTGATGGTCCTGCGCGCCACCTTGATGAGTGCCGACAACTTACCACCGACAAGTCTCGTTTTCGAGTAGAATACCCGTACAATAAAACCCGCACGGGCTCCGCGGCGGCTCGTGACGGCAGGCGTGCTCAGGTGTACTGCTCGGGTGCGGGGATTTTTTGCTGCTCGTTAACACTGTCTCACACACGCCAGGGTAGCGTTACGCAGGCTGCCATTGGCTTTTGGCTGCTCACGGTGCTGCCCCATCATGGTGCATGCTGACTGCCACAACTGAGTAAACTGACACCGCCGACACGCAAGCATTAATCATGATGCCAGCACTGGTCGGTGCGTCCACTGATGAGAAATTGGATAGCGCGTCCACCGATAAGATAATGTACGCGCTCGAAGCTGAGGTCCTTGACGCTCTGTCGGCCGCACGCTTGGCTCCTAGTGACGTTGCGACCAGACTCGCTGCGCGTGCGTCGTGTTATAAGAAAAAAACCTACCAGCTGCCAGACAATGCGCGGCCGCGCCAGACAAAGGAAGGAGTCTCAGCCGTGAACGACGCCAGGCAGTGGCTTCAGAAGTGCGAGGCCGCGTGCTCGCTCACAGAGACAGGTGTAGGGTTAAAGCTAGCGGCCGAGGACCACGTGTCCGACGTCGGCGCCGCTGGCGTAGCGTCGCACCGCGGCGGGGACGATTCGCGGCTGGAAGACCGCGCAACCCGCTATGGTAAATGGAAGGGAGCCGTCGGCGAATGTTTGTGGTACGGACGCTCGACCACGGGCGCCCAGATCGTAGATGATCTTATCGTCGACGACGGCGTGCGCGACCGGGGCCACCGCCTCTGCGTCTTCGATCCGCGGTGGAAGGCGGCAGCGGTACGGGCAGGAGCACACGCGACGTTCGGCACGTTCGTGTGCGTCGATTTCTGTATCGGCTACGCCGACGATAGTGACGCGATCGCCGCGCGACAGACGAGCGGTCCGCCGCCCCACGTTGCGCGCACCGACGTCGGCACGCAGTGGGATATTGGCAATTGCCGTGGATGCGCAAAGGTCATCAGGGGTGGCGCCGTTGTCGAGGTACCGAAACTCGGGAAATACCACGAGGCTTGCTTCCTCTGCTCGCGGTGCGGTGGCACGCTTGCCGGTGAAACGCGAAAGAAATAGGAGAACGGCTACCTCTTCTGTCAACCTTGCTGGATCGAGCTTTACGCGCCGACGTGCAACGTATGTGGCAAAAAGATCGACGGCGACCGCGTTGGCACCAAGGCCGCCGACGGGATCTCCTACCGACACCCGGCCTGCAAGCCAAAGAAATAACCCAAGAAAAAACGAATCGGGGCCAGGGCCCTTGTGAATGTGTACAAAGCGACTGAGGCGGTGGGGGCGCTGCCAAAGATCAGTTTCCCAAAACCGAAGCGCCGATAGTAGTTCTAACACTAACATTAAACATAAATGCCCCTGGCGATCTAAATGGTCACCGGGCCGCGCGCCGCGGCGATCTCGTCGAGCGCGAGGCGCTCGTACCGCCCGACGAGGTCGCCGTCGCACCGCAGCTCCTCGAAGATGGTCTCCGCGTCCTCCGAGACGCCCGGTAGCGACGGATAATCGGCGAGGAAGCGGGCGCACAAGTCGCAGACGCGCACCGCGTCGACGTCGTCCGCGTCGTACAATGCGTGCGCCAACATCACCTGGGCCAGCGAGAGGCCCGGCTGCAGCGAGAGCGCGTCGGCGAGCGACTCGACGGCCGCGTGCCGCGCGTCCGGGTCGCCTTGCTTGTGGGCCGTGAAGGCGTCCATGCCGAAGCGCAGCGCGTCGGCCGCGGCGCGCGCGCGCGGCGACGCGCAGTACGTGCGGCACAAGTCGACGGACCCGTCCTCCCCCAGACTGCAGCGCGTCCAGGGCTCGCCGTGCGCGTTCGGGCCCGGCAGGTGCGGCGCGCGCTCGTACCATCTTTGTAACACCAGCTTCGGCGCGTCGCCGGCGGCGACGGGGCCCGCGGCGTGCGCCGACGCGGGGTCGCATTTGTTATCTTTGAGGCTTCGCCAAGCGACGAATCGCCCCGCGCGCGGCTCTATGTTTACGTCGAACGCCGGGAACGACGTCTCGCCGCTCGCGTTGTCCGACAGGTAGAGGAGCGTCGTGAAGGCCCGCTCCTGGGGCGCGGCGCCGCCGGCCGCCGCGGCCGCCGCCGCCGCGTCGTCGCGGCAGTCACGGTGCAAGGCGTAGCCCGGCGCGCCCGGCGGGTAGTACAGGAGCTGCTGGAAGAGGCCGAGCGATCCCGGCAGGCCGATGGCGCTCTGGATGGCCCGCTCCACGGCTTTGGCCGCGACGAACTCGTCGCGCGACGCCACAAAGCTCACGGAGGCCGTCCGGGCGTGCGCGTCGGCTTCCGCCACGCCCCGCACGCAGTGCGACGCGCCCGGCCGGTTCACGGTCTCGTTCGCCGTCGCGTTCGCGAGCCAGGGCGGTAGTGTAGACGCCGCGCGCAGTTCGCCCGTCGTGCGGTCCACGTCGACGCGGGCCGGGTCGAAACAGACGGTGGTCGGCGCCGCGCAGGCGCCGCGGACGGACTCGAGGAGTTCGCGCCGCAGCGACGCGATGACCCGCGGCGGCACGAAGTCGTCAATGAGCACGCCGTCGATGCGTTTCAGTGGTGCATACGCGTCGAC
>Ga0302122_10000318_pt1 | contig 28764 bp, 18 predicted proteins | sample CB21_SCM_MG_FD_203115 | JGI IMG/M metagenome (GOLD analysis project Ga0302122, IMG submission 203115) | Marine microbial communities from Western Arctic Ocean, Canada - CB21_SCM | ecosystem: Environmental > Aquatic > Marine > Oceanic | place: Canada: Western Arctic Ocean | collected 2017-09-28 | reverse complement strand
TGGCAGCTGCTGCACGTGCTGTGGCTCGTGTTCAACCCGCTCCCGCCGCCGCTCGGCCTCTTCTGCATCGCGGCGGCGTTTCGGTTCCCGCGGCTCCTCCTGAGCGCGCAGTTCCACGAGGCCGAGCAAAGGGCCCAGTTCGACCGGGACGACGCGGTCGCGCGGGCCGAGGCGCGGGCGGTCCTGCGGGGCGGCGGCCTCGCGGCGGTGCTGGTGGCGGCCGCGCTGCACCTCAACGACGGCGCGGCGTTGCAGGCGCAGTTCCGCGGGCCGCTGGCGTGGGGCCGCTTCGACGGGCGGGACCGCGCAGCGTTGTTGGTGCTCGCGGACCCGGCGCCCCGGTGCTGCCCCTGCTCTTTTTTAATCAATCGGACGGTTCGGGCGCGGGCGGCGGACCTGCGCGAGGACGACCAGCTGTTGTCGTCGGCGTTGCTGACGATGAAGTCGGCCGAGCTCCAGCGGTGCTGCGCCGAGCGGTCCCTCGTCGTCGACGCGGCGGGCGACGCGGCGCTGCGCATGGCGCTGGAGCGGTGGCTCGCTGCGCGGGAGCGGCTCGGGGCCGCGCCGGACCACGCGCCCTGGGTCCTGGCGCTCCTCGCGGACGCGGACGCGCTGGGGCTCGCGCAGCTTAAGTTTATGGTGTGAAGGTGGAGCTTGAAGTGGGTCGGTCCTTGCCACTCGATAGAAATCGATCGAGGCTAAGAATCGGGTTTTGCCATGAGCTCATCGTGAGAAAGTTTTCAATTGCAGCCAACCCAGGAGGCATTATTGATCAACAAACAGCGCTCTAAAAGCCTTCATCCTTGAGCGCTGCGCCAAGGGCATGTATCGTAGCCCGCAATCTAACAAAGACCTGTTCTCAGGGCACTGTCGTGTCTAAATACAGAGACCAGCGCGCAAACGCACAAATGGAGTGGACCGCGCGGTCCCAGAAAAGCGACCCGCGCGGCGACGCCATCGCCGGGGCCAGGGCCGCGCGCGAGGCCCGGGCCCGGGCCAGGCGGGAGCAGCGGCCGGCGGTCATTGTGGCGCGTGCGATCGGTCGACGCGCGCACCGCAACACCTTCCGGAGGGCCTGCGCCGAGCGCTGCACCAAGAAGGCCGCCGACATATCGAAACTGAAACAACTGCTCAGGGCCGCGAGCAAGCCCTTTACGCTACCGGCCGAGCACGCGGGCCCCTTGCTGCGGGACGCGGCCCTGGCGGGCGACGCGCTCGACGCCAAGGGGCTCGCCCAGGTCATCGGGGTCAATGGCCTCGCGGACTGCCAGGACGACGACAAGTGGCGCTTAAGAACTTTAGCGACGCGCTGCTGGCGCCTCGGCCTCGCGCAGCGGAACGACGCTTTAGTGAACGCCGTGAGTGCCCTCCTCGAGCGACGGGATGACGTCGACCTGCGAAGGCTCGTGCTCGACGCGGACGGTGCATTAAGGCGGGCTATCCGCGGCAAGCGCGGCGCGTTCTTAGAAGAAGCCATTGCGGCGGCGGCCATATCGTCGAGGCGGATAGGAGAGGAGGCGCTCTTCGCGCGGCACCTGTGGCCCACAGATATCGTGGCGGTCGCGGGCGAGGCCGGGAAGCAAGCGTTGGTAGGGGACGGCAGCGCGGCGGCGCTCCGGGCACTCTGTGAAGAGGGCCCGCTCGGCGACCAGGAGGAGGTAGGTGTCGACGCGCACGCGCGGTTACTCGGCACGCTGGGGGCGCTCGGCCGGCGGCTCCTCAGCGCGAAACACGCCGACTCGCGGGCCTTCGCGGACCTCGTGGCAATAAGTTTGCAGCGGACGGAGAACGCTTCGGCCCTGTTCACGGACGAGGACGTCGTTGTGGCATGGCGCGTCGTTAATGGCGCGCGGACGCCCGCGACGGCGCCGCGCGAGTTGCGGAATAGGGCCACGGACCTGGTGGACGCGCGCGACGGCTGTTTAGGCGTGTTGTACGACGCCCTCGTCGCGCCGATGGACGCAACGTTCCTGGACGCGCCGCCATCTATAGAGATAGCCCTCGACGCCCTACTGGCCAAGCAGACGGCGGACGAGTTCAGCGAGGCCGCCGCGAAGAAGAAGCGGTCCGCGCTGGCGGACGTCGTCGGGTCCAAGTGGGCCCGGAAGCTGGAGAAGACCGCGGGGAGTATGGAAAAAAGTGTTTTAAGGGCCTTGGGCTACGCGGCGCCCAAGCCCGCGGCGAAGAGCTACGCCCCGACGTCCAAAGTCGACGCGCCGTCCCTAAGCCCCAAAGTCACCGGCGACGCCGAGGCCTGGGCGCTTGTGTGTTGTCGGGGGCTCGCGGCGTGCTCGCCCCCCCTGCGGTTGCGGGCGTTGACGCAGCTCACCTTTCGCGCGGACGCGCCGCGCCGGGTCTGGACGATTATAGCCGCGCGGCCCCCGACCTACGCCCTCGCCGCGTACTTTGGTGGTTCTACAAGTCCGTTGACGGGTGAGGTGGCGCTGGCGTGCGTCTCAGCGGCTTTACTCAGGCACGCTCTCTTAGTGGCGGACGATGACGACGTCCTGCACGGCCGGCCGTTGCTGCCCTTCATGTTGAGGAGAGTCCTTGCCCTGTATAAGCCGGCGGCGTTCGCGTGCTGCTGGACCAGTGAGGGCAAGGACACAGTACGGGACGAGCTGTTCTCCTGGATCGTGACGTTACTGCGGGACCTGCACGCGCGGCATTGTAAAAGACCCCTGTGCAAGCCCAAGGCTTGGTTAGTTGATAGTGCCCAGGACGCCCGCGCCGAGTTAAAAATGAGGTATTCACGACGGAGTCAAAAGTTGATGGTTCGGATGCCATGGTGCGTGTCCTTCCGGAACCGGGTGGACGCGTTTACCGCGCAAAGCACGACTGTAGAAGCCTTCGGGCATTCTCAAGTAACGCGCGTCCGCGTGCGGCGGCGGCGCATTTTAGACGACGGGCTGGCCCAGGTGGCGTCGTTAACACCATTGCAGTTGCGGGGCCGCCTCTCGGTCCAGTTCGTGGACGACTTTGGGCAGATCGAGGCGGGTATTGACGCCGGCGGATTGTTTAAGGAGTTCTGGACGGAGCTCTCCAAGGAGTGCTTCGCGGCGGACTTCGGGCTTTTTCGCATTACGACGCACGACGGGCTGTTGTACCCAAATCCTGATAGTAGTGTGGCCCACGGCGAGCGCGAAGCGTTAGAAAATTTTCGGTTTGTTGGTCGTGTGCTAGGTAAAGCTTTAAGGGAGGGCCTGACGGTGCAGCCGCGGTTCGCGCGGAGTTTCCTGAGTTTTCTTACCGGAGATTTTAATTACGTGACGTTATTGGAGGATTTGCGAAGCCTGGACCCCGAACTGCACAAGAACTTAAGGTTCCTCCAGCTGTACGAGGGCGACGCTTCTGATTTAGGATTGGACTTCACCGTGTCCTACGAGCGCTTCGGGGAGACCATTACCGAGGATCTAAGGTACAATGGTTCCCACATCGACGTCACCAATGGGAACAAGCACGCCTACGTGCAGGCCGTCGCGCGGTTCCACATGGTCGACCGTTTAAAAAAGCCGTCGGAGGCCTTCGTGAGCGGGTTAGGTGATGCCGTGGACGTGCACTTATTACGGGCCTTCGCGGCGCCCGAGCTCCAAGTCTTGATAAGTGGAGCGGACGCGGCGATCGACGTCGAGGACCTGAGAAAGCACACGCGCTACGAGAACTGCTCTTCAAGAGACGCGGTGGTGGCCCGGTTCTGGGCCGTGTGCAAGAAGTTGTCGGCGGGCGACCGCGCCGCTTTGCTGAAGTTCGTGACCGCGTGCGAGCGCGGGCCGTCCCTCGGTTTCGGGGCGCTCGAGCCGCCCTTCACCCTCCGGAAGATCCCGGACGTGGAGAAGCTGCCCGCGGCCTCGACATGCTTCAACACGCTGAAGCTGCCCGCGTACGCCTCGGAGAGGGTCCTCCGGGAGCAGCTGTTGACGTCGATCCACTCCGGGGCGGGCTTCGATTTGTCCTGAGCAGGCCCTGTGGTGGTTTTCGTGTTTGTGTTGGTTAAGTATGTTTCCTGTACGCAACTTTTAGAAGCAATTGTGTGTGCGACTCTAGCCCCCACTAGTACGGACGCATGTGTGTGTGACTACTTTTTGCGACTAGCCCCGGGGCGTATTCGCAATCGTCAAAACCCGCACGCTATTTGTTTGGCCCAGCGCGTGGGCAGCCTGTCATCCGCGGTGAGCACGCCATCGGCAGCCTCGCCGTCACGATGGTCCGTGGCCTCAAGGCCCTGCACGAGCTCTGCGCCAGCGACCCCGACGGCGTGGCCCTTAATCTCTTAGATGCCCACATGCGCTCCAAGGACGCGGCGGTGACGATCGACGACGTGAGCGAGCAGATGCACTTGCTCGGCATCGCGGACACGTCCTTTGCGTGGGTCGGCGCGCGGGCGGCGTTGTGGAGACGGGCCGACTGGGCGCGGTATCGGACGGCCGAGGGCCACCTCTACTATTTACGGGACGATGGTCTCTCTCAATGGGAGCACCCGATGCAGCACGAGCTGCGGAGCCTGCACGACGCGGCGCGGCGGCGGCCGGCCGACATCAGTGCCCCACCTGCCGTTTCTACCGCCGAGCGACGCAGCGGCAGCTGGCCGACGGACCGCCCCCCGCCGCGGGGCGGGCACGATGCGCAGTTCAAGAGCCCGCGCGGCAGCCCCCGCCACGCGCAGCAGTTCGCGAGCCCGCGGCCCGAGAGCCCGACGCACGGGAGCCCGCGGCCGACGAGCCCGGCCAATGGCGCTCCAACGGCGCAACCCGTCGCGGCCACCGCCTCAGAGCCGAGTGCGCGGGGCCACCCCGAGTCGAAAGACGACGCGGACCTGGCTGCGAACTTCGCCGCGATGCAAAGCAAGCTTGAGGTGCTGCAGGCGCGCCTGCTGGAACCGACCTTGGTCGAGGAGGACCGCCAGGCCGCGGCCGCGGCCTTCGCCGCGGCGCGCGCTAGAGCCGAGGGCCTACAAATCGATTTAGGGGCTGCCGAGGCCGCGAAGGACCGCGCGGCGGGCGACCTGCGGGCGGTCCGGGCCCACGCGGCCGCGCAGGCGTCGCGCGAAACCCGGGAGCGCGCCGCCGCCGCGGACCGCGCCACGGAGAAGCTCGACGCGGCGCGGAACGCGGCCGTCGCGGCGGACACCGCGGAGAAGATCGCGCGGCGGGACGCGAACGCGGTGGCGGCCCACAAGGCTGATTTGATGAACGCGGCGGCGGCCGCGCACGCCGCGGCCGCGTTCCTGGCCGGGAGCCGGTTCCGGGCGTTGCTCCGCGCGAACGAGCAGCTGCAGAAGGCGCTCGGGGTCCAGGAGGCGGACCGCGCGGCGGCCGCGAAGCGCACCGAAGTGCAGAAGCGGTCCGACAGCGCGACGCGCGCGGCGCTGGAGACGGCGACACATAGGGTGATCGCGGAGAAGTCCAAGAATGCCGAGGACGCGTTGGTAGCGATGCGCGAAGCGCGGGCGGCGTTATCAGAAGAACGCGTCGCGAAAGACGCGCGCGCGGTGGCGGCCGCGGCGGCGCTCGCGGACGAGCAGGTCGCGCGCAAGGACGACGCGGCCGCGGCTGCGGCCGCGCTCGCGGCCGAGAAGCACGCGCGTAGCGTCTTGACCAACGAGAAGGAAGCGCTCGGTGCGGCGCTCGCAAAATCGGAGGCGAAGCTCACAAACATTCGGCGCGACCGAGACTACTCCCGGAGCAAGTGCACCGATCACGCCACGTTGCCGCCGCCGCCCACGGAAGAGCGGCGGATGGGGCGCGGGGCGAGCGAGGCGAAACCACCGCGGCCGCCGCCCGGGCCTCCGCCAGGGCCCCCGCCGGCTTCGGCGGACGAGTCGAAAGTTCTAGTTGTCTAATGTATCCACATGTGTTGCGACGGGATATGTTACGCAGCGGCTCCGAGTCGTCCGACGGTGGGCTTGTTCTTGCTGCCCCTCCTCCTGGTCTCGGGGATCCTCAGCGTGGTCCCGCTGGCGATCGGGGCCGTCGAGGCGCTCCCACCGGTGGCGGGGCCTAGGGCGGGGCCTAACGACTTCCATGGTCTTTGATTGGGGGGCGGGCGTCGCGGCGCCCGCGCGGCAGCGCCATTAACCACGGGCTAGGGTGCATCGAGGCTTTTTGAGGTCTGAAGAGGTCGGGCGGTAGCTGGATACGTACCAGCCCGCATCAGTCCTGCCACTGAAAAACACGAAATGTACGGGATTAGAGATCAAGCTAAAACGAAAAAGTGACGCTCGATATTGCCGGCTCAACACGAACGTCAGTTTGAGTCCTTTGCAAGCGTTTATTACCTTCTCATACACTCAATTGACATCCAACCACCAAAATTTCAACACGCGAGATGCCTGCGCGCGCAAACCCAACGCGATGGGCGACACGTTCTACGAGCTGCCCGACACCTGGAGCCAGGCGAAGTATCCGGGTGGAGACGGCTGGCTAGATGCAGGCGGGGATTGCCTCCGCCGATTGTCCGTCACCGAGTGGCTGGAGACGCCGGTGGTCCCGCCGCCGGTCGTCACGGGGTACAAAATGGGCGACGACACGATTAGAACGGCAGTAACGGCTTGGTTATCGGACCGCTACGCCGCCGAGCGGACGTACGGCCTCATTTCGACGTGGGACACGCTGCTCGTGACGGACATGTCGGAGTTGTTTCTGGGCGCGTCGTCCTTCGACGAGGCCATCGGTCTGTGGGACACCTCTCGCGTCACGACGATGAAGTCCATGTTCCAGGACGCCTCGGCGTTCAACCGACGGATCTACGGCTGGAGCGTCGGCGAGGGCATAAACATCATCGGGATGTTCGACGGCGCGTCGTCGTTCAACCAGAACCTCGGCTGGTGCGTGGACACCGACATCAGCAGCTCGTTCACCAGCGCCGCGTGCAACCGGTCGTCGCCGCCGTGCGGCGTCACGCAGGGCAACTGCCAGTAAGCGCCTCGGGCGCTTTACCCCGTGACGTAAGCCGGGCCCCACGGTACAGTAGACGCGTGCCTTACGAGCATCTACAACAACGACAACGCAGCCACGTATGACCGCCCGCTCGTGGAGCGCGGGTGCGATTGCCGACGAGGCGAACCAACGGCGGCGGTGACGCCCCTTCCCTATCGACTGACGCTAGCGACGGTTCGTGCTCACGACGGAGCCCGAACGCGATCGCCAAGGCGGCATCAACAGTCCCCGACGGAAGCCTGGGGCGCCTTGCCGCGTCCTCGCTTGATCCCCACCGCCGATCCCTTTACCGCCTCCACCGTCAGACGAGCCCCACGAAGGCTGATCTACACGAGGGGAAAAATCCCTCCACGAGTGTCCGCGTAATCCCCGAAAAAAATATGGTACCCCTAGAAGTAGAACACCCCACACTGGCGCCGGCATCGACTAGTACATGTGACGAAGACAAGTTATCGGGCCATGGACACTAGCCTACTTCGCGATGGCGGCGACGATGTCGACGAACTCGGGCTTCATGGACGCGCCGCCCACTAGGAAGCCGTCGATGTCCGGGCACGCGGAGAGCTCCGGCGCGTTCTTGGCGTTGGCCGAGCCGCCGTACTGGATGCGGATCTCGTCGGCGGTCGTCTGGTCCACGTTCTTCGCAATGTAGTCGCGGATGCCCTTGTGGGTCTCCTGCGCCTGCTCCGGCGAGGCCGTGACGCCCGTGCCGATGGCCCAGACCTGTGCGGAACATCAATCAGCGACGATTCAAATAGTAGTACGCGTACACCGTTGGAGACCGGCTCGTAGGCGATGACGACGCGCGACTTGTCCTCCAAGGCCTTCAAAATAGGGACGATGTCCTTCAGGTTGGCACCGCACTCGGCCAGGACCGCCTCGATGCCCTTCTCACGGATGGGCAGGGACTCGCCGATGCAGAAGACGCAGGAGAGGCCCTGGTCCAGGATGTACTGGAGTTTCGTCGCCTGTGTGCGGAAATCAAATTTCAGGCGCCCACGCCATCGACGCGACGTTGTCCTCGTAACTGCGTCTGCTCGATGGCGTGGAGGTTCTACGCCATCGACGCGACGTTGTCCCCGTCACCGCGTCTGCTCGATGGCGTGGAGGTCCACGAAGGCCTCTCGCAATAATTCCCAGGATAACCTAATTCACGGGTTGATTTCCACACCGTTCGTCGCCATCAGGGCCTTGCTCTCCGCGGGCGTCGGCAGCCCGAACTCGCCGCGGCGCTCCGAGTGGCCGATCAGGACCGTGGACATGCCCATGTCCTTGATCTGGTCCACGCTCATCTCGCCCGTGTAGGCGCCGCAGCCGCTGAAGTTGCAGTTCTGGGGGGCCACCTTGATGCCGGCCTTGAAGGAGTCCTTGACCAGGGCCACGTGCAGGTTCGAGGGGCACACGTAGACGTCGCACTTGTCCAGGTACTGGGCGCAGCCGTCGAAGTTCGAGACGAGCTCCGGGAGGGACGCGGCCGTGGCCGGGTTGCACTTCCAGTTGCCCCCGACGATGGGCTTGCGGGCCATGCCGCGCGTCGCCCGCCGGAGCAGGGTGCGCGCGGGTTGGAGCGAGAGCTTGGAGAGGGCCATTCTAACCTGCGGGGACCGCGTTCATTATTCTGGTTCGCGGGACGCGCCATGGGCTCTCTCTCCTTTCAATGCTTGTCGGGAGAGCGCCTCGCGTTTCGCGAGGAGTATTTGTTGGACGGCGTGTTGCATGCAGTTGCGGGTCGGCGTGCGCCGGCAGCAAGCAGCGCAGCTGCAGCGCGCGGTTGCATGCGCACGAGGTGCACAACCAGGGCTCAGCACCACTACAGCCATTTGTTGCCATTGGTAATTACATGTCACTGCGTGCTCGGAGGCGCATGCGGCTTGCACTGTCGTTTGAGATCAAGGTCTCAGCAAGCATGACCATGCGTTTAGACGCTGGGTGGTGCGGTGTGTAGTGTTATATCAGTGTTATGACCGTGCTAACTAATCACCAAAAACGATTGTGCCTCGCGGATTGGACCACGCGCTTTTGGCAGAATACTCCTCGGGACGTGTACCGAGCCTTCAGCGTCGCGGCGGCAGGCGGAGGGATGGAACATGTTGGGTCGGGTAGTGCGGGTTTTGAGGCTCCGCGGTGATTTGAATAAAAAACGAGCATAGCGCAGCCAGAAGCTCCATACAGCTGCCGTGAAACAGTGCCAGCGCACGCACAGCCCGCCAGCACCCTCCCCTAGCCGCGCGCTGGAAGAAACGCCCGTCGACGCGCCGCAAAACGCGCCCAGCACAAGCATGGCTTTAGAGATGCAGTTCGGCCTCGAGGAGTACGCCGGCGCCTTCGCCGCGGCGCCGGGTGGCGCGCTCGCCATCTCGTCCGGAAGGCAGGGCCGCGCGTACATCGTAGATGGCGCAAAGATCGTGGACGCCGCGGCCACGGGGACCGGCGACGGCTTGGTTGCCAATGCGGGCGCCCTGGAGCCCGACGACGTGAACACCATCACGCACACCGTGCCTTTGAGTAATGGCGCCATCGTCCTGGCGGACGACACCGGGTTAGTTAGACTTTATGCCAATAAGGATGAGGGCGAAGGGCGTGAATTGGTCAAGGCCAACGACCTGGCACCGTCCTCTTTACGAGCGTCGGCGGACGGGTCCAAGCTCGCTTTATGTAGGGACGGCAAGGTCTTGGTCATCGACGTCAAGAGCGGTGATGCCATCACGCTCGAAGACGCCGGCACCGACTCGGCCTTCGACCCCTTGTCCAAGGAGAAGCTGGCCGTCGTGGACATCTCTAGCAAACAATTAGCGTTGTATGAAGTCAGCGTGGGCGAGGGCGTCGACGACTCCACGTTGAAGTCAAGATGCTCGTTGCACATCGAGAAAAGTCTCTCGCAGACGATGCTCGAGGACGACAACCCCCTCTTCCAGTGCGCCTGGCAGCCCGGGTCCGGCGAGTGGCTCGCCGCGCCCGGGCGGCCCGAGCTCACTTTACTGAAGAGGGATCCTGCCGACATGGATTGGGGTAAGTCCGCCCAAGGCGTCTTCCCCGACGAGGACCAGAAGAGTTTGTTCGCCGGGTCGCCGGGCCACCACGCGACGGTCGTGGCCTGTGCTTGGAATAGCGCTGGTACTCTCGTGGCCACTATTACTGATCAACTTACCACAAACGTGGCCGCGCTCTGGGACGTGGCCACGGGAAGTACCCTGAAGGTCTTTGCGTGTGATATTAGAATCCAATCCCTGGCGTTGTGTTCCTTCGGGAAGGGCGAGGCTTTGGTGCTGGCGTCCAAACATGGGGCCTTAGCCACGGCTTTGGTCTTGGAACCGGAAGTTGAAACGAACCCCTTCGTGGAAGACGAGGTCACGGAGAGCCCCCAGAAGCGGTCGCTGGAGGAGGACGGCGTGCCCGTGGTCTCCAAACGGAAGAAGAAGCGCGTCGTCGAGTCGGACGAGGAGTCCGTGGACCTCTCTTTGAGCCCGAGGGCCGAGAACGAGCCCGCGCCCGAGGTCGACGAGATCATCGGGGACGAGCAGCTGGACGGGGACCAGGACCCCTTCGCCCTGGTGCCGGACGAGGCCTTCGCGGCTCCCGACGAGGAGTCCGTCGTGGAAGCACCTCAAGTGACTTCACCGGTGATCCCGTGCCAGCGGAGCTTCATGCCCTCCGCGACGATCGAGCAGGAGGAGGGCGCTCCTAGGTATTTACACTGGTCCCAACGGGGCTGCGTCACCGCGCGCGCGGAAGAAGGGGGCCTCGAGTTCGCGTTCGAGGTCGAGCACTTCGCGGAAGGGCTCGCTAGAACGAAGACGACGCGCTTCGTGGACCGGCGCGACTTCACGGTCGCGGCCCTGGGCAAGAGCGGGGCGATCTTCGCGTCGGAGGGTCAAGAGGACAACGAGAACGCGCCGTCCATATTACACTTCCGGCCCCTGGACGCCTGGGCCCGGGATGCGGGCTGGTCCGCCACGTTACCGCCCGGGGAGCGGGTCCAGGTCATCGCGGCCGGGGACGACTTTGTTGCGGCGTGCACCTCCAGAGACCTCATCCGCATCTACTCGACGGGCGGCGTGGAGGACGCCGTGGTCGCTTCCCTAGGGCCCGTCGTGGCCTGCGCCGCGCACGGGCGCTACCTTGCGGTGGCCTATCATGGCGGCAATCCCGATTCGGAAGGCCGCCAGCACATCCAGGTCCAGGTCTTAGATGTGGAGAACCGGTCGGCGCTGAATGGGAACGGCACGCGCTTGCCCCTGCAGCCCGGTACACTCTTGACCTGGCTCGCCTTCAAGAGCGATGATGGCGTTTTACTGGCGGCGGACTCGCAGGGCTCCTTCTGGCTCCTCGTGGACGACTTCGGCCACCGCTGGGCGCCCGCTCTAGACACGGCGACCACAAGGCACAATATTGGTGATAGAGAGTGGCCCGTCTATGCCAAGCACGGCAGTGTCTACTGCTGCGTTCTGAAGGGCGGCCTCACCCAACCGCAGTGCCGCGGGGCGCGACCGGTCTTGGACGCTTTGCCCTTGCGCCTGCCGCACGCGTCCAGTGCCAGGGACGCGGCGCAGAGGAGGGCCGAGGCCGGGTTGGGCGCGCCTACCACTTTAGCGAGGCAGCGCGCCCGCCTCGCGGGCTCGAGCGTCCTCGCCTTCACGCGGCGGCCGGCCTCGGACGACGCCGCCAAGCACGAGCGCACGGCGCGCGACCTAGCCCGGGCCGCCAACGAGGCCGTGCTGCAGCGCGACCGCGCGGTGCTGCGGCAACTCGTGGCCGCGACCAAGGACGGCGCCTACGCGCGCGCCTACGACCTGGCGCGCCGGCTCCAGCTCCGCGAGTCGCTCGACCTGGCCCGGCGCATCGCGGCGTCGCACGGCGAGGACGCTCTCACGGCGCGCGTCGAGGACCTCATCGCCGTCGCGGACGGCGTTGTTTCCGGCGAGGACGCGGCGGACGAGGGGAACGTCGCGCCCGAGGCGGCCAAGGTGGAGTAGGCGCCCCTCCCCACCCCTCCCCTCTATTAACGTCGTACTCTATACGCCGTCCAAAATGTTTGCGTGCGGGTTTCTGGCAAGCGTCCCGATCATGTCTCGCGCGAAGCGTGGCGCGCGGGGCCGCCATTCACGGGTCCAGTGGACCGCTCGCTTTCCCCCAACGGACTAGCGGCCGCGGCAGGGCTGAAAAACGACAACGCCGAGCCTGCCCGCGGACATCACCGCCCGCACAGAAGCAGCCGGCGCCGTCGCACGAGGACCGCTTGCCTCTCTCAACGGAGACCAACAACCAGCAGCCGGCACCCCGTCGCCGCTCGGACCACAGCACAACCACCCCCACCAGCAGCCGCGGCGCACCAGCAGCCAAGATGATGGGCGACTACCCCCCCGGCGCGACCTTGCGAGGCCGGAGCGTGGACGCCATGGCCAAGCCGCCCGAGGCGGGCACGCGGCCGAACTACGGGAACGAGACCACGGAAGAATGCCTCAAAGACGAAGAGAGACCCCTGACGCCGGACCGCTACAAGAAGTGGCGCAAGAGCACTTATTCTGTACCCGGGACGCGTATTATTCACCCGGGCGGCGTAAAAGATTGGGAGGGCGTCGAGCATCCGCCCTGGTTCGGTTTGAACACCAAAAAAGCTGGCATGACCGACGAGCACGTGAACGACGTCATCACGCAAGCCGGGGCGGAGAGCGAGTACGCCCAGACAAAGTTGACGCAGGCCGAGAGACACTACCATAGTACGAGGATGGAACCTTTGGGAAGGTGTTTCTCGCATGGGCATCAATTACCAGAAGAGTGCCTGAAGCGGGACGCGCGCAACGTACCCCTCCACGACTTCGGGCTGCCTACTAAAACGGCGGTGGGCCAGGACGCCAAGAACCTGATCTACATGCCTTCCGCGAAACCCGTTCAAGGGGAACGAGCCCAGTACATCAAGAGCCACGGGAGCTACGGTCCCGGCGAGCAACGGTCGCGAGACTACGACTGGGGCGGCCGCGACTTGAAGACGCACCGGTTCGGAGAAGGGGTCGGGAGTTACGTCGCGCTCAATGGTCTCGCGTTAGGAGCCACGGGCGCCATGGAGCCGCTCGATGAACCGCCGGTAGTGGCCTCGCGCATGCGCAACTTCAAGTCGTTGCAAGATAAACTAGGGAAGTCAAGATTCCTGGGACATACGAACGCCTTCCAGTTCGGGCGCGATCACTGCTACGGCAAGAAAAGTGTCAGAGGCGAGGGCCAGTGGGACGCTAGAGATTGTATCGCCGGGGACTATGCTCCTGAAGATTGCATGCCGGAACCTGAACTTGGTATTACATTGACCCCGGGCTACCGGAACGTGTTGACGGAGAAGAGCCGGCACCGCTCCTTCGGCGTGCCCAGCGTGCGCACGGACATCCCCAAGTACGCCGTGCGCTCGGTGGCGGACTCGCAGAATTATGGAGACGACCCCACGGGCAAGGAATTGCTGTACCCCTCTACCTTGTCGCAGATGGGTATTGATGATGACGAGTTCACGAACTTACGGGACAAGGCCGACATCTGGGCCCTGTTCAAGGCGACGGGCGCCACCTTAGGGGACCGCGAGCACAAGCTGTACGACGACGTGAGTGTCAACGGCGAGTGCTCCATCGCCACGTTCCACAAGGCGCTCGTGGCGCACATGGAGTAAGGGGGGTTCATATATCCATAGCGTGCGGTGGTACAGTCAACTGTACCTGACAGCGGACGCTCTGTTTTTAGTTATGTCTTAGGCGGGCGACCGCTACTCCGCGTCTACTTCATCTCGGCGACAGAGTCCTCCCACTTCTTCATGTTCGCCGGGCTGGCCGCCCAGGCCTCGAAGCCGTCGTCGACCATGGACATGACGCTGCCGCTCGCGGCCGGCGCGGCGGCCACGGGCGCGGCCGCCTCCTTCTTGGAGCCGCCGCGCGTGCCGACGAAGCCGAGGACGCAGTAGAAGCCGAAGACGAGGCCCACGACCTGCTCCGTGCTGAATTCCTTGCCGCCGATGACGTAGACCTGCGTTGGGTGGTCGGGGATCGGGGGTCGACGCTCAAGTGTCGGCGGTCGGGGGGCGGTGCGCGGTACGAACGCGCTGCCACGTCGCTCCGGTGGCGCCCAGTGGACGCGCAATGCCGGGGCGGCGGCGACGTCCCGCCCTGTCGCAATGAGGTCGTTTCAGGCGCTGGTCTTAACATCAGCCGACATTTGGCGGCGCGCGCTCGCGCCGACCCGTGGCCGCGCCGCGGCGGCCACGCGGGCCAGACCTTGCCTGGCGGCGAACATTTTCCTGAGCTCGGCAGCTCTCTACGCTCTACACGCAGCCTTTTACTAGCAAAGCGAGCGTGAGGAAACCCGTGATTTAGCGCCAAATCCCTCGGACGGCTCCAGGACACAGACAAGGAGCTTAGGTGACACCGTCGTGGCCTGCTACGGTTTACTCAAATAGCTATTGAGCGCGTGCAGCAATCCGCGCGCGAAACGCCGCACGACGCGGCGCTGAGAAGCAACACAACTTAATTCACCCAAGTGTGCAGCGCCGCGGGAGCGGCTGCCGAGCAGGCCACGGACGACACAGCTCCGAGCAGGCATCGCGTGACACAGCGCAGCAAACAGGCCTCGCTTAAAACAGCGGACGTAAAATGGCTGCGGCCTACCCCGGCGCCCGCGGCCTGGCGGCCTTCCCGTCACCGCGCTGCCTGGCCTGCGCGAACTGCTGCGTCGTCTTCGCGACGTCCGGCGTGCTCTTCCTGACGCTCATCGGCACTCTCTTGGACCGGCAACCCCTCTACGTGCTGGGCGTCGACGAGCCGGCCAAAGCTTCAGTATCGTGCTTCGCGGCCGCGAGCTACTACGGCTTCATTGTCTTACTGTCCATCGCGACGCTGGCCTACGACCGGTGTCGGCCCCACCGGCCCCCGGTCGCGGCGGGGTCGTTGGTGGACGATCGGTTCGGGCCGGAAGCCGTTGACGAGCGGCTGCGGCGGCGGGCCTACCGGGACCAGGCGCCCGCCGTGGAGCTGACGGGCCCGCCGCCCCTGCTCGACACGGACTTTGAGTCGAAAGGATTAATATAATAGTAGTATGAACTGGGATTTAGGGGACGCTTCCAGCAGTAGCCTGGGCAGCAGTCCGGCGGTACCACAGCTCGTTGTTACAGACTCGTCCCATGAAAACGTGCGGGTTTTTCGCTCTCATCTCAGTTTTTGCCCGGCTTTGCCGTCTGCAGTGCACCAGCAGCAGCATACAGAGCTCAATCCATGCGCCTAACACTCGTACTCGCATCGATTCTAACCACAGCAGCCCTCCACAGCACCGATTTCCGAGCCCAGCTCTCCCTCCTCCAAAACGCAGCCGAGGGCGCTCCGCCGCCACAGGACGAGTTCCCACACGCACGAAGCACGTCCAGGTTCGGCGAGATACTGTGGAGAAGCAGCGATGCTGCGAGAGCGCGGAATGCATTGGAAACACTCGGCGGCGACGCCCTGACAAGAGCACAACGCCTCGGCGACGGCGTCCTTGCAGCGTTGGAGAGTCCAGAGCTCGTCGACAGACGACAATCCGCAAGACGCGACCTGCTCATCCCCAAGCGGTGCCCGGACTTTGAGGGCGTGTTGTTGTGGGAGTGTGCAAACGCGATCTCGGAATCCACACCAGCACTCGTCTGCGCTGACCACGTCGGCGTGCTCTACGCCCTAGCGCTGTCACGCGCCGCGTTATCGGTACGGGGGCATGGTTCGGATGCGCGGCGCCTCGAACGAGCGGTAGCAAAGCACTTCCACGCGCTGCCCCGCGAGACCGACGGGAGCGTGTCATACGATGTCGTGTCCGCCGACGACATCGCGCGGTCGCCGCGCTTCGACGGTTGTGATCAGCGACGAGCCAGAGCAAAGACGGTCCTCGTGGCGTTTGCGGGCCTCGGGAACCGGGGCCACGTGGGATACGAGTGGCGCAGCGCCGCTCACAGAGTCTCGCAGAGCCACGCACCGTTCGACGTCATCTTCGCGATGGACCCGGCTGCGTCTTGGTATACGGGCGGCGCCTGCTGGCGGTACCGCGGCGACGCGGCGCTCAGACGCGAACTTAGAGGGCTGAGACGACGCTACGAGCACGTCGCCTTCGTGGGCGATAGCATGGGCGGCTCCGCGGCGCTAAGATACGCAGAGCACGCCGACGCCGTGCAAGCTTTGGCACCGCAAGTGTGTAGTCTGGCGGACGACCCGCACGTCGGCCGCGAGGACTTGTACGACGACGCGCTACGCCGCCACGTCGAGGGGCCTCTCCAGAGATCCGTCGCCCGCGCGCTCCGGAGGCGCGTCCCGATCGGCGTCCACTTCTGCGCGGGCCACGCGCGCGATGCCGCGCACGTCGCGGCGCTGCCGCCCGGCGTAGCACGCGTCGCGCACGCCGGCGACGCGCACGACGTCGCGGCGCTGCTCAAGGCGGACGGCGCGCTGGAAGAAGTCGTCCGCCGCGTGCTAATTACATATGTTGTGTCTTACAAGTTCACTCACAGCCGCCGTTCAGGGGGCTTCCCGCGGCGGCGTCGCCGGCTCCGTTGCATCATCCTTCGCCTCGGCCGCGGGCGTCGCCGAAGGTGCCTCGGGCGTCGACAGTTCCTCCTTCGCGTCCTCCTCGCCCTCGTCATCTTCCTCCGTGGCAAGAAGCGCCTCCGCCTCGGCTTTCCGCGTCGCCAGGTCCGCGCGCAGCCCCGCGTAGTCCACGGGCCCCAGGCCGAGGGCGGACGTGCGCGCCGGGTCCCGGAGGCGGCCCGCCGTGCCCGCTTTTATCTCGGCGTCGACCAGTGCCAAAATCTTGTCATAGCGCTCCAGGAAGCGCTCGGCGCAGAACCGCCGCGCCGCCGCGGGCAGGGGCTCGGCGCCTTGTTTCGACGCGTCCAGCACGTCGACGCAGGCGTACTTGAGGGTCGCGTACTTCAGAAAGGCGTCGTACGCAATATTGGTCGGGTCGTCGCGGGCCACGCCCTCGCGGCCGGGCTCGTTGCCTGCGCGGGCATCACGGTGAGTATTTGTCGCGGCAGTGGCGTGGAGATCGACAGCGCGCCATCGAGCAGACGTCGCGGCGATGACGAGAGGTCGACAGCACGCCGTCGAGCAGATATAAGGAACGCGGCGTACGCACAGTAGGGCTGGTCGTTCATGAGCGACTGGATCGACAGCAGCACGCTCGACAGCGAGTGCGACGGGTTCCAGCCGGGCCCGATCCAAGTGCCTAAAATCGACATACCTGTGAGTTTTCTGCGTGAGTCGCGGCGATGGCGCAAGGGGGAATGAGATGGCGTGGCGCTGACGCATACATACTTTTCCGGTTCGGTAGAGGTTCGGGTTGAAGCCGATGCGGCCCTGGCCCGTTGTCAGATTCGTGCACTTGGGATTCTCGACCGGGTAGCTGTGCGGGTGCTCCACCCTAAAATGGAAGAGGCCGCCGAAATACGGCGTGCCCTCGGGGCCGCAGACCACGCAGTCCACGGTGGTCGCCACGGCCTCGCGCTGCTCCGCGAACAGGTTCGTGGCGTGGTCTCTTCGCACGGTGGCGACGTCGCGCGCCACCCGCTTGAGGCACCGTCCGGGCGGCGCTGCGCTTGCCGCTGGCTTGCTGGATCCGAACCAGTTGAGGAGCGCGGCCATCCGTCTGTGCGCTCCCCGGTGCTGTGTCTTGTAAATGCTCTCTGGGAGCACGGATAGTTCCGCAGCGAACAGAGCTTGGGCAAGACGATGTCGACGCGTACGCGAGCAATGCGCTCTGCACGTTGAGCGACTGAGGCGGTACACACTGATGCGGCTGGCCCGAGCCAAGCTCGCGCGCTCCTCTTGGAGCTTCGTGCGGGTCTCGAGGCGCGGGGCGGGAGACCCGTCCTGTGCAGCCTTCCAGAGGCTTCTGGCTCGGGCGCCCCGCGTGGCCGCGCCTTCGAAAGTGGGCGAGCAGTGCTCGGCGCCCGCGAAGGGGACGTGGGCGCCCTTTGCGAGGCGGTGACCGCCATGACGCCCGGGGATGCGTAAAATGGTCCATGTGCAGTATCTACACTAACTGAACGCTGTGTCTACTAGAGAGAGGCAACCTTACCGCGCGCGCGCGGAGGGGTACCCGCACCGACAAACACGCACCCGGCTCAGTAGTAGCCGCCGTCGGTCTTGCCCTGGGCGTCCAGGACGCCCTTCCAGTAGCCCGACTCGAAGTTCGTCTTCGCGTTGACGTCGACCTCGACCTGCACGGCGCCGCCGCCCGTCTTGCACTTGAACACGGGCAGGCCCTGGGGCTGGATCACGCTGAAGAGGATGTTGAAGGGGAAGTTGGGGCACCAGGGCCCGTCGATCTGGCCCGACTTGACCGAGAAGGACGTGCCCGTCAGGGGGTCCTTGATGAGGCCGTTGGCCACGCGGCCCGCGGCCATGGGCGTGCCGAGCACGGGCGATTTGTTGCCCAGCGCGTAGACGGAGCCGTCCGTGTCCACGGCGACGCAGATGTCCAGGCCGGCGCAGATGCCACTCACGGCCTTGCCGGGGCTCAGCTCGCTCTGGCTCACGGCGGGCACGAACTTCTTCTGGCTTTCCCGCGTCTTGCCGAAGACCATCTGCAGGGCCGTCGTCGGCCGCGCCGTCCGCGTCTGCGGCAGCGTCGGCTGGAGCGCCGCCGCGGGCGCGAGCATCAGGGCGAAAAGCACTGCGTGGAAAAGGGTGAGGGCTTCGGACGGTGGCGGGCGTCTCTCTCGTGCGTCTGTGCTTGTGTATTTTTTTACGATGTCGGGCCGAAGCCGGGTCCCGAGGGACCGGTTCTTTGCGGCGGCCGGGCGACGGCTTGCGTGTGTGTGTGGCGGCCGCGGCGGCCAGTGGCGGCACGCGGCGGCCCGGCGGCGGCGAGCAGCAAGCGAGAGAGGCGTGCGGCACAAGCGCCGAGGGCCGAGTCATTTCGAGCCGTGGAGCGCCCAGCGCATCTCTTCTCGCTGCCGCGCCGCCCGCTGCGAGCCGCTGGACCGTGCGCGGCCGAGGGCGGCTCATATTGCGCGCGCCGGCGGCCTTTTGAAGCAAAAGCAACCCGCAGCTGTATGCGATCATGTCTCGTCCCGCCGCGGCTATTTTGCTCCCACAGCGCGTAAGTATACGTCTCAGAGGTCCCCTTAGTGCGCTCGGACGCAGCATCGCACCCTTCATCGTGTCTATAAGCTCCTTACAGTGTCTGATCGCAGCAACTCAGCCTCGATATTGGCTCAGGGCGGAGGCGAACTTCGCGCGAGCCAGCGGCCCATTCGTGTGAGGCACTGCTCGGGACGCATCCCGGCTGCAAAAACGCCAATTTCGTCTACAAGTAAAATGTCACTTTTGCCCAAAAACGCCGGGCGCCTGCCCCCACACATCCCGATCGCCGACCACGACCACCGGACACCTCCCCGGCGACGCCCGATGCCCATCCCGCGCAAAGTACGGGGCCCAAAAAAGCTCCAAAAGCCAAAAAGCACTCATGGAGAGAAACGAGAGATTCCAAATCACACGCGTGGACGCATCGCAGCGCAGCGCCACGCACGCGTTCGCGCGGTAACCGCTGCGGCCGGTCGCGCGCGACCGGGCAGCCTTTATAGCCAATCTGCGATCAGCGCACGTCGCCGGTAGTGATGGCCGAGGCGCCCGCGCCCGCGAACGTTCAACGGAGCATGGCGAGCGGGTCCTTCGACGAGCTGATCCACCCCTTCATGCTGGACAGCGTCGAGAACTTCCAGCTGGACGGGGAGGGCCCGCCGCGGATCCTCGAGCCGGGCTTCTCCTTTGACGGGATCGGGAGCGCCGGTCTGGACTCGGACGGCTTGTTCCAGGGGAGCTTGGGGAGCGGGGGTTCCGGTTCGCTGGAGGACGTCATGGGCGAGATGCGGAAACGGACGCGGCCGGTCGGGTCCGAGGCGGAGCGGAGAAGGACGACGCGAGCAGCTACGGCCGATGCCCGGACCAAGAGGAAGAAGGCGCCGGACATCGACGAGGAGGACTTGCGGGCGGCCGAAGCTCTATCGCAAAGGAGAGAAGGCATGCAGAGCGCCCAGCGCCGCAAGAAGATGTACGTGGACTTTTTGAAGCAGCACCACGGCGACTCTAAAAGCGAGGAAGACCTGCCCCCCAAAAAAAAGGCCAAACGGAAGCCTCAGAGCGACGAGATCGACGTGCACGAGGCCTCGCTGCGCCGCGCCCTGGTCATGAACTTCTTCAAGTACCGCTCCACAGGCGAAGTGAACGGGGAGAAGTGGCGCGATCTGGTCGCGGACGATTTTCAACTAATGGTGCCGCGGGCGCCCTACCGCGTGGTGTGCGGGCAGAGCCTGATGCCTCATACGCAGCGCTTGACGGGCATCGAGCAGTTGCTCGATGACACGCGATCTATTCATGGTTTGGGGGAGATGATCCGGGCGCGGTGTACACTACTGAAGCAGTTGGACCGGAACGCGCGCCGGGCGGCGCTGCACCAGGCTCAAGCCGAGGCCGCCCGGGCGTTACAGGGTGCGGACGAGGCGTTGAAGGCGCGTGCGGTCGTAGCGCACGCCAAGGAGCAGCTCGCCGCGGACGCCGAACAATCGGACAAATCTTTCGGAGCGATCAAGGTCCTCTACCAGTGCAACGCGCGGGAGATCCTCGTCGCGGGGCCGTTACTGATGTGCGCGTGGCGCTTCGAGACCTCGGGCTTAAAACGAAATGGCTTCCCCAACGAGGTCAGCGTGAGTGGCATGCTGAAGGCGCGGTTCCGGGAAGACGAGGGATCCACGAAACTGCACCGCATGGAGCTGTGCTTCGACTGCCTGAGCTTCGCGCAGCAGCTGAACGCGCACGGCTTGCTGGACGTGGCCGCCGTCGCGCAGGCCGCGGCCCGGGCGCGGGCGAGCCGCGCGGCCGCCGAGAAGCCGCCGCCCCGGAAGCGGGCCGAGGCCCGGCGCAAGGCCCAGGCGGCGCCCGGGGCCCTGGACGCCCAAGCGGCGGCCCTTGCCACGCAGCGGCAGCAGCAGCTCCTTGCGCAGTGCGTGCCCTACGTCGCGCGGCCCGGCGTCCGACCGTCGATCCGCCGCTCGCATGTCGCGAATTTCACGTCCCGCCGGAACGCGCCGCCCCGCCCCGCAGGCCAACTACTCCTACAAGCTCGCGCTCCTGCGCCACCGCCGGGGCCGCGACGCGGCGCGCGCGGACCTGAGCCCCGAGCTGCGCCGGCAGCTCCTCGCGGCGGCGGCCGCGGCGCGGCCCGCGCCGCCGCAGCCGTTCCTCGCGCGGCGGCCGAACTACCGGTCACCCTACGCGCCGCCCGGCGCGCAACATGCGGCGCCCCTCCCGCCCCCGCCCATGAACCCGGCGGCCGCCCAGTTGATGGCGGCATACTTCGCGGCGCAGGCGCGGGGGCCGCCCGCGCCCGCGCCGGCGCCCGCCCCGTGAGCCGCGCGCGGTCCTAGTGGCAACCTGTTCAAGTTTGAGGCTTCGCGCGTGCAGTGAGCTCTAGCGTTTGTCATCCTGCTTTACCCTGTACTCTGGTCGCTTCTGCGGTGAGCTTCACCCAACCCCGCACCCTTTAAAAAACTGGTGGTCTCCACCAGCCATACACCTAATTGCCTCAATCGTCACCCCCAGTGTCTCAAACCCCGCCCGCAATCTGCTCAAAGGGTCCGCCGGGACCTCATCTACACACGCACGCTAATTTTAGAGAAAACGCGCGCGTTGCGGCGGCGGAAAGCCCGCTCTCGCCGAGAGCGAGCAGTTTTCACCTGCATGCATCGCGGCGGCGAGCCTTCAACGCCCGTGCGCCGGCCGAGTGGCCCTGCGGCATGTCTCCCGAGAGCCCACAGCGCGGGCGGAACCCACCTCTCCGTTTTCGACTCGCATTCGCCTCTCTTCCGCGAGACGCAAGCCGGACAGCTTTTTGCGCGGCGGCCCGACGTTCGTGGCCGCCCCGCTCTTCGGGACCGATCCAAACACACCAAAGAGGCGTGCGGAGCTGGAAAAGGGACGCGAAACCCTGACTCCGCAAAAAATAAAATCACTGGCCGCGAAGGTCGCGTCAGCCCCTAAGCCCTATCTCCCTCGCAGGCAACTAAACCAGACCAAAAAACAATGGCCACCTACAACACGATCCCCGCCGCCGGCGAGGTCCAGCCCCTCAAGACCCCCAAGGGCCGCTCCATGAAGACCCTCATCGCCGGCGCCGCGGCCGCCTGGCGTCTGTTTTGCGGCGAGAGACAAAGGAGAGGCAAAAAAGCTTGGATGAAGCCTGTTGTCCTCCTTGCGCTAGCGAAGTCTACGACCCGCCTACACGCCTGCCCAGACGCCTGAGCGGGGTCGTTTGCCGATTCCTTTGACCGTGCGGGTTTCTCAACAAATACCCGAGGCCGGCGCCAAAAGGAAGACAAGCCCACTGAACGCAACCGTTCAGCATTAGCTGCACTGTTCGCTCCCGGACTACCTCGAGCGGCAACCAAGAAGACTGAACACGTCGCAACGCAAGGGGTATAATACTCGACACGAACACACCGCAGCACGATGCAGGACGACGCCGCCACGATGCGCGCCGCGGCGTTGAATGCCACGGCCCAGCAGGGCCCCGCCGCCCTGGAGCAGGCCCACGGCTGCCGCCGAACGGACGACGGCGCCCTCGCCATCAGCGAGGCGGACGGCCTGGCCCTCCACGCGCTGATCCTGGAGCGCGTGCTCTGCCGGAGGGACCGGGCGTTTTCGCGGGCCGATGATCTGCGGAAGCAGCTGCGGGATGGGGGCGTCGCCGTGGACGACAAGGACATGACGTACTGGTTCCTGCCGCGGGCGCCGACGACGCACGACTACGTCCGTCAAGACGACGGGGCCGTCACGATCAACCCGACCGACCAGGCGCAGCTCGACGGGTTACTGTTTGAACGCATGATGGCCAAGAAGAAGCGGGATTACGACGCCGCGGACCGCGTGCAGGATCTGCTCAAGGGGGCCGGGGTGTATGTCGACGACCGGACGCGGACGTATGCGATCCGCGTACCTAGGCCGAAGCGCGAAGAAGTTCCGGAGAAGGTCTATGGTAGATCGGTGGACGATGATTCGAATATCGCGTTGGCCCCGCACGACTACGAGCAGCTGGTCGCGCGGCTCCAAGCGCGGCAGCGCGCGGTCAGGCACCGGGACTGGTCCTCGGCGCGGGCTATCCGGGACGAGCTCGACGCCGTGGCCGGGCAGTGCGGTTGTCGGTTAGTGTTGGACGACGACGCGGGCACGTTCCGCTTCTCGACTTCGAGGGCGAAGGCGCCGCGGCAGAGGGACGACGAGATAACGCACGACTACACGCGGGAGGAGGACGGTTGTGAGCGCGCCGACGGGGAAGCTATTGATGCCTTGCTCACGGCCCGCGTGCGGGCGAAGCGCTGCCGCGACTTCGGGCGGGCCGACGAGCTGCGGGACGAACTGCGCGCTCTGGGCGTGTTCGTGGATGATAGAAGGAGGACCTTCTACTGCAAGCCGAAGCCGGATCTCCAAGCTTCAACCTCGCCGCAGATATGGGACAATCTGAAGCCGAAGAATGATAAATTCGGCATCGGCGCCGGGGCCGGGCGGTACGGCGCCGTGCCGCCGCCGGCCACGGGTCCGGTGGCCTTCGTCGCGGCGGCGGCGGCGCCCGATACTGCCATGGGCGCCGGGCTCTTCGCGGCGGCTCCTCAGCCGCTCTTCGCGGCGCCGCCCGCGCCGCCGCCGGTGCAACGCGCGGACAACGGGTTTCCGGATTTTTGAGGCCTGTGCGGTCTTCTAGCCTTATAGTGCATCACCACATTCATGATGACAACGCGCCCGGGGAGTAAGACGGCTGGGGGCCTCTAGGAAAAATCACCAGGCGAGAATCGCAGCGGCGCGTTCGTGTCCTCTACGTGACAATTACGTAGTTATGCAGGGGGCCACTGGCATATATGGAGGGAGGCTTCGCGCGCGCGTTTGTTCCGAAATCCCTCTCACTTGCGATCGGTCCCGGATTCGGCCTCTGGGTGTGTTGTGTTATTATGGTGCTAGGACTAGTGGGCGGCCCCGGGACCACCGATGGCAAACCCGCACGCGCGCGCGCGGAGGCAATTTTCAAGCTCGGGCGGCCTACAGGGCCGAACAGCTGCGTAACCCGTCACTACGCAGCCCGCGCAGCACATTCGTCGGCGTCGCACGCAGGGGCAGTCCGACCCGCGGCCGGGAGCGCCCACGGACACCACAAGGAGCTGCAAAGAAACACAAGTAAAATGGACAAGTACCACATCTTCAACGAAATAGGCAGCGGCAAGAACAGTCAGGTCTTCAAGGGCCGGCAGAAGAAGACCGTGACCTATGTGGCTGTGAAGCGCGTGGAGAAGGGCCAGATGAGTAAAGTCGTCAACGAAGTCCAGATGATGCATGCGTTAAGACACCCGCACGCCCTGAAGTTCTTCGACTGGTACGAGACGCGGAACAACCTGTGGTTGATCCTGGAGTACTGCTCCGGGGGCGACCTGAAGTCCTTGTTGCGCGTGGACCGGCAGCTGCCCGTGCCCGCGGTTACGCTGTTTGGCGGTGATTTACTAGCGGGACTCCAATACTTGCACCACCACGGCGTCCTCTATTGCGACTTGAAACCTTCGAATGTCTTGGTGGACGACCACGGCGTTTTGAAATTAGCCGGCTTTGGTTTAGCGCGAAGGATCCCCACGTTGACCAATAAAGCGAAAGCGCCCAAGAACCGGGGGACGCCCTACTACATGTCGCCGGAACTCTTCGTGAAGGACGGCGTCCACAGCTACCAGTCCGACCTCTGGTCCCTGGGCTGCGTCCTCTACGAGTTGAGTACGGGCCGGGCACCCTTCGAGGCCGCCGCCCTGCCGGACCTGATGCAGAAGATTTCTTTCACAGAGCCGGATTTTGATCAAAGTGTGTTCTTAGCCACCGAGGCGGACCCGGAGCCATCGGTAACAATAGAAACGTTTGCGGCCGCGTTGAAGCTGTTTTTAGCTAAAGCGCCCCTGGAACGGCCGAGCTGGGGCGAGGTGCGGACCGGTTACTTTGCGGACGTCGTCCCGAAGCCTCCTGACAGACCCTTGCCGCCCCAGCCGCTCTTTGATGCCCTTGCCAGGGACCTGGCGCTGGCGGCCACACCTGTAGAGGTACCGGCGAAGCGCCCGCGCGAGTCAGGTGGGTCCATTAAATCAGACGACCCGTTGCGCGTGTCCACCGTGTACCGCGACCGACGCCGGACCAAGACCGAGGACGACGCCATGGAGATGTCGTTGGGCGACGACGGCGCCACGGCCGCGAGTCCGCCGACGGAGCAGGGCGCCTGGTACGAGGGCGGCGTGACACCATCCACGGAAGCCGAGGGTGGCCTCCTCTCATCAACAGCCGACGGCCAGGTCAAGCCCATCGTCGGGGCCGCGCTCGCCGCGCAGCGGGAACCCTGTGATGAAACGACGCTGCCCTTCGCGCCCGAGACCCAAGCATCATTGGCTAGTGTGGAACACGACGCGCTTGAAAAACACTTGGTGAAGGCGTACAAGGCGTTGGTGCACGACGACGATCCCTCAAACCGCAAGAACGTCATCGCCTATTTGGCGGCCCGGTGCGAGGTGAGCCACGTGGCGAATGTCGTTGTGAATTCGTCCTTCGTCACTTTACTCCTAAAGCTGGCGCGGAAGCGGGACATGGAGCCGGGGTTCAGGCGGCAGCTTCTTGTTTTGTTAGGACTGCTGGTGCGGCACGCGACGTACGTCGTGCCGGACGCCGCGGACGACGCGGCCTTGGCACCGACTCTAGCGAGGGTCGCGACGGATAGTGAAGCGGATCTAGGGACGCGGTGCCTGGCCCTGGCGGCGCTGGGGGAGCTCCTCTTCTACGTGGCGACACAGGAGGACGAGGAGGAGGATGCATTGGCCCAGAGCGACTCGTGGCGCGTGGACCCGGTGCATGCGCAATGCGTCCTGGACCACATTGGGCATGCGCACGAGGAGCTGGCCTGTTATGCTTGTAGAACGTTAGAAAATGTGCTCGCCCAGGCCTCCTCTAAGAGAGCGGCGGCGTTCCTGGTCCGGCCCGAGCGCACAGCGACGGCGTTATCAAAGCGCGTGGGCGCGCCCTCGCCCTTGAGTCGGGCGGCCCTGGGGGCGCTCGCGCAGTTATTGAGGGCGCTGCGGCGCTTCGACCTGTCGAGTCCGGCCATTATTCAACACTGCGGCGCGGGCCTCGGCGGGCCGATTCGGGTGGCGAGCCAGTGCGCCGACGCGTTACGCGCTTCGGACGACGCCCGGTGGCAACTCGCCCACCTGAACGTCCTGAATAGCCTCCTGCGGAGTAGGGACGGTCTGGCTTGTGCACAAACGCCCGGGCTGGCGTCCGCGCTCGCGCGGGCTCTAAGTGGCGGCCGCGGCCTTTCAATACATGCGCGGGCCAAGTGCGCGGCGGCACTATCGCGCATCTGCGAGCTCGCACCACAGGCCGCCGCGTCGACGGAGACCGGGCGGGACGGGGGCCTCGTCGCGGCCCTGGAGCGCGTCGCGAGCCGCGACGCCCACGAGCTCCGGGCCGACGCGCACCTGGAGCGCTGCGTGCGGGCGCTGGCCGTTCATGTCGCCGCGGCCGCGGTCCGGAGCGTCAAGGATTGCGACACGGAGGCCTTGCCCCTCGCGGCGCGCGCCGCCGCGTCGCCGCTACTGAGGGGGGCCGTCGTCTCGGCGGCCTTCCTCGGGGACGTGAGTGCAGCGGTCGCGAAGTGCGTCGCCGCGGACGGCCCGGCGCTCATCGCGCAAATGCCCGCCGTATTAGACGCGCTCGTGGCGCGGGACGGAAGCGTGCTGCTCCCCTTCGCCGACCACTGCGCGGCGGCGCCGCGCGGGCTCTTCGTGGTCGCGCTCGACGCGCTGGCGACCTTCGCGCCGACTGTTTTGGACGACGCGCGCGCCGATTTGGCGCGGGCTTGTGCGCAGTTGATACGGCATACATTACCGTCGTGCCGCCGATCAACCGTGCAAACGATTCTCGCGGACCATTTGCCGCGCGCGGCGACGGCGCTGCTGCGGGGCGGGTGCCCCCACACCGAGGCCCTGGTGCGGTGCCTCGTGGAGGTGGAGTGGGCGGGCGGCGACGCGGCCCTCGTGGAGGAGCTCCGGCGCGTGAATGAGGCGACGGCGCTCGGGGGCCTGGCGGCGCAGTTATTGAGGTAATTGTAGACTACTTACTTACATCCGCCTCCTCGCGCGCGCGGGCGCATTCGTCCCGGAAGCCCCTATCTAACAACTCGACCTCCCCCCGCAGGTCGCCGACGGCCTGGCCAAACACCGCCACGGGCGTGGCCTCCTTCTCCGTCTCGACCTTGACGTTGCACACGTGGACCAACGGGTGGGGCAGCATGTAGCCCACGAACCGGCAGTTCGTGTCCCGCAGGATCTGCATCCGCAGCAGGTTCCCAATGGTGTGATCTTCCTTGTTGATGGAGAATGTCCCCGCGCTCTGGATGCGCTGGTCCGGGGCGTAGGTCATGCGCGGCTCGCCGTCGTCCAAGAGGAAGGAGCGGAAGCGCTCGGGGGCGTTCATGGTTGAGCGGGGCTGCCCTACTTCTGGGGTGCGCTACACACGTCGCGGTAGCGTTCACGGCGGGAGCTGGGCTGCACGGCGGCGTCTGCTGTAGTGCGAGCGAGCCGAGGGCGCTGAGCTGATCAAGGAGTTGGCACGGCCCGGGCGCGTCGCAGTAGCGTTCACGGTGGTCGCCGCAACTTAGCTCGCTGCCCCAACGTGTGGGCACTGAACGACGCCGAGCGTGTCCTGAACAACTCGGCGCGGCGAGCAAACACTTTTGGCCGCACCCGAACTTTTTAGAAACCCGCCCGATCCATATGGCTGCCCGGGCCCAATCCCTGGAACCCGAATTGACTATAGTAATTCCCAATCCCTGGCACGTGGTCCCACGGCGGTGCTGCAGGCTGGCACTTGCTTCCCGATTCCCAATTCCAACAGACTGACCATCAATACGTGCGATGGCGAGCCATGCCGCTAGCTTCGTCAAATTCACGATCAAGGCAGGGAAGATGAGTGAGATGGTCGATGAGCTGAAGGGGGTCATCCCGGCATACAGCGTCCTCCCCGGGGTGCTGAGCATGACCTTCGCCCAGACGGGGCCGAACGAGATAAGGTCGCTCTTCGTCTACGAAGACATGCAGTCCCTCGAGACGAACGGGCCCACCCTGTCGGCCAAGCTCAAAGGTATCATGCACCTCCTCGAGGAAAATGGGTTCGAACGCGCGGTCGGCGAGGTCGTCGCGGATTCCGAAACGCGCGCGGCTTGTGCGTAAAGTCCTCATGTAACGGGGCCTCTAGTGGCACAGCGACGTGGCAGCGCGGAAATAGTATTCCGAGTAGTGTTTCCTCGCTGTTATAAACGGAATAGGGGGAAGGGGCCTCACGCGTCGACCGCGCCCGTCTCCACGTACTGCGCGACGATCTCGTCGTCCGAGTCCGGGTCGACGAAGCAGTCCGCGGGCGGGGCGCGGATCTTGGGGAAGGCGTTCAGGTCCGTCTTCTCCGCGGCGGGCACGCCGCGGCCGTCGAAGTTCCCGTCGACCTCGGTGAGCGGCGTCGCCGCGTAGGCCGCGGCCTCGAGCGCGCCGCCCGGCGTCTCGGGGCCCAGGCTCCCGACGGAGGCGTCGGGCAGGCGCAGCGCGCGCACGATGCCCACGGACACGAAGCTCACGTCCTCGTCGTCGTCCGTGCCGGTGTCGTAGGCGCCGCCGATCGCGTCCGCGACGTCCTCGGTCGACGCGTGCAGCTCGCCCCGGGGCCGGCGCGCCGGGAGGACGGCCGGCGGCGGCGGCGGCTGCGCCGGCGACGCGGCGGGCTGC
>Ga0302122_10000317_pt1 | contig 28781 bp, 19 predicted proteins | sample CB21_SCM_MG_FD_203115 | JGI IMG/M metagenome (GOLD analysis project Ga0302122, IMG submission 203115) | Marine microbial communities from Western Arctic Ocean, Canada - CB21_SCM | ecosystem: Environmental > Aquatic > Marine > Oceanic | place: Canada: Western Arctic Ocean | collected 2017-09-28 | reverse complement strand
TTTGGCGACGGGTCCAAAGCACTGCGAGGGCGATGCACCGCCGCCCCTCGATGCAAGCACCGTGCAGCGGGGCGTGGCGCACCTGGAGCGGGCCGTGTCGCTAGGCGACGCGGCGGCGGCGCGCATGCTCGCGGCGCTTACGCTCGCCGGGTTTACGTCGCGTGACGAGAATTTGAAGGCCATCGCCCCCCCGGCCCAAAGGACGGTCGTCGTCGCGGCAAGGATCGGCGACGCGGTCCACAATAACACGCAGCAGGCGGTCCGCTTGCTGCTGAACGCGGCGTCGCGGGGCGACGCGCGAGCGTGCCTGGCGCTGTCGGGCCGCTACCGCTTCGGCCGGGGCATGTCCCAGAGCCGGGAAGCCTCGGCCTGGTACGCCAAGTGCGCCGCCGTCGTCGCGCGGGACGAGTTCCACACCCCCGGCGAGCAGACGTTCTTGGAGCTCAATCGACTGACGGACGAAAGCGTCGACGACGGGAGCGTGGACGACAACCAGCGCGGCGACGAGGATGCCCAATTGCAGGCCCAGATGCAGCGCGCCGAGGAGGGGGACGTCGACGCGTGCGTGGCGTCGGGCGACCTGCTGTACTGGGGCGCTAGGGGGTTCCAGCGGGACCACGAACGGGCGCGGCGCTTCTTCAAGACCGCGGCCGACGCGGACCACGCGCACGCTCGGTGTCTCTACGCTTCTATGTTGTTAAGAGGGGAAGGCGGCGACACCGACCACGGAGAGGCGGTAAACCAATACGAAATTGCGGCTTCGTCTGGTTCCGCGAAGGCGCTGAACGGCCTGGGCTACGAGTACTTCTACGGGAACCACCTCGCCAAGAACGTGTCGCGGGCCTACGGCTACTTCGCGGAAGCTGCTCGATTAGATGCCGACGGCGACTCGAACTTCAACGCGGCGCATTGTTTGGCGCACGGGCTCGGGGTGGAGAAGGACGTGAAGGCGGCCGCGCGGCTCTACGAGCGGGCCGCGACGCGCCACGGCCACTTCGACGCGGCCTTCGAGATCGCCCTCGTCAAGCACGAGGGCCGCGGCCGCACGGGCCGCGACGTCGGCCGCGCGCAGGAGTTCTTCGACGCCTGCGCGCGGGCGGGCTGGGCCGCGCGCGACGTGCGGGCGGGCTTCGACGCCTACCTGCGGGGGGACGCGGGTCGGGCGCTGCTGTGGTACGTCGAGGCGGCGGAGACGGGCGTCGACGTCGCGGCGGCGAACGCGGCGTGGCTGCTCGACCGGGATCACGCGGCTCGGGCGTTGGCCGGCCCGTCCGCCGTGCCGCTCGCGCTGCGCTTCCACCGGCTGGCGGCGACGCTGGACGGCGGCGGCGACGGTTTAGCGGCGTTAGGCGATGCGGTGCTGAGCGGCGCGCTGGTCGTGCCGCCCGGGGTCGACGACGGCGTCCTGGTGGACGCCGCGACCGTCGCAAAATTGTTGGAAACGCGGCACTCCCGGGCCCTGTCGTACTACTCGCGGGCGGCTCAAAAGGGCTCGGCGCGCGGGGCCTTCGCGGCGGCGCGCGTACGCGCGGCCGGTGCCCCGGGCGTGCCGCGCGACCGGAATCTGGCGCGGCGGCTGTTCGACGATGCGCTGACTGCGGACCCGGCGCGCATGCGATGGCCCGTGTTCGCAGCCCTGGCACAAATGCGGGCCGAGGCACTTTGGGACGATCTGCGCTCGTTTTTTTCCTCCCCGCAGGGCGGGCCGCGGCGGACCGGCAAGCCGCGGCTCGCGGTCGGCGTGGCGGTCTTGGTCGTGGTCGTCACCGTGATGCGCGGCTTCACTTCTGGCGCCCCTATTCCGTCTCTTGCCCCGCCGCCCGCGGCCACTCCCGCCGTGGAGGAAATCCCCGCAAACCCGCCCCCAGCCACGCCCGGTGACGGTGGTTCTTCATAACAATGTTGTGTGTCGTGAACCGTCTTTCATACATAAGTTACGCACACTAAACAACGCCGCCCTCCACGCTCGAGTACCGCCGGGGCGTTAGCCCGCCCAGGCGCTTTGGCGACGCCTTCGCATCGGACTCCGAAGGCGAAGGGGGTGGACTCCGCTGCAGGTCGGCAAATCTAGCAAGGGTTCGTTTCGTGTTCCAGTGTATCAGCCCGAACACGGCCCCCAAACCCAGCGCGCCCGCGCAGAGGAAGGCGGTCTTCTCGGGCGTCACGCGCCGCTCCGTGGCGGTGATCTCGGCCAAGTCGCCGATGCTCGAGCCGAGGTTGGCCCAGAGTGCGGCGTATACGGCGCTCCCCAACGTTGTCGCGGCGAAGAACGGCAGGAAGGGCGCGTCGAAGACGGCGGGCACGTAGTTCTGGATGGCCTCGGGCACGAAGGCCAGGCGCAGCGCCAGGCACGTCCGGAACGGCTCCTCCCGCATCGCCATCTCCAGCCCGCGCAGGTAGCCGTGCTCTTTGTCATCGATAATATTGCGCCGCACAGAGCTGCGGGCGCAGCGGCCGACAGCGTACGAAAGCACACTGCCCGCGACCTTCCCAACTGTGGACCAGAGCGTGGCCCAGCCAAATCCGAACATGTAGCCCGCCGCGATCTCCAGCAGGCTCGTCGGCAGCAGGCACGTGAGCCAGAGCGCTAGTAGTCCGGAGAACAAAAAGCCGCCGGCGACCGGAGGCAGCCGTCCTATCCGATAGCACGCCCGCAGCACGTCTTTTCGGAAGATGACCGCGAGCACCGAGCCTAGCGCGCACAGACTGATGACGCTGATCGCGAGCAGCCAGCGCGAGCGGCGGCGGCTCGCGGAACCCGCGTCGTCGTCGTTGCGTCTTGCAGAGCCCGCGTCGTCGTCGTTCAGCGTGTTGTACGCATCGTGTGCAGCTCTTAGCGGATTTCCGATCGGCGGCTGCTTCGGTGACGCGGCCATCGCTGCGATTCGGCTGATTGGCTGTCGGCTGGACTGCCGATTACAATGGCGGCGCTGCGATTCGGCGTGGTTTGCTGTTCGATACGTTCGCTGTAATACGTTCCGACTTGCACCACCCCTGCTGCGCGTGGTAAGCGCAACCTACCTGGGAGTCACTTGCGCAGCGCGTTCGGGGCTGCACGGGTTTTCTCTATGCCCCGCGCAGGTTTGCGCGGACGCATACCAAGCCACACAAGTCATGGCACACCGCTCCGGACGACTCTGGTGATTCGCGAACCCGACCTGGCCGTTTCGTTATACGGTCTGCCTTCACGCGGCCGACACGACGCAGCCATGGAGCAGTCCATGTGGCAGGAGGAGCAGCGCCTGTCGCGCTTCGACGACGGCGCCGTGCGCATGCGAAGGCAGAACGAGCGGGACGTGCACTCCAACATTGCCGAGGCGCGCGCCCAGGACGTGGTACGGTCGCGCGTCGACGCCTACTACGACCCGAGCCACCCGGACGCGGACTGGTCCGGGCTCGTGGAGAACCGCGGGAAGAAGAAGTACGTGCCGCAGGCCTCGCACATCGAAAGGACAACAGAGGGCGGCATCGTGGCCAAACCCGCGTTCTTCGCGGAGCGGGGGGCGGGCAAGCGGCACGTCCAGGACGACGGCCGGTTCACGACGGAGCCGCAGCGCACGAAGACCGAGGTTGTTGATTACGACTCGCCCTACATCACGGCGGCGCAGCTCGCGCAGCGGGGCGCGGCCACGGACCACGAATTTAGAGGTACAAGCACGCAGCGCCGGGGCAAGAAGCACGTGCACCCGACCTTCAACCGGGCGCCGCACGCGCACCCCCTCGAAGGGCATTACTCGGAACCCGCGTCGGCGCTGCGGGAGTCCAGGCCCAACATGCTCATGGGCGCCACGGCAAACAGCGACAAGCCGCCCGCGCGGCCCGGCTCGCTCGCGGGCTACCGGTCCAAGCACTTCGCGCCCGGGTCGCGGTCGATGATGGCGTCCATCACGGGGGGGCTCGCGCGCGCGCTGCCGCCGCCGGAGCGCGCGGCCCGGGCCAACACCGACAACTGGACGAGCCACAACAAGGAGATCCTGGCCCGGGGGGGCGTGCTACCCGGGTATACCGGGACCACGCGGCGATGAACGCACCGCGCGCACGAAGTATAAAAGAAACAACTATAACTCGGCCTCGGCGAACTCGTCGTCGTCGCCGCCTAAGGACGTGACGACCTCCGCCGCGGCCTCCTTGAGCGCGTCCAGCGCGTCCGGGGGCGCCGCCCCCCCGAGGAACCGCCGGCCCAGCGACCTGACAATCAAAGCCACGAACGCCACGCCCACGACCTGCAGCAGCTTCCCACCCAGCACGCGGTTCAGGCGCGAGCACCCGACGATCAAGGGCTTGAAGAAGGCGTGGACCTTCTTCGCGCGGCCCACCCAGACCTTGATGGTCTCTTCATCAATGTTCTGCACCGCCGCGACCTGCGCATCTAACTGCTCGTCCGTCATGTTCTTCGTCATCGGACTATTCTTCATCATCTCCTTGATCATCAAGGGGTTCTCCTTCATGGCGCCGACCATCTCCTGCACGGCGTCGCCGTCCAAGGCCTCCATCATCTTCGAGGCCATCTCGGCGTCGGGCTCCTTCCCCGCGGCCATGTCCCGGGCCATCTGCTCCATGTCCCCGCTCGCGGCCATTTTTTGCGCCGCGGCTTGGAGTTTGGCCTGCTTCTCGGGCCTCATGTTTTGGATCATCTTCATCTGCTCAGCAATGGCCTCCGGCGACATACTTGCCATCTGCTGCCGCGCCATGGCGATCATGCTGGGGTTGTCGGCCATGGCCTCCATCTGGTCCGCCGAAGCTTTGATCGCGTCGTCCGATAACTTCGCCATGGCCGGGTTCATACTTCTAATGGTCTGCGGGTCCATGTTCCGCATGGCCGCCGCCTGGGCCCGGAGCGTGGCGGGGTCCGCCGACGCCATGGCGTCCATCCCCTTTTGGAGTGTAGCGGTGTCCGGCAGCGCCATACCGGTGTTGAGGTCCACCTGATTGGGCCCGGTGATTTCGGTGACTTCATCACTCCCAAGCTTCGTGAGGTTCCCAATTTTAAGCGCCAGGGTCTTGGCATCGGAATCGTCCAATAAAATCTTGACCCGTTCGCCTTGCGGACCGACAACAGTGCCGTTTTTGCCGTTGTGCTCCTTCGCGCCCACCAAGCCCTTGATCTCCACGCGGTCGCCCTTCCGGAACCCGCCCGCGAAGACCGCCGGCGCCTGGGTCCGGCCCGCGGTGGCCTGCTTCACCTTGGCCCGGGCATCCGTGTGGCTCATGCCGCCCATCATCGACATGGCGCTCTTCATCATCGCCGGGTTCGAGGCCATCATCTCCATCTGCCCGGCCATCATGTCGATTTCGCCGTCGGACATGTTCGCGAACTGCGGGTTCGAGCGCCGCACCGTATCCTTGTCCATGTTCTTCAGCATCCGCGCCTGCGCCTTGAGCTGCTCGGGGTCGGCGTTGCCCATCTGCTGCTGCGCCGACTTCCACTCCTGCTCGGAGAAGTTGACGTTCATCGCGCACTTGGTGGCGACGGCTACGTGTGGTCGGCGCGCGCGCAGCGAGCGACGCTCTCCTATGCAGCTGCTCTGTAGTGCGCGAGGCGGCGACGACGTCGACCGCTTCGTGAGTTCGGAGCGCACAGCGAGCGACGCTCTTGCTTTGCGTTTCAGCTGCGGTGCGAGCAGGCGTCCGCGGTCGTCGCGTTTCGCAACAGTTCTACTAGCGAACGATCACGTCGACTCCGGACCGACGTGCACAATGTGTTGGTTGCTTGTAGGCACCCACGCGGCTTGCAATTGGAGTCAATGCACGGCCGACCGAGCCCGTCAACCCGCACGCTTTTGGACCCATCGGAGCCGTCTTCTCCAGCCCCTGGGGTTCGTTCTACACGTCAGAGGCAACACGGTCCTAGCCGATCCCGCGCGGTGCGGCACGCCGGTCAAGCATCGGCGCTAGCTAGGCAATAGGAGTGGCAATTGGGCGCCTTGGCAAGGCCTTGGCGGTCGTTCTTTTGCACGCACACAGGACCACACCGTGCTCCACTGCTGCCGCAGCACACGGCGTAGCGCGTTCGGTAGCAGGAGCGCTCACACGGTGAGGCAGCCCCCTAGACGCCGCCGACGCGCCGGTGACGGAGGACTTTGGACATACCTCCTCCGTACATAGCCCCGTGGCGTGTCCTCCACAATGAGCACGCTCCAGGAAGAGACGGCCGAGATGTACGCGCGGTCTCAAGAAATAACGCGCGGCATGACCAGCGTGATTAGAAACCTGGAGAAGGACATCCGGCTCATCGACGAGATGTCCGGCACGGGCAACGACGTCGCCTACGAGAAACTGCTGCAGCAGCCCGAGTTCGCGGAGGAAGCGCGGGCGCGCGTCGAGGCGGAACAGCAAAAAATGCAGAAAATACGGGACACGCGCCGGCGCAGGGCCGAGGCGCATCGCAAGAAAAAGGACGCGGAGGAAGCGGCGGCGAAGCCCAAGAAACGCGCGCGGAAGAAGAAGCGCGGCTCAAATGTGGCCGGCACGGGCACCGCGGCGTCGCGGCGTTTGAAGGCGAGGCAAAAGGACGCGGACGCCGCCGCCCTGATCCTCGCGGAGGAGAACTCCGGCGCGGAGCCCCGGGCGGACGTCCCGGACGCGGATCAGCTCCGCGCCGGCGCGCTGCCCCTGGGGCTCTCCGCGCTCGCGTCGCCCGAGTGTGACCCGGTCACCCGGGCGTTCTTCGCCGATGCCCCGCAGCCACGGGGGCGGCCCCGGAGTTCAGCACGGCGGCCGCGGAGCGCCGCCGCCGGGGCGCGCCTGAAGACGGCGTTCCGCCTCATCGCGAACGACAACCCGTTCGGGAACGTGGACCATTCGTTCCGGGCGGAGGACGCGCGCCAGCGGCGCCAGGCGGCCAAGATGCAGCGCCTCGCGAGTCCGTGGGGCATCCTGGACAGCGACCCGCGGGCCGGGCGGCCCCAGTCGGCGCCCCACCATCGGCCGAAGCCGCTGCCGCTGGCGACGCTCGGTAAAGGTGCTTCTGAGATCGTGGAGTCCCTAAAAGCGATCGTCGAGTTCCGGCGGAAGACCAAGTACGCGCCGGTATTAGTGGGCGTGGGCCGGAAGGACTCGCCGCGGCGCCGGAGCTACGACGACCACCACGACGAGGCGCCCGTGGAACCGCGCGGGCGGCGGCGGAAGCGGCCCGCGAGCTCGCCCGCGAAGCGGCGCATGAGCTTCGAGGTCCACTCGCCCTCTGAATTAGAGGCCCGGCGGCCCCAGGCGGCCGAGCACCCCGGGCCCGGGACGGCCACCACCAAAAAACGCCAGGCGCAGATCGTCGACGCGTTATGTAGGCCCCAGTCCGCGCCGCCGGCGCGGTCGCCATCGCCCTCCAGGGAAAAGTGCTGGGACATCTCGCCTGGCCGGAAGCTCGCGATGCGCCGGCCGACGAGCTCGCCGCCGTTGGTCATACCGCCGGACACTGAACGGTGGCTGCCGAACGACAAGGGCTTCTTGCACGTCACGCACGAGCAGACCATGCTCGGCGGGAGGAAACCACTCCCAAAACCGGTGTGGGTCCGGGTCAAGATCACCGAAGTGAGAGCGTCGCGGTCCGAGGCCGACGAGCGCGTCTGCGAGCGAGGGGCCATCATTGTGCGGTGCGCGACGCAGCACCCGCGCCTCGTCGAGCTGCCGCAGGAGTACTGGCACCCGCAGGACGTCGACGCGCGCCTCGTGCGGCGGGACCCGCCCAGGGAGTGCCTCTCGACGGGCCAGCGCCCCCCCTACAGGGGGCCGCCGGTGCCGCGCGTGCAGCCGGTCGGGCCGGGGCCAGGGGTCGAGGAGCCGATCGCGGAGGAGCCCGAGCCCGAGCCCGAGCCCGAACCGGAGCCCGAGAAGAAGCGGGGCATGCTGTCAAAAATGACGCCGTCCCTGCGGAAACTGCCGACCGGCCGCCTGTCGCCGACGAACGCCACGAGCGCCGCCCACTCCGCCGGCAAGAAGGCCGCGGGGGCCACCGCGTCCGCCGCGAAGAACGCGGCCGGGAACCTGCACGGCGGCGTGAAGGCCGGCCTGGCCAAGATGCCGTCCATAAGGGGCCTGGGCGCCCCCAAGATGCCCTCTCCTCCAAAGTTCGGGCGCATGCCGTCCGTCGCGAACTTCGGGCGGCGGAGCCCCGCGCCCGTCGAGGTGGACACGGCGCCGGAGATCATTAAACCGTCGGCGGTCGCGGCGGAACGGGAGGAGGTCGTCCAACCGCCGGCGGAGCCAAAGGGGGAACCCACCCGCGCGGCGCCGCCGCTGCTCGAGCCCTGTGAGGAGCTCGCCGCGGCGACGGCCGAAAACAATGTGATGGCCACCCGCCTCCAGGCCGCGGAACGCGGGCGCAAGGCCCGCAAGAAAAAAAAACCAAAGGCGGCGCGGACGAGCGCCGCCATCCGCAAGGAAATCGAGGCGCTCGACGAGGAAGGGGCGCGCTTCGAGGAGGACATCCGCGACCAGAACAACGCCGCGTCGCACCTCCAGGCGCGCATTCGCGGGCGGACGGCGCGGCGCGACGCGGCGCCCCGGAAGCGGGCCGTGCAGCAGGCCAAGGCCGAAGCGAAAATGCTCGCCGAGAAGGTGGAGGCGCTCGAGGCCGAGAACGCCCGTCTGCGGAGGGGGTCGCCGCCGCCGTACCGGTGGTACTGGTGCGCGTCTGCTTCGAGCCCGGGCCCGGGCGGGCGGACTCCGTATGAAGACGATGTTAGGGACCGACTCGAGGCCGCTTACGTGAACTATAAGGCGGGCAGGGGCTCCCAGTTTCCGACCGTCGCCGTCGGCGGCGACTGCGAGGTGCACCTGAAGACGATGCAGCAGACGCACACGCGGACGGGCATGAAGCGGGACGTTATTCGCGAGAGTGACGCCGACGACGTGCCGTCGGGGGCCAAGGCGCGGAAGGCGCCGTCGTCGCCGTCCAAGACGCCGGCCGCCGAGGACGACTGGGAGCAGTGCGTCGACGTGGCCTCGGGCCACGTGTACTACTACAGCGCGAGCCGCGACGCGTCGCGGTGGGATGTGCCCTCGGCCTGGAAGAAGGGCGGCCCCCGGGACGACTGGGAGCAGTGCATGGACGAGGCGGGCCACACGTACTATTACAGTGCCTCCCGCGACGCGTCCGTGTGGGACGCGCCGCGGGCCGCGAAGACGCCCGCCGACAAGCGGACGCCCCGCAAGTGGACGCCGTGCTCCCAGCCGCGGCCGACGCCGGCGGCGCCGCGGTCGCCGGGCACGCAGCTCTTCGCCGTCATGGAGCACGGTTCGGTCGGCTCCCTGGGTTCGGCCACGATGCCGATGGTACCGCGGTGGTACTACGTGGAAGGCGAGGACCGCAAACCCTACGCCGACGACGTCGGGGCCAAACTCGAGACCGCTTTCGTGGAGCTCAAAGCGGGCCGCGGCGCAACCTATCCAACCATCGCCGTGGGCGGCGACTGCGAGGTGCTTTTGAAGACACGATGCACCTCGCCGATGCAGCAGCGGCACACGAGGACGGGCATACAACGGGACGTCATCCGCGAGCTAGAGCTCGAGGGCACCGGCCCGGCGGGCAATGGCCCGGCGACGCCGCTCGACGACTACGCCGGCGACTACGAGTCCGAGGGGTTCGATGATTACGAGACGCCGAGTAAGTAAGTAAGTACAACACAGTAACTACCCGGGCCTATCCCGCTTCAGGCTGGTCATCTGCTCCATGGCGCGGGCCACGGGCTGGAGGGGCAGGGAGCGTTCCGTGAAGCGCGCGCACTTGGCGAGGCGCGCCCCGAGGCAGCCCTCGATCGCCGCGAGGTAGGCCAGGTCCGACTGCGTGATGAGGGACAGGGCCAGGCCCGCGCGCCCGGCGCGCGCGCAGCGGCCGACGCGGTGGACGTAGTCGTCGGGGTCGCGCGGCACGTCGAAGTTGACGACCAGGTCGATCGCCGGCAGGTCCAGGCCCCGCGAGGCCACGTCCGTGCACACCAGGATCTGCGAGTGGCGCTGCTGGAAGGCGTCCAGCGCGACCGTCCTTTCTGATTGGGGCATCTTGGAATGGAGGGCGTAGGCCTTGATGCCCTGGTGCTGCAATATCGAATGCACCTCGTGGACGCGGCGGCACGTCTGCGCGAACACCAAGGCCGAGCGCGGCCTCCACTCTTTATCGGCGGGCGACCCCCGGTCCGCGTCGCGCCGCTCACTGAGGTCGAAGCTGAGCAGGATCTGGGCGAGGTGCGCCAGTTTGATGCGCCGCGGGCAGAACACATACTCCTGGGTCAAGGTGGTGGGGACGCTCGACCGCGACCCCTCGACCTTGACCGTGTTGAGCGCGGACGCGAAGGTTTCCAATTGATTAGTGGCCGTCGCCGAGTACAATAGGACCTGGGGCTGTTTCAAAGCGGCGAAGATGACTTTGACGTCCTCTTTAGCGTTCGCCAGTAAACGATCTGCCTCGTCTAGCACCAGAACCTTCAAATGGCGCACCATGTCTTGCAACCCGCCCTCCAAACACTCGACGACGCGCCCGGGCGTGCCGACCACGACGTGGGGCCGCTCGTTTTGCAGCTCCAATTGTTGGCGCACGACGTCCTCACCGCCGATACTACACATGACCCGGATCTTCTGCGCCTCGCCCAGAATGCGCAGGAACTGCGCGATCTGCTGCGCTAATTCCCTCGACGGCGTGAGCATGAGCGAGAAGACCCCGAAGGGGTCCTCGAAGAGCCGGTGGAGGATCGGTAAGGCAAACGCCGCTGTTTTACCGCTTCCGGTCTCCGCCAGGCCGAGCACGTTCCGTCCCCGTAGCGTCGGCGGGATCGCGAGGCGCTGGATCGTGCTCGGTCGCTTCAGGCCCAGCGCCTCGCACGCCTGGACGAGCCACGGCGCGACGCCGAGGGCCCTGAAGTGGAGGACCGGCGCGGCCGCGGCCGGTCCGTCGCCGTCCGACGACGCGCCGTCGTCGTCCGATGACGACGCGTCGTCGTCGTCCTCGACGGGTGCGGGCGCCGTGGCGTCCGCGTCGACCTCGGCGCGCGTCGTTTCGTCCTCCGCCTCGAGGGTCGGCGCGGCCGCCTTCGCCTTGTGCATTCTCTTTTTGAACATGATTGCTGTTACAGCTACGCCACAGCGCAGGCGAGGGCAGTGCGAGAAGTGAGTGGCAGAGCTGCTGAGTCCAGCTGCGAGTGCTGAGTTGCGGGTCCAGATCTACGCTTGCTACAGAGCGTAACGCGAGCTCACGTGCACTTGTGTGGACTCAGAGACACTCAAGCAGGCTTTGCTGAGCCAAACATGACTCGCTTGCGCACGGGTTTTCTGCCGGCCAAATCGGGTTTTGAGTTATCCGTATTTTATCCACTATCCGGGGAGTCGAGGTGCGCAAACAGCGCCTCCACCGCGTCCTGCGGCGGTGCTGTTCGCGCGAGGTCGAGAATGCCGTCGTCCGGTCGAGACCGGTGCCGGAGCATGTGCTCGAACACGGCCGGCGCGTTCCGGCGCCCGCAGAATTGGGACGCGACCGCGCACGACGGCCCGAGCGCGTAGGTCTGGTGCCACGCCTTTGGAGATACGACGACCACGTCTCCGGCAAACTGGAGCGCGGTACAAAAGCGGCCGGGGACGTCATGCGAAGGCGCAAAATTCTCGGGCCCGGCCATCGCCTCGACGAGGTCCCTGTCGTCGTCGAACGCTTCCGCGTCGGGCCAATCGCATTCCTGAAAGCAGTACAAGTCGATGTCGCTCTGCGTGCCGGCGCTGTCGTCGCCAAAGGCCTCGGACGGCAGCTTGTACGCGTCAAGATCGCTGTCCTCCACGTCGAGCAGGAACCGCCACACCTTCGAGCCCTCCAGACAGAGCGACGTGCCCGTCCAATCATAGGGATCGCGGTGCAGCGGTGAGCGCGCGCCCGCGCCCGCGCACACAACGCAAGCGTCTGCCGGCCGCCGCTCCGCGGGGAACGAGTCGAGCCACGACTCCTCGCCGAAGATGCGCTGCGCCGCGATGGCCGCCGCGCGGAGTCCGTCCGCGCCGTCGAGCAGCTCCTCGTCGAAGAGGAAGCGCGGCTCCTCGTGCGTCGACGCCAGCGCGTCGTAGAAGAACGCCTCGAGCGGCGCGTCGATGGCGTCGCCCGCGATCTGCGTCGTGACGACGGCGTCGCCGAAGCCCTCGAGGAGGTCGCCCGTCCACGCGTCGCAGGCCGCGTGGCTCAGTGCCCCCGCCGCGACGAACGGCTGTCCGCCGTCGAGCGCCGCTCGGATGGCCGGGGCGTCGCGCGCGTCGATGCGTGCGGCCCACGAGTGCGCATTCGCGGTGTTGAACGTAAGAGCTGTCGCGGCGATGGCTTGAAATGCGAGCACGTTGAGGTGCATGCTAGCGACTAAAGTTGTCGGTGCCTCTTAAGGTGGAGGTGATCCCGGGAGGTCGAAACCGACGAACTTCAGGACGTTTCGCGCGATTTCAGCCCGGTTCGCAACGTGCTTCCGGAGAACGTCGGCGAGCAACGGCTTCAGCTTACGGCGCCGCGCCTGCCGCGCTTTCGCGTCGTGTGCCCAGTTGACACGCGTCTGAGCCGTCCAACAACGATCACAATGGCCTGATTGGTTGATGTGGCAAGTGAATGTATTATATTTAGCTCCACAGCCAATACAATTGGTGTTATTGGTGTCGTATAAGTGCTGGCTGCGCATCTGGCTGCGAACGGCGATAGCACGGTGCTGCGGCCGCTTTTTTGCTTTACTGGACGTGCGGGTTTCTAAGCGTGCGGGTTTTCTATTTTAATCGATTTTGTAAATCGACGCAAAATGGGCTGCGTCACGCAGCCGAAGATGACGATGGGCAGCCTCGGTAGGAGCTGACCATGGAAGCGGCCGACGTCGAGTCCCTCTGGGCCAAAGCCCTGGAGCTGTCCGAGGACGGCCAGGTCCACGAGGCCGTGCTCAGCTTCGAGCAGGCCGCGGCACTATTGGACACGCAAAAGGAGCAGGCCCTCCAGACCAAGGGCGCGGACCGCGTGCGCCAGTTGCTGGATGAATTGATCGCGAAACTTGGAAGGGAGATCGAATCGCACCTGAACTATTTGCGCGGCAACCTCTGGGCGGCGCTCGACCTCGGGCCCGGTGCGTCGTCCAGTGACGTCAAGCGGGCCTACAAGCGGCTCGCGCTCAAGTACCACCCCGACAAGTCGCGCGTCTCGCCCAAGATCTTCACGATTGTGGGCCGGGCGCGCGAGGTGCTGGGCGACGCCGAGCGGCGCCGCTACTACACGCCGGAGCGCGACGCGGCGGGCTGGCGGCAGTACCGGCGGGAGCACGCCGCCGAGTTTCGCGTCGCCGCGACGCCAGCTCGCCGGAACGCCGAGAACGCGGCGCCCGCGAGGGGGCGCCGGGACGACGACGCGACGGGCGCACAAAACGCCGCGCCGCGCCGGCGACGCGCCGGCGACGCGACGGGCGCGCAGCGCGCGGGCCCCGACCGGCGGCCAGCGGCCGGCGACGCGCGGAGGAGCGCCGCGGACGCGGAAAAACGGCGCGACGACCGGCGGCGCGACGCCGCCGACGAGGCGCGGCGCCGGCGGCCCTCGTTGACCGAGGCGAAGAAAAGCGCCGCGGCCGCCGCGCAACGGCGCTACGGCGCGCCCCGGGACGGCCCGGGCGCGGCGGCCGCGCGCGCCTACGCGACGGGCACGCGCGAGGCGCCGCTCATGGAGGCGCGCGTCCAAAACATGAACATCGGCGAGCTCAAGGCGTCGCTGCGGCGGAGCGGCCTGCCGGCGACGGGCGAGCGCCGGGACCTCGAGCGGGACGTATTAAGGGCAGCGGGCCTGCGGCCGAAGACGCCTGTGCCGCCGCACGTCGCGGTCGCCCGGCTGCGCGCGGCGTCGCCCGCGTCCCGCGCGACTATCGCGGCGGCGCTGCCCGAGGCGCTGCTGCGCGACCTGTTGCGCCAGGAGAGCGCCGAGGTTTCTGGAAATGACCTCGTCGCGGCCGCCGTCGCCGCCTTCGGTGAGGAGGCCAAGGAGGACGAGGACTCCTTCTTCGACGACCGCTCGGACGGCCCTGACGTCGCCTTCGCGCGCCCGGCGTCGTCCGACTCAGACGTCCGGCGGCCGCGGGACCCGCGCTTCGTCCGGCCCCACGTGTCGCCCGCGTCGTCGTCGGACGACAGCGGCGTCCTGCCCGGCGAGATATCCAACAGCCGCGGCGGCTTCGTCGGCGCGCTCCGGGGCCGGACGTCGCGCGGCGACTTGGGCGACCTCGGCCCGACGCACGTCGCCGCGGCGCCGGGCGTCCAGGACGAAGTCGAGTTCTGGTTGGACGGCGCGGCGCGAGCGCGGACGCCGCGCAGGCCGCCCCCCGAGCCGCCGCCGGAAGTGGCGGCGCCAGAAGTGGTGGCGGACGGCGGCGCGTGGTTCTGGGGCGACACATAAAGAGACTGTGGCGACACATAACTAGAATGTTACCGCCGGATGCAGGATACCGAGCCCGCCGGTCAGGTAGCGCGACGTCGTCCGCGGCCGCCCGTGGAGCGCCTCGAGGTCCCTTAAAAATTGGACCTTGGCGAGCAGGACGACGACGATCAACGCGAGCGCCAACGAAGGCGGCTCCAGCGTTGTGTATGCGACATACCCTAAAAGCGCCAACAACGGCAGAAAGCGCCGGAACAGCGCGTCGTACTCCAGCGCGCCGTGGGCCATAGCCGCGAAGGCCGACGCGGTGGCCGCCGCGAGCGCACTCACCTCGGGCGCGCCGAAGCTGTAGAGGGAAACGCCGACGGCGGCCCCCAGGCCGACCACTTTCGCGAAGATGCGGAACAGGTCCGGCGCTAGTAAATACATGCGGTACCACACGTACATGGAGAGCGCCATCATTCCTAATGTGCCCCCGTACAACAGTCCGCCGGCGACGCGACTCGCCGCGGCGCCCGTGTCGAAGTCGGCCGTCGCCGAACCCAGCGGCTGCGCCGACATGGCTTCGAACTCGAGCCTATCTGCGAACACGTATAACGCAGGCAGGGCCCAGAACGTCCCCGCGATGAGCACGACGAACAGCTGCCTTTGGAACTTCGGGAAGCCAAACTGGATCATGTCTGTGGTCGGCCGCCGCCAGCCCCCGGCCTCGATGCCGTACGCCAGCACGCACACCCAGACCCAACACCGCTCAATCTGGTCCCGTGAGAGACAAGCAGCCAAGACGCACGTCGTCGCGGCGAGTAACACTTGGAGCCACGGCGCGGGCTGCCGCCGCTCGCGCTGCGCCGCTAATGCTAAAGAAGCGTCGCCCCACACTAATGCTAACGCCAGGGCGCGCCACTCGTCGCCCACGCTGTAGACGCACGACGCGAGGAGCAACGCCGTGGTCTGCACGGCGACTTGGACCCGCGCCTCGTCGGACCACGCGAAGGTGTCGTCCTGGGGGTCGACGAGGCGCATGCGCTGCGCCTCGTCCGGCGGTCTTACATTCTCCTCGTCTGGCTCGGCGCCGCGGGCCATCTTGTATTCCCGTAGGATTTGAGCGTTTCTCGCTGCGGCGCGTGCGAGTCCTAAAGGCTGTCGCACTCTCTCCGTGACTTGTTGTACGTGTGGCTCTCCGTCTGGAGCGTTTCGAGCGTGCTGGCAAGGTAAAGGTGACTTGCGGTGGCTTTGTCACCGATGCGAGAGGGTGCGGTTTCACACTGCTGTGAGTCTGGGCCGATTTTTTGACATTTTTTGGGGCAGCTTGCACGGGTTTTTTTTAAGGTGCGGGTCTTAGCAAAGGTTCTTCGCGCGCACATGTCCGCGCAGCTTTTATCGCCGCCCCCAAGCCTCCCGGGCGGCGAAACGTGACCCCCTCAACTCGTGAATTTCGCAATGTCATACTACGAATTTGGGCGTGAGCGGTGAATTCGGTGCACCCACCCGCATACATGACGCCGCCACGCTAGCACCCGCGCCATGTTGGTCCCGCCGGCCGCCCCCACGACCAGCGGCTACAGCCTCTTCAGCGGCGCGGCGGCCCCGCCGGTGGGGCTGAATAAGCAACATGTGCGTTCTCCGAACCTACACGGGGCTGCTTCCGGACCGTCACAAAGCCCAAGCATGGACGGCTCGCCGCCCCTCCAGGCGCGGGGCACCTTGTTCGCCAGTACAAGCAAGGACCCGCAAACGCTCGGCGACGGCGAGGGCCGGTTGCAGCCCTACGTGGACTGGGTCGCGGGGCGCATTCGGGCGCTAGGGGGCGTCGCAACGTCGGCGTCCCTGGGCTCTACTTTAGCTGTGGAGTCGCCGGAGAACTATAACTTGATCAAGGTGCACTTTGGAGGGCTGTGTGGCTTATTATCGCGGTACCCGGAGCGCTTCCGTTTACTCCACGACAAGCCGCTCAATCATGTCGCGGTGGTGGGGCCGGCCGCCGTGTCGTCGGACGACGACTGTAGTGTACCTATGCGGAGCCCGCCGCGGCGCGAACCGCTGCAGCTGGCGTCGCGGGAGGACGAAGTGCGCGTGGTGCGGGAGGTGGTGAACATCCTGGCCTCGGCCTCGGAGAACGCGTTAACTGCGGTGGATCTAAGTAATGCCTTGCGGGCGCGCCTGGGCGTGGGCGCGTTATCCCGAGTCCGAGCCTCGCACGGCGGCCTGCTGACCTTCTTAGAAAAGCACCAGGGTTTGCGAGCGGGCGTGCGCGTGGTGCGCGTGCCGAAGCACGACGTCGTCACCTTGGCTTCGTTGAGCGTGCCGGCCGCGCCCGGCGCGCTGCGGGCCGCCGCGGCCTCGTTCTGCCCCCGCTTTGTGGAAGCCCCGTTGCCCGTGGCCTTGGACGACAAGCCCGCCCAAAAAGCGTGCATCGGGCCCGCATATAAACGAGCGGGCGCGTCGTCGCTCTTTCCGGCGCCGCCGCTCTTCCCCGCGCCGCCCCCGCCCGGCTGCGCCCGCCAGCTGGCGCGTTTAGCTGCGGAGGACTACGCCCCGACCATGCCCTGGCCCCGGTCCCCCCAGGACGACGGGCCCATCGTGGCGACGGTGCTCGACTGTTTACGGGCCCAAGCGCCGCGCCTGTCGACGCTCCACAAGGTGAGGGCCTATCTGCGGCGCGTCTACGCCCTGTCGACTTCGGTCAAGTCCGTGCCCCTGCGCGCGCTGCTGACCGCCTACCCCAGCCGCTTCATCGTCGACGGGACCAGCGTCGCCGAGCGGGGCCGGTGACCACCATCTCCGAACTGTTTACTTCCCAACCCCCGCCACCCTCTTCGCAGAAGAGCTTGACGCCCCCTCCCACGCCGAATTTTGCTCGCGCCTGTCCATATGATATCTAAGTTCTGTACATACTACGAACCGGAAGCGACAAGGTGCCCTCGTCGCGTCGTGGGCGCGTTGGCGGCGTCGAGGTGGATTGCCCCGTGCGGTTAAAACGGTACGGGCAGGCATGCCCTAGTATGTTTTGCGCCACTAGCCCCTGATTGTACAGCGCAAGTTTTGCCGACGCCAGGCTGCCAATTTCGCGTAGAGCAGCACAGCAATATGGCCACCGCCCCCGTGGAGACGATTGCCGACGCCGAGGCCTTCGGCCAGTACTTGGACAAGAGCGAGGCGGTCCTGGTAGTGATGGACTGCCACCAGCAGTGGTGCGGCCCCTGCGACACGATGAAGCCGACCTACAACTCCATCTTCAACGAGATCAAGAACTGCGAGGAGAAGGTCGCGTTCACGACCTGCGCCATCGACGCGTTCATGCCGCAGCTCACCGAGTTGATGACGACCAAGGCCTCGGACCTCGACCTGGCGAACCACGGCTGCATGCCGTTTTTTCTCCTAGTAAAGAACCGCGAGGTGCAGGCCGTCGTCCTGGGCGCGGACGTGCCCACGCTGCGGGACAACGTCGTGCTCTTCGCGCCCGAGGACGAGGCCGCGGAGTAAAGTGTAGTCTTAAATGAAGCTTATGTGTGTTTCTCTAGAGGAGCCCCAGGCCCGCGCGCAGCGAGGCTTCGAGCGTCCTTGGCACGGCGACGGCGGCCTCGCACGCGTAGAGGACCTCGCCACCGCCTCGTATGCAGTCCGCGAGGCCTTCATCGACGCGCAAGCTCTTTGCTGCGGTGTCTGCGCGGTCCTTCGTGGGCCAGAAGGCCTCCGGGCCCCACGCATACGTCGTCGCGCCGAGCGGCCAGATGGAGGCCGCGGTGCCCCACTGCGCGGCCGCTGCTGCGTTGGCGACGGCGAGGTGCGCCTTTCTCGCGCGCGGCCCGGGCGCTTTGTTTTTGTCCAGCTCGGCGTCGAGGGCTCGGAAGTAAATAGCTGCCCGCGCCGAATTATACGTGGCGGGGGCGTAGAGGTCGTAGGCGTCGCGGCGCAGCGTCGGACTCGACTCCGCGACGCCGCGGTAAATAAACTCCGACTCTACTGTCGCGCGGATCCAGGCAGGATTTCCATCCGTAATAATCGCCTTGACGGCCTCGGCTATTGAGATTTCTTGCACAGCGCCGTCGGTCGATGCATGTGCGCTCGCCACTCCGCCGGCTGCCGCGACCAGGAATGCTCGACGGCGCGGCGCGAGGGCTTTGACACTCACGAGAGCTAGGACTACTAGCGCACGCATGCTCTCACCAGTCCTTCGCAGGCAGCACTGGCGCCCTTGTGATCAGCATCAAGCAGAGTGGCACGCCGACGACGACTGCGAGTAGCACAACTCCTTCCAGGGGCGACATCGATCACTGCTAATGCAAACTGCACGCCAGGTTGTCGTAACTGCGGCCTAGACGCACCGCTGCGCCTAAAATAGCTTTTATTGCAATTGCGCGGCTTTATTATTGACAAAACGGGTTTCATTGGCATGGGTATGACTTGTGTGATCAATTTCTGAGTAGCCCCGGGGCAGCCCCGGCCAAACCAGCATGCATGCGTGAGGTTTTAGCCTGGGCAGCGCTATGCTGCCTCAGCTCGACAGCAGACGACGCAGTCGACGTGTCGTTAGTCGAAGCCTGGGCCACGGAGCGCCGGGAGGAGCGCATCGCGCGCTGGCTGCCTACGCAGCCGTTCAACCGCACGGGCTTCCGCTTGGTGCCCCTCGTGCCGCAGCTCGAGCGCGGGTTCTTGCTGGTCGCGACGAAGGCGCCCGTCGCGCGGCTGCGGAGCAACAATACGATCGACGATAATTTGGGCGCAATCCTCCGGGACGTGTGCGCCACGCATTATCCGGCGCGATTGGTCGTGCGGACGCCGGCCGAGAAGTTGCGGGCCGAGCGCCTCCGGCCCTGCCCGAAGATCGAGGTCGTGGCCCTAGGTAAAACGGACGCGCCGCTGGCGCGGCGGGCGGGCGCGCTGCACCTCTTCCAAGTCGCGGCGCTGGCCGCGAACTTACCCTTGTACAAGGATGGGACGCTGTATCTCGATAATGACGTAGCGATCCGCCGGGACCGCGCGGACGCGTTGATGGGCTTGTTCGATGAAGTCGCAAAACGGCACAAAGCGCTGGGGGCGACAAAATCGCACCTGTGCGTCCCGCGCGGGCACCGGACGGCCGACGTCCCGCCGGGCTACTGCGAGCGCAACAGCGGCATCCTCTTCTTCGCCGCGGCCAACCGGTCCGCGGCGCTCGTGCGGGAGTGGCACGCGGAACTCGGGGAAGGCACGTCGGCCGGCCACGACCAGGTGGCTCTCCGAAAGGTGCTATGGCGGCACCAGGGCGACGTGTTCGACGTGCCGTTGGGCATCCAGTGCCACGGCCCGCACTGCGACCCCTGCACGAGGCACCATAGTAGCGACGACCCGCCCCTGCTCTGGCATATGCGGCGCGACGCGCGCGTGCGGTGGGCGCAAGCGCACGTGTCGACGCGCAAGGGCGTGAGCGCGCGGTCCGTGTGCGGCTTCCAGCCATAGTGTTTTTGTAAACTTAGATCTTAGTCGGCCCCTCCTTCACCATGATGAAGACGTTGCCCCGGTCGCCGCGCGAGATCCGCAGCTGCTCGTCCAAGTAGGTCGTCGTCAGGACCCCCCGGGCGCTCGCCGGCGCCGGTAGCTTGAGCCACCCGATCCCAAAGCGTTTGAATATCACGACGACCGTCGCGCCGTCACCCTGGGGCTCCAGCTTCGCCCGGACCGAATTCCGCAGCAACCCCATAAGGACCCACTCCTCGTTCTTCGCCGTCAATTTTTCCGCGTTGATGTGCTGCAGGATGCGTCGCCGGGGCCGGAACGGCCACAGGCGCTTCGTGCCCAAGATGGACTCCGACGTCGTGAAGACCATGCGCCACCGGCCCGAGAGCAGCGGCGACGCGAGCGGCTTCGGCGTCGGGTTTTCCTTCTCGAGCGCCTCCACTTGCGCCAGGATCGTGGCGCGCCGCGACGCGTCCCTGCCCTGATTCGCCTTCCGCGCCTCCGCGATCAGGCGCCGCCGCGGACCTTCGTAGGCCAGCTGGTTGAACTCGTCGTCGCTCGCGTTCAAGATGTCGGACAGGTCCACCCCTGTTGTCGAGTGCAGTCGCGTTGTCGCCCGCACGCGCCCGGCTATTGAGAGCGCATTGCTGCAGCAAGCTAATGTTGCCAGGAGGAGAGGGTTGAGCATAGTTGGCGTGCTGCAAGTCCAACAGATGGCTGATGCGCTGATGTAGAGCTGGTGAAGAGCGGTCTTAATGCCACTGTCAACACGCTCACGTACGAGGTTGGATATTTATGCTCACAAAGTTTTTTTTTGGAAACCCGTGCATTAACTTCAACGAGGGCTTGTTGGCCGCTCGTCCGCGTGGGGGGAAGCCAGGCATAGAATGAACGAAACAACACGATTAAAGAGTAGATGCGGGGGGCCGTTACCGCCGCGGCTCGAGCGAGCCGGCCGCGGACTCGATGTCCGAGGCGAGCGGCGACTCCGCGACGGTCTGCAGCGGCCGCGAGCCCCACCGCAATAAATCCTGGGGCTTCAATAGGGACGGCGCCGCGCGCGCCGCGCGCTGGTTCTCCTCCGCGCGGACGTTCGCCGCCCGCATGATCCGCTCGACCTGCGTCGGGCTCCGCTGCCACCGCTGGCCGGGCTGGATGCTGAGGACGGCCACGAAGGCGGCGACGCCCAGGATCAAAGCCGCCGCGGCCACGCCCAGCGCGGCGACCTCGACGTCGTGCTTCGTGGCCCCGGAAAAGCGCTTCCGGAGGCACGCGGGCCCGAGGCACTGCTCCGCCGTCCGTAGGCGCGGCGCGACCACGGCGCCCGTCCGGATGGAGTACTTCAACGCGCCCTGCTGGCCGCACAACCCCCACCGGAGGCCGTCCAAGGCCGGGGCGCCGTCGTCCGCCTCGTACAAGTACACGACCACGGGGTTTTGATTGAGGTTCGTCCGGAGCTCCGGGGCGGACGCGCCGAGGCGCCCCCGCCTCAACCCTAGACCATGAGCAAACGAAGCCGCTAATTCCAGCGTGGCGCCGGCGCCCGGCGCGTCCGCGGCCGGCGTGGGATTCACCGCATCCACTAAACCACTAGGCCAGCCCACGCGCGTGATCACCACATCCAGGTCCCCAAAGCCCTCCTTCGCCAGGGCCCACCGCACGGAGTCGAGCATCGCGTCCAGTATGGAAAAGTACCGGGCCCCGCTCCCCTTGTCCACGAACTGGGGCTCGTTTTTCAACGGATCCAGGGCGAAGGTCGCGAAGTCCAGAGACACGTCGTAGTACGAACTCCGCCACGCGCCGTAGGGGTCGAGTTGGATCGCGAAGGGGGCCTTGGTGTTTCGCAAATGATCTAAGATCTCCCGCAAGGGCCCCGGGGCCGCGAAGAGCGACGCCGAGGGTGGGTACGACGACCGCAGCACATTCAGGTCGAAGGCCGTGGTCACGGAGACGTTCACCTGCAAGCAGCGGGCCACGCTCCTCGAGGCGTTGGCGATCTGGGCCAACCGTTTCAGGTCCGCGCCGGCGCCGCCCGGCGGCGTCACGCCGATCAGCACGCTCTCCACGTGATCCCGGGCGCTTCTGATAGCACCGCAGACGCGCGCCGCCGCCGCGCCCCCCTTTGAAACCTCTTCTACTTCTTCGTCGGGCACGCTCACCGCCACTTTTGCGCCGTCGCCGAGGCTCGCGACGGCTTCCCGCACCTCCCGGGCGCCGTACGTCTGCAACTTCACCCGCGCGACGCCTTCGCCTCGGAGCAGTCTTAACGTCGCCGGCCGGCTCGTGACGCCGTCCCGCGGCCGCACCACGACGCCCACGTTCGGGATCGGCGGCTGGCGCGTCTGCCAGCCCGTCGCCGCTGCGACGACGAGGAGCAGGCGGTGGGGGCGGGCCATGCCTGTTGCCCGCGGCGAAGCTCGCTTGGCCTAGATTTGCGCCTCAGGACTGCGGCGGTGGTGCTTTTGACGCGACGTATTAGCTCACAAGGCGCGCACGCGCGCCCGCATGGCCCGTGGGCGAAGCACAGCAGTAACAGATCCGCGATTGCGGTTTGTGATGAAAACCCGCAAGTGTACGGGTTCTTTACGATGCGGGTTTTGTCCCAGGCTCCGGGCACCTGTCTAACTGGTGTTGCGCGTTCCCTTGCCCCCCACGCGTGCTGTTAACTACGACGAGCTGCTCTGCTCTACCTGACCTGGCCAAAGAACGAGGCGTTCCGAGCTATGCCAAGGCGATGAAGCTACCGCACCGCAGCCTCAGGCTACTGACCGCTGCTTGCGCGCGAGCGGCGTCATCGCTGGCGAGCAGTAGCACATTAGCCCGGTACACGTCACCTACGACCGTCTGCGGCGCCCCGTGCCGAAGAGTGCTATGTTTAGGCGACGGCGACCTGTCCTGCAGCGCGGCGCTCGCGGACGCAGGCGTCGACGTCACGGCCACGACGTTAGACACCCGCGATGATCTCGCGCGTAAGTACGACGCTGACACCGCCGGACGCTTTGATCGGCTGTGCGCAATCGGTGGCGTGGACGCGACGGCGCCGGGTGATCTTGGCGACGCGTTCGACCGCGTGATATTCAATTTCCCCCACGTTGCGGGCAAGCAGAACATCGGGCGCAACCGCGAGCTGCTGCACGCGCTCTGCGGCGCGACGGGCGCGCTTCTCGCGCCGGGCGGGGAGCTACTTATTGCGTTGGACGGCGGGCAGTCCGGCTGTGCGGGCGAACTGCCAAACGGCCAAGCGAGGAGGACGGCCTGGAAGCGCAGCTGGCAGCTCGACGTCGCTGCGGCGGAGAACGGGCTCGTTGTCGCCGAGGCAGTACCGTTCGAGCCCTTCTACGATACGAGAGGCCACCGCGGCGAGCAGCACGCGCGCGCTTTCGAGCCAAAACGGGCCGTCCTCCACGCGCTCACGGTCTCCGGGGCCGCCGCCGCCGCCTCGGCGCCGTCCTACAAATTCGAGGTACAATTCTTCAAGGACCTCGTCGACGACGGCGCCGTGTGTGAAGCGCTGCGTCGGGCGGTTGGCGGACTGGCCCATTCTGTGCGGCGGGCGGACCGGTACGAACGGGCCGACGGGCGTATTTCTCATGCGTTCGAAGTGACGCTGGCGACGCGCAAGGCGAGCCTGTCGCGCTCGCGAGCGGACGCGGTGCGACAGGCCGTCGAGGCCGAGGTAGAGGAGCTGCTGGGCGTGCGACTGAGAATGGAGAAGACCGGGAGACTTGTGTCGAAGGCGCTGCCCTGGCCCAAGTAGAGCCGGTTGTGTGTAAGGGGTTATTGTGTGTAGTCATCGTCGGTGGCGTCCTCGTGGTGTCGGGTTCGGGTTCGGGTTAAATACGCACGTCGCGCGACCGGTCGACCCGTGATCCTGTGATGGACGGGTTTTTTTTATCTCTCATATAAACGGATTTAGCCGCGCCTTGGCTTTTGAGTAGTTCGAACAAAAACGAGCCGTTGTTACGGCCCTGAGTTACAACTTACGAGCACCGGCTCTGAGTCACGAGCGCCGGCTCGACCGCGGTCCGACGTACAGTCACGTACTTGCCCGGGCGTACTTTGAGCCCTGCTGAGCCTGCTCTAAGGAATGCCAATGAGCCCTCTCCTCTGGGCGCTACTAGCGGCCACCAGGGCCCAGGCCGATGTCGCGGGCCACGGCGGCCACCGCCACGCGGTCTGCGATACCGGCGTTGGCGCCGTCGTACCGCCGAATCAAGTGGGCCAACCGCACGCCAAGTATCAGACGAAGTGCCGCGGCGCGCCGCTCCTCGCGAACGTCGCGGGCGGCCTCCGGGTCGTCGCGGTGGACGCGACGACGACGTGTGATGGGACGCGACCGTGCGGCTTCGACGTCGTCGGCTGCGGCGGCCGCCCCGCCGACGTATCCAAGCTCGTGGTCGTCGCCGAGTTTGTCTCGGCAACAGCGCGGGCGGCGGCGGTCGCCCGAATCGTGGGAGTGGACCGCCTTCGCGTCGAGTTTCGGCCGCCCCAGCCCGGAAATTACACCGTAACGGCGCGTATGCAATGGTACGACGACACGTGCGCGACCAAGGGCGTGTATCTCGGCGCCAGCGAGTCGCGCTGCCGGCCCTGGACGCGCTCGCGCTGCTCGACGCCGCGGTGGTCGGACGCGTGCGACGCGCTCACCCTCGTCCCGCGGGCGCCCCGACGCTTCGTAGCGACCGGAGGCGGCGGTTGCCCCTTCTGGGCGCGCGCCGGGCCGCGCGACCCCTGGACGCTCCACGAACACGACGCGACGCGCCGGTGTGCCAGCGTCACGCCGCCCGCCGCCCGACTCCCCGGCGGGACCATTATCGTCGTGGGCGACAGCATCATCCGGCAGCTCTACGGCGCGTTCGTTCGCGTCGCGGCGGGCGTGCACGTCGACGATGCGAAGATGAAGGAGGTCCTGAGCCGCAGGCACCGCGGCGTCCGAACGGCGCACGGGGGCGCTGCCCCGGCGTCGGTGCTCGAGACCGGCGGCGCGCGCGTCGGCGGGCGGCCCCCGGGCACGACCGTGGAGTTCGATGGCACGCGCGTCCGCTTCGCCCAGATCTGGGGCGAGAGCGATTGGAACACACGGGGGATCCAGTCGCTTATGCGAGAACCAGCGGCGGTCGTCGTGGCGAATTACAGGATGATCCATCAGTTCAATCGCGCTTGCAACGGGGAGTTCCGGCAGTCGCTCGACCGCGGCGCCGCGCTCGGCGGCCGCACGATCCTCGTGGCGCCGCCCGCGCTCTGGGGGCTGCGGAACCCGGGCCAGACCTGGGGCGACTGCGCCGCCTTCGGGCCGCTCCTCGCGTCGTGGGCTCGCGAGCACAACGCCTCAGTCCTGGACCCCGCGCCGGCGACGCTCGCCCGCCGGGACGCGACGGACGACGGGATGCACTACGGCCACGGGCCCGACGACGCGGCCCTCCCCGCCGGCGCGGCGCGCGACGTCGGCAGCGTCCACGCCGCCCTGGTCGCGAAGCTCCACCGCCTCATCCTCGCGCCGCAACCGGTTGTGTAATTAATCAGCTTATCCGGCAAAAAAGGGGAGGCCCTAGGCGTCCTCACTATCAAAATCCTGGTCGTCGAAGTCATCGTCGTCGTCGTCCACGGCCTCGCCCGTGAACCAGAGGATCGCCTTGGGCACGACCTCGTTCCGCAGCGCGAACGCCAGTTCCACGTCCGTGTCGATCTTGTCCCGCAGCTCCTCGACGGCGTCCTCGCCCAGCGCCTCGTCGTCGTCGCCCGGTAGGGGGATCGACTCGAAGAAGCGGAAGAAGCTCGGTTTCGCCTCGACCTTCGTGACGACGCGCGTCGCCCCGGCGTTCTTGCCCCGCTTGCTCTTCTGCTTCTTTTTCACCTGGCGCTGCGTCAGGTCCTTGCCCGGCTTCCAGTGGACCTCGCAGCCCTCGATCTTTTCTAATTCGGGCTGGCCGTTGCTATCGACCAAATTGGGCACCTTATAGGCCTTGGTCAAAACCGTGTCGAAGAAGAAGGGGTTCTCCTCGAACTCGAATTCGATTCTGAAACCATCTAAATCATCGTTATCAATACAGCGCACGTCGACTAGACATTTCAATGCCAGCACATCAGCCTCTTCGATCGTGCCCCCAAACGCGTCGTGCCGACCGCACGCTGAGAGCCAGAAGTCCGGCACGCCCTTGACCGATTCGCCGTCACTGGCTCCGGCCTTCTCGACTGTCTGCCTATCTTCTTGGGTCAAGTGCGGCTCCAGCGTCCCTCGCACGATGCGACTTCTATCTTCTAAAATGGGCGCGACCTGGTCTCGGTACTTCCGGTCTAAATCCGCCCGTTCCTTTACGTACTCCACCATGACCGCGTCGCGCTTCTGCTGGAGCGCGCGCAGGCCTAGCACGCGTCCCAAGACCGCGGCCGGCAGCTTCAGCTCGTCGTCGTCGTCGTCGTCGTCCGGCGCCGGCGGCGCGGGCGGCATGTTGAACGCGAAGCCCTGCTGCGCGCCCTTGGCTGCTGTGCTCGCGAAGCTAAACCCGGCTGCTTGGCCTGGGGGAGGAGGGAGGATGCCCGGGTCGCCGGCGCTGATGTTCAGCTTCTCCAGATCCTTCGCGGCCATTGCTGATTTGGAACGCAGCTATGTGCAAGTCCTCTAGCTGCGTACGCTGGACTCATGAGGAGCTTGTATTTTTTTATCGCAGCTTGAGCTGAGGCGTCGACTTGCCCCGCGCCCCCTGTAAGCGTCTTGCACCGCATCGGAGGACGTATCATGCCTCGCGCGGAATTGCTTTGACTCGGATGTAACCGCCGGGTTTTTTGGGTGATGTGTCGATTAGCTCTCGCTGAGATAGGCTCTAACGAAGCCACCCGAGCGTGTTAGGTTGGTTTACAACGTCTCTTGCACCTTTCTTGCTGCCACAATCAGTTCTGCTAGTACGACGACAACGATAAGCCTTGCTGAGACTGAGCACAACAGCAAGCTCTGCCAGCCGAGTCGCAACAACCGGCGACGATGCAGCTCACGATCTCCAAGCTCCTCCTGGCCGCCGTGCCGGTCCTCTGCTTCATTCCCACCTCGACGCTGCGCCGCGGCCCGACCTTCCTCGCCACCTCGACCCTCGAGAGCGTGGTCGAGCCGCCCGAGGAGCCGCGGAACACCTACTGGTGCGTGCGCCACGGCCAGTCGACGGCCAACGTCGAGAACATAATCTCGAGCAACCCCCTGATCGGCTCGACGAAGCACGAGCTCACGGCCCTGGGCAAGGAGCAGGCCCACATCGCGGGCGCGGACCTGTGGGCCAGCCTCTCGGAACTCGAAGTCCCGCTGAGCGACGTGGTGGTCTACTCGTCGAACTTCACGCGCGCGCGCGAGACGGCCCAGATCGCCGCGTACGAGCTCCAGCGCCGGGCGCAGATCGCCGCCAACGACTGGGAGGCGCCGCCCTTGTTGCAGATGGGCCTGCTCTCGGGCCTGCGGGAGCGCGACTTCGGGTCCCTCGACGGCCTGAGCGCGGGCAACTACGACGACGTCTGGCCGCGCGACATGGCGTCGCCCTTCGACGGCACCGATGGCGTCGAGCCCGTCGCTCAGGTGTGCCAGCGCCTCGCGACCATGGTCGACCTCCTCGAGGCGCGCCACAGCGGCAAGCACATCATGCTGACCGCCCACGCCGACACGATCCAGATCTTCCAGACGTGGTTCGCGGGCTGCGACGTCCGGGCCTTCTCGTCCTTCCGCTTCGCCAACGGCGAGGTGCGCCGCTGCGACCGCGCGGGCGAGTGCCTGCCCGAGCCGGCGCCCATGCAGTCCCAGGGGGCGCAAGCGCTGTGACCGCGAGAGGCGTCGCCGACTCCTCTTATTCCCGTTTAAATATGGATTGTACTCTATGGGTAAATGAAGTTAGTACAGAGGGGGGGGGGGGCAGAAGAAGAGTTGCGACCGGCTCAATAGGGCGAATGAGGCACACACACGATGCCAAGCGGACGCGTCGTCTCGAGTGAGACCGACACCGAGCGCGAGCGCATCGACCGCGACCGGAGCGACGAGCTTGTCGAGTGGAGGTGCATCTTGTCGGTTGAGCTTGTTGCCCGGCGCTGCGCGCGCGTGCCGGGCGCGAAGGGCCGCCGCCGCATTGCGGCTCCTTCGCAAATGCGGTCCGGGTCCTCCGCGTACCACTGAACGGCGTCGACGAGGTCGCCGAAGAGGGGCCGCGTTTCCGTTATGCGCCCCAGGGGGCCTTCGGATACGTACTCAAAGGTCCTGGGGAATAGCTCGTCGCGGCGCGCCTCGAGCGCCTTGAGCGTCCGCGGGCGTGGCGCAGGACTCCGCGGGTCGCGGCTCGGTTGGGCCCACGCGCCGCGCTCGTCGTAGATGCCCAACCTGTGTGATCAAATTTCAGGCACCCTGCGCCATCGACGCGATGTCGTCCCCGTCACCGCGTCTGCTCGATGGCGTGGAGGTTCACGAAGGAACACGACGTCCACGATCCGGTTGATGACGCCGAGCGGCTCGTCCGCCCGCGTCATGTGCCGGAATCCGCTGAAGCCGAGGGAGAGCGGCTCGACGATGGCTACGTACGTGAGCACGACCGCGATGAATAAATCCCAGGCGAGCCGGAACGTGCTCTGCGGCGAGAGCATGCAGGGGTAGATCTTGCCCGTCGCCTTCGGGTCGTCGGGGTCCTCGTGGCCCGACACCAAGCCGAGCAGGACGCGGCGGTTGAAGAGCGCGCGCCAGGACCCGTGCCTTCTTGGTGAATTTCGCGCGCGCGCGGAGTCGCCCAAATTGACGCTCGACTGCCACTCGCGCGCGTGGTCCCAGTACGACGGGCCCGGCGCCGCGAGCGGGCCGTCCTTCTCCTCGTCGGTGGACGCGTCGCCGTCGCTCTTCGGCGTCCCGTCGCCGAGCAACGCGACGGCCGCGGCGAGGCGGTCCGCCTTCGCCGCGAGCCGCGCGGCCGCCGCACCGGCACCGGTCGGCGCCGCGCCGAGGGCCGCGGCGCTCTTGAGGCACGCCTCGAGCGACGCGTCG
>Ga0302122_10000316_pt1 | contig 28815 bp, 39 predicted proteins | sample CB21_SCM_MG_FD_203115 | JGI IMG/M metagenome (GOLD analysis project Ga0302122, IMG submission 203115) | Marine microbial communities from Western Arctic Ocean, Canada - CB21_SCM | ecosystem: Environmental > Aquatic > Marine > Oceanic | place: Canada: Western Arctic Ocean | collected 2017-09-28 | reverse complement strand
TTTACAATTTAGTTAGATTTCTATTGAAATGTTTTCACCTTTTAGTGGAACTTCATTTATATTTTTAACATCCTTTAACGCACTCCTGTTAAATTCACACTTTGACACCTTTCTCGAATAGAAAGGATTTTCATTACTATCAACTTTATGGGATTTTTTGAATTTCTTCTTTTTCTTCTTATATTGTCGTCTCCTGAGTGATTTTTCAGAATTTGAAAATGCACCATGAGACGTAACATTTAAATGTGGTTCTTTTACAAAAACAAAATCTTTGTCGTATTTTTGCGGAACACTTGAAGTAATAAACGTTTTACGGTCTTTACTTCTATAAATTACAGTTTCGTCGCTATCGTAATCGCAATCGTATTCACAATCGCTATATGTATGTGTATTTATCTTCCTTTTATGATTCATTATAAATTATATAAATTATAAAAATAAAGTTATTTCAATTTTTTTTTATAACGTTATTAATAAAATAAAGTTTCTTAATTTACATATTATTTAAAAGTATAATAATTTATAATATATATGAATCAATTAAAAAATATACAAGAAAATATTAAAAAATTAGAAAATATAGTTGAATTGAAAGATAAAATTAAATCTATGAAAGAAATTAAAAAAACATTAGATACTGAACAAGAAAATATTAAAAAACTTAAAAAAAGAATAGATGATATAAAAGAAAATGAAGTAAAAAAATATAAAAATGTAACTATTGATAAGTTACAAGAAATGTTTAATGATACTGATAACTTTGAAGATAAATTAGATATTTATAGCCAATTATGTTTTAAAATAAATCAAGTTGAAAATGAATTATTTGGTAAAAATAATAATTCTGATTCTGATGAATTAGAATATGATTCTGAATCAGATTAAATTATAAAAATAATTTTATAATTTAATTTATAATATTCTACAAATTCAATTCTTTTACAGAATCTTCTAAATTTTTCCCATCATCTTCAGTCCAAGAAAATAAAATAGTATCATTTTTTTCTAAATTTATTGCTCTAATTTTTTGTACATTTTTATGATAGTCAAGAATTTGATTAATTGCGTCTTCAATTGAATCAAAATTTCTCCCTATACCATTATTCATTTCTTCATCATCTTTATTCCAAATAGTAGCATTACATTTACCTTCTAAATTAGTTTCTTTTATAGAATCAGATTTAGGAGGATCTTCAGAAGGTACATCTATTTCCATTTGACTCCAATATCTAAAAATTACATCTGATGTTACATTATCAACATCATTACCATCAATTTCTGTCATTTCTTCGAATTTACTTACAATTTCTTTTAATTGATCCCAATTTTTTCTATAACCTGAAAATAATTCAATATGATCCTCACACCAGTCTCTAGTAAATTCTTCTAATGATAAATTTTCATTGATCATATAAAGTTTCTTTACTGGTAAAGTTATATATTCGATAACGTCGTTTTCTAAATCACTGTCATCCGTCTCGTTGCTATTTTTATCTTCACTACTTTCCTCTTCATCGTCGTCATCCTCTTCATCGTCGTCATCCTCTTCATCGTCGTCATCCTCTTCATCGTCGTCATCCTCTTCATCGTCGTCAACATCTTCATTATCATCTTCGTTATCATCTTCGTCTTCATTATCATCTTCATGATCTTCATTATCATTATTATCATCTTTTTCGTTATCATATTTGTCTTCATTATTATTATCATCTTTTTCGTTATCATCTTTTTCGTTATCATCTTTTTCGTTATCATCTTTTTCGTTATCATATTGGTCTTCATTATTATTATCATTATCATCTTTTTCGTTATCATCTTTTTCGTTATGATCTTGATCTTCATTATTATTATCATCTTTTTCGTCCTCTTCTTGATCTTCATCTTTATTATTAGTTTTATTTACTTGAGCAAAATTATTATTTAGAAAAGCATTATTAATAGTTGCATTTGAATGATTAATTTTAATTTTTTTATTATTTGAATCAACTAATTTAAATTTTAAATCATTAACATCCACTTTTTTATCTTTAGAAGTTTCGTCATCTATATTTTCTTGTTCGGTAGGATTTTTATTTAGTTTATCTATAATATTTTCAGTTTCAGAATTTTCTTCTTCAGTAGTAATTTCATTTTGATTATCAATATTATTTTCAGTTTCAGAATTTTCTTCTTCAGTAGTAATTTCATTTTGATTATCAATATTATTTTCAGTTTCAGAATTTTCTTCTTCAGTAGTAATTTCATTTTGATTATCAATATTATTTACAATATTATTGTTTTTTGTTTCTGATTTTTTTTCATTATTCAAAATTTCAATAATATTTGTCTTAGTTTTTTTAGATTTTGATTTCATATTGATATATTAATAATTTAACCTTTAAAAGATTTATTTTTCTAATGTAATTATATGGATTATTATACGGAATACGTAAGATATAAATTAAAATATGAAAAACTTAAAAATAAAATAGGTGGATTATTTCCTTATAAAATGATTTTAAATTTTGAATTTCCTGAAACTAGATATTATGAAAAATTATATATATATAATTGTTCTCTTTTACCAGGTTTTAATTATCCTTATGTAAATATTCAAGAAGATATACCTGATGAGGTATTAGATAAAATAGAAAAACGTTTTGAAAATGAATATCAAAAAACTGGTTTTAATGAAATATCTAATTTAATTAGTAATAATAATTTAACAGTACCAAATAATACTGTATTTACTTATGTAATCTTTCCTACTAATAGAAGTCAAATAAAATTTGGATTAAATCATGATGTTACTATAAGATTTCATAGAGTTGAATCTGCATTTGAAATACATACAAAACATGATTATATAATAAAAAGATATGCAGAAGCAAATGGATTAGATCCAAATAATATAGATATTTATTGTGGGGGTGAATTTAAAATAACAAAAAATGCTGATAATGAAATATTTATTGTTATTAATAGAAGTTCTGGAACAGTTAGAAATTGTTGGGAAGCAGGTGCTCCTGAAGTTAAACTAGATGAATTAATTTTAGAAAAAACAAGTATTCAAGTACAAACTATGCAAAATTCAATGCTTGACAAAACTAGTAATGATTATAATCAATTCTTTGAAAGTATTGATTACTTAAGAGAAATTTCTAATTTAGGAGTTAAACTAAACTTTTTTAAAAGACCCCCTTGTCAATTTGATAGAGAAAATCCTGATATGAAATATATAAGTGATTTAAGAAAAGAAGAACCTGTTGCAAGTTCAAGTAATTCTAGTCCAAAGAGATCAACTAGAGCATTTAGACCTCCACCAATGAGGAAACCTAAAAGAACAAGGTTTAGGAGATCAGATTCAGATGATTTTTAATTAATTTACTTCTAAACTTTTTAAAATATTCTGTACTTTTTTATTTTTCATATGCCACGGAACTCCATATTTTTTCCAAACATCACTCATATCTTTACCTAATGTTTTTTTAATAATAGATCCACCTGGGTGTTTCTTGATAAAACTTTCAAGATTATATTTTTTTTTTCCTAAAAATGATATAAATTTTTCACTACTATTATTAGTATTTTTGTTGCTAGAATGATCATGGATAGAATTATCATGCTTTACACTGTAATACAATAAATGTAAATGATATAAAGCACCTAAAACTCCCAATACAATTAATATTAAACTATCAATTTGTTTTAATTCTTTTTTATTTAGTAATGAATAACCAATATATGATAAATATCCTCCCATTACTATATGTGTTAACCAAATTATCCAACCTTTCATACCAAAATGATACATTTTATTTAATTTAGATTTAATCGCCCATAAATAACTATGATTTAATGTTGCAGCAACACCAATAATTAATAATATATAAATTAAATTTTTATTTATTTCATTTTTATTTAATATATTATAACCTAAATATGATATTAGTCCGCCCATTAAAATGTGAGAAGACCAAATTATAGACCCTTTTACTCCAAAATGATACATTATATTAATATTTAGAATATTTTTTTTCCAAATATTATTAATGAATAAAACCTTAAAATTTTTAATTGGATGTTTGGGCACAAGATTAATGTTGACATTTCTTGCAAAATATTCAAGTCAGAAAAATAGAGAGAAAATAAGTTATATTACAATGTTTATATCTATTACATTCATTACATTATATTTATTTGATTTAAGAAAAACTGGTGCTGAAGCAGAAGGATTAATATGGTGGAATAAGTTAAGACCTATTCATGGTGTAATGTATTTTTTATTTTCAATATATACATTCAAAAAAGAAAAGTTTTCATGGATATTTCTATTAATAGATACGATATTGGGATTTATTTTTTGGTATGTAAAATATTATAAAGATTTAATTTAATTTTATTTAAAAGTACTTTCTTTATTACTAGAGGTATTTACTCCATCATGAAAGTATTTAAAATTTTTAATCATTTAGTAATTTGATAATATATAATTTTTTTACAATAAAGACTGTTAATAGTTTTTTTAGTATACATAATTAATATAAATTTTTTTTTATATTAACTATTTTTAATAAATCATTTATAAACTATTTTGTGTATAAATATATATAATGACTAATTTTTTAATTTTACCAAATCAATTATTTGAAAAAAAATATTTAGATAAAAAATATAATTATTTAATTTATGAACATCCAGATTTTTTTACTAAATATAATTTCAATAAAAAAAAATTAATTTTACATAGAGCTTCAATGAAATACTATTTTGATTATTTAAAAAATAAAAAATTTAAAGTTCAATATCTTGAATTTGATAAAAAACTACCAAAAAAAGATTTCGTTTATTTTGATCCTATAAATAAAATGAAAATAAAAGGGGAAATGATTGAAACTCCTAATTTTATATTAACTAAAAAAATATATGAAAAATATAGAGAAAAGACAGACAAATTTCTTTTCACAAATTTTTATATGTGGTCAAAAAAACTATTGAATCTTTATCCTGATCTAAAATCTAAAGATAAAATGAATAGAGAAAGATACAAAGACGGAATTAAAATACCTGAAATACCTTCAAATAAAAAAGACAAAGAGTATATTGATGAAGCCATTGAATATATTAATAAACATTTTTCAAAAAATTATGGAAATACAGATAATTTTATTTTTCCTATTAGACACAAAACTGCAAAAAAATGGGTGAAAGATTTTTTTAAAAAAAGAATAAATAATTTTGGACCATATCAAGATTTTGTGAAACAAGGTGAATATTATATGTATCATTCTTTATTATCAACAAGTATTAATATTGGTTTATTAAATCCAAATGAAATAATAGATGATTTGAAAGAAATTAAATCTAAAGTTCCTGTTAATTCATTTGAAGGATTCTTGAGACAATTATTTTGGAGAGAATATCAAAGATATACATATATTTATGTAGATTGGAATGTTAACTATATTGGTAATAAAAAGAAATTATCTAAAAAATGGTATACTGGAAATCTTGGAATACCTCCAGTAGATGATTTAATAAAATCTGGGTTTGATACAGGGTACATTCATCATATCGGTAGATTAATGTTTGTTGGTAATTTTATGAACATATCTGGTATATCCCCTAAAGAAGGATTTAAATGGTTTATGGAATTCTCTTGCGATTCTTATGAATGGGTCATGTATCAAAATGTATTTGATATGGTATTTTTTTGTACAGGAGGAAAAACTATGAGGAAACCATATGTTACTTCTAGTAATTATATTTTAAAAATGAGTGATTATAAAAAAGGTGATTGGTCTGTTAAATGGAACGAACTGTATAATGCATTTTTGAAAAAGAATAAAGAAAAATTATGGAAATTTAGATATAGCTTTCCAACTTTGAAGAATATGTAGATTATATATATAATCTATAAATTTTTGAATTGTTGTAAAATTATTTTAAATTTTCTAATCTATTTTAATGAATCAATTAAAAAAAAATATAATAATATATTTTATTTCAATAAGTGTTCCTGGACAAATGCAAGATCAAGAACGTTCACAAGTCTTTCACATCAATCGCAGCAGCGTTGACGCCGGTGACAGACCGTACAACAATGACTTTCAACAAGCATCCATGTATTTTTTAGTCGCCATTGGTGTCTTGTTGGCGTTTCGAAGGTATTATTACTTGACCTCAACTTTTCTGTCAAATATCACTCACCACGCCTCCTCTGCCCTAACCATTGTCCCAACCATTTCCCCTTCACCACAACAGAACCAGATCGTTGACTTCGAAAAAAAAGAAGAATTGCAAAAAGAATTTTTTCGACGTGTTCAAACAGTGCATGCCGTGTTCAACCCGGAGGCCCACTTGTCCGGCGAGTCCAGCAGCAGCACCAGCATTCAAGCCACACACAAAGATCAGCAGGAAAAACTATTGTCTCATGTCTCTTCATGTGTGGCGGTAATGGTTACGTGTAAATTATACCATCCAGACATCCGACGTTATGTGAACGAATTCAACCAACAACACAACAGCAGCCATACCTTGCAAGACATTCATTTGCTTTTGTCCCAACCCATGGTGATGAAACGATTTGTTGAAGACGTTGTTACCGTTTCGGCGGATGGTGGTTCCAGCTGGTCACAACAAAGAACAAAGGAGCAACCGTACAACATGGAGAAACGCGATTAATTTTGCTTCCTTCAAAGGTGAATCTACTCCCCATGAACGATCAAAACCACATTCCCATTGGTCAAAAGAAGTCATTGCCCATTTTATCATCCACGAAGTCATTGATCAAAACCTTATTCCTTCGGTCGTGGTCCAGTAGTGATATCGGCGGTAAGACGAGATTAATATTACATGTCATGTATAAATGATGTTGAATCATCAAAATACATTGTAAAATAAAAAAATTATGTGGCCACAATTACAGGTATAATTATAATTACCCGTAAGGGATTATTTTTAATAACTTATTTACTAGAAATTCATCACTTAGTAACTGGAAATAGAGAAATTGTTAATAAATATTACTTGGAAAATTTTTCTAATAATATTCCATTAGATTTCTTTTTCATTATTGTCTATTTTATAATTGGAAATTATATCATTGATTATTTAAAAATAACTGATGTAAAAAATAAATTGTTAACAATTGGTACTACAACAGCTTTGATTACAGGAGGATTTTATATATATTTCACAAATTCACCTGTAACAAAAAATTTTTTCTCAATATGGTTTCATACTGTAGGTAAAACATCTATCGTATATGATGTTATCTTATTAGTATTTATATACGCAATTATACTATGGTTAAAAAGAAAAATTAATAAAGATTAAAAATTGATTAAAAAAGTTCATTAAAATATTTAATATTATAATGAATTTATCAATATTACAAAAAAGAACAAGAGAATTTTATGAAAATCAAGCTGAAGAATTTAATAGGACTAGACAATATGTTTGGCCGGGAACTAAGAAATTTTTAGATTCTATCAATATTTCATCTAATCCTAAAGTATTAGAAATAGGATGCGGAAATGGAAGAAATATGGAATATAGAAAAGATTTAGATATTATAGGTGTTGATTATTCCAAAAAATTAGTCGAGATAGTAAATCAAAAATTTAATGATGATACAAAGGCTTTTCATGCTGATATGGTTGAATTACCATTTAAAGATAATTCATTTGATTATATTTTATGTATTGCTGTTTATCATCATTTAGATAATGATGAAAAAAGAAAAAAAGCATTATTAGAAATGAAAAGAGTTTGTAAACCAAATGGTAAAATATTTTTACAAGTTTGGGCTTTAGAGCAACCAAAAAATTCTAGAAGAAAATTTGTCAAAGGTGATAATATAGTAACATGGAAAAAAAGAGATGGAAGTTTATGTGGTAAAAGATATTATCATGTTTATGAAAAAGGTAAATTACAAGGTGAAATATTAAAATATATTCCTTCTTGGAAAATTTTAATGGAAACATACGAAGTAGGAAATTGGATTTTAACTATTGAAAATAAAGAAATGTTATAATTTTTTTATAAATTAATAATTTTATCATCATTTATTTCTTTATTAATAATTTTTAAAATATCATCACCATATTTTTCAATCCTCTTATCTCCTAATCCTTTTATTTTATGAAAATCGCTTATATCCTTAACTGGAGTTGTTAATAAAGACATAATTGTTTTATTTGGAAAAATTTGATATAATTCTAGATTGTTTTCTTTAGCTTTTTCTTTCCTATATTCTTTTAATTTCATTTCAAAGTTTTCTGGTAATTCAGATAAATAGTTATTAGTATCCTCTTTTATATTATCAACAAATTTAATTTGATAAATTTTTTCTGTAATTTTTTTTAACTTTTTATTTGTTTTAATCCATTTTAATCCCATACTATTTAATTTAATAATAGATCCAAAACTATTTTCTATTTTAACTTCTACTAAATAATTATTAAAAATAAGATATCTGATTATTTCTTTTATTGCAACTTTTTTAGTACTATTTAATTTACCAAATAATTTTAATTTTCTTAATGATGAATTAATTTTTTTTGATGTAGATCCATATAATATTTCAGATAACATAGTACATCCATAATTGTTTTCTAATTTTTTAATTAATTTTATTATGTAATAAGATTCTTTTGTTATGTCCAATTTAATTTCTTTTTTTACAGATAAACAATTATCACAATGTCCACAATCATCCATATCTTCACCAAAATATTTAGTAACATATTTCATTCTACATATATTACTATTAACTAATTTTTGCATATCTAATATTCTTTCCATTTGTATTTTTTTAAATTCAACATCATCAATATTATTTAAAAAACTTTTATTTATATTAAAATCATTATTACTCCAATACATATAAATATCACTAGTTTTACCATCTCTACCTGCTCTACCCATTTCTTGATAGAATGATTCCATATCTTTTGATACACCATAGTTGATTACAAGTCTTATATTTGGTAAATCAATACCCATTCCAAAAGCAATTGTTGCGACAATTATATTTATTTTTCCTTTCATAAATTTTTTTTGTGTTTTTTGTCTCGATTTAATTGTTTTACCTGCATGATATGATTTTGATTTTATATTATATTCTTTTAATTTTAATACAATTTTATCTGTATCTTTTTTTGTTTTACAATAAATTATAATTTTATCTTTTTTATCAATATTTTTTATTAATTTAACAATTTTTTTTAAATCTTTATTTATTCCATCTTTTTTTAATATATTTATATTTAAATTTTTTCTATAAAAACTAGACATTACTATTTTTGGATTATTAAGATTTAAGATATTTTTTATATCAGATATTATTTTGGGTGTAGCAGTTGCTGTTAATGCTAATATAGGTATATTTGGAGCCCATTTTTTTAAAACTCCTAACTCTTTATATTCGGGTCTAAATTCACCCCAAGTACTGATACAATGACTTTCATCTATTGCTATTAATGATAACATATCATTTTTAATCAAACTTAATATAAACTTTTCAGAATTAAACAAATATTCTGGAGAAATATATATAATAGCTGATTCTCCATTTAATAAATTATCTTTATCTTTATTTTTATTAGAATTATTGCTATTTAAACAATACACAGGAATATCTAAACTTTCTAGTGTCATTTTTTGATCTTCCATTAATGAAATTAATGGAGAAATTATAATAACACTTTTTTTTTGAATTAAATAAGGTAATTGATAACAAATACTTTTTCCATATCCTGTAGCTAGAATACCTATAGTATCATTATTATTTAGTACACTTTTTATAATTATTTCCTGTTTATCTTTTAATTTTTCATAACCGAAATATTTATTTAATATTTTATTCATATTATAATCATTACTTGTCAAAAAATTATTAAAATTTCAATATTTATTCATATTTTAAAAATTATATTATCTATCATTAATGTGTATTAAACTAAAATATTATTTTCAATTAAGTCATAATTGTTACTATCTATATACTTATTATTTTTTTTACATGAATAATAACCATTTTGAATACAATGAGTACAGTAAAAAATTCCAATTAAATAAAGAAAACAACACACAAAAAATAATATATAATTTATTAACATTAGCAAAATTATTAATATGTCATTAAATAATTTTAATAATTAATCTCTGCAACCAACCTCTCCTAATCTTTTTTTTACATATTCTACACATTTAGATGTAGAATCTACATAATAATCTGGTAGAAAAGCATGAACTACAGCAGTAAAACTAGCATAAGAAAATACAACAGCCATTTCTAATGAAAATTTACAGTGTTCTAAGTAAGTCATACAAACATTTTTAGGATGTTCAAAAACCATATATATAATAAAGAAAAATATTTATTAATATATTTATATTTTTAATTTTTTCTTTTTAACTTTCTATTTCTTACCATATTGATAAATATCTGATTTATCTAATATATCTAATTCTTTATTAAAATATAATTTATCTCCACGCCATTTATAAGATAAAACATATATTTCAACAGAAGATTTATTTTTTACTTCATACACTTTATCTGAATATTTTGGGTCTTTTATATAATTTGGTATAAATGCAGTACAATCAGATCTTTGTAATACATAAATTAATATAGATCTTGTACTCTTTCTTTTTGATAATTTCTCAAGAGTTAATAAATGTTTATAAGCTCTTGGAGATACTAAAACATTTCCTGGTTTTATATGACTATCTGGAAAAACTCCAATTCTTTTATACTTCTTTTTTATTCATAAAAATAAAAATTAACATTAATATAAATATTAATAACTTCGAGTTCATTAAATATTATAAGAAAATAAATTAAAATAAAAAAATGTAATTATATTATATATGTATAATAAATCAATATTTATTTTTAGACGTGATCTTAGATTGAAAGATAATTTAGGATTAATAGAAGCATTAAATAACAATAAAAATGTTATTACCATTTTTATTTTTACTCCAGAACAAATCGATAAGAATAGTTTTAAATCAGATAATGCAATACAGTTCATGGTAGAGTCTTTAACTGAATTACAAAAAAAAATTAAAAAGAACAATGGAGAATTATATTTTTTTTATGGTAAACAAGATGTTGTAATTAAAAAAATCTTAAAAGATAATAGTGTTGATGCTATTTATTTTAATAAAGATTGGACACCATATGCATTGAAAAGAGATGAATCAATTAATAAAATATGTAAAAAAAATAAAATAGATTGCATTCAAACTGAAGACTATACTTTATTACCTATCAATAAATTATTGAATCAAAACGGTGAAGTATATAAAGTTTATGGTGCTTTTTACAGGAATGCTAAAAAATTTAATGTTCCGAAACCAAAAAAAATAAATAATTATAAATTTGGGAAATTTAAAAAAGTTAATAATATACAATTGAGTTTTATTGATAAATTTTATAAAAAGAATGAAAATATTTTAGTAAAAGGTGGTAGAAAAAAAGCGTTAAAAATACTTAAAAAAGTCAAATCTTTCGATGAATATTCTACTAAAAGAAATGAATTAGATTATGAAACAACACATTTGAGTGCTTATACTAAATTTGGTTGTGTTTCTATTAGAGAAGTATATCATAAAATGAAAAAAAATTTAAAACCAGAAAATCAATTATTTAATCAATTATTTTGGAAAGAATTTTATGTTTACATTTCAAAGTACATCCCACATGTTTTAAAAGGTAAAAGTATGAAATTAAAATATGATAAAATTAAATGGAATACTAATAATACTATTTTTAAGAAATGGTGTGAAGGTAAAACAGGTTTTCCAATAGTAGATGCTGGAATGCGAGAATTAAACAAAACTGGATATATGCATAATAGAAGTAGATTAATTACTTCTGGTTTTTTAGTAAAATTAGCATTAATTGATTGGAGAAAAGGAGAAAAATATTTTGCAACTAAATTAACTGATTATGATCCAGCACAAAATAATGGTGGTTGGCAATGGTCATCAGGATCAGGAGCAGATTCACAACCATATTTTAGAATTATGAGTCCCATCAGTCAATCTACAAAATTTGATCCTGATGGTTCTTATATTAAAAGGTGGATTCCAGAATTAAAAAATGTAGAGCCAAAACATTTACATGATTGGGAAAAATTTAATAATTTATATAATTTAAAAGAAATTAATTATGTAAAACCGTGTCTTGATTATAAAAATGCAAGAAAAATAACTATGGAAATATATAAAAAATATTTGAATTAAAAATTTTAATAATAATATGATAAATAAGGAGCTAATTTCATTAACCAATCTTTATCATAATTAATTTTTTTATTTTTTAAAACCCAAATTCTGTTATTTTTACTATTTAAAATTAAGTATTTAATCATATAAATTAATGACAAAGAATCTTTAAATTTTTATATTTTTACCCCTACCACTACTCCATCCACCTTGAGGACCAAACATTTTTGTATTTACTTTTTCTATTGAATCTTTTTTGATATTCTTATCACTTAAAAATTTATTTTTAACACTATTATATAATGTATCACCATTCATAAATTCATCTATTGTTTTTTTATTTTCACATTTACCTGCTGATATATAGATTACATGTGTTGCCCAATTATCAATATTATCTAAATATCTAAAAAATCTATCTCTAACTAAAATATCTAGTTCTGAAGTAAATTCATCGATTAGTAATAATTTAAAAGGTTTCACCAAACCTAACATTATTTGAACTCTTTTTCTTTTAAAGAAAAATTTTAAGAACAGAAGTAATGAAACTTTCGTTAAAATGTAAAAAATTGAAATATATTGATCATAATAATTATTTATATTTTATGTTGAAACGTAAAATATCTACACAAAACAAACCAAATAAAAAAGTAAAAGATCAATTATCTTACGATAGATTTAATGAAAAACTAAATCTATTGAAAGCTGCAAGGGAAGGAAATGTAAATGTATTAAAAAATATTCTTAATAAACGATTATTTGATTATAATTTACTTAATGATTATGAAAATAATAATATATTACATATATCTGTTATAAAAGAAGATATTAATTGTATTCAGGAAATACTTAAAAAGAAAGATTTTGTTATACATGAACTTAATGATAATAAAAATACAGCATTTGATATAGTTGCTAAAAAAATAAAGTATTCTAATATTAAAAAAATTAATCATACAAAATTAATGAAATTTTTTAGAATTTCATATATTATTGTAAAACATATTATTGATAATACTGACTATTATGATTTGGAAGAATATGAAAAAGATTTTAAAACAATCTTCAAAAAATTAAACAATTTTACAACAGAATTAAAAGAGAAAGTACTTGATGTTAAAATTGATATTTCAGCTTATATTTCAATAGAAGAATTGAAGAATAGGTTAACAACCATCCTTTCTTTAACAATAATTGAAACATAATTCTGAACAAAACCGAAAGGATCCAACTTTAATATATTTATCAATTGAACTTATTTTCTTAACACATGTATGGCATCTAAAATCATTTAAGTTATCTACATACGATATTATTTTATTTATTATTTCATCAGGTAATTCTATGTTATTATCAACATTTAAATTATTCATATTATAATTATAAATAAAATTAATTATTATTATTATAATCAATTTTATTCATATTTTAAATGTTTCAATATTTCAATCATCATCTTTACATCATCTTTAGCTCTGTGACAATTCTCAGGTTTTTTCTTAAGAATTAATTCATATGTTTCACCTAATTTCATTTTATGAGTATCAATATTATTTAACATTCTTATTATAAATCTACTGTCAAGTAATTGATCAGGACTTAAACTTTTAAATAATATTCTATGATCAAAAACAGAACCATTATGAGCCATAAACTTAGGATTTTCACAATAATTAAAAATATTCTTCAATTCATTTTTAAATTTTTTTTTATTATCGCCATTCACTAACATTTTATTTGTAATTTTTGTTATATCAGTTATTTCTTTTGATACTTTAAAAAATGGCTTTATTAAACCATATGAAGGAACATATCCTAAATTATATTCTTCAAAATATCTTTCAATAACTTCTAATGTATCAATATTTAATCCGGTAGTTTCCAAATCATAACAAAATAAAGTATTTTTTAATTTAACATCTGTTATGTCAACCATTATTTTTAATAAATCATAATTTTTTATTTCTTCTTCAAATTTTATTTTATAAACTTTACCAGTATAAAAATTAATAATTTCAAGATCAAATTTATCTTTCCAATCAGGAATTAAATTATTATAATACATTAATAATTGGAAAGCTTGTCGTATGTGAAATGATTTTGTAAATTTAATATCTATAATTTTTTTATTTTCAAAATCTATACAATCAATTATACCAGATATTGGGAAATGAGAATGTTCAGTTGAATATTGAAATTTTAAATTTTTATAATTTTTATTTTCACAAAATTTTTTAATTTGATTTATTATAGGTGTAATTTTTTCTATATGATCTGAAAAATCATTATTTAATAAATATCCTGATTCATTATTTAATTGATATTTATATAAAACAATCTTAAATAAACTTGCAATATCTTCATTTTTATAGTTTTTTAAAATTTTCTTACACAACCTGACAATACTTTTATTATATTGTTTAGTAACTTTATTCTCAAAACTTATAAAAAATTTCTTTGTAAAGTTATTTTTCATTTCTTCTTTTAAAAAATCATAAAAATAAATTTCTTCTTTATTAAATTCATACTTAAATCTTTCAAATAAATTTAATGTTAAAACAGAATTTAAATCTAAGTTTAATCTTTTGAATAATTTTTTTACACAACTTATCATTTCATTTTTAATAATTAATGTATTACTAAATTGATAAATAATTCTATTTAAAAAATTATCATTGGGTATATCATCTTCAAAATAGTAATAATAATACTCAAAAATTGTTTCTATAAAATTTCCATAAAATACTGCTAAATTTTTATGATCAGCTAAATTCTTTCTCATCTTAAAAAATATATGTTCTTCTACATCAAATTTAAATTTAGTTTCGAATTCAAATAATTCTTCTGCTTTTAATTCTTCTAAGAAATCTGTTACACAAAATCTTAATTTTTTAATTTCATTCTTAAATTTTATTTTTTTCATGAAATGAATATTTCTATTCATATTATAAACATTTTTATCTACATTAACTGTCAAAGGCCATATTTTTTTAGTAACATCTTTATAAATTTTTAAATAATTTTTTGGTCTTGATACTCCTACATACCACATATATTTAAAAATATTATAATCATTTATAGTTGGCATTTTTCCAAAAGTAGTGAAATGATAATTTAACAAATATACTTTTTCAAATTCTAAACCTTTTGAACCATGAATAGTAAATAAATTAACATGATTTGGTATTGTTCTTATTTTTTCTGTATCAAATTTTGCATTGCGAGTATCTGTATATTGTTTTAAAAAAGGTATATTATTTTTTGCAAATGCATTAGCAATAAGTGATAATCCTAAATTTAAATATGTATTATGTTTTACATTACATCTTTTAACTGGTCCTATAACAGCTATTTTTGATAAATCAATTTTTGTATTTTTTAATTCATTTACTATATCATATTCTATCTCATCTAATGTACCCTCAAAAATATTAACTTTATTACTTGAATTATTTTTTGATATCATTTTTGTTTTATGTGGTGAAATACCTGATACAAAACTTACTATGTCCTTATTTGATCTATAATTAATTATAAGTTTATATGAAGGAACATCATATTGTAATAAATATTTATCTGAACCACCTTGAAATTGATAAATATTTTGATTTGGATCACCTACTAAAATTAATTTACAGTCTAATTTATCTCTTAATTTACAAATAAATTTATATTGATTTTTGGAAATATCTTGTGCTTCATCTACAAAAATTACTTTTAAGTTGAAAAATAATTTTAAAGTTTTTAAATTAATATTTTCTTCACTAATTAATTTAAGTGCTGCTAAAACAACAGTTTCTAAAGATGAAGATCTTTTATTTGATATTTCACTCATGATATAACCAGCTAAAGAATGTAATGTTCTTACATTTTTTTGATTAAAAAACTTTAATATCTCTTTCCCCTTATTTAAAAAATCAAAACGTGATCTTTTACTGAAAGTTAAAATTATAAAATCAGTTGTACTATTTAATATTTTATCATCAAAGCATTTTTTAATTTTCTCAATAATACATCTTGTTTTACCTCCTCCTGGTATTCCTAATAATTTACAATTTTTTAATTCTGCATTAATAAATTTTAATTGATTTTTGTCAAATGTTATATTTTTTTTTAAAAAATCTTCTAATATCTCATCCTTTTTTTCTAACCATAATTTCTTGTTTTCTATACAAGAATTTTTACTTGCTTTAATATGACTAATATATGCTGATTTTGTTTTTAATTCTTTATTACAAAAATAACAATTAATCATTAATAAAATAAGAAGAATTTTGTTTAAACATAGATAAAATACTTTTATTTTATATTATGTTCTAATTCATTTATTCTTGATTCTAAAATTATTGATCTTTTTATAAGCATCTTTAAAGTTTTTTGTTCACTTGATAAATATTCAATATTCTTATCAAACAATAATTTTCTGGATCTTTTTTTCAAGTAACATCTATCATTATTTGATGAATTAAAGCTCATCAAATAAAATATAAAGATCATCAATAATAAATATAATAAATATCTAATCATTACATTTCTATTCATTAATTTTATTGTTACTTAAATTAACAGAAAATAATATCAATTTTTATGAATTAAATATTTAGGTTTTAATTTATTTCAACATTTTTTATAAGACAAAGGATATCATTCACGCTCATATCACACATAGACTGTGTTTATATTGGAACTCAACTCATATTGGAATAGAAACCGAAATAAAAAATTAGGTTTATATTTTGTTGTCTTAATAATTACACATACCATTATATTCAAAATTTTTCCAAAGTGGAAAGCCAAAGTTGTTCCAACAATTTTCACTAACCATTTTATTTCTGATTAGTGTTTCCCTATGAATACATAAAAACTTATACATCCTACATACATTTTTTAAACCAAATCCATCCATCCCATTATTTAAATATTGTCTTATAAATAAATCAGCGATAGTCCATTTTTTTGTATTGTTGTATTTGTAAAAAGGACATTCGCTCAAATTAGATTCGTCACTATATTTACGAAGGCGTTCAATAATTTTATTTTTCTCTCTAATTTTTCGTAGAGATATTCGTGTTAATTCTTTAAATAATTTCTTGTGCTGATTATCATGATTGTTCATAATTTCTGTTTTTGGCGTTGTGTCTATATTGGAAGTCATATTAGATTAAATATTTAAACATGGACTTTTCTTTTCAATTTTATTTTTTTTTTGATGTGTTTTTTTATAAATATATTTTTTTAGCTGTTATAGCGAAGTGAAATTAAAGTTTTGGTTTCTATCTTATTTAATGATATGACTATGTTAAATTATAAACTTAAACTATTAGATTAGGTTAACAGAAAATAATATCAATTTTTATGAATTAAAGATTTATTGTTAATAATATTAAAATGAATGAAAAAACTATAAAATTAAATGAAAAAAATAATTCTATATTTATACCTTATCAAAAGTGGGTAAATGTTAATACAAAAGATAAAATAATAGAAAAAATTTTAAAAAATACTGATTTATCAATAAAATATAATATAATGGAATATCTATTTTATAAAAATGAAAATATGGATATCATAAATGTAGATAAAATTAATTTTAAACTAGTAGAAGGAAAATATATATCAGATTTTAAAATTAAAAATAAAAGTAAAATTAAAATTAAATTATTTAATGTTTTATTAGAAGAAACAAATAGTGATAGATATAAAACTAATTCAAAAAATTTAACCATAAAAATTCAATCTAGAATTACATATGACTATTTTTTAAATTTAATGTATAAGATTTGTAAATCTTTATCATCTGATATAAAATTTGTTTATATTTTTAATAATTTTAATTACGAAATACCGATATGTGGAAGAACATATGCTAGATATGAAAGTTCTAAATTTGAAAGTTATGATTTTACAGATCCATACAATATGGATCCATATAATGTTACAATCAGTATAAATAAAGTTATTAAAAACAATGAAGTAAATATATTAGTATTTGACATTGAAAATATTATAAAAATTGAAAATTAATACTGTTATTATTTTAATTTAAGATAATGTTAAGCTTTGAACAAATGGCAAAAAATATTTATAAAGAATTAGAACAACAAAAAATAACAGATATAAACCTAAAAATATCTTTACCAGTAGTTAAAAATCAAACAAACAGAAAAACAGTTTGGAAGAATATACAAAATATTCTTGAAGAAATGAATCGATTAGATGTGAACGAACATTTTCTAAAATTTTTTAATGATGAATTAGATTTAACTCTATCTTGGAAAAAAAACACACATGAAGGAATAATTATTGACGGTATTGTAAAAAATAAAGCAGTATGCACAATCCTTTCAAAATATATTGAAAACTACGTTGTGTGTGAACAATGCGGAAGTATAAACTCTATTTTAAAAAAGAACAAAACAGATAGAGTTTGGACTTTCCAATGTAAATCTTGCAATGCTACAAAAAATTTTTAAAATAAATTATTAATATCATTTTCATCCGAATCGCTTAGATCAAGTCTTCTTTTATTTAAATTCAGAAGATTAGTAAAATCTGTGTCAGAATATGGATGTCGAATAAATCTGTTCAGCTCTGCATAATATGATTTATAGTGTTTTTCCATAGTATTATTTTTCTCTAGAATATTTTCAATATCTTTCTTAAACTCATTTTTTTTGTTTAGACTTGGAGTTATTTTTATTAATCTTCTTAGTTTATTCCTATTATTGAAATTATATTTTTTTATTTTTTTGTTTGTTATCATCAAGGATTTTAGTAAGAAAATACCAATCTCTAGATATGATATATTTTCAAAAATATTATCTTCGTATTTAATTTTATTTTCATCCAAAATATTTTTTAAACATTTAATTTCATTACTATTAAAGTTTATTTTTTGGTTATTATCGGACATAAGTAGAGTATGATTGTATAGATTGATCCAATAATCTGGAAATATATTATGATTTTCTAATTCTAAATGGAATTGCATATAAATATAATAATCTTAAAAGTATATTATATTCAATTTTTTCTATTATATAGTAATGAATTCATTAGTATTATTAATAATATTATATTATACATATAAAAATAAAAATAAAATTATAGAATTATCTTCTGAAAAGACTAAAATAATGATAAAAGAAAAAAAAATTAAAACTATTTTAGATGTTAGATCTCTGAAAGAATTCAAAAAAGGACACTATCCGAATGCAATTAATATACCAATAGAACCAATTAACAAAATAAATGAAAAAAATATATCAAATTTAAAAGAACCAATTTTAATTTATTGCAGATCAGGAAGAAGAGCAAAAAATGCAGCAAAAATAATTAAACAATTAGGTAAAAATGAAGTATATATTATAAATAAAACATATAAATCAATATTATAATATCAAATATTTTAATGGTAAAAAATTCAAATTATATAAATAAAGATATTAAAAAAAATATTTTTAATTATTTAAGAAAAAAACCAAAAAATAGGTGCATCAAATGTAAAAAAATATGCACGTGGGATAAAAAAGTTAACAGTTTTATAAAATTAAAAAATGGTAATGTATCTTGTATAGAATGTTATCCATATCCTATTGTTTGTATAATATAATAAATATAATTTATTATAATGAGTTTCAATAATTTTGCAAAAAAAAATTTAGATTCTTCAAATAAAAATATATCAAAAGTTATTTTTAAAGAAGCTCTCACCTTAATAGATAAAACATGGGATAGATGGAATTCTGATATAATTAAATCAAAAAATGATATAGAAACATTAGATAGAATGTTTAATGATTATGGTAAAGATAAAAGATATATAGAACTTAAAGAAGTAATAATGAATACTATATCCATTAAAAAAAATAATTTAAGTCAATTAGAAAAACTAGTATTAGGTGTAAAAACTACAATTGATTCATCGGGTTATTAATTAAATTAATTCTAATGGAATTTTGAAAGTGTAAATATATGATAATTTGTATTTATCCCAATGTTTGCCTAAATACTTTCTCAAGTCATCTTCTTTTATAAAAAATTTACTAACCATATGTTTTTTTTCTGATATAAATCTTACTTTCCTATTTAGATCAAAAATATATAACTTATCAATTATTTCATCATTCCAAAAAAAACTTTTTTTAGTTTTTTCAAAAATTAAAACATCGCCTGGTATAAATTCTTTATTTTTAGGTAATCCATCTTTTGTTAAATATGCTTTTATAAGATTTGCCATATTAAAAATAAATAATTTACATTATTATTTATTTTCAATTAAAATATCTCCTGAAAATTCTTTCTATTTTTAATGGAACAGGTATTGAAATATCAATTCCCATATTTTCTAATTCATCAATATTAAATTGTTTAGCATGAGGAAATATTCCGTGTCCAAAATTCTTCTTAATTTTTTTAATTGTATTTAAATTATATCTATCCTCTAAAATTTTATCCATATTTCTTAAATTATCATCATATAAATGTTTACATTCATAATATCGTAAAGCATTTTTTTCTGACATTCCTTTTAATCCTTTTACTCTTTTTAAATTTAGATAATATTTACATGAAGTTAAATTTTCTTCTTCATCTTGATCATCAAATGATATTTGTGGGTCAACTGGGCTCAATAAAGAATAATTATTCATATAAATATTATCTCCACATAATGCTATCATAGAACCACCACTGTAACAATACCTAGGTATATAAATATTTATCAATCCTTCATGCATTAATAATATATTAATAATAGCATCTGAAGAAGAAACATTTGAACCTTCACAATACAATACAATATTTAATATATCATTTATATTAAATTTAGAATATGCTTTCATAAAACTGTTTTCACTATCTATATCCACTATATTTTTAATATTAATATTAGTATCTGAAATTATAATAATATTATCTAAATCAGCAATATTTATTTGTTTGTCATTGTTTCTATAGTTATTCATAATTTCATTTCTTTTTTTTGCAGAATAAAATATTATAACAAGAAAAATAATAATAATATCAATCATTTAATTAATAATTGTAGTTATTACTTAAATCTATTTAGATAAAATAATATAATTGTAATAAATAAAATTATACTTAAACATAATATCATCATGTCAACTAATAAAATAAATTCAATATTTGTCTTATTTTTTTTTAATAAACAATTATTATTACCACATAATGGTATATCATTATTTTGATATAAATTTGCTTTTTCAGCAGATCTATTAAAAATATATTTATTCTCTGGCCAACAAAAACATTCCATATTAATTATATTTATATTTTATTTTTTTTCCTTTTTTTAATAATTTTTTCTTTGATTGCAATATTTTTATTTGAACTTATGTAACCTCCTTTTAAATTTTGTTTCTGTTTATATTTAACTGAATTTTTAAGTTCAATATATTTACTTTTATATTTTAAATATTTATATTGAGTTGATTTCTGCATATATATATATATTATATTATATTTAAATTAAATTATTTACCACCCATCTTTCCAAAATGATTTTCATAATAAAATCTTTCATAATTACAATACTTCGGTTCTCCATAATTACCATGATAACAAGTAGAAGCAGGATGAAATATGTTTGATTGTTTCCAAGGAAATTTTAAATATCTAGCCATACAATTAGATATTTGATGAAATTTATCTTGAAAACTTTCACCTCTAAAAAATTTTAAGATCTCTTCACATTGTTTTAAATTGAATAAATATACTAATTTTGTTTTTTTGATTTTACTTATTTCATCATCATTTGCATTAGTAAATATAGGAGCCCAATTATCATGAACTTGAAAATTTCCAGATAACATTAACCATATATATTTTCTTAGAAAAATACATAATAAAGGTATTGTAATTTTACTCCCTTCTGAATACATATTCTTTAATTTATTACAAAATAATCTAAAATGCATAAAATTTCTTTTATCTAAAATTTTATAGTTGTTTGCATACGTTAAAACATACTTTTCTCTATCATAAAGATTTTCTGCCATCAAACCACTACATTTAGAACACAAATATACGTTGTTCACTAAAACTCCATAATAATCTTTACATTTAGAACATTTATTACTTGTATTAAAATCAAAATTTATGTTATTGTTACTCTCTGGTATTTGATTAAAATTAAAACTAGCCATTAATAATATAAACTTTATTATATTATTAATTTATTATTATATCAATTTTTAATTCAATCTAAATCCGTATTTTTTAGACTTTTCGATATGCTTTGCTAATTCAAGACTAAGTTTTAAATACATTCTACTATTTTTTTTATGTTTATTCATTTTTTTTGTAAGATTTTCCATATCATAACTCATTCCATTAATTGTGTTTTGTAATTTTGCTAAATTTGCTAAATTTGCTAATAATGCAGTCGTTCCTGCACATGCTCCTGCTGTTCCTGCACCTGCACCTGCTCCTGCTGTTCCTGCACCTGCTCCTGCTTTACCTGCACCTGCTCCTGCTCCTGCTGTTCCTGCACCTGCTCCTGCTGTTCCTGCACCTGCTCCTGTTCCTGCACCTGCTCCTGTTCCTGTTCCTGCTGTTACTGGTGGACATGTTGGACATGGTGGGCATCCAGATGTACTTGCTCCAGATGTACTTGCTCCAGATGTACTTGCTCCAGATGTACTTGCTCCAGATGTGCCTGTTGAACTTGCACCACTTGAACTTGTACCAAGAATTTCATTTTTATCAGCTGCTGATATTATATTTTCACTAACTAATCTATCTAAATCACTAGAATTATTGATCATATTTTCATCAACAAGTCCTTTAACAATTTCTTTTATATTTTTTTTATGAGTATTAAATAAATTTGTAAAATTTAAAGTATCATCCACTCCAAGAGTAGATGCTACACTAGGTAAATCCATAATTATAAACCTTGCCTCTAATGCAAGTAATGGTGCTTGTTTAATTTTTTTTAACAATTTAACATAACTTTCTAATTTTGTTCCTGATGTGGCTCCTGATGTAAATGCACTTGTATTAACTGAACCAGTACTAACACTAGTTCTGGTACCAGCCTCTATCACTTTTAAACTACTTAAATCTAAATTACTCACAAAAGCAGCATCACTTTCTAGATCTGCTTTAAATTTTTCTAATTTATCATCACCTTCTTTCTTAGCATCTTTCTTTTCTTGTTTAATTTTTTTAATATCATCATTAATTTTTTCATCTAATTTTAAAATCTCATATTCTACACCATTATACATTACTTTTCTTTTTTTACTAAATTTAATTTCTCCAGGATTTCCTGGTATTTTTTCACTAAACTTTTTATATGCTTCTTTAAATTTATCAGAACTTGTATCAGATAATTCAGATTTTAATTTAGCTAAATTGTTATTTAAATTTCTTAATCCTCTTGTATCTAATTTTAAAAATTTTTTATTTTCAATTCCAAAATATTTTTTTTCATCAAATTTATCTAATATTTTATTAAGGTCTCTTGTAGATAAATTTATAAAATCACCAAAAATTTGAGAATCTACTTCTAACAAAGGCACTGGACCTGGTATTGTTTTTAACTTAAAATGTTTTATAAAATCATTAAAATGTCTTTTCATTTTATTATAACCTGGAGCTGAACTTTTAATTTTTGTTAATTCTTTATCTTTATCTTTTTCTTTTTTATAAAATGATTGTACCATTTTATTTTTACTATAAGCTTGAAATTTTTTAAATTGTTCTTTACCGGACTGAAATATTGCATCCCTAGTTGCATCAGTTATTCGTAAATCTGTAAGCTTGTCATATCCATTTTTAAAATAAATGTATTGTACAGTTTTTTTATCAGAATCTAATATTCTTGAATCTTTTGTCTTAATATTTCTAATTATAAAATTATAGTCCATTTCAGTAAATGATGCATCACCACCTAATTTATTTTTCAAGATTTGATACTTACTTTTATATTTCATATACTTTTGGTAGTAATATTCATTTTCATAATCACTTCTTCCTTTCTTTTTAATTTTACAATCACTGTTTTTTTTACAAGATTTTCCATCAGTACCATAATTTGAACATCCTTTGCTACATACATAAGAAGTACCTTTTTTACATTCGCATTTTTTACTTGCTGCTGTCATTAAGTTATATGATATTTTTTTAGATATTTTTATTAATATATTATCTAAACATTTATTTCTTCAAGTTCTAGATTAGAATCTTGATCTTTTACACTTTCATTTATTAAATTAATAAGAGTGTCTTCTTCTAAACATACTCTACAACTCTGACTCATTTAATAACTTAAAAGATTATATTTGTTTAATTAATTTATTTTAAAGTTTCTATATAAAAAAACTTTACATTTATTAATAAATGAAATCAATATTAATAATAGTAAATGCAAATACTCACAATTATCAAAATATTTCAAATAATTTATTAGATTCAATTGAGAATTATGATAAAATTAATTATTCAATAATTAAAACAAAATCAATAAATGATTTAGAAAAACATAATACTTTTGAAAATATTGATGGTATTTTTATAATAGGTGGAGATGGAACTATATCTAGTTTATTACAAATACTTAGTTATAAAAATTTAAAAATACCTATTGGATGTATACCATCAGGTTCAGGTAATGGTCTTATAAATTCAATAAATAAATATGATATCAAAGATATTATAAATAATGTTTTAAAAATGAAAGAAAGAAAAATAGATTCAATGTCTATAGAATTTATAAATAATAATAATAAATTTAAGAGTTTTTTATTTATATCTTACGGAATGTTTTCTAATATTGATGTTGGTACTGATTATATGAGATGTTTAGGAACTATTAGATTTACAATAGGTGCTGTAATGGAACTATTGTTAAAGAAAACATTTCGTGCAAAAATTGAGTATTATAAATTTGACAGATGGATAACAGTAGAAGGAAATTTTATTTATTTTATGGCAAGTAATTTATCACACACAAGTGAAACTACAATAACATCACCTTTTTCAGAACCAGATGATAATTTAATTTATTTATGCTTTATAAAAGAAAATGTTTCTAGATGGGAATTATTTAATATTTTGAATAGTTGGAGTGATGGTTCATTTTTAAAATACCCTTCAGTAAATTATTTGTCTACTACAGAATTTAAATTTTATACAGATGAAGGAATATTAGATATTGATGGTGAATATTTTGATGCACAACCTATTCATGTTAAAATAAATCCTCAATCGATAGTTACTTACAATTGATCATATGATATATTTAAATTTAAAAGGGGTAATTCAATAGAAGATCTATTTTGTTTTTTTCTATTTTTACATAAAAATTTTTTAAATAAATAAAATAATAATAATAATCCAAAAAATGATAAATTAAGGATTATCATGTAATTAAAATTTGGTGCTGGGAAATTATCTATGTAAAACATTGTTATTTCACCTATATCAAAAAAATTTAATCCTTGTATAAAAATTCCTAATAAGATTGCATGAATATATAAATCTATTTTAGAATCTAAATCTGAAAAACATAATGATAATATTCCTGATACAAATGAATGATGAAAATGAATAATTATAGAATTTGTAACAGAATAAAGTAATATATATAGAAATAAATAAGTAGAACAAAATTTTAATATAGTTAATATTTTAATTTTTCTATACCATAATTGTCTTATTAGTAAAAAAGTTATAACGATAGAAAATATAGAAATAATTAATATCTGCGTTGATGTGTAATCTCTTTCTGAATCAAGAGAAAATTTAAAACAATCTAATTCGGTCATTAATGAATAACCTAAAATAGATAGTGATGATACAAACCAATAACTTATTGGCATATATTTTTTCTTAATAACTTCTCTGATTAAACTAAATGAAAATATTAAAGTAATAAATAAATTATAAACAAAACCTTGAAAATTTTCCTGATGATTTAATATTTGACAAATTCTTATTGAATCTTTTTTAATTACATGTTTACTAATTATAGAATAACAATTATCATAATTTTTTTTATCTTTTTCGATTAATGAAGATGATTTAATCAATTCTGCAATAAAATACAATTGAATGCACCCTAATAAAAAAAATGTAATATTAAATTTTTTAACATCTGTAAAATTTAAATATATTTTTTTTATTTTACCTTTCAAAGTATTTTGTTCAAATTCTTCATCAAGAATTGAACTCATTAATAAACATATATCTAAAAAAATTATAAATTAAACAAATTATTATATTTCGCAACAAGAATTTTTATCAACTCTTATTGAATTTTTTGCTACTTTTTCAATTTTACAATTAGGTCCAATATTTCTCCATCTAATAACCATATTGTTTATATTCTTTGAATTAGCCATATTAATAATTGGTATCATATCAGTGTCATGTGATATGATAACAATTAGTTTAGGTTTATCTTTTTTCATCATTATTTCCTTTGAAAAATTAATTAACTTTTCATCGACTGCTTGTTTTTTGCATTCAACTACTTCTATTTTGATATTTTTGTCGAACGCTACCCATCCTTTTTTCTTGCAATTTTTAAACGTAGTAAATAATTTTTTCCAGTTATTTCTACTTGGAACATTACAATTTAAAGCTCCATAATGACAGCAACTGTCTATATTAAATTTCTCACTAATAATATTCTCTACACCAACTATCCATTTATTAAATCTTGTTTTATTCCAACTACCTTGATCTAAATCCCAAAGTACCATTGCTTTGTCTTTCAGGTCTCTAGTGGACCAGAAAAATCCTGAATATTCAGATGGTTCTAGCATACTATTATTATTTTTTTTATCATTAGAATAATTTGATTTTATATCTTGTATTCTAATTTTTCTATTATTTTCACAACTTATAGTCATAAATACTATAACATAATGTATCATTTAAAAAAATCAATTTTTATTTTATTGAAAAATTATAACCATTTAGAAAATTTAGACATCACACCATTCTGATTTTTTTCATTATAAATACAATACCATTTTCTTTTATCTCTATCCCATTTACCACCAAGTTTTTTTATTTCTTCTTTTTCTTTATAACTTGACTTTAAATATATCATATTTAATTCTGATCCATTTACTTTAAAAAATTTGTTTGCAAATTCATTTTTATATTTTATTTTTGTCATATCTTTTAATTCATTATTTTGTAAAATTAATATTTCAATATTAGAAAAACATTTAGTACATACCAATGAATTTTCATTCAATACACAATTTGAATTAATAATATATTTTTTTTCGCCATCTTCAAAACTACATTTTACAAATTTATAAAATTTACTATCATTAAATATTTTACAATTACATAAATAACAATTTTTATCACAATTATTTAATTTATAAAAATAAGAATCAGAATTGTTCATTAAATTATTTTCGAATTTATAGTTTTTATCTTCTAACATTTTCTTAAAACACTTGTATGTATTTTTACAATCATATAAAGCATTATGATGATTTTTCATTTCTTCATTATATAGAAATTTATAAATATTATTTAAAGATGCAGATTTATCAGAATGAAATTTTTTAAATGCTTTCATTGTATCATAAACAACCATATTTGATAAGTAAGGATAGTATTTACTATACCATAAATTCAATCCAATTAACTCTTTTCTGATTAACGACAAATCTGCTGATATTATATTTTGACCTAATAAAATATCAACACCGTCAAGATCATTATAAAATGTATCAAATACTTCACTTAAACTTTTTCCATTTTCTTTTAAAAATTTATTTGTTAAACCATGATATTTAAATGCTTCACTATATTCATTAACTTTAAAAATTGATGGATTATGTTTTACATATAATAGTTCTTTCTTAATTTTTTCATTATTTTTATATTTTATATAAGATAGTGCTAATATTCTTTTAGGACTAGTCTCATATTCTGTATCTAATACCATTATAACCTTATCTTTTAGATTATCCATTTTTATTAATATCTATTAATAAAAAGTGATAAATTCAAATTTTTAATTACCCTCGCAATCTAAAATTATTTTATAATCTGCATTATCAGATGGATTATTTAACAATCCCAATAAAGCTATTTTACTAGAATCTCCCAATTTATATTCTTTTAAATTAAAAACTTCTTCTTCTTCCACAATAATCTTCTTATTTACTATTTTTTTAGCTATTTCTAACGAGAATATTTCAGGTTTATCTACTGCAATACCATCTGAAACTAATATTTTTTTCATATTTTTATTATTGTATTCAATTCTATTATTATTCAAACTTCTAATAAATGCATCAAACCCTTTTGTCTGAACTATATTTATTTTTGTATCTCTTAAATATGATAAACATAAACCTATTCCAATAGGACCTCCAGCACCAATAGCAGCATAAAAAGAAATTTTTTTATTTTTAGGTATTTGTTTATCAATTTCGAATGCTATTGCTCCATAACCAGTTAGAATATCCTTACTACCATGAGCAACATAAAATGCATTATTTTTCTTTAAAAAAACTTCTCTTGCTAGTAACGATTCTTCATAATTATTAAATTTTTCATAAATAGCACCTTTGTTATTTTTATATT